>Ga0255338_1000801_pt1 | contig 78915 bp, 68 predicted proteins | sample MeOH1_35cm_T4_19_FD_203715 | JGI IMG/M metagenome (GOLD analysis project Ga0255338, IMG submission 203715) | Sandy soil microbial communities from University of British Columbia, Vancouver, Canada - MeOH1_35cm_T4_195 | ecosystem: Engineered > Artificial ecosystem > Sand microcosm > Unclassified ... | reverse complement strand
CAACTGCTCGGCTTCCGATAGCGGATGCAATACCGACAACGCACGAGAGGAAGGTTTTTTCTCGGTGGTGACGGGAATGTTCTGGTCGGCTTTGGTCTCCATGATTCTTCTCCTGCTATCGGTGGACTTCTGAGGGCGATTCAGGACGGCAGCTCATGCCTGTCGTCAGGGCATATGATGAGGCGCAGGTTATGCCGACCGGCATTTTCGAGGTCGTTGAAAAAAATGCGACCTGAGGCGAGTCCGCCGCCGGGCATTGCCAACTGGAAGCGATGGCCGACCCGCGACAGAAAGCGCAGGCGCGGATTGATATGGCCGTTCTGCATCAATTCCGTATCCGCCAACTGCGGCAGGAGATTGGACACATGCTGCCAGACAAGTTGGCTGGTGGGGCATTTCATCAGTTTCGCGGCTGCCTTGTTGCAGTTGCGAATCAAGCCGTTGACATCCAGGGTCAGCACCGCACGGTCGTCCTCGGGAAAAACCTTGTGATTGCCAAGTTGAGATGCCACTTCCGTCGGGTTATTTAATAATGTTGCCATTATTGATTCTCCGCTTCGGCAGCCAGCCAGTCTTCCAACTCATGGCCGGGTTCGAAACCACGGGCCTCGGCTTTCAGGTAAGCGGCGAAGGCGATCTGTTCGGCTGAATTCTGCCCGGGTGCGGAGGATGTTTGCTGCTGAGAAGTCGCGGTTGGAGAGTTGGTCGCTTTGCTTTGTACTCTGCTGGTTTTCATTGCGGGCTCCATAAAAAATGACGATTTAACCCCGAGGCAGTTCAAGTGGTGCAATGAGTGTTTGCCGGAACTTTATACCTGATCTTTCCGCTCATGAATTCGTGCGAACACGTAAGGGCAAGCCCTTATGCCAGCGGTCGATTGCCGGCCGGGGATCAATTGGCGTAAGCTATGGGACAGGCGTAGTGCCGAATGGGGAATCGTTGCGTAATCCATTGGAAAAATTAAGTTTTAACAGCCTCTTCGACGCCTCTGCAGAGGCGCTTGTACTGGCGGATAGCGACGGCCATATCCTCATGTCCAATCCTGCCGCGCAGGAACTGTTCGGTTATTCAAAAGAAGAATTGCTGAAGCTTCAGGTCGAAATGCTGATACCGCATCGATTGCGCGAGCATCACCGTCGATATCGTGAAAGCTATGCTCAACGCTCTGAAAAACGCCCCATGGGTCGCGGCCGGGATCTCGTTGCGCTGCACCGTGACGGTTCGGAACTGCAAGTCGATATCGGGCTCAGTCCGATCCGTGAAGGCGACCAGCTTTATACCCTGATTTCTTTTTTCGATGCCACGCAGAACCGTCAGGCACAGCGGGCGCTGCAGGAAAGCGAGGAGCGGCTACGACTCGCCGAACATGCCGCAGGGCTGGGGGTGTTCGATCGCGACTTGACCACCAACGCGCTGCATTGGGATGAGCGGTCGCTCGAAATCCTGGGGCTGGAGCATGACGCGCAAATCACCTATGAGAAATTCCAGGCCATTACTTTTCCCGATGATCTCCCCATTCGGCTGGCGGCATTGGAGCGCGCGCTCGATCCCGATAGCGTCGGCGAATACAAGGCCGAATTCCGCATCATCCGCCAGAACGACGGTAGCGTGCGCTGGATAGCCTCGACTGGTAAGGTTATCTTTGAAGAGGGGCGGGCGGTACGGATTGTGGGCGTCATGCAGGATGTTACGGAACAAAAACAAATTGATAGCAGGTTGCGTGAGCAACGTGCTGCCATGGAGCTGCTGATGAAGCGCCAGGTGGCGTCTCAGACGGCTTCGGCGATCGCGCATGAGCTCAACCAGCCGCTGGCCGCATTATCGGCCTATAGCGAAGTCGCCTTGCACGAGCTTGCCAATATCGAATGTCCCGAAAAGCTGAGTCGCGCGCTGAACCGCTGTGTGGAGCAGGCCCATCGCGCCGGCAAAACCCTCCATGAGTTAATGGAGTTCCTGCAACGCGGCGATCTTGTCGTCGAGGCCATAGACCTTAATGAAACGGTCGTCGAGGCGGTCAATATCACCCATAGCGACGGCTATGACAGCTTTCACCCAAAATTCGAACTGGAGCCCGAGTTGCCTCCCGTGCTGGCCAACCATCTCCAAGTGCAGAAGGTTGTCGCCAACCTGATACGCAATGGCGTCGAGGCGATGCGCATCGCCGGTGTGCCTATTGCAGCGATTAGCGTACGGGTGCAAACGCTTAAGGAACGGAATATGGCACTGGTGACGGTGGAAGATAGCGGTCCGGGGCTGGATGCCGATCTGGCGAAGCGCATATTCGACCCTTTCTTTACAACAAAGTCGCACGGCATCGGTATGGGGCTTGCCATCAGCAGGGCACTCATCGAGGCCAACGGCGGCGAGCTTTGGGCTGACCCGGCTGAAGGCGTCGGCGCCGTTTTTCACTTTACCTTGCCATTCGCCTCATGATGATACTGCATCCCACCGTTTACATTGTCGACGACGACCCTGCGATACGCGATTCATTGAGCCTGATGATCGAGCAGGAAGACTTGAGTGTCATGACTTTCGAGTGTGCGGAAGACTTTCTTGCTGCGTGCAACGACTCCTCCTTCGGTTGTGCGATTATCGATATTCGCATGCCAGGCATGGACGGCATGCAATTACAGGAAGAACTGAGCCGGCGGAGCATTCTGCTGCCCGTCATTTTTCTGACGGGACATGGTGACATTCCCATGAGCGTGCGGGCGATCAAATCCGGTGCGCAGGATTTCCTGACCAAGCCGGTGACCCGGGAAAAACTGCTGGCCAGCGTGCGTTCAGCACTTCAATCGGGAACGCAGATGCTGGAAAAGATTGAACGCATCCAGCACACACGCTCACTGCTGGCCGATCTGACCGAGCGTGAGCGCGAGGTCATGATGCTCGCCGTGCTCGGTCATCCCAACAAGGAAATTGCCCGGCGTCTTGGCATTAGCCACCGCACGGTGGAAATCCACAAGGCCAAGATCATGCACAAGACGGGCGCTGTCAACCTCCTTGATCTCGCGCGCCTGGTCCAGGAGGGCGGCCTCGGCCCGGCTTGAGCGACGATTCACCGCGCTGCCCGCGCCATGCATTACACCCAGCAGACAGAGGTGCCGCGTAGCCATTACGCATACGTGCTTGCGCGGATTACCCCTGGGCAGGAATCTTGTTACCTTGAATCTCATTATGGGAAGGGTAATAAGGTTATGCAGCACACCGTAGTGGAAATGAATGTTTATGAGGCCATCCTCGCGAGGCGTTCGGTTCGTCGCTACACTTCGGAGCCTCTCGATCGCACCACCGTGCGCCTGTTGCTCGAGGCTGCGGTCCATGCCCCCACCGCAATGCATGAGGAGCCTTGGGCCTTTTCCGTCATTCAGGATAAAACCGTGTTGCGGCAACTCTCCGACCGCGCCAAACCGCTCTTCGTCAATGAGTTGCGCCGCTCGGGCCGGATGCGCCCCGAGCATTCGCTGGATATCTATGCCGATCCGGACCACAACATTTTCTACGATGCCGGTACGCTGATTGTTATCTGTGCCAATGCGATGGGTCCGTTTGCCGCTGCGGATTGCTGGCTCGCTGCCGAAAACCTGATGTTGGCTGCATGCGCCATGGGCCTTGGCACTTGCGTAATCGGCAGCGCATTGCCGGCGCTGAATATGGCCTCGACCAAGACCGAATTAGGCATCCCCGATAAATTTTCCGCTATCGCACCCATCATCGTCGGGCATCCCGACGGCGAAACAGCCCCTGTACCGCGTAGGGAGCCTTTTATCCTGACCGCTTCGCCCGTGACCCAACAATAAAGGAGACTGCCATGCCGATTGGAGAGGTCTGCAACAAGGAAATCATCACCGTACAGCCCGAGGATAGCGTGCTCGATGCAGCAAAACTGATGCGCCAGAACCACGTCGGCGACGTGCTGGTTGTCGAAAACCGTAACGGCATCAATATTCCCGTCGGCATTGTTACCGACCGCGACCTTATCATGGAGATCATGGCGCCGGAGCTGGACCCCACGGTAATGACCGTGGGCGACATCATGGCGCCCGAATTTACTACCGTGAAGGAAAGCGCCGGCCTGTTCGAGGCTATCCAGCACATGCGTAACATGGCGGTACGCCGTCTGCCGGTGGTGGACGAAAGCGGCCAGCTGGTCGGCATCATCACACTAGACGATCTGCTGGTATTGCTGGCGGACGAGTTGCATGCCCTGGCACGACTTGTCTCGCGCGAACAGCAAAAGGAAATTCACACACGACCATAGGAAAAGAAGGAGCGATTTATGCCAGCATCCTTGCAAATCACGTTGCGCGACATGCCAAATTCCGAAGCGCTGGAAACGCATATCCGCGACAAGGTAAAAAAACTGGATGGCCTGTTTGCCCACGTCATTTCCTGCCGCGTGGTGGTGGATATGCCGCACCGCCATCAGCAGCAAGGCAAGGAGTTCAGCGTGCGTATTGATCTCGGTGTGCCGGGTAACGAAATCGTCGTCAATCGCCGTCACAACGAAGACCCTTATGTCGCGTTGCGCGATGCTTTCGATGCCGCGCGGCGCAAGCTCGAGGATTACGCCCAGCGCCTGCGACGCGAAACCAAGACGCATGCCATGGAATACATAGGCAATGTGGCACGGATTTCTCACAAGGAAGGGTTCGGTTTCATTACCGGTACGGATGGCACCGAACGCTATTTTCATCGTGACAACGTCGTCAGTCCGAGTTTCGACAAATTGAAGGAAGGCGATGAGGTCAAATTCGTCGAAGAAATGGCTGCCGATGGATTGCAGGCCAGGCGTGTCAGCATGGGCAAGCATCACTTGCCGCAATAGTCAGGACGAGTCCGCATAACATTCCCTTATAAAAAAGGAAGGAGCAATGATGAGCAGCCAATCCATTCCGCCGGGGTTTCACCCGGTGAAACGCCGCGACGGTATATTTGAAGAGAAAGTGCACGATGCCTACAAAGCCACCGGCAAGCTGTCGGAGCCTACGGTCTGTCCGCAATGCAAGGCGGTTTATCGAGGTGGACGCTGGCGCTGGGAAACGCCGCCGTCCGAGGCGCATCGCGGCATATGCCCCGCCTGTCATCGCATGCACGATCATTATCCCGCTGGATTCGTCGCGTTGTCCGGCGAGTTTTTTCAGGAACATCGCGACGAGATCGTGCACCTGATACGCCACCACGAAGAGCACGAACGGGCGGAGCATCCACTGCAACGCATCATGGATATGGAAATACAAAACGACGGGGTGCTCGTCACCACCACCGACATCCATCTGGCGCGCGGCATCGGCGAGGCCGTACACAACGCTTACCAGGGCGAACTGGAGTATCACTACAACCCAGCCGAAAACTTGCTGCGCGTGCACTGGAAGCACTAAGCACCCAACCCCCGCCTGATGAAAGCGATGATACTGGACGCGGCCGGCAGCCCCTTGCGGCTCGCCGACATGCCCTTGCCCGTTGCGGGCGAGGATCAGCTATTGCTCAAGATATCAGCCTGCGGCGTTTGCCGCACCGACCTGCACGTGGCCGACGGCGAACTGGCACATCCCAAGCATGCGCTGATTCCCGGCCACGAAATTGTCGCGGAAGTCGTTGAAAAAGGCGCCCGTGTCGAACGATTCTCCATCGGCCAGCGCGTCGGTGTTCCCTGGCTAGGGCAGACCTGCGGGCGCTGCATCTATTGTAAAAGCGGCCGCGAAAACCTCTGCGACCAGGCCATGTTCACCGGCTATACGCTGGATGGCGGCTATGCCGAATATACGGTTGCCAACCAGCGCTATTGCTTCGCGCTGCCGGATGGATACGGCGATGCGGAGGCTGCGCCCCTGCTGTGCGCCGGATTGATCGGCTATCGCTCATTGATGGCTGCCGGCGATGCCGACAGGCTGGGCATCTACGGTTTCGGTGCCGCAGCGCATATCATTACTCAGGTCGCCCGAGCGCAAGGTCGCAAGATTTTCGCCTTTACCCGGCCAGGAGACGAAACTGGGCAGCGCTTCGCGCTCCACATGGGCGCCGATTGGGCCGGCGATAGCACCGATGCGCCGCCGGAACCCATGGATGCCGCCATCATTTTCGCGCCGGTCGGCGCATTGATCCCCCAGGCATTACGCCACATGGCCAAAGGCGGCACTGTGGTGTGTGCCGGCATTCATATGAGCGACGTACCTTCTTTTTCCTACGATCTGCTCTGGGGCGAACGGACGGTGCGCTCGGTCGCCAATCTCACGCGCCGTGATGGCGAGAAGTTCCTGAAATTGGCATACAAGGCCGGCGTTAAAACTGAAGTGGAGTTGTTCCCCCTTGCCGAGGCCAACCGGGCACTTGATGCGGTCCGGCAAGGAAATATTCGCGGCGCGGCGGTACTGACCATAAACTAAGGGCCTACTGAAATAGGCTCTAAGTCGTAACAAGAATAAGCAAGGAGGGGCGGATGCAAGGCGCACGGAACGCAACGACCAAAACAGAAGGTGAAGTCCGGCGAAGACGTATGTACCGGGCGCCGCCGAATACGTCCATTCGTGACCATCTTTGACCATGAAAATCCACCATCTGACGCCTGATGAGGCTCTTGCCAGCCTGGGTAGTCGCGATGTCGGGCTATCCGGCATCGATGTGCAGCGGCGCCTTGCAGAGTACGGGCCGAACCAGGTGGAAAAAATAAGCCGCGAGCCATTGATCAAGGCTTTCGCCAGGCAGTTCACGCATTTTTTTGCACTCATTTTATGGGTCGCGGCCGGGCTGGCGTTTTTCGCCGAGCAACATTCACATGGCCAGGGTATGGCTGCCCTGGGGTTTGCCATCCTCGTCGTTATCCTGATCAATGGACTGTTCTCGTTCTGGCAGGAGTTTCGTGCCGGCAAGGCGATCGACGCCTTGCGCAAGCTGCTGCCACAGCAGACCAAGGTCAGGCGTGAAGGCGAGGTGGCGGTCATCGGCGCTTCATCCCTGGTGCCGGGCGATATTGTGCTGCTGGAAGAGGGCGACAACGTACCTGCCGATTGCCGGCTTCTGAAAGCCTATGCGCTGCGCGTCAACAACGCGACTGTTACCGGCGAATCCTTGTCCAAAGGACGCGATGAGGCGCCTTCCGACGAGGAGGAGCTTCTTAACAGCCGCAATGTTTTGCTGGCAGGAACGTCGGTTGTGGCTGGTGAAGGCAGTGCGGTCGTGTTTGCTACCGGCATGCATACCGAATTCGGAAAAATCGCTCATCTGACCCAGAGCTCCGGCGAAACGATGTCGCCGCTGCAAAAGGAAATCGTGCGCCTGAGCCGTTTGGTGGCGATACTGGCCACGCTGCTGGGGGTCGGATTTTTCGTAATCGGTCGAGCCATGGGGTTGCCATTCTGGGAAAGTCTGCTGTTGGGTATCGGCATCATTGTCGCCAATGTTCCCGAGGGCCTGCTGCCGACCGTGACGATGGCGCTGGCAATCGCGACCCAGCGCATGGCAAAGCGCAATGCCCTGGTCCGCCATTTGCCATCGGTCGAGGCATTGGGAGCTGCCACGGTCATCTGTACCGACAAGACCGGTACCCTTACGCAAAACAGCATGCGGGCAAACTCGCTGTGGCTGGGCGGTGATCTTGTTGAAGCCAATGCACTTGTCGCAATACCATCCCTGACCAAAACGTACCACGCGCTATTCGCCAATGCCGCGCTGTGCCAAACCCTGAAATGGAGCGAAGGCCGCTGGCTGGGCGATCCAATGGAAATTGCCTTGGTCGCTCTGGCTGAATCCACTTTGGGCGCGCTGCCTGACGCACCGAAAGTCGATGAAATTGCTTTTGATACCGACCGCAAGCGCATGTCCACGATTCATGCGTCGGAGGAAGGGTGGATCCTGTATTGCAAGGGCGCAACGGAAATGGTGCTGCCGCGCTGCAATCGTGTACAGACAGCGGATGGCGTCGTCGCACTGGATGCCGAGGGACGGGCGCGTATCCAGACCGCGCTGGATGCCATGACAGGCAAAGGGCTGCGTGTGCTGGCATTTGCATGGCGCACGTTTTCCGGTTCACGGAAGCAGGATGCCGAAACCGATATGGTGTTGGCCGGACTGGTTGGGCTGGATGATCCACCCCGGCCCGAAGTGCCGGAAGCGATACGCAAATGCCATCTGGCCGGCATCAAGGTGATCATGGTGACCGGTGATCATCCGCACACGGCACTTGCGATTGCGCGGCAAATCGGGCTAGTGACCTCGGATCATCCCAAGATAATTACCGGCGATGTATTGGCGCATCTGTCGGTGACCCAGTTGCAACTCGCTCTGGATTCCACCGATATCATTTTTGCCCGTGTCGGTGCCGACCAGAAAATGCGCATCGTGCAGGCGCTGAAACGCAAGAAGCACGTCGTAGCCGTTACCGGCGATGGCGTCAATGATGCGCCGGCGCTCAAGGCCGCCGACATCGGCATTGCCATGGGCGTGCGCGGCACCGACGTCGCAAAGGAAGCGGCGGACATGATCCTGCTCGACGACAATTTCGCGAGCATCGTGGCTGCCATCGAGGAGGGGCGGGCGGTGTTCGACAATATCCGCAAATTCCTCGCCTACATCCTGACGTCAAATATTCCCGAATTGCTGCCCTATCTGGCGTTTGCGCTGTTCCGGATTCCGCTGCCGCTCACGATCATCCAGATACTTGCGGTCGACCTCGGCACTGACATGGTCCCTGCGCTCGGGCTGGGCACGGAGCCGCCTGCGGCGGATATCATGCTCCGGCCGCCGAGGCCGCGCCGTGAGCGTCTCCTCAACTGGGGGCTGCTGGTTCGCGCCTACCTGTTTCTCGGCATCATGGAAGCGGCGGCGGCAATGGCGGCATTCTTTTTCGTGCTGGAGCGCGGTGGCTGGCAGTATGGCGAAATGCTCGCGCACGACAATGCACTCTACGTGCAGGCCACCACCGCAACGCTATCCGCTATCGTGGTGATGCAGGTCGTCAACGTCTTCCTGTGCCGCAGCCCGGATGGCAGCATATTCAGAAGGAGCCCGTTCGGCAATCGCCTGATACTGGCCGGCATCTCCGTCGAAATCGCGCTGATAGTCATCATCGATTACACCGCGTTCGGGCAGGGAGTATTCGGGACTGCCCCGCTGGATAGCGCTGTCTGGCTGTTCATGCTGCCCTTTGCGGGACTGATGATCGTCCTCGAAGAAATGCGCAAGGCGCTGGCGCATCGGCTATTGCCGCTTCCCCGGCACGCGGGAGCTGTCTGACCATGCGCAGCCCGCGTCCGCATGCGTTCTACGACCAGCAGGAACTGATCGAGGCCTTGAGCAATCCCGCGCTTTATCCGCATGCCGTGCACCGCGTGCAAGTGATTGAAACCCATATCTCATGGGTGCTGCTGGCCGGGCATCACGCTTACAAAATCAAGAAAGCGGTCGATCTGGGTTTCCTGGATTATTCCGAGCTTCAGGCACGCAAGTTTTATTGCGAAGAAGAGTTGCGCCTCAACGGCCGCCTTGCACCTGCATTGTACGAGGATGTGCTTTGCATAGGCGGAACGCTGCGCCACCCTGTGTTAGGACGTAAACCCGCTATCGAATACGCCGTGCGCATGCATCGTTTCGACAGCGAGAAGCTGATGGATCAAATGCTGGAGCGCGGCGAAGTGATGCCCGCGCATATCGATGCGCTGGCCGATACGGTCGCTCGGTTTCATGCGGCTTTGCCACCGGCCGAGACGAATACTTCCTATGGCATGCCATCCGCCATCCGCGTGCCCATGCGTCAGAATTTCGAGCAATTGCACGGGCTGATGCACGACGGCGCGCGCGACCTGGCGCCGCTTTCCAGGCAAAGCGAGGCTGAATACGCCGTTTGTGAGGCTGCCTTCTTGCAGCGTCGGCAGCAGGGTTGGGTGCGTGAATGTCATGGCGACCTGCATCTCGGCAACATCGCCGTCATCCACGGCGTACCTGTGCCTTTCGACGGCATCGAGTTCAATCCGTCTTTCCGCTGGATAGACGTCATGAACGAAGTGGCGTTTCTTGCGATGGATCTGCTTTATCGCAACCGCGCCGACCTGGTGTTCCGGTTTCTCAATCGTTATCTTGAAACCACCGGCGATTACCCGGGAGTAGGCGTGCTGCGTTTCTACATGAGCTATCGCGCCGTGGTGCGCGCAAAAATTGCGGCCATTCGCGCCCATCAGCGTAACCTGCGACTGCGCGAAAACAACGAAGCCATGGCGGGCTGTCATCTGCACCTGGCACTGGCAGAGTTGTGCCTTACGCGCAAACGTCCGCTCTTGATCCTGATGCATGGCCTGCCTGCATGCGGCAAAACCACCGTCGCCCAGGCCGCACTGGAGCGGCTGCAAGCCTTCCGTATCCGCTCCGACGTCGAACGCAAACGACTGTTCGGCCTAGCCCCGCTGGAAGCCAGCCACTCGCGCCCCGGCGATGACATCTACAGCGCCGATGCGACGCGCCGGACCTACGAACGGCTACACGAACTTTCACGCGGATTACTAACCGCCGGTTTTCCGGTCATCGTGGACGCGGCTTTCCTCAAACGTGCCGAACGCGAGCAGTTCCGGGCATTGGCGGAAGAATTGGCGGTGCCGTTTGCGATTCTGTCGGTGCAGGCACGCGAAGCCACTCTGCGCGAGCGCATCCAGCAGCGCATGGCAGAGATGAAAGACGCCTCCGAAGCCAATCTTGATGTGCTGGAAATGTTGCGAACAGTCCATGAGCCGCTGGAAGAAGAAGAGCGCGCCTATGTGGTGGAATTCGTGAATGACAATGGGGTGGGGGAGATCGGTGCTAGTGGGATTTGGGATAGGTTGGAGAAAAAACTGTTGAACCGCCAAGACATCAAGTAAAGCAAGGCCATTGTGTCGACGATGGCCAGCGACTAACAAATGGCAATCAGAGGAAAGTAGGTGAGACGGTGCTTCAGAAGAGTGTTTTCTGGGATCGCGAGTTGCCTGAGTTAATGGCAGAACTCCAAACCCATGACCTTGGGCTGTCTTCCTCTGAGGCGAAAGAGAGATTAAAGCGTTATGGACCCAACGCCTTGGGGGCGCAGACCGAGCTTACTGCTTCCAAACTACTGCTGCGCCAGTTTCAAAGCCCTTTAGTTTTGATCTTGGTGTTCGGTGCCTCAGTCTCACTCATCCTGCAAGATTGGGTAGATGCCAGCATTATTCTGGCAATCGTTCTAGGCAGCACCCTTCTAGGCTTCGCCCAGGAGTATCGAGCGTCAAATGCAGTCGCCAAACTTCGTCGACGCCTAGCCTTGACCGTACAGGTCGTGCGTGATGGCCTCGTAAGCAATCTACCTTCCGCCAATCTAGTGCCTGGGGATGTAATTCAACTCGCAGCAGGGAGTCTGGTCCCCGCTGACGGCCGGGTCCTGGAAGCACGGGATTTTCTGGTAAACGAAGCAAGCCTCACGGGCGAGTCATTTCCGGTGGAGAAACGGCCAGGTATCGTATTAGGATCCGCACCTTTGGCCGCCCGTAAGAATTGTGTTTTTCAGGGTACTTCCGTGCGCAGCGGCACAGCGACTGTTTTGTTAGTAAAGACCGGCAATGATACGACCTATGGCGCCATCGCCTCAAGATTGAAGTCACGGGCTCCTGAGACGGATTTCGCTCGAGGTATACGCCAATTCGGCTATTTGCTAATGCGGGTCATGGTCGTCATGGTGCTGTTCGTCTTGACGGTGAACTATCTGCTTGGCCGACCGGCGATTGAATCCCTTCTTTATGCCGTCGCGTTGGCAGTCGGACTCTCCCCCGAGTTGTTGCCGGCCATCGTCAGCGTTACGTTGTCACATGGCGCCCGCGCAATGGCACGCCGTGGCGTGATTGTCCGCCACCCGGAAGCAATCGAGAACCTTGGTAGCATGGACGTGCTGTGCATTGATAAGACAGGAACTCTTACCGAAGGGGAAATCGCTCTCCATTCGACGGTAGATCCCGATGGCCTTGAATCCTTGGAAGTGCGTCGCCTAGCATTTCTCAATGCTTCATTCGAAACAGGCATCAAAAACCCCTTGGATGCAGCCATCGTTGCGAAAGGCAAACAGGATGGCTTGGAGTTATCCGGGTGGCGGAAGATTGACGAGATTCCTTACGACTTTCTGCGAAGGCGACTAACCATTGTTGCTGCCCAGGATCACACCCCATCGGAGCACTGGATCGTTACAAAAGGAGCCTATGACCAAGTGCTGGCGATCTGCTCGACCATGGCTCGAGGTGGTGCATTCGTGCCACTGGACAAAATACAACGCAAGCGTCTTGACGATTACTACAGGCATATGGGCTCGCAAGGATTTCGCGTACTTGCTATTGCGACAAGACGAATTGATGCCAAGGCATACTACGAGCACTCCGATGAGAACTCCATGTGCTTGGTTGGCTTGCTTCTTTTCTTTGACCCTCCCAAGGGTGATGCCACAAAAACTATTAGCGATCTGGCGGGTTTGGGTGTTCGTATCAAGGTTATTAGCGGAGACAACCGCTATGTGACGGCGCATGTTGCCCAAGCAATTGGCATCGACCCCAACTCGATGCTTACTGGATCTGAGATTACTAAAATGAAGGATGAGGCTCTGTGGCATAAAGCGGAATTCACAGATCTCTTCGTTGAAGTTGACCCACAACAGAAGGAGCGAATCGTGCGTGCCTTGCAACGCACTGGACATGCGGTAGGCTATATGGGCGACGGCATCAACGATGCTCCTGCATTACATGCCGCTGACGTCGGCATATCGGTCGAGGGAGCGGTGGATGTAGCACGGGAATCCGCCGATGTGGTTCTAATGAAGAGTGATCTGGACGTTCTGCGACGTGGCGTGGAGGATGGACGGTGCACCTTCGCAAATACCCTCAAGTACATCAGCATTACCACCAGCGCAAACTTCGGCAATATGGTGAGCATGGCTATCGCGACCCCAATATTGCCTTTCCTTCCCTTGGCAGCAAAACAGATTCTGCTTAACAACTTCTTGTCTGATCTGCCTTCCATCACAATATCAACCGATAATGTAGATGCAGAACGAGTGGCAGAAGCGCAGCGCTGGCACGTCGGTGGAATACGACGATTCATGGTGGTTTTCGGGCTGCTGAGCACCATTTTTGATCTGTTAACGTTCCTGGTACTTCTGCAGATATTCAAAGCCGATGAAGTGACCTTTCAGACCACTTGGTTTGTGGTCTCCTTGCTGACTGAACTAGCGGTACTGCTGGTGTTACGTACACAGGGGCCGGCTTGGCGGAGTGCTCCTGGGAAGCTTCTGCTGGCAACAACAGCGATTGTTGGTGTTGTTGCAGTGACAATTCCTTATTCCGGTCGATTTGCGGCCCTTTTGGATTTCCGGGCTCTACCTTGGGAGCTTATAAGCACTTTAATTTTGATCGTGATTGGCTATGCTCTAGCGACGGAAGTTACGAAGTACTTCTTCTTTCGTTCGGAAGTCCAACGAGGCAGCCAAATCGCACATCATTTTCCTTGAATCAGTGTCTAGAGACAATCTCGCTATGAACACAGCCAGATCCGACAAATGTGCTATCAAAACGTCTTAACTGACGCGATTTGGTTGCGGTGGATAACATCGAGTTGCTCGTGGCACGAGGAATAGAATTTGGAATAGTCTGGCAAGCTGTGCACGGAAAAGGAGAAGATTATGTATCAACGTATTCTGGTTCCAATTGATGGCAGTTCGACTTCATTGCGTGCGCTGCAAGAAGCGATCAAACTGGCAATGGGCAAGGCTCAGTTACGTTTGGTTTATGTGCTGGAAGAGGTTTATCTTCTAGACAGCCAAAGTTATGACTTTATCGATTATGCTGCTTTACGAGAAGCGGTGCGGCAAACAGGCGAGCGTGTTCTTGCGCAAGCCAAAGAAATTGTGCAGCAGTCTCAAGTGGAAGTGGAAACCTCCCTGCTTGAACCAACCGGCGAACGCGTAGCTACAGTAATTAATGGCGAGGCGAAACGTTGGCCTGCCGATCTGATCGTAATCGGAACTCATGGACGAACAGGTATAAGCCATTTAATGATGGGAAGTGTTGCGGAAGGTGTGGTGCGTGAAGCATTGGTTCCTGTATTGCTGATTCGTGCTGAATAAATTCAACCTGATGTTTAACTTGGTACGACTCGGCTTCATGATGCGCCTCATTACGATGAGGCCATAATTGCTTTCTACGAGGAGGGCTATGTCATGGGTCGCATTCCTGTTCTGGTTTACGGTGCAGTTTCCTATTTAATCTTTTTCGTAACATTTCTCTATGCGGTCGGATTCGTCGGTAACCTGGTTGTGCCGAAGTCAATCGATACGGGTACAACGGGTTCCTTCGGGCTCTCCCTGCTGATTAATCTGCTATTGCTTGGTCTTTTCGCAGTCCAGCACAGCGTCATGGCGCGACCGGCCTTCAAGCGTTGGTGGACGCAGTACGTTCCGCAGGCCATAGAGCGCAGCACTTATGTGTTGCTATCCAGCCTCGCGCTGATTCTGCTCTACTGGTTGTGGCAGCCGATGAGTGGGGTGGTTTGGAGCGTCGAAAACGTCGCGGGACGCAACGTCTTGTGGGCGCTCTTCTGGATAGGCTGGGTGATTGTGCTGAGCAGCACATTCCTGATTAATCACTTTGATCTCTTCGGCCTGCGCCAGGTATACCTTTATTGGAAAGGCCAGGAGTACATCCATATAGGCTTCAGAACGCCGCTTCTCTACAGGCTGGTGCGCCACCCGATCATGCTGGGTTTTATCATTGCCTTTTGGGCAACACCTTACATGACGATTGGCCATTTGGTCTTTTCCATCGCCACGACGGTTTACATCCTGATTGCCCTTCAATTCGAGGAGCACGACCTGGTGAGCTATCACGGAGAAGCCTATGAAGAGTATCGGCGACAGGTTTCGATGATTCTTCCGTTTCCCAGGAAAAAGTAAGTAAGAGTATCTACCTCAGGAGGTTTGCAATGAAATGGACAGGTATTTTCCTGGTTGGTTATTTGATCTTGATCGGCGGAGTTCTCGCCGCGCTCTGGAAGTTAGGCATTCTTGAAACCATCGGGATGGCATGGACCCTGATCGGCTTGGCTATCGCGATTGGTATCGGCATCATGCTTGCGGTTTCCAATAGCGGCAGCAAGGAGCATATCCAGATCGACCGCAAGTGATCGATGCCGTCTTACTGCATGGGCGATAACAAGGTTTAATCCTGAATGGGGCAAGCGGAGGCCATGCAGCTCCGCCCATTTTTCTTACCGCGATTGATGCTGTCCAACCTGTTTTAAATTCAACCGTTCCGCCTGCCGATTCCATTCGCTGTAACACTCCGCTCCGCAGAAATGCAATGTATAGCCGGCAGCCTCCGAACTTGTGGCGGCTGACAAGGGTATGTCCTTCATGCAGCTTGCGCAGGTGATTTTCTCTTCATTTTCCGGTTTCTGGTGTTGCTCCATGTTTTCTCCTCGTAAGTAGTCCGTCAGCGTTCAACGCCGGTGGCAGGCCCCTATCGTGCCTGCAAATGCCTATGGCTTATCTGACGCACAAACAGGCCAGAAGTTTTCCATTAACAAAACATATCCACCGAGGCGCATTGTTTGATCCAGGCGTCGAACCTTGTCGAAAACTTTTGATCACACTTAATAGATTACCCACGCAATTTTCTGGAGACCTCACATGCAAATTCCACTTCAAATCACTGTCCGCGACATGCCGCATTCCGACGCTCTCGAAACCTACATCCGCGAAAAAGTACAAAAACTGGACGCTTTCTTCGGGCGTCTTGTTTCGTGTCGCGTGGTCGTGGACGTGCCCCACCGTAACCGGACACAGGGCAACCAGTTCAATGTGCGCATCGACATGGGTGTGCCCGGCAATGAGCTCGTCGTCACCCGCGAGCATCACGAAGACCCGTATGTGGCTCTACGCGACGCGTTCGATGCAGCCAAGCGGCAGCTGGAGAACTATGTGCGCCGGCTGCGTCGTGAAACCAAGGCGCATGCGCCTGAGCATGTCGGGCATGTGACGCGGATTTCACAGCAAGAGGGTTTTGGTTTCATCGAAGGACCGGATGGCAATGAGCGTTATTTCCATCGCGACAATATTGCCAGCCCCAGTTTCGATAAGTTGAAAGAGGGTGACGAGGTCAAGTTCGTCGACGACATCGGCAACGAAGGGCTGCAGGCCAAGCGCATCAGTGTCGGTCGTCATCATGTGCCGGATTGACCGGTTACATCTCATGAAAGGAAGCCGATGGCCCTGATCAAAGACATCCCTGCCGGCTATAACCCGGTATTGCCCGATGAATTGAATTTTGATGAACGGGCCGAACGCGCCTACCTGGAAGCCGCGACCCAGCTGCTCGAACCTACGGTCTGCCCCCAATGCAATGCCATCTTCATGGAAGGCCGTTGGCGCTGGGGGCCTGTCCCTGTCAGCGCGAATCAGGTCGTATGCCCAGCCTGCCAGCGCATGCAGGATAACGACCCTGCCGGTTACGTCGTACTGGCCGGCCCGTTTTTTCATGAACATCGCGATGAAATCATCAACATGGTTCATGAGCAGGCCGAGCGCAAGCGCCAGGAAAATCCGCTGATGCGGCTGATGGAAGAAGAGCGCAACGACATCGCCATGCTGATTAAAACGACCGATATCCGGCTGGCGCATTTTCTCGGCGCGGCCTTGCATCACCATTACCAGGGCGATCTCGAATATCACCATAACCCCGCACACGATCTGTTGCGGGTGCACTGGACACGATAAAAAGGCTCGCAGGGAGATCTCGCGGAATTTTTTATAGAACTTTTGCTCTATTCAATACCGAATAGCAAATGGAGGCCCGATGTTTTGCAAAAACTGCGGTGCCGAGAACAAGGATACAGCCCGATTTTGCAACGATTGCGGCGGCCTTATACTGCGGGCTGCGCCATCAGTCAAGGCACCGCCTCGGCAGGACCCCTCAACTGTCCGCGAGCCTTTGGTGACGCGTGCGCCACAACAAAGAGCCGCCGCCGCGCCTTTGGCAGCACCCGCACTGCAAACGACAGCCCGACCCCAGGCTAAATCCGAGCCGACAACCTGGCCTCAACCGACAGCCAGGCCGGAAACTGTCACGAATCTGCAGCCTTCCGTAACGCACTTGCCACGGCGCCAGCCGCGGGTGCTCACAGCATCCACACCTGAAACGGCCCCCTCGGCAAGAGTGGCCGCCCCAGAAAAGGTGCCGAAGGTGGAAATGTCCCGGACGCAAGCTCCCAGGGCCAATATCCCGGAAGCCGTACCCAAGGTCGAAGTTCCGAAAAATGAGGTACCGAGGCCGAAAGTCGAGACACCGAGACCTCGGGCCGAAATGCCTAGGCCGATGGCCGAGATGCCGAAAGCCGCGCCCAAGGTCGAGGCACCGAAAGCCGCAGTACCTCCTCTCCAGGCCAGCTCAACTCCGGTCAAAAGAACGCCGCGCAAAATGGAGATATTCGAGCCATCCTCTCCGCCCCCGGAACCCCCGCGCGCCAGGCCTGAGCCGCGGGAAAGGGCGCAGCGACTGGAAACGTTCTCCCCGGCGATGGCATCCAGTGCAGATGCTTCTATCACCTGGCCATCCGTAGACACTTCCCCCATGCCTGCGACAGGCGATCAATTATTTTCCGGCAAGCCCAGCAAACCTGGCGCTCGCGCCGATGCGGAAAAATTCACTATTCTGATTGCGCTCGCGGTTGTCGTCATCGCAGTCATTGCAGTCAGCGCGGGTGGTTATTATTTGTATACGCATGACCCGGCGCCGCCGACGCCACAAAACCTGCAAAAGCTGTCGAAGGCATATCAGCGGGAACCGCCCAGCCGGCAGCAACCGCCTATCCAGCAGCACCCGGTAGAGGAAGTAAGCATGGTGATACCTCCTCTCGCCCTTTCCGCGCCGGCTACGGAAGAGGGCAATGCGGTACAGGCCGATTCCAATACTGATACTGAAATTTCCGATGCTCCCTCTGCAGCGGGAATAGTAGAACCCGAAATTAAAGTCCATCCCACCACCGTTAAGGTAACAAAACCATCTCCCAGGGTTCAGCCTGTGCAGGAAATCCCTGCCGACGATCCAGTCATCACCACGGCAACCGCGCCTGTGCGAGCCGACGAAAACACAAAAGAAGACATAAAAGAAGAAGAGCCGTTTTTCGGCTACAAAGTGGCGTTCAAAGTAGGCTTTGGCCAGCTTGTAGAAACCAGAACCTATCCCAGCAAGCAAATGCGAAATCGCGCCCTGGAACTCTGGACGCTGGAACAAAAGATCCTGGAGCCTGACGGTACAGTTAACGACAGGTACGTGCTCAAGGAAAACGAGTTCAGCCCCATCCCCGGCCACTGACAGGCCACGAAAATAGTTCTACCGAATCCATTTTGCATCGCGCAAAGCGCCGGCTGTTGCTGTGCCCGCGCGGTATACTGCTAACGCGCCAGAAATGGCGACAAACAATAAAAACGCAGTACTTCATGCAAAGGGGACGGTATGCCAAGGGATATCATCAAATATGTGGTTCTGGCCATCGTGGGCTTGATCGGACTCAGCATCATTTCCGACTGTTTTTACACCGTGACTTCCGGCCAGCGGGCGATTGTTTTCCGCTTCGGGCAGATCAAGGCGGTCGAGTCCGAAGGTCTGCATCTGAAAGTGCCGTTCATGGATACCTTCGTGCTCGTGGATGTGCGCACGCTCAAGGCGGAGAGCCCGGCGGATGCCGGTACGCGCGACCTGCAGCGCGTCAGCACCACCGTGGCATTGAACTATCACCTTGATGCCAACGTCTTGAAGGATACTTACAGCCGCGTTGGTCTTGATGTGGAAAACAAGGTCATCGACCCGCGCATCCAGGAAGTCGTCAAGGCGGTGGTGGCGCGCTTCAGTGCCGAGGAACTGCTGGCGAAGCGCGACGACGTGAAGCAGGAAGTGGAACTCGCTTTGCGTACTCAGCTTGCGCTTTACAATATCGTGGTCGAGGCTATCCAGATCACCAACTTCCAGTTCAGCGCTTCCTTTGACCACGCCATCGAGGCCAAGCAGACCGCCGAACAGAACGCGCTCAAGGCCAAGAACGACCTCGAGCGCATCAAGATCGAGGCCGACCAGAAAGTGGCCATGGCCAAGGCGGAAGCCGAAACCATCCGCATCCAGGCCGATGCGATCCGCGCGCAAGGCGGGGCGGAGTACGTGCAGCTCAAGGCGATTGAAAAGTGGGATGGCAAGCTGCCACAGGTCAGCGGCGGCAATACCCCTTTCATTTCCCTGCCGGCGCAACGCTGAATTTAAAATACATGAAACAGGAGCCCTGAAAATATGGCCGGAAGCAGTCTTTTAACCCTGATCGACGACATCGCCACCATCCTCGATGACGTGGCGCTGATGAGCAAGGTCGCCGCCAAGAAAACCTCGGGGGTGCTGGGCGACGATCTCGCGCTCAATGCGCAGCAGGTTTCCGGCATCAAGGCCGACCGCGAATTGCCGGTGGTGTGGGCAGTCGCCAAGGGCTCTTTCCTCAACAAGCTCATCCTGGTTCCGACGGCGCTGGCGATCAGCGCGCTGCTTCCGTGGGCCATCATTCCGCTGCTCATGCTGGGCGGTGCGTTCCTGTGCTTCGAGGGTTTCGAGAAACTTGCGCACCGTTTCCTGCACAGCAAGGCCGAGGATCAGGCGCATCATGAAGAGCAGGTGAAAGCCCTGGCCAATCCGGCGGTCGATCTGGTCGCTTTCGAAAAGGAAAAGATCAAGGGCGCGGTGCGCACCGACTTCATCCTTTCCGCTGAAATCATCGTCATCACGCTGGGCACGGTCGCGGTTGCGCCTTTCATCACGCAACTGACGGTGATGGCCGTGATTGCCATTGTCATGACCATCGGCGTGTACGGCCTTGTGGCCGGTATCGTCAAGCTGGATGACGCCGGGCTGTACCTCAGCCAGAAGGGCGGAATCGTTTCGCTGATCGGCACGGCCCTCCTCAAGGCTGCGCCCATCCTGATGAAAACGCTTTCCATCGCCGGTACGGTGGCGATGTTCATGGTCGGCGGCAGCATCCTGATGCACGGCGTTCCCGGCTGGCACGACCTTACGCACCACTGGTTCGAGGGCTTGCCTGGCATCCCGGTCGTTGGCGGGTTCCTCAATGTTATCGCGCCGATGCTGCTGGACGCGCTGGCCGGCGTCATTGCCGGTGCGCTCATCCTGGGTGTTATCACGCTCGGCGGCCATGCATACCGCGTGGTCAGGGCTGCTTGATGGACGCCAACCCAACCATCACCTGGACCGAAGGCGACAAGGAGCACAGCGCACGCTGGCGTTCGGAAAGCGGTGTGCCCGCGCCCAAGCGCGTGATGATCGCCGACGACACGCTCAAGGCGGATGCCGCCTACAAGCTGGCATGCGAGGGCACCGCGCTGCTGTGGCGCGGCGATTACCAGAACGCGCGCCAGTTGCTGCAAGCCATGGCACGGCGGGCGTATCGCAAGGCGCGCAAACCCGCCGCCACGATTTCCGAGGCTTTTCATTTGCATCGCCAGGCGCAATCCCAGCGCGCCCGTACGCTCGGCATGCTGTTGCTGCCGCTGGGTGCCGATTACCGCATTCCGCTGCGCCGCGCGCCGGAAGTGCAGGCGGCCTGCCTCGAAGCCTACGGGCCAGGCAAGGAAGCCTCCGTGGTGTCCTTGCGTGAAGTGCTGGGGCTGATCGGCGCACACGAATGGCGCAAGAAGGGCGTGCCCATCCCTGCGCTGGGTGACCGCATCCATCCGCATTACGGCGTGTTTTCGCCGGTGCGCGGCGAATATGTGGCGCTGGTCGATCAGGCGCCGCTGCCGACGCAGGACTTGGCCTTCGACATCGGTACCGGCACCGGCGTGCTGGCGGCCGTACTCGCCAGGCGTGGCATCAAGCGCGTGATTGCCACGGACCAGGACCCGCGCGCGCTGCAATGCGCCCGTGAAAACATCACCCGGCTGGGGTTGGACGGCCAGGTGGAAGTCGTTCAGGCCGACCTGTTCCCCGAAGGCCGTGCGCCACTGGTGGTGTGTAACCCGCCATGGGTGCCGGCACGGCCGAGCTCGCCGCTGGAAGGTGCTATTTACGACCCGGAAAGCCGCATGCTGCTGGGCTTCCTCAATGGGCTGGCGGCGCACCTGACGCCGGAGGGCGAGGGCTGGCTGATCCTGTCGGATATCGCCGAGCATCTGGGTTTGCGCACACGCGAAACGCTGATGGCGGCGATTGAAAACGCCGGGTTGAAGGTAATCGAGCGCCACGATACACGGCCGCATCACCCCAAGGCCGCGGATCCGGATGATCCTCTGCATGCGGCGCGGGCGCAGGAAGTGACTTCGCTTTGGCGATTGGCTGCGCTTTAGGTACTCTCTGGTTCGTTATTCCGGCTTCTTAGGCAGGCCGGGGGTTGCCCGGCGGCAAGTTACTTTCTTTTGCTTGCCCAAAAGAAAGTAACCAAAGAAGAAGGGCACCCTCTGCCAAGGTGCTACGCACTACCCTGTGCTGCTCGCCAAGATGGGCGGCTGCGGAACTCGGGCTTTGCCCTCAGACAGTCCTCGCCGAATTCCCCATCCTGGCTGTGCTGCTCGGCTTGGCAGGAAGGGATTCTGTCTGGAAGTCACCATCTCGAATGAAAGCCTGAGCTATTCAGGCATGGATCGGACATGTGACGGAATAAAAAACTCGCTGTCCAACCGCTGATCGGAGGGCATATGCGCATCGGAATACCCAAGGAAATCAAGGTTCGCGAATATCGCGTGGGCATCGTGCCGGCCAATGTGCGGGAGCTGGCCGTGCGGGGGCATGAAATCATTGTCGAGTCCGGCGCCGGGACGGGCATCGCCGCGACGGATGCGGACTACGTGGCCGCAGGCGCCAGCATCGTCGCCACGGCGCGCGAGGTATTCGATACCGCCGAGCTGATCGTCAAGGTCAAGGAGCCGCTGGCTATCGAGCGGCCCATGCTGCGCCCCGGCCAGTTGCTCTTCACCTTTCTCCATCTCGCGCCCGATCCCGATCAGGCCCTCGACCTCGTCGCATCCGGCGCCACCTGCATCGCCTATGAAACCGTCACCGCCGAGGACGGCAGCCTGCCATTGCTGGCGCCGATGTCCGAAGTGGCGGGGCGGTTGTCGGTGCAGGCTGGTGCGCACTTTCTGGAACGGTCTCACGGCGGCAAAGGGATATTGCTGGGCGGCGTGCCGGGGGTCGTGCCTGCCAAGGTGGTCGTAATCGGCGGCGGGGTGGTGGGCACCCACGCCATCGAAGTGGCGGTCGGCATGGGCGCCGAAGTCTGGGTGCTGGATCACAATCTCGAAACGCTGCGCCGCCTCTGGGCGCGTTTCGGCCGCACCATCAACACGGTGTTTTCAACCCACGAGGCAGTTGCCCGCCATTGCGCGGATGCAGACCTCGTCATCGGCGCGGTGCTGGTCGCCGGCGCCACAGCCCCCAAGATCATCACGCGCGACATTGTGCGCAGCATGAAGTCGCGCACCGTGATCGTGGACGTCGCCATCGACCAGGGCGGCTGCTGCGAAACCTCGCGGCCAACGACGCATGACGATCCGGTGTATGTGGAGGAGGGCGTAATCCACTATTGCGTCGCCAATATGCCAGGCTCGGTGCCCAACACCTCGGCCTATGCGCTCAACAACGCCACGCTGCCGTACATCGTTGCGCTGGCGGATCATGGGCTGGATGCCTTGCGGCGGGATCGCCATTTGCGTAATGGCTTGAATGTGCATCGGGGGATGGTGACATATGCGCCGGTGGCGGAGGCGTTGGGGTATGACTTTGTGGACGCGGAGGATGCGTTGCGGCGGGAGGGCTAAGGTTGGGCGGGTAAGAGACTTGGGTAGGTCGGGTCTCGCCCCGACAGGCGAATTACTTTCCTTTGCTTGCCCAAATGAAAGTAATCAAAGGAAAAGGCACCCCACACCACGCCCCTTTCAGGGGTTCCTTGCGCTGCTCGACAAGGCGGGCGGCTGCGCAACTCGCCCTAACAAGCCGCACAAGTGCGTCTTGTCGCGGAGCTCAAACAGTGCTCGCCGAAGACTCCCGCCTTGCCTGCGCTGCTCAGCGTGGCGTCAGGGGAAAGTAGAACCATCGAGAAGTTACCTATTCGACTTCGCTTTAAATATATGAAGCTTTCAGGATTCAAATCGGAAACGGTGACACTTGGACAAAATCCCTTGCTGCCGCGCCGAGCAGCACAGACCAGTCGGGAGTTTTCGGCGAGGACTGTCTGAGCGAAGCGAGTTCCGCAGCCGCCCGACTGGTCGAGCAGCGCAGGGAACTCCGAAGGAGCGCGGCAGAGGGTGCCTTTCTTCTTTGGTTACTTTCTTTTGGGCAAGCAAAAGAAAGTAACTTGCCGCCGGGCAACCCCCGGCCTCTTCACATACCCACCCCACATACAATCTCTGGAGTAATATCCCAAAAACTGTCGTACCCAGAATCTCAAACAAGGAATCCGACATGCAACTGCAATACCAACTGCTGATTATCTATTTCATCTCGCTGGGCATCTGCTCGATGTCCACCATCTACAAAACCTCCTGCTTCAAGAACATGCTGTGCAAGCAGATATTGGGAAATATGTTCTGGAGTTTGATTCCGGTGGTAAATACGTTTAAGGCATTGCTATGGATAGTGTCCTTGTTAGTAGAATATAAAAACAAAAACTTAGGTTAATAACATGTCAATTTATCGTTCAACAATCCTAATTTTGGAAATAAATCTATGTCTGAGCTAGAACTATTTGAGGAAGATGACTTCACCGACGATAAACCATCTAAAGGCAAATTTAACGTTCTGCGTGGAGAACTTCAGAATCGGTGCAAGGCTGCCAATATTCCATTTGAAGAGGTTGAAGGATTTGTCGAAGAGGATATTGCAGCACGAATTGCACTTCCATGCGGCCGGGAAAAGCGTTGGATATACTGCTGGGATATCAGTGATTACGAGCAACTCCTCGGCATTCAATTTGAACGCTACACATTCCTTGACGGTTTAGATGCCATTTGTGCATATGACAAAGGGGAAATAGAAGCCCTAGTTCGTCCGTTAGCAGCTCCAATGCCATCTCGGATAGCATATTCTCGACTATTTGGTATTTCGCCACAGGAGTTTAGTAGTCTTCAGCCTAAATTGGGAATTACGCTAAGTTCATTGTCTGAAGATCCAAAAACAACTATTTCTCTTTCATCAGCCTCGAAAGAGCTAATTGCGCTAAGCGGTAGAAGATCGATTCTATCGCTTAAAATTCAAAGAGAAGGAATAAGCCAACACGAGCAAGCTCAAAAGATTCTACAAAAACTGTCAGATGCACTATTTTTTCAAATCGATCTTTTAACTGATGTTCCACTCCTGCTGAGTCGCGATAGAAAAAATTCGCATCGCCCCAAGAGGAAAAAATCTGATATTCAGCTCGAGCTAAAGTATCCTTGCGCTGAATACGATTCTGCACCGATCTCTTTATATTGGTATGCTCGAAGCGCTATTGGGATGCCATTGCTTCAGTTTCTTGCATACTATCAAGTCATCGAATTTTATTACCCGACATACTCACAAGCAGAGGCACGTCGTCGGCTAAAAAGCATACTGAAAGACCCCACATTTCGTGGAGATCGTGATGCTGATATTGGGCGCGTATTATCGGCTATTCATATCACCCGGAACGGGGCAGTTGGTGACGAGCGATCGCAACTAAAAGCTACTCTCTCAGAGTGCATTGATCCAGATGCACTACGGGAGTTTTTAGTAAGTGACCCACAAAGGGCGGAGTTCTTGGCATCGAAAACGAAAGGACTCACAGATCACAAATTACCGATTACTGCAGCCAATGTGGACCTCCGCAATGATGTGGCTGAAAGAATTTACGAAATTCGATGCAAAATTGTTCATACAAAAACTGACGCACGTACTGGGGAGTTTGAGCTCTTGCTTCCTTTCTCGAAAGAATCCGAACAACTTCACTTTGATATTGAGCTTGTCCAATACTTAGCACAACAAACTCTTGTATCTGCCAGTACGGCAATATGATGGAAGCGCTGAAGTATGCCATAGAGCTGAAACTTAATTCGCGGCTCAATGGATTATTCGCTTTTAGTTCGAGTAAATTCGTCACGGGAAAAAGCAACAATCCTTAATGCCCCTGAAGTGCTTAGCCTAATTGGCGTTTCGCATTGCCGCCTATTTCATCTTTAAACCCTTCCTCCTCCAATTTTCACAACCTATTAAATATCCTATCCCCATCCTTCCGCAATTTACTCAGCGGCCCATCCTCGACAACCTTCCTATCCGCCAACACCAAACCGTCGATACCGATGCGCAATCGCCACCACCGTGCGCCCTCGCATCAACTCCGACAATCCCAACTAATCTCCCGCTCCGACCACCTATCCAGCGCCGAACCCCCACCACAGAAGAACTATCCCACAAAACGCGAATCACATAGGTCTAGCACCTGAACAAGGCAAGCTGACATGTGGCGCACCGCGAGGCATTCAGAGCAGGGCTCGCCAAGGCTATTCCATTCCCCGGCCGCAATGGCATGGTGGCTGATGCTGGCCTTGTTGCTCGCTCCGGGCTGGGCGTCGGCGGCTGAGCCGCCGGTCATGGTGCTGAAGATCGATGGGGCCATCGGCCCGGCGACGGCGGATTATGTGGTACGCGGGTTGTCGCATGCCGTGGAAGAGAAGGCCCAGCTTGTCGTGCTGAAAATGGATACGCCGGGCGGACTCGATGTTTCGATGCGCCAGATCATCAAGGCGATGCTAGCCTCCAAAATTCCGGTCGCGGCCTATGTTGCGCCGAGTGGGGCGCGTGCCGCCAGCGCCGGCACATACATTCTCTATGCCAGTCACATTGCCGCGATGGCGCCCGGCACCAATCTGGGCGCGGCTACTCCGATGCAGATCGGCGGAATGCCGGAGGCGCCCAAACCTTCTTCAAAGCCTGAAAAACCCGGCGATGCCAAGGCCAAGGGCGAAGATTCCGCGCAGGCCATGAGCAAAAAACAGGTCAGCGATGCGGCCGCTTATATCCGCAGCCTGGCGCAGATGCGCGGCCGCAATGTGGATTGGGCGGAGAAGGCGGTGCGGGAGGCGGTGAGCCTGCCTGCCGAGGACGCGCTGAAACTCAAGGTAATCGAGTATGTGGCTGACGATCTTCCGGCCCTGCTGCGGCAACTCAACGGCGCTGCCTTTACCGTGGCGGGAAAGAGCATACGCCTGGCCACTTCAGCGCCTCCGCTTGTCAATTACGAGCCCGACTGGCGCACCCGGCTGCTGTTGGTCATCACCGACCCCAGCATTGCATTGATCCTCATGCTGATCGGCATTTATGGCCTGTTTTTCGAGTTCATGAACCCCGGTATGGCCGTGCCCGGAGTGCTGGGCGGCATCTGCCTGCTACTGGCGCTGTATGGCTTGCAAATGCTGCCCGTCAATTACGCGGGACTGGCGCTGATACTGCTGGGGATCGCCTTCATGGTGGCAGAGGTGTTTGTAGGTGGTTTCGGGATGTTGGGCATGGGCGGCGTGGCTGCTTTCGTCATCGGCGCCGTGATCCTGATAGACACCGAGTCGCCGGGCTTTGGCATTCCGGTCGGGCTGATTGTCTTTATCGCCGCGGTGAGCGCCACCGTGCTTGCGTTGATAGGCAGCATGGCGCTCAAGGCGCGCCGAAGGAAGGGTGTGAGCGGCGACGACGCATTGGTGGGCAGCTTCGGCCTTATGCAGGGCGACGCTGCAATCGAGGGCTGGGCGCTGGTCGGCGGCGAAAGCTGGCAAGTGCGCACCCGGATCCCGTTGCGGCTCGGGCAGAAAGTACGGGTGCTGGCGCGGGACGGCCTGACGCTTCAGGTCGAACCCACGGAGACGGAAACGAAAGGAGAATAATCATGTTCGAGTACGGAATCTCGGGTGTCGCGTTTCTGGTTGTTGCGCTGGTCGCAGCGTCGTTTCGTATCCTGCGCGAATACGAACGCGGCGTCGTATTCATGCTCGGCCGCTTCTGGCGAGTCAAAGGTCCGGGCCTGGTTGTGGTGATTCCCGGCATCCAGCAGATGGTGCGCGTCGATCTCCGCACCAGGGTGCTGGACGTGCCGACGCAGGACGTGATTTCACGCGACAACGTTTCGGTGAAGGTGAACGCGGTGGTGTATCTGCGCGTGGTCGATCCGGAACGGGCGATCATCCAGGTCGAGCACTATCTCAATGCGACCAGCCAGCTCGCGCAGACGACGCTGCGGGCCGTGCTGGGCAAGCATGAGCTGGACGAGATGCTGGCCGAGCGCGAACGCCTGAACGTGGACATCCAGCAAGTGCTGGACGCGCAGACCGATGCCTGGGGCATCAAGGTGTCCAATGTGGAAATCAAGCATGTCGATATCGACGAGTCCATGGTGCGCGCCATTGCAAAACAGGCCGAGGCCGAGCGTGAGCGCCGCGCCAAGGTGATTCATGCCGAAGGCGAACTGCAAGCCTCGGAAAAGCTGCTGCAAGCCGCGCAAATGCTGGCGCGCCAGCCGGAAGCGATACAGTTGCGCTATCTACAGACGTTGGCGGGGATTACGGGGGGAGATCGAGCTTCGACGATTGTGTTCCCGGTGCCGATGGATCTGCTTTCGGCCTTGAGCAAATTCGCTGCGGGAAAAGGGAGCGACTGAGGGTGCTTTAGCCTGATGGGCGTTTCGCATTGCCGAGAGCCAACCGCAACGAAATCGGTGGCTAGGGGAGTTGTGGCGCGAGCGAGGCCAGCTCTTCCTCGGTAAACAGCCGTGAGCGACAGATGAAGGTGGTGCCGTCCGGACCATCCAACGCAAAGGTGCCGCCGCGTCCCTTGACCACATCCACGATCAGATGCGTGTTCTGCCAGAACTCGTATTCGCGGCTGCCCATGTAATACGGCGCGCCACCGACCGAGCCGATGTAAACATCGTGGGGGCCGGTCTTGAATTCGCCTTCGGGATAGCAGAGAGGCACGCTGTTTTCGCAGCAACCGCCGGACTGGAAGAACATGACGGGGCCGTGCAGCCGCGTCAGGGTGGCGATCAGTTCCAGCGCGGCCGGAGTGGCCGAGACACGTTCGGTCATCGTAAGTCCATAGCCCCCGCCGCGAGGGCGGGGGATCAATCACTGGATTTAGAAGAAACCCAGCTTCTTCGGGCTGTAGCTCACCAGCAGGTTCTTGGTTTGCTGGTAGTGGTCAAGCATCATCTTGTGGGTTTCGCGGCCCATGCCGGATTCCTTGTACCCGCCGAACGCGGCGTGGGCCGGGTAGGCGTGGTAGCAGTTGGTCCAGACGCGGCCGGCCTTGATGCCGCGGCCCATGCGGTAGGCGCGGTTGCCGTCGCGGCTCCACACGCCGGCGCCGAGGCCGTACGGGGTGTCGTTGGCGATCGCCAGCGCTTCGGCTTCATCCTTGAAAGTGGTCACGGCCAGCACCGGACCGAAGATTTCTTCCTGGAAGATGCGCATCTTGTTGTGGCCCTTGAACAGGGTCGGGTTGATGTAGTACCCGCCGGAAATGTCGCCGCCCAGTTCGGCCTTGGTGCCACCGGTCAGCACTTGCGCGCCTTCCTCGACGCCCAATTGCAGGTAGGACTGGATCTTTTCCATCTGCAGGTCGGAGGCTTGTGCACCGATCATGGTCTCGGTATCCAGCGGGTTACCCTGCTTGATCGCCTTGACGCGCGGGATGACGCGCTCGATGAATTTGTCGTAGATGGATTCCTGGATCAGCGCGCGGGACGGGCAGGTGCAGACTTCACCCTGGTTGAAGGCAAACAGCACCAGGCCTTCGATCGCCTTGTCGAGGAAGTCGTCGTCGGCCGCCATGATGTCTTCGAAGAAGATATTCGGCGACTTGCCGCCGAGTTCCAGCGTGGCGGGGATCAGCGAGGTGGCTGCGGCCTGGGCAATGATGCGGCCGGTAGCGGTGGAGCCGGTGAAGGCGATCTTGGCGATGCGTTTGCTGGTGGCCAGCGGCATGCCGACTTCACGGCCGAAACCGTTGACGATGTTGAGCACGCCGGGCGGCAGCAGGTCGGCAATCAGTTCCGCCATGATCAGGATGCTGATCGGGGTGGATTCCGCGGGCTTCAGGATGACGCAGTTGCCGGCGCCGATGGCGGGTGCGAGCTTCCATGCGGCCATCAGCAGCGGGAAATTCCAGGGGATGATCTGGCCGACCACGCCCAGCGGTTCATGGTAGTGATAAGCCACGGTGTTTTCGTCAAGTTCGCTGAGCGAGCCTTCTTGCGAGCGCAGGCAGCCGGCGAAATAACGGAAATGGTCGATGCTGAGGGGAACGTCGGCATTCAGCGTTTCGCGGATCGGCTTGCCGTTGTCCACGGTTTCCGCGTAGGCCAGCAATTCCAGGTTGGCTTCCATGCGGTCGGCGATCTTGAGCAGGATATTGGAACGTTCGCCGGGAGCGGTCTTGCCCCACTTGTCGGCGACGGCATGTGCAGCATCGAGTGCCAGCTCGACATCGGCGGCGCCCGAGCGCGCGGCTTGCGTGTAGGTCTTGCCTGTTACCGGAGTCACAACATCGAAGTATTGCCCTTCGACAGGAGGTACCCATTTGCCACCGATGAAATTGTCGTACTTGGCTTTGTACTGGATTTTGGCTCCAGCTTGACCGGGGAATGCGTAAATCATGACTTCTCCTCAGAAAGTTATAGCGTGCAGTTGCAGTTGCCATGTGCCGGCTAACTCATTACTGATAGCAGTATCTGTGCCGGAACCTTCAAATCCATTCAACTCATTGAAAACAAATATTTATATAGTGATTGAATTTGCTTAGACACTGTATCTCGTCTCAAGTTGAGACGCCGCTTTCGTCTCATTGCGAGACGGCTTGCATAACAAGCCGACTCAGGTGCTTGCGGCTGTCAGGTCTTGCAGCGTGTCAGCCACGTCGCGCGTATGGCCGGCGGTCTCCGCGGTTTGCGTACTGTAGCTTTCGATGGCTTCCAGCACGCCAGTCAGGCCGGAAACTTCTTCCGACTGGCGCTCGATCATTTTCGCCACGACGACCATCTCTTTCGCCAATGCGGAAATGTCGCTGCCGATCTCGTCCGCGCTACTGCGCGACTTTTCTGCCAGGCGGCGAACTTCGTCCGCCACCACCGCGAAGCCGCGGCCCATTTCGCCGGCACGGGCCGCTTCTATGGCTGCATTGAGGGCGAGCAGGTTGGTCTGGTCGGAAATCTGCTGGATTACCTCGACTACGCCGTGGATACGCTGGCTGGCCTGCGCCAGGTTATGCGCGCTGCCTGCCACTTCGCTCGCCTGTTCCGACAGGCTGTCAATGGTGCCGCTGGCGTGGTGAATGGCATCCTGTTGTTCGGACAGCTTCCGGGTCAGCGAGTTGACCGAACCGTAGAGATCACTTGAGCATGTTTTCAGGTGTTGTGCCGTGAGCTCGCGCTGGTTTTGCGCCTTCTGCATGATTTCGCCCAGGCCGTTAAGGTCGCGCACCACCGAAATCAGGTTGGCGTCGATGTTGTCCGGATTGACGCGGCTGTCGAAGTTGCCGATCTTGTAATCGGAGATCTGCTGCATCATCACGCGCGACACGCCCGCCAGCTTGGCGTGGCTGCGGCGCAGGAAAAAAGCCTTGAATTCGCCGTAATGCGCGACGAAGTTGTCCACGAACTCATCTCGGAAAGCCTGATCGGGTGCGACCCGGAAAAAGAAAACCGCAGTGAGCGTCTGGTTGAGGTTGAGTCCCAGTATTTCGCCAAAGGTGGAAAAACCCGCGAGCTGCCTGGTCTGGAACAGGTCGTCCAGGCCGGAAAGTTCGCTGCCGTTGTAGAGGCGGCGCAGGATACAGTCGTTCAGCATGCCGGCAACAGGCGCTCCCGGCTTGCCTGCCATGAAGCCTCTGAAGTCGCGCTCGGTGGTGCTGACGAAAGGCGTGCGCTTGACCAGCACCAGTTCCTCCCCGGCACCGACGTCGCAGTAGAAATCCACCCGTTCGTTATCGAAATCCAGCTTGGCGACCGAGCGCACGAATAACTCATCCTTTACCTTGATCGCGAAGGAATAGCTGTCCAGCTTGCCCTGAAGCTGATCGCGGGAGCACGCCAGTGTCTCGCACAGCGCATCCAGCAATGAAACCACGCGCCCGTGGGCATTGATGACCTGCCGAACCTGGCGGCGCTCCACTGAAGCGCTGAATACCTGGTAGCTGGCGCCTGCGGGCTCGAAGTTCTGGCTCTTGAAAATGCCGAAGCGGATGCCCGGCGCCATTTTCAGGAAGACGATGACGGCGTGGTTGGTCAGCTTACGCTTGCCGTCGTGCAGCCAGGTGCCGCTGAAGTCGAGCTTGCCGCCGGCCGATGCGCCGACGAACAGGCAGGGGAAGCGTCCGGTGTCGTACAGCGCTTCCATGAAGAACGATTCGGAATTGGAGAGGCCGTCGAACAGGATATAGGCGAAGGTGTCGTGGTAGTCGATTTCCATCTGGGTACCGACGGCGCGGATGTTGTGGCGCAAACACTCCAGCCGCTCTTCGTAATCCAGTTTGGGCTGGCCGGCGCGCAGGTCCTCGCTAGCGAGCGGGATCGAGACGATTTCCGTCTTGCCGATCAGGCTGCGGTCGAAGAATTGCAGCACCACACGGTCGCGCGGGTCGCTGGCATCGCAATACAGGCTGTTGCCGTCGCCGCACAATTCGCCGGCCGTGCTGGTCAGTACGGTGGGTATGCCCGCAAAGTGCGTCGAAATGATGCCTGCAACCCGATCCAGGTCGATGCCGGGAGCAACATACCCGGAAATGAAGGCGGGCTTGCAGCGCAAGCTGCCGAGCTGCTCGCCAAGGTCGCGCGATGCGCATTGCAGCGTAAAGACGCCAGCGGTTGAGACGGTTTTCGAAACAAACGGGAGCCACATAATCAATTACCTTTAGTCAATGAGCCCATCATCCATGGGTCCTTTGCCTCTTTGCAGGGAGCGTGCCAAGTGTTTAATGCGAAGAACCTTCATGATTAATAAATGTTTTTACGATATTGGCTGGCATGGCGTATCATTCCAGTCTCAATTTGAGACGGGCATTTGTCATTAAACGAGACAGTTCCGAAGAGCCTATTTCAATAGGTTTCATATACCGCGTTGAGCCAGGGCGCGGATGGATGCAAGACGCAGTGCGCAGCGAATGGCTATTCCATTTGCGAGCGCTGCAACGCGGCAGACGCCGCGCCCTGGCTCAACCCCTTATGTCGGCAAAAGAATGTTTGCCGTTTGCCTGCGGGACGCATTGCGGTGTTGCGTCCTGCTTGTGGAGAATGACTACACTGCGCAGTCCGCGCCTTGCACTGCATCCCGCAGGCAAGCGGCGCGATGTATGAAACCTATTGAAATAGGCTCTAAATGACGCGATCCACTTACCATGTGCGCATTAAGCAGGCCCGCAACCAGCTTCTGGATCAGGGAAGCGTTCCGCAAGGGGTGTTGCCTGAACCCATTGAGCGCTCATGGTCGCGCTGCGCGGATACCGGGCTTTCGCTGGAAGTAGAGCCCCGCCTGGAGCCGATGCTGCAGCAGGAACTGGAAGAAATTCGCGACAAGAACACCCGCTTGCTGACGCAAGCCCGGCCGGAAATGGAAAATCTGCATGCGCAGATTTTTGGCACGCAGAGCATGGTGATACTCACCGATGCCGGCGGCACCATCCTGCACGCACTGGGCAATCCCGAGTTCATCGGCAAGGCGGCGCGCGTGGCCTTGCAGCCGGGCGTGACCTGGAGCGAGAGCAATACCGGCACCAATGCCATCGGCACCGCCCTGGTGGAAGAGGCGCCCGTGTTCGTGGGGGGCGCTGAGCACTATTTCAGCAAGAATGCATTCCTCAATTGTTCCGCCTCGCCCATCATGGATCCGCATGGGCAGGCTATCGGCGTGCTGGACGTGTCCGGCGATTACCGCCAGCCGCAGGAGCACACCATGGCCCTGGTGCGCATGTCGGCACAGATGATCGAAAACCGTCTGTTCAGCGCCGAGTTTACCCGTGAGGTAACGTTGCATTTCCATTCGCGGCCGGAATTCATCGGCACCTTGTGGGAAGGCATCGCCGTGTTTTCGCCGTCCGGACGGCTGTTGGCCATCAACAAGAGCGGCATGTTCCAGTTGGGCGTCAGTCCCACGGACAAAACTCATCTCGATTTCGGCGGCATGTTTGAAGGTACGCTGGAAAAACTGCTGGATGCCGCTCGCCAAGCTGCTCCGCACAGCACGTCGCTCACCACGCACAGCGGCCATCGTCTCTATGCCCGTGTGGAACCTGGCGTGATGGCGATGCCTGCAGTCAGCAGCCCCGCACAGAATGCAGTCCGTGCGCCGGAGAAAAAGCCCGATATGGGCATGCTGGACGCACTCGATACCGGCGATGCGCAGATGAGCAAGGCGGTTTCCAGCGTAAAAAAAGTCGTCGGCCGTGAAATTCCCATCCTGATCGAAGGCGAGACCGGTACCGGTAAGGAGTTGCTGGCCAAGGCTATCCATGCCGCCGGCAAGCGGGGCAAGGGGCCTTTCGTCGCGATCAACTGTGCCTCGATTCCCGAAGGCCTGATCGAAGCCGAACTGTTCGGCTACGTGGATGGTGCCTTTACCGGCGCCAAGCGCAGCGGCGTGCCGGGCAAGATCATGCAGGCCAACGGCGGCACGCTTTTTCTGGATGAAATCGGCGAAATGCCGCTGCAATTACAGGCGCGGTTGCTGCGAGTGCTACAGGAGCGCGAAATCATGCCCTTGGGCGGAGCGAAAGGCATGCCGGTGGACATTGCCGTGATTTCCGCCACCAACCGCAAGCTGCGCGATCATGTAGAGCAGGGGAATTTTCGCGAGGATCTCTATTACCGACTCAACGGCTTGCGTGTCACACTGCCGCCACTGCGCGAACGCAGCGACATGCCAGCCCTCATTGAACGTATCTTGCGTGAGGAAAGCGATGAGCCGGTAACGCTGCATTCCGAAACGCTGGCCATGTTCGCGCGTCACTCGTGGCGCGGCAATGTCCGCCAGCTAAGAAATGTGCTGCGCGCGGCGCTGGCGTTCCTTGATGGCGACCGCGTAATGAAGATACATCACTTGCCGGATGACTTCGTCGAGGAACTCGAGCGCATCGACTCGACTCCTACACACAGGACGTCGCACAAGGGCGCCTTGAATATCGAGGCCGCCGAAGTCGATCTGATTCGCCAGGCGCTGGCAGACGAGCGTGGAAATATCACGACTGCTGCCAGCAGGCTAGGCATCAGTCGAGCCACTCTCTACCGCAAGGTAAAACGTCTTAACCTGGTCTGATTCCAGATCCTTGCAACAGAAAATTCGCACGTCCCGAATAATCGAAGCCGGACTTTTAGTTCTGGCCGTGTCGCTTGAAAAGCGAACCCGAGGAGACGGCGGATGACTCTGCCCTTGAATAACATCAATAATGCGTCATTCAGCTTGCGCGCCTGGCTTGTCCGTAGCGTAACCTTGCTGGTTTTCTGTTCGAGTCTGGTTGCGTGCTCGACCGTGCCCGATGCCGAGGCGGTCATCAATGGTGCTAACTCCGATGCTGATCCGCGCGTTGTCGGCGCAAAGGGGCCGTTGACGGCTCCACAGAGCAAGGCCTTGTTCGAGCGCCTGGGGCTGAATGCCCAAAACGGCGATCTCTTCAAACGCCATCTGGCAGTGGAGCAGGAGATTGCGGAAAGTCCGCTGGTTACAGGAAATTCAACGCGGCTGCTGCGCGATGGCGTACAGACCTTCGATGCGATTTTTGAAGTCATTCGTTCCGCCAAACACCATGTGAATCTGGAGTATTACATTCTTGAGGATATTGAACACAAAGGTGTGAAACTGTCCGACCTGCTGGTCGCCAAGCGGCAGGAGGGCGTGCAAATCAATATTCTTTACGATAGCTTCGGCTCGATCTCCACGCCGCCCGCATTCTTCGATCGTCTGCGCAAGGCGGGTGCCAAAGTGCTGGAATTCAACCCGATGAACCCGCTGGAGCGTCGTCGCATCATCAAGTCGCCCAATGACCGCGATCACCGCAAGATTCTGGTCGTCGACGGTCGTACCGCTATCGTCGGCGGCATCAATCTCAGCGTTACCTACCAAAGCCGGCCCTTCGATTCCGCCTCCGGCAATGAAAAGGGGGAGCACTGGCGCGATACCGACATGGAAGTGCGCGGTCCTATCGTGGCAGAGCTGCAGAAACTGTTCTTTGATCAGTGGTACAGGCACAAGGGCGAGAAAATCGACGACAAAGGCTATTTCCCGCAGTTGAAGGCTGAAGGCGGCGAGGTCGTTCGCGTGATCGGCAGCGGACCGGACCATACGGTTTCACGGTATTACGTCACCTTGTTATCGGCCATCCGCAATGCCGAAAAAACCATCTGGATTACCAACAGCTATTTCGTGCCGACCAAGGTCATGAAGCAAGACTTGATGGATGCTGCCCATCGCGGCGTCGACGTCCGGCTACTGTTGCCAGGAAAAAGCGACGTGCAGGCGACGCTGGCCGCGCAGCGGTCGCACTACAAGGACTTGCTCGAAGTCGGCGTGAAAATATTCGAGAACGAGCATGTCATGCTGCATGCCAAGACGGTCGTCATCGACGGCGTCTGGTCGGTGGTCGGCTCCTCCAACCTGGACCATCGCAGCGTGCTATACAACGACGAAATCGATGTGGTGGTGCTCGGAGGGCTGACCGGAAAAGAATTTGAGCGCATGTTCCAGGAGGATGCAGCCAAGGCCAAACCGATCCAGCTGGCGGAATGGAAGCGTCGGCCCATCCTTCAGAGAATAAACGAATTCTTCTCGCGATTCTTTCAAAACATAATGTAATCTGTTGATTCAATGGTAATCAAGCATGCGCTTGTGTTCGTGCAGCTTCATCTTCAGATAGGTATTTCGATCGACTTCATGCAACTGTTTCGCGTATTGCTCCAGGGTTTCGATGCAAGCCTTCAGCCGCTTTTCGAATTGGTCCGCGCCGGTGGCATTCAGGAATGAATCGATAGCCACGTAATAGCGCATTGCATTGCGCTCCACGACGCCGCGCACGCCGCTGATGTATTCGGGTTTGCCGTCCGCCCCCGTGCCGACCGGCGTAAAACCTACCTTTCCCCGTCCTATCGTCGAGAGATATCCCTTCATGGCTATCCTTCCCGACATCCCGAAACCATAGGCGTAGGTCAGATGAATGAATGTCTGGTCGTTATCGGCAGGCATCGCTTCAAGGATGATGCGGTAATCGTGCGTGCTCAACGGGCCTTGCGGCGCGCTCAGGCGGGTCGCGAAATAGTTGTTCTCGGAGGCCAGCACGCTGTAGTTGAATTCCACCGGGTGGGTATCTTCCAGAGGCTGTTCCATCTTGCGTCCAAGATTGAGCGTAAGCGTACTGCCTGTGGCATTCTGCCGGGCACGGCAATACTTGACGTTGAGATGCAGGATCATGACTTCGCACCAGTTCGTCGGCTTGCCTGACGGATCGTTCAGTGCGCCGTTTACAACGGCAAACGGCTGGGAAACCAGCGCATAGATGTCGCCCTCGAGTTCGTTCGAAGACTCCTTGGATTCGATATAAATCGGGCGGTGAAAGGCGTTGTTCTGCAGCTTGGGCTTGAGGCGCTCGTAGTCGGCACGTAGGGTAGTGGCGGAAGGTTTCATGTTGGGCTCCGCATAAACTGGATGGCTGTCGAATAGAAAAAAAGCGGCGATTAGCAGAACGAGCGATAGTGCAAGGCCAGGTTGTCTGCGCCCGGGTTGCCGGCACGCCTCAGCCATAACTACGCAACTGCCGCGAGAAATCCCGCAGTGCCGCAATACCGCTTTCTTCCGCACGTCGGCACCAGTCCTCGAGCTGTTGCAGCAATTGCTCGCGCGATGCATTGGTGCGGGCAATAAGCGCCATCAACTCCTGGCGCATCGAATACACCGTCTGCAAGACCGTGCTGGACATCAGTGCCTGCCGCAGGACGGCATGGTCTTTTTCCGGCAGGAATTCTGCATCTCGTTGCAGCCAGCGTTTCACTGCGCTCGATAAGCGAGCGAGTTTCAGCTCTGCCGCTTCATGTTTGACTGTCCCCTTGAGCGACCGAGTAAACCCGGCCATGACAGCATAGCGATGGGTGAGGATGGCTTGCAGGGTTTCCAGGTCGCAACGCATCTTGGCGCGATTGAATCGCAACCGCGGCGCGACCTTGCGCACCTGCGCCAGCCTTACCATGACCATCAGGCGGATATACATCCAGCCGATGTCGAATTCCCACCAGCGGCTGGAGAGCTTGGCCGAATTGCTGTAGGCGTGATGGTTGTTGTGCAGTTCCTCGCCGCCGATCAGTATGCCCCAGGGTACGATGTTCTTCGAGGCGTCGCGTGTGACGAAGCTGCGGTAGCCGAGATAATGGCCGATGCCGTTGACCACGCCGGCGGCGAAAACCGGAATCCACAGCATCTGCACCGCCCATACGGTGAGGCCGATGACGCCGAACAAGACAAGGTCGATGATCAGCATTAGCGAAATGCCGAGTATGGTGTGGGGAGTGTAGAGATGGTGCTCGATCCAGTCGTCCGGGGTGCCGCGACCATATATTTCAAGAGTTTCGCGATTGGCTGCTTCCTTACCGTACAGTTCCGCGCCTTCAAGCAGCACCTTGGATATACCGTAAATCTGTGGGCTATGCGGATCGTCTATGGTTTCGCATTTTGCATGGTGCTTACGGTGGATGGCGACCCATTCGCGGGTTACCATGCCGGTAGTGAGCCAGAGCCAGAAACGGAAGAAATGACTGACGGCAGGATGTAGTTCCACCGCGCGGTGCGCCTGATGCCGATGCAGGAAGATGGTGACGGAAGCAATGGTGATATGCGTCAAGGCAAGGCAACTTAAAACAAGGCCCCACCACGGTAGATCGAAAAGACTGAAACCCATCATGAACTCCTCGAACCGTTGGCGCGAGGAAATGCGCGAACGGCGTGTGTTTGTAAGTGAATGTTAGATGCTTTGTAAATGTAAGTTAAAGTCATTGGTCCCGAATTGATAACCCAAGTTCACTTTGTTACATTCACAAGCCAGTAGATGGATAAATCCAGCGGAATTAGGGGTTTTATCCGGCGACCTTAGAAAGCTAGAGAGTTAACCGCACATGAAGCGCATCGCTCTTGCCTGCATCCTGTTGTCGACGAGTGTAGTCGCATTCGCGCTCGACTGGGACGATCCTTTTGAAACCGGCCAATTGCCTCGTCCCCTCAGCGTTGGGAACGATCATTGCCGCCGAGAATGCACCATGTTCCGACAATTCAGCTGCGTCCGCTGCGCTCTCGCTCACCGATGTCGTCGACCGCGTGCTGTGCCGTAATCCGAAAAGTCATGAGGCCTGGGCCAATGCGCGCGTACAGGCTGCGGAAATAGGTGTGGCGCGCGCGGCTTACCTGCCGAATATCGATGCCACTGCCGGCGTCGAACACAACTGGAGCAAAGGCGGGAGCCGCAGCAGTAGTAGCCTGAGCGGAGCGAGCAGCAGTGACAGCAGTACATTCGGCGGCTCGTCAGGCAGCACCGACTATAACCAGGTCTCGGCCGGTGTCAGCCTGTCTTATCTTCTGTACGACTTCGGCGGCCGCGATGCCACTCTCGAAAACGCTCGCCAATTGTTCGAAGCCGCCAGCGCCACGCAGGACAATGTGGTGCAGGGGCTTTTCTTCTCTGCGATCCAGGGCTATTACCAGCTGAACGCTGCGCAGGCGGCGCTGGAGTCCGCCCTGGAAGCCGAGCGTAGCAGCAAGGCCAGCCTGGATGCGGCGACCGCGCGTTATCAGGTGGGGGTCGGCACCCCCGCCGATAAATTGCAGGCACAAACTGCTTATTCGCAGGCGGTGCTGGATCGCATCCGCGCCGAGGGTACGCTGCGCAATGCGCATGGCACATTAGCCAACCTGATGGGCATGGATGCCAACCAGAGCTACAGCTTGCAGCCAGTCGCCGACACGCCGGCCATCGAGCGATTCCAGGCAAATGTCGGCGAGCTGATCGCGGAAGCGCGCAGGCGCCGTCCCGATCTCGCCGCTGCGGAGGCTCAAATCGCGGCTGCCGAAGCCGGTATCGCTGCCGCGCGCGCCGCAGGCAAACCCAGCATTTCCGTCAGCACCGATCTTGCCTACCTGAATCGGGAGTCCAGCGACCCCAGCCGCAGCGGCGGAATAGGACTCAACGTCACGATTCCGCTATTTACCGGCTTCGCCAACACCTATCGCATCCGCTCAGCGACGGAGCAGGTTGAGGCCAGAAAAGCAGCACGCGACCAGATTGCCTTGCAGATCGCGCTCGATGTCTGGCAGGCCTACCAGAATCTCCAGACCGAAACGCAATCGGTGCAGTCCAGCGCGGATCTCGTCGCCAGCGCCACGCAGAATGCCGACGTCGCCCTGGGCCGCTACAAGGCCGGAGTGGGCAATATCATTGACGTGATCACCGCGCAGTCCGCGCTTGCCAGTGCGCGTGCGCAACGCATACAAGCCCGTTTCAACTGGGATATCGCTCGGGCCAGCCTGGCTTATTCCATGGGGCAGCTGGACGACGTGGCAGCCGATACCCAACATCCTCATACTTCAGAAAGTCAGCAATGAAGTTTTTTTCAAAACTATTCAGCGGCTGGATGCTGTTGCTGCTTGCGCTCGTTGCTGCAGGCGGCTATTACTACTATCGAAGCCAGCAGCAACCCGACGCGAGCGCGATCTACCGTACGGAAGAGGTGAATGTCGGCGACATGGTGCAGACCGTATCCGCCAACGGCACGCTGAACCCCGTGACGCTGGTCAGCGTCGGTACCCAGGTGTCGGGTACGGTGAGAAAGCTCTACGCCGACTTCAATCAGCAGGTGAAGAAAGGGCAGATCCTGCTCGAACTGGACGACGCGATCTATTCTGCGCAGGTGCGGCAGAGCGAGGCCAATATCCGCAACGTGCAGGCCACCCTCGACCTCACGCGCGCCAATGAAGCGCGTATGCAGAACCTGTTCAGTCTGGAATACGTATCGCGGCTGGAACTGGATCAGGCAATCCAGGCGCGACGCTCTGCCGAGGCGCAGATTGCGCAGGCGCAGGCGCAACTGGCGCGTGACCGGGCCAACCTCAATTACACCGTGATCCGTTCGCCGGTTTCCGGCGTGGTCGTGGCGCGTCAGGTGGATATCGGCCAGACTGTGGCCGCCAGCTTCCAGACGCCGGAGCTGTTCAAGATCGCGCAGGATCTTTCCAAGATGCAGATCCATTCGAACTTCGCCGAAGCCGACGTCGGGCAGATACGCGTCGGGCAGCCGGCAGCCTTTAGCGTCGACGCCTTCCAGGATCGCAAATTCAGCGCTGTGGTGCAGCAGGTACGGCTCAACCCGACCATCCAGTCGAATGTCGTGACTTATGACGTGGTGCTGGGCGTGGATAACCCGGAGCTGATCCTGCTGCCGGGCATGACTTCGTATGTCAGCATCACCGTTGCCGAACAGCAGGGGGCGCTAAGGGTGCCGAACGCTGCGTTGCGCTATCGTCCCCAGCAAGCCGAAACAGCAGGCGTGAAGCCCGGACGCCGTCAGGATGGCCCGATGCGCAAGGTTTATGTATTGCGCCAGGGTAAGCCCGTCGCGGTTCCAGTCACGCTGAGCATCACCGATAACCGGTACACGGCCGTTGTTTCGGGCGAACTCAAGGCAGGCGAGCAGGTGATCGTCGGCGACAATTCGCCAGAAGACGATAAGCGTTCCGGCGGACCGGGTATGCGCATGAGACTGTTCTGATGCAAGCAAGGCCGCTGATTCGCATCAGCCATCTCAAGAAGCAGTACGAAACCGAAGCCGGCCCGGTGCCGGTGCTGCATGACGTGACGCTGGATATCGAGGAGGGCGAATTCGTCGCCATCATGGGCCCATCCGGCTCGGGCAAGTCTACCTTCATGAATATCCTCGGCTGCCTGGATATCCCCACCGGCGGACGCTACGAATTGCAAGGCCACGACGTAGCGAAGATGGATAGCGACGAGCTGGCGCGGCTACGCAATCATGTCATCGGCTTCGTCTTCCAGGGCTTCAATCTGCTGCCGCGTGCCAACCTGGAAACCAATGTTGCGTTGCCGCTGCTCTATGCCCGCGTAGGTAAATCCGAACGACTGGAACGCGCCCGCAAGCTCCTGACCCAGACAGGGTTGGGCAAGTATGCGAAATCGCTTCCCAACCAGATTTCCGGCGGCCAGCAGCAGCGCGTTGCCATCGCCCGCGCGTTGGCAGGCAAGCCTAGCCTGATCCTCGCCGACGAGCCAACCGGCAATCTGGACTCTCACACCAGCCAGGAAATCATGGAAATTTTCACGCGCCTGAATACTGAAGACGGCATCACCATCGTATTGGTCACGCATGAGTCCGACATCGCGCGTTATGCGAAACGTCTGGTGCGTTTTGTCGATGGCGATATCGTCCACGATGGCGGCGTTCACGAGGAAGCCTCATGATAGGCGTGATGCTGGGAGAGGCCTGGCATGCGATGGCTGCGAATCGCATGCGGACCTTCCTCACCATGCTGGGCATGGTGATCGGTGTCGGCGCCGTTATCCTGATGATGGCGATTGGGCAGGGCGTGCAGTATTCGATCAATCAGTCGATCGCTTCGATGGGCAGCAACCTTTTCCTCGTGGTGTCCGGCTCGACCACTTCCGGTGGCGTGCGCCTGGGCGGCGGCGCTGCGCCGACATTGACGGTTGGGGATGCGGAGGCGATAGCCGAGTTGCCCAATATCGCCGCCGCAGCCCCGGTAGCCTCCGGCTCGGCGCAGGTTATCTATGGCCCGAACAATTGGAGTACCGGCATTTCCGGCGTGACGCCGGATTATCTTGAAGTCGCGAATTGGGAGCTTGCCGACGGTTACTGGATGTCCGATTCGGACGTACGCTCCGCAACACGGGTTGCCGTGCTAGGCAACACCGTGGCTCAGAACCTGTTCGGCGACGAGAGTCCTCTCGGCAAAACCATACGCATCAAGCAGAGTCCCTTCATTATCATCGGTGTTCTGGCGCCAAAAGGGCAGGCGCTGGATGGCCGCGACCAGGACGACACCATCCTGGTGCCGGTTCGCACTGCGCAACGCCAGCTCTTTGGCCAGCAATTCCAGAACACGGTGCGGCACATCATGGTTCAGGCCATATCCGCGGAAACAATGAATCAGGCCGAGCGCGATATGAACGATTTGTTGCGCCAGCGGCATCGCATTCGCAATGGGGCGGACGACGATTTCACCGTGCGCAATATGACCGCGATGGCGAATACTGCCGCCGAAACCGCCAAGCTGATGTCCTTGCTTCTGGGTGCCATTGCCTCGATCTCGCTGGTTGTCGGCGGGGTAGGGATCATGAATATCATGCTGGTGTCGGTCACCGAGCGTACGCGCGAGATCGGCATACGCATGGCGATAGGCGCCAGACGGCGCGATATTTTGACGCAATTTCTTCTGGAAGCGATCAGCATTTCCGTCGCCGGCTGTACCATTGGAGTGGCTCTGGGAGTAGGAGGGGCATTGCTTGTGAACCAACTGACACAGACGCCGGTGGTCATCACTTTTGCGTCAATTGCCCTGGGTTTTGCTGTTGCGACTGCTGTTGGCATTTTTTTCGGGTATTATCCGGCCCACCAAGCGGCCGGGTTGAGGCCAATAGAAGCCTTGAGATATCAGTAAATGACTGGTTTTGCAGGCAAAAAAACTCTTGCCTAAAACACCTAAAAAAATTGTATCATTGAGCCCGCAAAGAAATCATAATTACGCAACAAATCATAAACCTGCAACTCATTCGGAGGACATAATCGTGGCCAAGCCATTAATTCAAGTAGCACTGGATTCTTTAGATTACGAACAAACCCTGGCGCTGGCTCGTCAAGCCGCCCCTTACGTCGACATCATTGAAATCGGCACGCCCTGCTTGAAGGTGAATGGCATCGCGATTGTCAAGGCAATCCGCGCCCAACACCCGGACAAGCTGATTTTCGCTGACCTGAAGACCATGGACGCCGGTTACTACGAAGCCGAACCTTTCTTCAAGGCAGGCGCTGACATCACCACCGTGCTGGGTACTGCCGACATCGGCACCATCAAGGGCGTGGTCGATGTGGCCAATGCCTACGGCAAGCAAGCGCAGGTCGACCTGATCAACGTAACGGACAAGGCTGCACGCGCTGCCGAAGCCGCCAAGGTTGGCGCTCATATCATCGGCATCCACACCGGTATCGACCAGCAACTGGCCGGCCAAACCCCGTTTGCCGACCTGGCCGCACTCGTTGCATTGGGCCTGAACGTCAAGATCTCCGTTGCCGGCGGCATCAAGCAAGCAACCGTACAACAAGTCGTCAAGGCTGGCCCGAACATCGTCGTCGTCGGCGGCGCGATCACCGGCTCCAAGGCTCCTGACGTCGCAGCTCGCGAAATCCGCGAACTGGCCGATGCTGCCAGCGGCCAAAGCTCCAACGGCGGTATCTTCGGCTGGCTGAAGAAGCTGGTAGGCTGATTTTCTGCCGCAGCCATCACTGGCTGACTGGAATCGAATGCCGTCTCTCGCAAGAGTGACGGCATTTTTCTTTTGTACGACCTGCCTGTGCAATCTGTAAAATGAGGCCATTTCGGCCCCCGGTATTCTCATGACGATACAACTGCTTCCAGATCATCTCATCAGCCAGATTGCTGCCGGAGAAGTCGTCGAGCGGCCCGCTTCGGCGCTCAAGGAATTGCTGGAAAACAGCCTGGATGCCGGCGCCGACAATATTTCGGTGCTGTTGCAGCAGGGCGGCATCAAGCAGTTGCGAGTCGCCGATAACGGGGTCGGCATCGCGCCGAACGAATTGCCGCTGGCGTTGGCCCGCCACGCCACGAGCAAGATCACCAGCCTGGACGATCTGGAACGCGTAGCCAGCCTCGGTTTTCGCGGCGAAGCGCTGGCCAGTATTGCCTCGGTATCGCGTACCAGCATCGCCAGCCGCATCGCGAACGAACGTCACGCCTGGCGTATCGCCTCCGAAGGCGCACTGCTGATTCCCGCCGAGCCTGCTGCGCTGGACGAGGGTACGGTGGTCGAGGTGAACGACCTCTATTTCAATACGCCAGCGCGGCGCAAATTCCTCAAGACGGAAAATACCGAATACGGGCATTGCGAAGAGGCCTTCAAGCGCATTGCACTGTCTCGCCCGCAAGCGGGCTTCATGCTGCAGCACAACGGTCGCGCACAATGGCGCATGACGGGCGGTGAGCCGCAGAAACGCTTTGCGGAAGTGCTGGGCGCGGAATTCGCAGAGCATGCCCTCATTCTGGATGAATCCGCCGCCGGATTGCGACTGTGGGGCATGGCCGCGAAACCGGCTTATTCCAAGCTGTCGCGCGATACGCAGTATTTCTACGTCAATGGCCGTTTCATCCGCGACAAGCTGGTTGCGCATGCGATACGCCAGGCCTACCAGGACGTGCTGCACCACGAACGCCATCCGGCTTTCGTGCTGTTTTTCGAGATCGATCCGTCACTGGTGGATGTCAATGTCCACCCGACCAAAACCGAGGTGCGGTTCCGGGAATCGCAAGCGGTGCACCGTTTCATCTTCCATGCGCTTCACAAGGCGCTGGCTGCGCCGGTTGGAGCGCCTGCGGCTGCCGAATCACCCATGCAAATGCCTTCGTTTCAGCCTTCCTATGACGCGCCTTACCAGCCGCAAATTCCGCTGCGCGCCTCCGAAGGCCTGGGATTTTATGAAACCATGTTCGGCGGTACGGCGTCGGCTACTGCGCAGGCCATGCCTGTTGCGGCCCCATTAGCAGAAAATCCGGCTGAAGCGCAGGAATACCCGCTCGGCTTCGCTATTGCCCAATTGCATGGCGTGTATGTCCTGGCGCAAAACCGGCAAGGCATGGTGGTCGTGGATATGCACGCCGCCCACGAACGCATCATGTACGAGCGGCTCAAGAATGCGCTGGAGACGCGTGCCATCTCGACACAGCCGTTGCTGATACCGGTGAGTTTCCATGCAGATCGGCTGGAAATCGCCACGGTGGAAGAGCAGGCTGCTATATTGCGTGACCTCGGCTTTGAGATGGCCGTTTTGTCGCCGACAACCTTGGCGGTACGCGCCATCCCCGCCATGCTGGCCGATTCCGATGCCGTTGCGCTGGCACGCGCGGTGATCGCCGACATCCGCGAATTCGGCGGTAGCCGCGCGCTCACCGAACGCCGCAACGAAATGCTGGCGACCATGGCCTGCCATGCAGCTGTGCGCGCCAATCGTAGTCTCACCGTCACCGAAATGAACGCGCTGTTGCGCGACATGGAAGTTACCGAGCGTTCCGATCAATGCAACCACGGCCGTCCGACCTGGTTTCAGGTAACCATGGGCGAGCTGGACAAGATGTTCATGCGCGGTAAGTAACCGCATTGCGGGAAAAAGTCCCGGTACTGGATGTGCTGCAACGCGCATAACTCATGTAAATTATGCCCGCCTGCGAGCGTAGGTTTTCATCAATAATCTTTGAGGTATGGAATGAACAAGTTTTTTGCAGCACTGCTTATGACCGCCCTGTTGCCAGCCACCACTTCGGCAGCGATCGACGAAACCCTGCGCATCAAGGAAACGATTGAGATCAACGCTCCTGCCGATGCCGTATGGGCAAAAGTCGGTAATTTCAATGACATGAGCTGGCACCCGGCCATCGCCAAGACTGATCTCGCTAGCGGCAATAACAACGAAGTCGGCGCCACACGTACGCTGACGCTGCCGGATGGCGGGACCGTGAAGGAAGTTCTGGTCGCCTACGACAAGGACGGCATGACGATGAAGTACGACATCACCGAATCCGTGTTGCCCGTGCGCGAATACAGCGCCACCATACTGGTGAAAGCCGCTGACGGCAAGACCACCGTCACCTGGCGCAGCATGTTCAAGCGCAAGGATCCGGCCAACCCTGGTGCTCCCGGTCAGGACGACAAGGCTGCCAAGGAAGCGATTACCGGCATCTTCAAGTCCGGCCTCGAAAACCTGAAGAAGATTTCCGAGAAGTAAGCTATTCCGGGTGGGCAGTTCTTGCCCACCCTATACATCCATCCAGACAACTCCGTGTCGACAAAACCTTCCACCACCCGCATCGCCCTCGCGAGTTTCATCGGCACCGCCATCGAGTTCTACGATTTCTATATATACGGCATGGCCGCTGCGCTGGTGATCGGGCCGGTGTTTTTCCCGCAGAGCGACCCTGCCGCACAGGCATTGAACGCATTTCTTACCTTCGGCGTGGCTTTTCTTGCTCGACCGTTGGGCGCGGCATTGTTCGGGCATTTCGGTGACCGCATCGGGCGCAAGGCGACGCTGGTTGCTTCGCTCTTGGTGATGGGCATTTCCACGATGCTGATCGGCGTGCTGCCGGGCTACGACATGATAGGCTGGCTCGCGCCTGCCTTGCTGTGCCTGCTGCGTTTCGGACAGGGAATCGGCTTGGGCGGGGAGTGGGGCGGCGCGGCGCTACTTGCAACGGAGCATGCGCCGGAAGGAAAACGCGGCTGGTTCGGCATGTTTCCGCAACTCGGACCGCCGGTCGGCTTCCTGTTTGCCACCGGCAGTTTCCTGCTGCTGGCGCATTTTCTCGACGATGCGCAATTCCGCGACTGGGGTTGGCGCATTCCCTTTCTCGCCAGCGCGCTGCTGGTAATGGTGGGGTTGTATGTGCGGCTGAAATTGTCCGAGACGCCGGTTTTTGCGCGAGCCTTGCAACAGCAAGCCAGGGTGCGCTTGCCTCTGCTGGAAATGTTGCGAAACCACGCGCTTCCGCTATTGCTGGGTGCGCTGGCGATGGTCGTTTGTTATGCGCTGTTCTACATTTCGACGGTGTTCTCGCTTAGCTACGGAACGGCCACGTTGAATATTCTGCGCGAGCAATTCCTGGGCATGCTGTGCGTTGCCGTGCTGTTCATGGCGGCTGCTACACCGTTTGCCGCGTGGGCGGGCGACCGCTATGGACGGCGCCCGATACTGATGGCGGCAAGTTCCGCCGCGCTGTTGTCCGGCTTCCTGTTGGCGCCGATGCTGGAAGGCGGGTCAATTCCGTTGATCACGGCCTTTTTGTCGTTGGAACTCTTCCTGATGGGGGCCGCTTTTGCCCCGATGGGCGCCTTGCTTCCGGAGTTGTTCCCGGCGGGCGTTCGTTACACCGGAGCCGGAGCAGCCTACAACCTGGGCGGCATACTCGGCGCATCGTTCGCGCCGTACATCGCGCAGAAACTCGTGGCTTATGGTGGGCTTGCGTGGGTAGGTGGCTATATCTCCGTGGCTGCGGCAATCAGCCTGGGGGCGGTGATACTGATGCGCGAAACGCACAAAGTCGATTTCTAAGCCAGCAACAAGAACACCGTCGGCTTCTTGTGCAAATCCGGAAGTGATATATTTTTCCAGTCCGTGATCCGTTTCGTAACAATCAACTCCGCCTCAAGACTGACGTTGCACGCTACGCATAGCCGTGTTTCCCCACTGCAGCTGGCGAGGATGTCTTCCAGCAAGTGCTGGTTCCGGTACGGCGTTTCGATGAAAATCTGCGTTTCGCGGTTTTTGCGCGAGGCCTGTTCGATTTCCCGCAGTTTTTGTACGCGCGCCGCTTTGTCGCTTGGGAGATAGCCAAGAAAGGTAAAGCGCTGGCCGTCCAACCCGGAAGCCATCAAGCCTAGCAAGATGGAGGAGGGGCCGACCAGCGGCGCGACGCGGATGCCCTTGCGGTGCGCCAGTGCAGCCAGCTTGGCCCCGGGATCGGCCACCCCGGGGCAGCCGGCTTCCGACATCAGCCCAATGTCGCGACCTTCCAGCAGCGGGGCCAGCAATGCTGGCAACTCCTGGTCCGTAGTGTGTTCGTTGAGCGCCAGCATTGTCAGTTCGCGCACGGGCTTCTGCGTCTTGATCGCCCCCAGGAAGCGCCTCGCGGTCTTCTCGTTTTCAACAACGAAGGTATCGAGCTTTTGCGTGATGCTCACCACGTCCGGCGGCAAGGCTTTTTGGATAACGTCATCACCCAGCGTAACCGGAATCAGGTACAGCGTTCCCAGGCTCAATATTTCACCTGCACGCGGTAAGTCAGTGTGGTCTTGCCTTCGGGCGGCACGTCGATGCGCCATACTGCGGTGTTGCTGGCAGCTTTTTCATACGCATGGCTGGACTTGATGATTTTCCAGTCGGCCGGAATGGGCTCCTGCACGGTGACAGTGACGGCCTCTTTCTTGGCGTTCTTCAACACGATCTCATAGGCGCTTTCGAACATCGCCGTGCCCTTGGTGGGGTTGGGCAGTTTCTTGAAGTCGGTCTGCTTCTTATCCGCCGTGACGTCGAAAGCCTCGCCCAGCTTGAGGCGCACTTTCTCGTTCTTCGGGGTGTGGTCGATGCTGTCCTCGCCGACGAATTGCGCGTTGCCGGCGCCATCCTTTTTATAGACGCGGATGATGCCCTTGGGCAGCGGCATGCCGAGACGCGCGCTTTCCTTGTTGTCGAATTCCACGAACACGCCGACCTTCATTTTCTGGCCCAATTCGCCGTAACTGGAGCTGTAGTAATAGTCAGCACCGCGCAGCAGAAGCTCCTTGCGTACCGGCACTTGGCTGGCTGCGAGCAGCGAAACCTGCTTGGTCTGGTTTTCGGCGATCGTGGTGGGGCGATCCAGCGTGTAGAGGTGATATTCCAGCAGCGACTCTTCTGCCATCTGCGCCGCAGGAGCGGGCGCCATTTCCATTTTCGACATGGCACGAACAAGACGTCGCTCATCCTGCACGCGGTTGACATCGCCTGCCACCAATTGCAACTTTGCGTTGCGATACGATGCGCCGCTGGTGTTGGTCAGCGTCACCCAGCCTGACAAATCCATTTTGTCGTCCGCAGCGTTCAGTTCTGCAACGTAGTCCGCCTTCCAACCCAATCCGCCGGACAGGTAGCTAAGTTCCACATCCTGTTGCGCGGCGCCGCTGTTGTTGAGCGACATCACCAGCGTCGGCCGGTCACGCAGGTTTTCGGGAACGTCGCTGTAGACGATGCGGCCGGGAATGCCGGTTTCGATGCGATCACCCATCTTCAGCACGACACCATTGTTGGCGGCCAATACTTGCGCCTGTTCGGTAGTTTCGGCACCCGTCGCCGGATTGGTCTTGATCACGCCGACCGACTTGCCGACGAACTTCTCCAGTAGTTTCTGCGGTGTAAGGAGGTCGAAATCGAAGTTCTGCTCAATCACAGACAACTTGCCGGGACTGCTCAAACTGCGCAACAAGGCCGTCTCCGGGCGCATCTGAGCGCTGACATCGCGAAAAGCCAGTGTGTTCTGCCCGCTGCCGAGCTGGATTTTCCGTTGATCCTTCACCAGTGCCAGGTTTTCGTTGTAGATGGTCACCGCGACGCCTTTCTGGTCGTCGAGCGTGCTGCGGGTTTCTTCTGCCATGGCCGGGGTGGCAATGATGAGGCTAGCGGCAATCAGGGCGGGGAGATGGAGCTTCTTCATGAGAGTCCTTTCTTGTGGGCATGGGCAGCGTATGCATGCGACCATGCGCTGCACGACATGGTTTCAGCCGAGCAGCGCAGTATCGCAAATCTCACAGCGCATTAGAAGTGTCGTTCAGCCGTCACCAGTCCATGCGTCGTCATCATGGGTCTATATGACCGACACGCCTTCTTTTTGCAGCATGCTGATGAGCGAGATCAGCGGCAGTCCGATCAATGCATTCGGATCGTCGCCGCGCATATACTCCATGAGCGCAATGCCCAAGCCTTCGGACTTTGCGCTGCCGGCGCAGTGGTAGGGTTGTTCCAGACGCAGGTAATTCTCGATTTGCGCGTCGGAGAGCTGGCGGAAGCGGACTTCGTAAATCACGTCTTCGGCCTGCATGTTGCCGCTCGCGGCATTGAACAGGCACAGCGCGCTATGGAAAAACACGGTGCGGCCGCGCATCAATGTCAGTTGTTTCACGGCGTTGTCATGGGTGAGCGGTTTCCCGAGTTGCAATCCGTCCAATGTAGCAACCTGGTCGCAGCCGATGACAAGGGCGTTTGGATGAAGATCGCCAATCTTGCGCGCCTTGACTTGCGCGAGACGCAGGGCGGTTTCTTCGGGTTTTTCGTTAGGCAAGGGCGTTTCATCGACATTCGGCACGACGACGCTGAAAGAAAGCTGCAGGCGTTCCAGCAATTCGCGGCGGTAGATGGAGGACGAAGCAAGTATCAGTTGTGGTTTCATACAGTAAAAGGCCGGCTTGCGCCGGCCTTCTTACGTCAATTATTGAATTTCGATCAGCGTTTCATCAGGTGTCACACTATCGCCCTTCTTGACGTGCACGCCTATGACGATACCGCTCTTGGGCGCCTGAATCTCGTTTTCCATTTTCATGGCTTCGATGACCAGCACGCCATCACCGGCATTGACGTTGTCGCCTGCCTTGACCTTGACGTCAACGATGGTCCCCGGCATCGCCGTCGTCACGCAGCCTTCATGTGATGGGCGAGGGCGGCTGCCGCTGTCGGTACTCATCGCAACGGCCTTCTTCTTTGAGCCGCCGTTACCATTACCGCCGGAAACCTCGATTTCACTCAGCGTTTCCACCATGACCTCTTCCGAAATGCCGTCGACGGAAACATAGAACGGACGTTGTTCTTCGCCGGCATGCCCACTGCCGGTGAGTTTGATGTGGAATGTTTCGCCATGCAAGGTAACCTTGAACTCGTTCGGCGCGTAGCGTGCCGAGGACGGCGTGCTTGCTTCCTTGGGCAACAGCTGTTCCGGCTTGAGCGTGCCTGCGTTGCGTTCCTGCAGAAAGGTCTGTGCCAGGTCCGGGAACATGGCATAAGTCAACACGTCCTCGTCGCTCTTGGCGAGGTTCTCGATCTGAATGCGCAGCTTGTCCATTTCATCTTCGAGCAGGTCAGCTGGGCGACAGGTAATGACTTCAAGATTGCCGACGGCAATATTCTTTACTTCACTATTAATGTTACCGGGGGCTTTGCCGTAGTGACCGAGCAGATAATTTTTGACCTCGGTCGTCACGGACTTGTAGCGAGCACCAGTCAGCACGTTGAGCACGGCTTGGGTGCCGACAATTTGCGACGTCGGAGTAACCAGCGGCGGGAAGCCAAGATCTTGGCGAACACGGGGGATTTCAGCCAGGACTTCATCCATGCGCGCCAGCGCGCCTTGCTCCTTCAGTTGATTGGAGAGGTTGGAAATCATTCCGCCCGGGACCTGGTTAACCAGGACACGAGTATCCACGCCGGTGAAATCGCTCTCGAACTGCCAGTATTTCTTGCGTACTTCACGGAAGTAGGCGTTGATTTCCTGAATCGCCACAAGATCGAGGCCGGTATCGTACTCAGTGCCTCGCAGGGCAGCCACAATGCTCTCGGTAGAGGAGTGGCTGGCGCCTTCGCCGAAGGCGGAGACGCAGGTGTCCAGTATGGTTGCACCGGCTTCGACCGCCTTGAGGAAGCTCATTGCTGACAACCCGGAGGTGGCGTGGCTGTGCAAGTGGATTGGAATACTGATTTCGGCGCGCAGGGCTTTCACCAGGTCAGCTGTCGTGTAGGGCGTGAGCAGGCCTGCCATGTCCTTGATTGCGAGCGTATCGCAACCCATGCCCTCCAGTTCTTTCGCCAAACGGACAAAGTGAGGGATGTCATGCACCGGGCTGGTCGTGTAGCTGATGCAGCCTTCAGCATGCTTGCCGACTTTCTTCACTTCTTCGATGGAGGTGCGCAGGTTGCGCAGGTCGTTCATCGCGTCGAAGATACGGAAGACGTCCACGCCGTTATTGGCTGATTTGCCGACGAAAGCGCGCACAACATCATCGGAGTAATGACGGTAGCCGAGCAGATTCTGACCACGCAGCAGCATCTGGATGCGGCTGTTGGGCAGTGCCTTGCGCAGTTTCTTGAGGCGCCCCCAAGGGTCTTCTTTCAAATAACGCACGCAGGAGTCGAAAGTCGCGCCGCCCCAGGCCTCAAGTGACCAGAAACCGATCGAGTCCAGCTTGGAGCATATCGGTAGCATATCGTCCGTACGCAAGCGCGTGGCGATCAAGGACTGATGCCCGTCGCGCAAAACTAATTCTGAAACAAATACTTTCGCCATAATATTAACTTACCAGTTTAAGTTTTAAATCAAATGCCTTCGTGCGCAGCGATGGCAGCCGAAATTGCAGCCGCGATCAATTCTGGCGGCAATTCGGTTTCGTAGTTAATCAGTTCGGGATGTGCCTCAACAAAGCTCGTGTCGAAATTTGCTCCCCTGAAATCCGGGTGCTTGAGGATTTCCTGATAATAAGGAATCGTAGTCTTGACTCCATAGACCACCATGTCGTTCAGTGCGCGGCGACCGCGTTCGACTACGCCTTCCCAGGTCAGTGCCCAGACGGTCAGCTTGGCACACATCGAATCGTAATAGGGCGGAATGACGTAACCGCTATACATCGCCGCATCGACGCGCACGCCGGGGCCGCCAGGCGCATAGTAGCGCGTAATCTTGCCGAAGCTGGGCAGGAAACCGTTTTTCGGGTCTTCCGCATTGATTCGGAACTCCATTGCATAGCCGCGGAATTTGACGTCTTCCTGCTGGTATTGCAGCTTGAGGCCATCCGCAATGCGAATCTGCTCCTGCACGATGTCGATTCCAGTAATGCTTTCCGTCACCGTGTGCTCAACCTGCAAGCGCGTGTTCATTTCCATGAAGTAGAAATTGTTGTCCTGGTCCAGCAGGAATTCAACGGTACCGGCGTTTTTATAGGAAACCGCTTTAGCCGCTTTTACCGCCAGCTTGCCGATATATTCGCGCTGTGCCTGCGATAATTGCGGCGACGGAGCGATTTCAATCAGCTTCTGGTTGCGGCGCTGGATGGAACAGTCGCGTTCGAACAGATGAATCGCGTTGCCATGTGCGTCAGCCAGAATCTGTACTTCAATATGACGCGGATTGACCACGCATTTTTCAAGGAATACCTCGGGCTTTCCGAAAGCCTTGCTGGCTTCGGAAATCACACGCTCGTAGTTGCCGAGCAATTCCTTTTCATTATTACAGCGCCGAATACCGCGGCCGCCGCCACCGTTGGTGGCCTTGAGCATGATCGGATAACCGATTTTCTTCGCCAGAGCCACCGCTTCCTCGACGTTTTCCAGATTGCCATTGCTGCCTGGCACACAGGGAATCCCCGCGGAGATCATGGCGTTGCGTGCTTGGATCTTGTCGCCCATTTGGCGAATGACGCTAGCATTGGGACCGATAAACTTGATGCCACGGCGCGCGCAGATCTCTGCCAGATCAGGATTCTCCGAGAGAAAGCCGTAGCCGGGATGCAGGGCGTCACAACCTGACGCTACGGCCAGGTTGACTATATTATGCGCATTCAAATAGCCGACAACCGGATCCGAGCCGATATTATAGGCTTCGTCCGCCTTCTTGACGTGCAAGGCGTGGCGATCCGCATCGGTATAGATTGCCACCGACTCGATACCCATTTCCGAGCAGGCGCGGACAATCCGAACCGCGATTTCACCACGATTGGCAACGAGAATTTTCTTGATCACTGGAGACCCGATTTTTGACACAAAAACCGGCTGATTGTAACATGCGCGGCTTATGACTTACCAGACCAGCATTGACGGGCTAGACTTTGCGAGAAAATCTCTCGAGATTCATGATACAATCGCGGTCTTCGATTTTTCCAGACTGAAAGATTTACTGTTTTTGCCTGACGGCGAAGTGCAGTTTCGATTGTCAGGGAGTCGTGACGCGCAAGGTCAGCCGGAGCTCGAATTGCACGTGCAAGGCCACTTTTATCTGGCCTGCCAGAGGTGTCTCGGGGCGATGGCGTTTGATCTTGATGCAACTACGCGTTTCTTGTTGGTTCCGGATGAAAGCAGGCTGCCGGCGCCAGAGGATGAGCGCGATGATGTCGATTACATCGTGGCGGATGCCCCGATTGACGTGCTGGCACTGATTGAAGACGAAGTGTTGCTGGGCTTGCCCTTGGCGCCTGCGCATGACGATGTGAATTGCAGCGACGCCCTTTCGGCGGCGAAAGAACAAAAAGAAAGTCCCTTCAAGGTGTTGCAGGGACTCAAATTAAACAAAGATTGAGTAGTTTTATTTTTAGGAGCAAGTAAATGGCCGTCCAACAGAACAAGAAGTCGCCGTCGAAGCGCGGTATGCATCGTTCGCACGACTTTCTGACCAACCCGCCTCTGGCAGTGGAACCGACCACCGGCGAAGTGCATCTGCGTCATCACGTGAGCCCCAGCGGCTACTATCGTGGCCGCAAGGTGCTGCCTTCCAAGGGCGAGTAAGTTTAGATACTGAAAACAGACGCGCCGTCTCGTCGCTGAGGCGGCGCTTTGTTTATGGATATTACCGTTGCAATTGACGCCATGGGCGGCGATCATGGCCCCCATGTCACCGTGCCTGCTGCGCTGCATGCGCTCAAGCAGGATAACGAAATCAATATCGTCCTGGTCGGGCTCGCCGACGTCATAGAGGCCGAGCTGCGTGCCCATGGCGCCAAGGTTGGCCCGCGTCTGCGCATCCATCATGCCAGTGAAGTGATTGCCATGGACGAATCCCCTCAAAGCGCCTTGCGCGGCAAGAAGGATTCCTCGATGCGTGTGGCCATTAACCTGGTCAAGAGCGGAGAGGCGGGCGCCTGCGTCAGTGCGGGGAATACCGGTGCGCTGATGGCAATCGCCCGATTCGTACTAAAAACCCTGCCTGGTATTGATCGTCCAGCCATTGCGTCGACATTGCCGACGCAAAAAGGGCAGATCTATATGCTCGATCTCGGCGCAAACGCCGATTGTACGGCGGAACATCTCCTTCAATTCGCGATCATGGGCGCGATGCTCGTTTCCTGCGTGGAGCATAAGGAGCGTCCGACTGTAGGTCTGCTGAATATCGGCTCCGAAGACATCAAGGGTAATGAAGTGGTGAAGCAGGCCGGCGAGTTGCTGCGCGCAAGCCACCTCAATTTCTACGGCAATGTCGAAGGTAACGATATCTATAAGGGCACGACCGATCTCGTCGTTTGTGATGGTTTTGTCGGCAATGTTGCCCTCAAGACCTCCGAAGGGCTGGCCCAAATGATCCGGCAGTTTCTTACCGTTGAGTTCAAGCGCAATATCTTTACCAAGATAGCCGCACTGGTCGCCATGCCTGTCCTCAATGCCTTCAAGCGCCGCCTCGACCCTCGCCGCTACAACGGGGCGAGCCTGCTTGGTTTGCGCGGTATTGTGGTAAAAAGCCACGGCGGTGCTGATAGCTTTGCCTTCCAGCATGCCATCGACACTGCCATAGAAGAGGCCCGCAGCGGAATTTTGCGCCGCATCAGCGATCAGCTTGCGATTGAACACGTGCAACCGACATTACAGAAAAAGATACCTGCATGACCTATTCCCGAATTGCAGGGACCGGCAGCTACCTGCCGAACAAAGTGCTTACCAATGCCGACCTTGAACGCATGGTCGAAACGACTGACGAATGGATCGTCTCCCGTACCGGCATTCGCGAACGGCACATTGCCGCCGATGATGAATTTACCAGCGATCTGGCTCTGAAGGCTTCGCTCCGCGCGATCGAGGCTGCCGGCGTCATGCCTCAGGATATAGACCTGATTATCGTGGCGACGACGACACCGGATCGCATTTTTCCCGGTACAGCTTGCCTGTTGCAAGGCAAGCTGGGCATCGCAGGCTGTCCTGCGTTTGATATCCAGGCGGTATGCAGCGGCTTCGTTTATGCATTAACGACGGCCGATCAGTTCATCAAAAGCGGTGCAGCGAAGTGCGCGCTGGTCGTCGGTGCCGAAACTATTTCCCGCATCACCGACTGGAGCGATCGCAGTAATTGCATCCTGTGGGGCGATGGCGCGGGCGCTGTCATCCTGCAGGCAAGCGAAGAGGCCGGCATCATTTCTACCCACCTGCATGCGGACGGCAGCTATGCCAGTCTTTTGCACGTGACGGGCGGTGCGCTGCATCAGAACAGCAAGCCCACTATCCAGATGGAAGGCAACGCTGTTTTCAAGATGGCAGTCAACACGCTGGACGCCATCGTCGATGAAACGCTCGATGCCAACGGCATGGGCAAGCATCACGTCGACTGGCTTGTTCCCCACCAGGCAAACATCCGCATCATCCAGGCCACCGCAAAAAAGCTCGGCATGGGCATGGAGCGCGTGGTGGTGACTGTGGACAAGCACGGCAATACCTCGGCTGCCTCGATTCCGCTGGCACTTGACGTCGCGGTGCGTGACGGTCGTATCCAGCGAGGCGAAACCGTTCTGATGGAAGCATTCGGCGGCGGCTTCACCTGGGGCTCCGTTTTACTCAAGTACTAGAGACCAATTACATGAAATTCGCATTCCTTTTTCCCGGCCAAGGCTCGCAATCGGTCGGCATGATGCAGGGTTTCGGCGATCAGCCGGTTATTCGCGATACATTTACCGAAGCATCCGACGTGCTCGGACAGGATCTGTGGCGTATGGCTACGGAGCCGAACGAGGAGCTTAACCAGACCGCCAATACGCAACCGCTGATGTTGACGGCCGGTGTCGCTGTATGGCGCGCATGGCTCGAGACAGGCGCTGCGCAGCCATCACTGATGGCGGGACATAGCTTGGGCGAATACACGGCCCTGGTCGCAGCCGGTGCACTGGAATTCTCCGCCGCATTGCCTTTGGTGCGATATCGCGCGGAAGTAATGCAAGGCGCGGTGGCTGAAGGGGTTGGCGCCATGGCCGCCATCCTCGGTCTGGATGACGATACGGTTCGCGCCGTCTGCAGCGCCGCAGCGCAGGGAGAAGTACTGGAAGCTGTCAATTTCAATTCGCCAGGCCAGGTTGTGATCGCCGGCCACAAGTCCGCTGTGGAGCGCGGTATGGAGGCGGCCAAGGCCAAGGGCGCGAAGCGTGCGTTGATTCTACCGGTAAGCGTGCCGTCCCATTGCGCATTGATGAAGCCGGCTGCCGATCAACTCGCAGCTTATCTGGGCGATGTTGCGGTCAGCGCTCCCCACATACCCGTCTTACACAATGCCGACGTTGCCGCATACTCCGATGCGGCCAGCATCAAGGATGCCTTGGTGCGTCAGCTTTATAGCCCGGTACGCTGGGTGGAAACCATACAGGCCATTGCTGCACAAGGTGTCGCACATGCGGCCGAGTGCGGCCCCGGCAAAGTGCTTGCTGGCCTGAACAAGCGCATCGTTTCTGACATGACTTGCTTCGCATTGACTGGCGTAGAAGCCGTCGCTGAAGCCAAAAACCAACTGAACGGATAAAGAGGGAATCATGCAAGGTCAAGTTGCTCTTGTCACCGGCGCCAGCCGCGGCATTGGTGCCGCCATTGCCAAAACCCTGGGCAAGCAGGGTGCGACCGTCATCGGTACTGCCACTACGCAAAATGGCGCCGATCAAATCACCGCTTCGCTGCAGCAAGCAGGTGTCAAGGGTGCCGGCATGGCCCTGGACGTCAACGATGCAGTTCAGGTCGAGGCTGTATTGAAGGAAATCTCCGATAAATTCGGCGAGATCGCAATTCTGGTCAATAATGCCGGTGTGACGCGTGACACGCTGCTGATGCGTATGAAGGAGGAGGATTGGGATATGGTGATGTCGACCAATCTCAAGTCTGTGTTCCGCCTCTCGCAAGCAGTGTTGCGCCCTATGATGAAGGCGCGTTATGGCCGTATCATCAATATTTCTTCTGTTGTCGGCCACTCAGGTAATGCAGGCCAGACGAATTACTCCGCGGCCAAGGCAGGCATGACTGGCTTTACCAAGTCCCTGGCGCAGGAAGTCGGCAGTCGTGGAATCACGGTCAACTGCGTCGCACCGGGCTTTATCGATACCGACATGACGCGTGAGTTGCCCGAAGAGCAGCGCAATCGCCTGCTGCAGCAAATCCCGCTGGGCCGTCTCGGCCAAGTGGACGACATCGCTGCGGCAGTGGCTTTTCTGGCATCGCCTACGGCCGGCTATATCTCTGGTGAAACGCTGCACGTCAACGGTGGTATGTACATGGCGTAAGCCATTCGAGAGCGGTGATGTTACTGCCGCTTTTTTGAATTCCTCGGGAGATTTGCTAGAATAGCCCGAGATTTTTTGCTGTAATCATTAGACCAAGGGGAAACAAATGTCCGATATTGAACAACGTGTCAAAAAGATCGTTGCCGAACAACTGGGTGCCAACGAAGCTGATGTGAAGAACGCATCTTCCTTTGTGGACGACCTCGGTGCCGATTCTCTCGATACCGTCGAGCTGGTCATGGCGCTGGAAGAAGAATTCGGCTGCGAAATTCCTGATGAAGATGCTGAAAAGATCACCACCGTCCAACAGGCGATCGACTACGTCAACACCAACGTCAAGTAAGTAATACCACTTCTTCTCTTTCTTTTCTCGGAGTTGCCTTGTCCAAACGTAAGGTAGTCGTTACCGGCTTGGGAATCATTTCGCCTGTCGGTAACAGCGTGGCGGAAGCCTGGTCCAATATTGTTGCCGGTAAGTCCGGCATCACCAATATCACTAAATTTGACGCTTCCGCATTTGCTTCGCAAGTTGCGGGTGAGGTCAAAGGTTTTGATGTGGATCAATATCTTTCGCCGAAAGAAGCGCGACGGATGGATACGTTTATCCAGTATGGCCTTGCGGCAGGGATACAGGCAGTCCGGGATGCAGGGTTGGAAGTTACCGATGAGAACGCGGAACGTATCGGCGTCAGCATCGGATCCGGCATCGGCGGTCTCCAGTTGATCGAGGATACCGACAAAGTCTACCAGGAAGGCGGGCCGCGCAAAATTTCGCCGTTCTTCATTCCGGGTACGATCATCAACATGATCTCGGGCAACCTGTCGATCATGTATGGATTCAAAGGCCCCAATATTGCCATCGTTACTGCCTGCACTACGGCTACGCATGCGATTGGCGATGCAGCACGGCTGATCGAGTACGGCGATGCCGATGTTATGGTGGCAGGTGGTGCCGAAGCAGCGATTACTCGGTTGGCTGTCGGCGGTTTTGCTGCTGCCCGCGCATTATCGACCCGCAACGACGATCCGGCGACGGCGAGCCGGCCATGGGATGTGGATCGCGACGGCTTTGTGATCGGTGAAGGGGCCGGCGTGCTGGTCCTTGAAGAGTACGAGCATGCCAAGCGTCGCGGCGCCAAGATTTATTGCGAACTTGCTGGTTTCGGTATGAGTGCCGATGCCTACCACATGACTTCGCCTAGCGAAAGCGGCGAAGGTGCCGCGCGTTGCATGCGTAATGCCTTGAGGAACGCAGGCATTAACGCGGATGAAGTCGATTACGTCAATGCCCATGGCACTTCTACACCGGCGGGCGACGTGGCTGAAACCCAAGCGCTAAAAGGTTATTTCGGCGACCGTGCCAACAAGATTGCCGTCAGCTCGACCAAGTCGATGACTGGCCATTTGCTGGGAGCGGCCGGCGGGATCGAGGCCGTATTCTCGGCATTGGCTATGCAAGACCAGATCGCGCCACCCACGATTAACATCTTTAATCAGGATCCTCGATGCGACCTGGATTTTGTTCCGAATGTTGCACGAAATATGAAAATCGATGTGGCTATTTCTAATTCGTTCGGCTTTGGTGGGACGAACGGAACGGTGGTTTTCCGCAAGCTATAAAACGACAAGGGTATCCTCGATACCCTGTTTATGCACACCTGCGGGGTGTCTGCGCCTGATTTTAGGCTAATTTTCAACTAAAACGCTGCGGAATAGCAACATATTGAATTAAAAGGGATTTAATATGTGCGCAAAATTTATCCAGCAAAAAAAAACTCAATGGGGATTGATAGTTAGCTGCTCTATCCGTAACCAGTCCACAGATTTATCCACAGCTTTTGTGGAGTGCTTCCAGGCCTGTACTTCTGGGCGATTATTTGCAGGATAGCGGCGTACTCCCTATGCATATCCAGTACCTAGTCAACGGTAAATCCGATGGATGTCTGACACCGCTCGATCGTGGATTTGCATATGGCGATGGTGTATTCCGCACCATGCAGGTACTACAGGGCCTCGCTGTGTCTTGGCGGCGGCATTATCGAAAGCTCAGGGACGACTGCAATGCCCTGGGTATTGTTTGTCCAGCTGAAGATATCCTGCTTTCCGATATCGCGCACTTATGTAGCGATAATGCCGATTGCGTCATCAAGATCGTCGTGACTCGCGGCGAAAGCACCCGGGGTTATGCTGTGCCGCCATTGGCGCAGCCGACCCGGATTGTCAGCCGTTCGGTTATTCCTTCCTATCCTCCGCAAAACACTACCCAAGGCGTTAATCTGCATCTTTGCCGCTTGCGGCTTTCATCGCAGCCACTTTTGGCCGGCATCAAACATTTAAACCGGCTGGAGAATGTGTTGGCCCGCATGGAGTGGAACGATCCAGAACTTGCCGACGGCCTGTTGCAGGATCAATCCGATTACGTGATCGAGTGCACCATGAGCAATCTCTTCGTGCAGCATGGAAATCGCTTGATGACACCTGATCTTGGGCAATGTGGAGTAGCCGGTGTGACGCGGGAACGCATCATGGAGGTGGCTGCGAAAATCGGATACGAAGTGTCGATAGCAAATTTCAAACTCGATACGTTGTTGGCAGCGGATGAGGTCATTATCTGCAATAGCCTCATCGGTGTTTGGCAAGTGCGCCAGCTGGGAGAGCACAGATGGCCAGTCGGATCGCTGGCGGAAAAATTACGGCCTTTGTTGATTGAATAGGTTCTGAATGCGTTTTCTTAATAAGTTACTCATGCTTGTCCTGATCGCCATCGTTGCACTGGCGGGATGGGTCATCTACTTTGCAAAGCAGCCGATCACTCTGCCTGCGGCCTCGCAAGACCTTGTGTTGAAACATGGCTCCAGTCTGCGCGGAATTGCGCAGCAAATGGTGAGAGAAGGCGTGTTGGCTGAGCCCTGGACGTTCATGCTGCTGGTACGTGTGCAGGGTCTGGCCGGCGAAATCAAGGCCGGCAACTACGAGTTGCACGAAGGCATGACCAAGTACGACCTGTTTCTGATGATTACCGATGGCATCACCAGCCAGCGCAGCATCACCTTCATCGAAGGGTGGACGTTCAGGCAGATACGCGAAGCATTGAACCGGCATGAAGATATCCGGCACTTATCCATACCCATGACGGATGAGGAAATTCTCAGGCAGATAGGCGCAAGCGAAAGAGTGGCCGAGGGCCTGTTTTTCCCCGACAGCTATTTCTTCGATAGTGGCATGAGCGATCTCGACATTCTCAAGCGTGCTTATGAAACGATGCAGCGCAAGCTTGCCAAGGCTTGGGAAACAAGGGCGCCAGGCTTGCCTTACCACACGCCTTACGATGCCTTGATCATGGCTTCCATTGTCGAGAAGGAAACCGGCAGCGCCAGCGAGCGCCCGATGATTGCCAGCGTCTTCCTGAATCGTCTCAAGCTGGGCATGCGCCTGCAAACGGACCCGACCGTCATTTATGGCATGGGTGAAAATTTCGATGGCAACCTGCGCAAGCGCGATTTGTTGTCGGATGGCGAATACAATACCTATACGCGAGCTGGCTTGCCGCCAACGCCGATTGCCATGCCAGGCATGGCTGCCATCGAGGCCGCCTTGCATCCAGCACAAAGCAAGGCCCTGTATTTTGTGGGCAAGGGCGATGGCAGCCATGCGTTCTCCGCGACGCTCAACGAACATAATCGTGCGGTGCATCGTTATCAATTGGGAAGAAATTAAGCGTGACCCCTGGAAAATTCATTACTCTCGAAGGCGTGGATGGCGCAGGAAAAAGCACGCATATCCCCAGGATTGCTCAATTGCTTCAGGCGCGCGGCAAGCAGGTATTGTTGACGCGCGAACCCGGCGGCACGCCCTTGGGAGAAAAATTGCGCGAGCTTCTGCTGCATGAGAGCATGCACCCCGAAACCGAGTCGCTGCTCATGTTCGCTGCCCGCCGCGAACACATCGAGCAAGTCATTCGTCCCGCATTGGAGCGGGGCGCTTACGTCATTTCAGACCGCTTTACCGATGCCAGCTTCGCGTATCAGTGTGGCGGCCGTGGAGTTTCCGCGGACAAGATCGGCCAGCTTGAACAATGGGTGCAAGGGGATTTTCAACCCGACCTCACGTTACTGTTCGACGTGCCGGTTGCCGTCAGTACACAACGTTTGGCAGGTGCGCGCAACCCGGACCGTTTCGAGCAGGAGAATGCCGATTTTTTTGAACGGATTCGCAACGCCTACCTGTCGCGCGCGAATCGATTCCCGCAAAGATTTCGCGTGATAGACTCCGGACAAACGATTCCAAATATTCATGCAGAACTTGAAGATATACTCTCAGTAATATGATTAAATGAATATTTATTCATGGCAAAAAGATCTCTGGCTGCAACTGGCCAGTTCGCGTGGACGGATGGCGCATGCCATTTTGCTGCAGGGCAGAATGGGAATAGGCAAACAGGATTTTGCTGTCGCGTTGGCTAGATCGCTGCTGTGCGATCAGCCGCTGCCGGATGCCCATGCCTGCGGTGTATGCAACAGTTGCAATTGGTACACGCAAGGTAATCATCCTGACTTGCGCATTCTCGAGCCTGAAGATAATGCTGGCAATGGCGCCGATGAGGACGGAGCGGAAAGCAAGACGTCCAAAAAGTCTCAGGTGATTTCAGTCGATCAGGTACGCGACCTGGCGGAGTTTCTAGGCCTCTCCAGCCATCGCGCTGGCTTGCGCATTGTGCTATTGCATCCTGCTGAAGCGCTAAATGCCGCATCGGCAAACGCCTTGCTCAAGATGCTGGAAGAACCGCCTTCTGGCGTCCTTTTCCTGCTGGTTACGCATAACCCGCAACGATTGCTGCCGACAATACGCAGCCGTTGCCACAAGATCGATATGCCGTTTCCCGAACGCAAACAGGCTGAGGAATGGCTTGCCGGACAAGGTGTCAATCAGGCTGAATCGCGGCTTGCGTATGTGGGCGGCGCACCCTTGCTGGCGCTCAAGGTTGAGGAGGGTGCAGAGAAACGGCTTGCCGAATTGCATCGGGAACTGCATCGCGGCTCGCGGATGGATCCGTTTGCCGCCGCGGCACTCTGTATCAAGGAAGGCATCACATACACGGTCGAGGCGCTTCAGAAGTGGACGCACGACTTGCTGAGTGCGCGACTCACGGGAGAAGTCCGTTATCACGCGCTGCAGACGGCATCTTTGCAAGACTTGGCCAAAGGGGTAGACTTGCCTAAATTGCTCGATTTTCAGCGGCTACTTGATGAGGCGCGCCGAAGCTCGCAGCATCCGCTCAACGTCGAGCTGCAAGTGGAAAGCCTGATGATTCAGTACATTCAATTGTTTGCGACACCCACTCAACCGTCTATATCGTGAGCGAAGAAATTTCCGATCAAAAGTCTGTCGCCAGCATACCCAAGCCCGGTGTGCTTTCCCTGGCCATCAAGGAAAAAGCAGCGTTGTATGCTGCTTACATGCCGTTCATCAAGGGCGGCGGATTGTTCATTCCTACCAATAAGACCTACAAGCTGGGCGAAGAGGTTTTCATGTTGCTCAGCCTGCTGGACGATCCGAACAAACTCAAGGTGGTAGGGAATGTGGCCTGGATCACGCCGGTAACGCAGGGTGGACGTCCGCAAGGTATCGGCGTGCAATTCAATCCACAGGACGGCGGTACCGAAGCGCGCAACAAGATTGAAGCTTTGCTGGGTGGGGTGCTGAAGTCGTCGCGCCCGACCCATACCATGTAATTTCAACGTTTTTTCTTATTTAGCTCTCACACGCCATGTTGGTGGATTCACACTGTCATATCAACTTTCCCGACCTTGCCGCAAATCTGCCTGCCGTGCTGCAGGCCATGCGCGACAATGGTGTCGGCCATGCCATGTGCATAGGCGTGACGCTGGAGAAGTTCCCCGAAGTGCTGGCGATTGCCGAGGCACATGACAATATTTACGCGACGGTCGGTATCCATCCCGATTCGGAAAATGTGCAGGAAGCCACGCTGGAGCAACTGATTGCACTTGCCGACCACCCCAAGGTCGTCGGTATCGGTGAAACCGGGCTGGATTATTTCCGCCTTACGGGTGATCTGGAATGGCAACGCGAACGTTTCCGTACACATATCCGTGCCGCCATCGCCTCGGGTAAGCCGCTGATCATACATACCCGCAATGCCGCGGAGGATACGATACGCATCATGCGTGAAGAGGGTGCCGAGCGCATCGGCGGCGTGATGCACTGCTTTACCGAGTCCCAGGAAGTGGCCGAACAGGCGATGGCACTTGGTTTCTACATTTCAATGTCAGGTATCGTCACTTTCAAGAATGCCACTGCATTGAAAGAGGTCGCCAAAAGCATTCCGCTGGACCGCATGCTGGTCGAAACCGATTCGCCTTATCTGGCGCCGATTCCTTATCGCGGCAAGACCAACCAGCCGGCTTACGTGCGCTACGTAGCTGAACATGTCGCGGAGTTGCGCGGCATTTCCCTTGAAGAAGTCGCCGCAGCAACCACGCAGAATTTCTTTCGCTTGTTCAAGCAGGCGCAGCCATGCAGCTGACGCTGCTTGGCGTCGGTTCGAGCGCGGGCACGCCGGTTATCGGCTGCGAATGCAAGACCTGTACGTCCAGCGATCCACGCAACAAGCGCACACGTTGTTCCTCCGCCGTGACTTTGTCCACCGGCGAAGTCATCCTCATCGATACGGGGCCGGACTTGAGGCAGCAGGCTTTGCGCGAGCAAATGCGTCGCGTCGATGCCGTGCTGTATACCCATACGCATGCAGACCACCTGAATGGTATCGATGACTTGCGCAGCTTTTGCCAGCTGAACAAGCGTCAGATACCGCTGTATGGCAGCCTTGATCACATGAGCCATATCAGCGCGCGTTTCGGCTACACCTTGCGCGAACCGAGCGATTATTGGGATCTGCCAGTGCTTGGCACCAATCAGGTGGATGCGCCTTTTAAACTGTTCGGCATGGAAATCATCCCGATCCCGGCACATCATGGGCGGGCAAATGTGTTTGGTTACCGCATCGGGAAGTTTGCTTATCTCACGGATGTTTCCGAAATCCCGGAATCGTCGCTCGGCCTGCTGGACGGACTGGATGTGCTGCTGCTCGATTGCCTGCGCTACAAGCCGCATCATACGCATATCAATCTGGAACAGAGCCTGGCTTATGCCGATCGCATTGGGGCGGCCAGTACCTATCTGATCCACATGACACATGAACTTGAATATAACGAAGTCAGCCAAACACTACCCTCGAACGTTTACATGGGGTACGACGGCTTGCAGCTCGAGATCGACGATGGCTGCAAGCTTGATGCAGAAGTGCGATAATTCAACCCGCTCCCGATACGCAAAAGGAATATCGATGTACATTAACAAACTGATTGCCGCCTGTCTGACCACCGCCATGCTGTTCGCAGCGCCGGCCTGGGCAGAGTCCAAATCCAAGAGCAAAACCTATGACGAGGAAACGTTCATCCGTCTCTTGAGCAACAAGTCCAAGAAACAGGTGACGGACATTATCGGCGAACCGGTCCGGAAACAGCTTTCGATCAAGCCGACCAACGCTGAAGGCGTAATCGGCAAGCCACTCGACAAGACCAGCAAGCCGGTGAATGTCGAGATGTGGTATTACAGCAATATCGTCCGCTACGATGATAAACGTACCTACAAGAGCACCGAGCTGACCTTCGTAAATGGAAGATGCAGCAACATGGCATTCTTTAATCAGTAACGCCAGTAACACAGATCAAAAGGGGCTTCAGCCCCTTTTTTATTGCCTGACGCATCATGCTTGAGCATGAGCAAGGAAACCTTTGCGCCCGGCAAGGGGTCTTCTACTTGTAAGCTTTTTTCCTCGCCCCGTTTTAAATGCCTATTTCTGTACCGGATTAGGCGCTAACCAAAAATTCATCCGACCACGCAGAGCCTGACAGGGAGCAATGCATGTTTGAGGACGACCCGCTATGGTACAAAGATGCCATCATTTACGAACTGCATGTCAAAGCCTTCTATGACAGCAACAACGATGGTGTCGGCGATTTTCGAGGCCTGATCGACAAGCTCGATTACCTGCAGGATCTTGGCGTCAATACGCTGTGGCTGCTGCCGTTCTATCCCTCGCCGCTGCGTGACGACGGCTACGATATCTCCGATTACCGCAATATCCATCCCGATTACGGCTCCATGGCCGACTTCCGCCAGTTCGTGCGCGAGGCCCATCAGCGCGGACTCAAGGTCATCACCGAACTGGTCATCAACCATACCTCCGACCAGCACCCCTGGTTCCAGGCGGCGCGAAATGCACCGCCGAAGTCGATGAAGCGCAATTACTACGTGTGGAGCGACGACAACAAGAAATTCCCGGAAACCCGCATCATCTTCACCGATACCGAAAAGTCCAATTGGGCCTGGGACGATACGGCCAAGGCTTATTACTGGCATCGATTTTTTTCGCACCAACCCGATCTCAACCACAACAACCCGCATGTGATGAAAGCCATCATGCGCGTAATGCGCTTCTGGTTCGATGCCGGGGTAGATGGGGTACGGCTGGATGCGGTGCCCTACCTGTGCGTGCGCGAGGGAACGAATAACGAAAACCTGCCCGAGACGCATGCCGTGATCAAATACATGCGGGCCGAACTGGACAAGCACTACAAGAACCGCATGTTCCTCGCTGAAGCCAACCAGTGGCCGGAGGACGTGCGCGATTATTTCGGGGATGGCGATGAATGCCACATGGCGTATCACTTCCCGCTGATGCCGCGCATGTATATGGCCATCGCCCAGGAAGACCGCCATCCCATTGTCGAGATCATGCAGCAGACGCCGGACATCCCGGACAACTGCCAATGGGCGGTTTTCCTGCGCAACCATGACGAGTTGACGCTGGAAATGGTCACGGATAAAGAGCGCGACTACATGTACCAGATGTACGTCACCGACATGCGCGCTCGGGTCAATGTCGGCATCCGTCGGCGCCTCGCGCCGCTGATGGATAACGATTACGACAAGATCCGGCTGATGAACAGCCTGCTGCTGTCGATGCCGGGTTCGCCCATCATTTATTACGGCGACGAGATCGGCATGGGCGACAACTATTACCTGGGCGACCGCAACGGCATGCGTACGCCCATGCAATGGAGCCCGGATCGCAATGCCGGTTTCTCGCGTGCCGATCCGCAGCGGCTGTATCAGTCGCCCATCATGGATACCGTTTACGGCCACGAGGCGCTGAACGTCGAAGCGCAGGTGCGCAATCCTTCATCGCTGCTGAACTGGATGCGACGCATGCTCGCGGTGCGCAAAAGCCATCAGGCATTCGGCCGCGGCTCGCTGCTATTTCTGCGCCCCGGCAACCGCAAGGTGCTGGCTTACCTGAGGATATACGGCGATGAAGTCATCCTGTGCGTGGCAAACCTGGCGCGCGCAACCCAGCCGGTGGAGCTCAATCTCGCCATCTATAAGGGCCGCGTTCCGGTAGAGCTGCTGGGGCGCACGCCATTTCCACCTATCGGGGAACTGCCATATACCTTGACCTTGTCCGGCCATGGTTTCTTCTGGTTCCGGCTTGCCAGCGACGAAGCTGGGCCCGAATGGCTGGAAGAGCGGGTCGCGCAGGAAGAGTTGCCGCTGTTGGTCCTCTTCGACGGATGGCGCAGTTTCTTTCGTGACCGTGTGGTGCCCTGGCGTATCGCCATGTCGGAACAGTTGCGTGCCAGATTCGAGCAGGAAGCGGTGCCCAGCTTTATCGCTGCCCAGCGTTGGCGCACCACTTCGGTGGCGCGCGCAACACTGGTCGAACATGCCGAATGGAATGGCGATGAAAATTATCGCCTGCTGGCGCTTTTCCGGCTGGATGAATCTGACGATAATTCGTTGTACTTCGTGCCATTGGCGCTGAATTGGGAGCAAGGAGACGAAACCTTGCAGGTCGTGCCCGCGACCACTCTGGCTCGGGTGCGTCAGCAGGCACGTATCGGCGTGATTACCGACGCGTTCGCCGATGCTGCATTCTGCCGCTCGGTTGCGCTGGCGATCGGACAAGGGCTGGAGTTGCCGGCCGAACATGGCAGCATTCGCTTCATTCCCTCGGTGGCCTACGCCAGAATGGGCGAGATCGATATCGCCGCCTTGCCGGTCAAGTCTCCAAAAGTTCAGGGGGCGCATAGCACGGTAGCCATCGGCCAGACGCTTTACCTTAAGGGTTATCGGCGTTTGCATCGGGGAAAGCGCCCCGCCATCGATATCGGTCACTTCCTGACCCGGCGAGGATTCCCCAATGTGGCGGCCACCCTGGGAACCGTCGAATATATGGACCCGGAAGGCAATCAGACAACACTCTGCCTGTTGCAGTCCTATGTCGAGAATCAGGGCGACTTCTGGAGTTATACGCTGGATTACCTGACGCATTTTCTCGACGAATCGCGCGCTTCCGACAACCCCGTAGCAGCCTCGAAAATGGCGCACCACTCCTATTGGGTGTTATTGCGCACGCTGGCTGAGCGTACTGCAAACCTGCATCGCGCGTTGGCTGATGACAGCGATCCTGCCTTTGCGCCGGAGGCCGTCACCGACGAGGACAGGATGGAGTGGAAGAGGGCAATCAGCGCGGAAGCCGCGAATACACTGGAACTTTTGGCGACTGGCCGCTCTAATTGGACTGGAGACGTTCGAAAAGATGTCGATGCACTGATCGCACATCACAAGAAAATCGAAGACCGGATTGAGCGCAATGCATCGATGTCGGTCACGGCAACCAAAATACGTTGCCACGGCGATTACCATTTGCGCCAGGTATTGATCAATCAAAACGACTTCGTGATTACCGACCTGGAAGATGAGCTTCTAGCGCCGTTTTCCGATGGCCTCCGCAAGCAATCGCCGATGCGAGATGTCGCCCACATGCTGCAATCACTCCATATCGCCGGCACCACGGCATTGGTGGGGGCCAGCATCGAGCGTCCCGATAGTTATGCGCAACTCGAGCCTCTGGTCAAGGAATGGGCCGCGGAAGCAGAACGTGTGTTTCTAGCCGAATATCATGAAAAAACCAGCGATATGAAACTCTATGCCTCGTGGAACGATATGCGCGGCCTTCTCGATCTGTTCCGCATCGAGAAGGCGTTCCGCGAGCTACGCAACGACCTCGAACTTCGCCCCGACTGGGTAGGCGCCTCGGCGCGCAGCATTCTGCAATTCACCAATTCCGGCCTAGGAGAATGAAATGAACCAGATCGATATCATGCTGGAACCCGTGAGAGCGGTGCTGATCCAGTTCGGCGCATTCCTGCCACGGTTGCTACTGGCCGTGATCATATTGGTGATCGGCTGGCTGCTTGCCAAGGCCATCCGGCTGATCGTCATCAAGGGCCTTCGGGCGATCAATTTCAACATACTGACTGACCGTGCAGGCATCGACCGTTTCCTGCAGCAAGGCGGCATCCAGACAGATACGCTAGGGATTTTAGGGGCGCTGATCTATTGGCTGGTAACGCTGGCCGCTCTGATGATTGCTTTCAACAGCCTGGGGCTCACCAATGTCACCGAACTGATCGGACGCGTAGCGCTGTTTATCCCAAAAGTTATCGTGGCCGTGCTGATTCTGGCCTTCGGTGCCTATTTTGCACGGTTCATCGATCACACCATCATCGCCTACGGCAAAAACGTCGGACTCGAAGACGCCGACTTCCTCGGGCGTTTCGCGCGCTACGCGATACTCGTTTTCGTTGTGATGATCGCTCTGGAGCAGGTCGACATTGCTTCCGAACTGGTTCGCCAGAGCTTTCTCATCATTCTTGCCGGCGTGGTATTGGCCCTCGCACTGGCATTCGGCCTCGGCTGTCAGCATCGGGTTTCTGACCTGTTGGACAAGTGGTGGCCATCGCATAAATCAGAACGCAAAAACAAGGAATGATCATTCAACATGAAATATCAGCATCTCATGCCTTTCGGGACGCAGGTGCTCGACGATGGCCGGGTACGTTTTCGCCTGTGGGCGCCCGGCTCTGAAAAAGTATCGCTCTGCATCGAGCAGGGCGCCGATGAACTTATCCTCCCGATGGAGGCACGGCCACAGGGCTGGTTCGAATGCATTACCGACCGGGCGGGCGCCGGCACCCGCTACCGATATCGGGTGAGCGACGAGATGCGCGTTCCCGATCCCGTCTCGCGCTATAACCCCGACGATGTTCATCAGGCCAGCGAGGTCATCGTCCCGCAATTATTTACCTGGACCGATACGCAATGGAAAGGCCGGCCGTGGGAAGAGGTCGTTCTTTACGAATTGCATGTCGGCACCTTCAGTCCGGAAGGCACTTTCAAGGGCGTCCGGGACAGGCTGGATTACTTTGTCGACCTGGGCGTGACCGCCATCGAACTGATGCCCGTCGCCGACTTTCCGGGCGAGCGCAACTGGGGCTACGACGGCGTGCTGCTGTTTGCGCCGGATCACACCTATGGACGTCCCGAGGATCTCAAGGAGCTCGTTCAGGCAGCACATGAAAAAGGGCTGATGGTGTTTCTCGACGTGGTCTACAACCATTTCGGGCCGGAAGGGAATTATCTCCATCTGTACGCGTCGCCTTTTTTCAAGGACGAGCATACGCCTTGGGGCGTTGCCATCAATTACGACGCGGCCCATAGCCGGACGGTGCGCGATTTCTACATACACAACGTGCTCTACTGGCTGGATGAGTATCGCTTCGACGGCCTGCGTCTGGATGCAGTGCATTCCATCATGGACGGTAGCGATCCGGATATTCTCGATGAGATTGCCGAGGCCGTCAGACAAGGCCCTGGCCGGGAGCGGCACATTCACCTGGTACTGGAGAACGACAACAACGAAGCACGCTATCTCGAACGCCCCGGCCGCTTCGACGCGCAATGGAACGACGATATCCACCATGCGTTGCACGTGCTGCTTACCGGCGAGAGCGGCGGCTATTACCGGGACTATGCGGATAGCCCAATGCGGCATCTGGTGCGCTGCCTGACCGAGGGGTTTGCCTTTCAGGGCGAGCCTTCCATGCATCGCAATAGCGAACCCCGCGGCACACCCAGCGCGCATCTGCCGGCCACGGCCTTCGTATCGATGCTCCAGAATCACGACCAGGTCGGCAATCGTGCTTTCGGCGAACGCCTTGCGGCAATTGCCGACCCGCGTCCGTTGCGCGCTGCAATCTCACTGACGCTTCTGGCGCCATCGATCCCATTGCTTTTCATGGGAGAAGAGTTCGGCGCGCTCACGCCGTTTCTTTTTTTCTGCGACTTCGGCCGGGAGCTCGCGCAAGCGGTCACCGATGGCCGGCGCAAGGAGTTTGCAAAGTTTCCCGCATTCAATGATCCTGAAGCGCGGAATCGCATTCCGGATCCCGGTCACCTCGATACTTTTGAACGGTCAAAGCTGGATTGGCATAGCTGGGAACAACCCGAGCACCAGTCATGGTTCAAGTTATACAAAATGCTGCTCGACCTCCGCCGCATGCATATCATGCCGCGCCTGCATGGTCTCGAAGGCGGCAATGCCACCGTCAGGCCGGTGGGAGAACGCAGTGTTGCCATAGAATGGCGATTAGGCGACGGCAGCCGTTTGGCGGTGCTCGCCAACCTTGGAAAATCGGCTGTCCTCGATGTGGCCGAGCCCGATGCACCCTTGCTGTTCGCAAGCGAAGACGATATTGCCGCATCCTTAACTACAGGAACATTGCCGCCCTGGTCGGTCGCCTGGACTCTGGAGAATACAAAAAATGAATAATCAGCAAACCATGCTCAACCGCCTGTGCGTTCTTTCCGGCATCGGCCTCGACTACACCGACATCTGGGGCAATCCGCACCCGATCAGCGAAGACACGCAAAAGGCACTGCTTGGCGCGATGGGTTTTGCCGTCGGCAGTGATGCGGAAATTCAGCGCTCGCTGGATGAATTGGAAAACCTTTCCTGGCGACGCATTTTGCCCACGGTAAAGGTCGTGCGCGAGCAGGAAGCGCCTTATGCGATTTCGATAACGCTGCCCGAAAACCGCACCGATGAGCTGACCTGGCTGCTTGTTCTGGAAAATGGCGAGAGACATGAAGGCCGTTTCCGGCCCGCTGATCTTCAGCGTGATGAGCAATGCCGGATCGGCGACGCCTCATTCGTGCGCTACACCTTACTGCTGCCGCACCAGCCCGTCTGGGGCTACCACCGGCTTGAACTCCACGGGCTCGATGAACCTGCGGCGATGACGCTGATCGTCGCGCCGGAAACCTGCTATCGACCGATATCGATACAAGATGAAAACCGCGTCTGGGGCACCGCGGTCCAGCTATACAGCCTGCGTTCGCAGCGCAACTGGGGCGTGGGGGACTATAGTGACCTGAAGGCCGTGGTCGAATTCTGTGCGGAGCAGGGCGCAGGCATCGTCGGCGTCAGCCCGATCCATGCGCTGTTCCCGGACAATCCTGAACATGCCAGCCCGTATGGCCCATCGAGCAGGCTGTTTCTCAACGTGCTGTATCTCGACATCGAAGCCATTCCCGATTTTTCGGAGTGCGAAAGCGTCGTCAAGCAGGTGCGTGCGGATACCTTTCAGGCCCAGCTGCGGGCCTTGCGGGCCGAGGAAATGGTGCAATATGCCGCCGTCGCGGCGCTCAAGCTGCCGGTGCTGGAAAAACTTTGCGCGTACTTCCGCAAGCATCATCTGGATCGCGAAACCGATCGTGGCCGCGATTTCCGGGCTTTTCAGGCCGAGCACGGCGTAGCCTTGCATCGTCAGGCTTTATTTGAAGCCCTGCAGGCGCATTTCAAGGCCAAGGACGCTTCCATCTGGGGCTGGCCGGCCTGGCCCGAGGCCTACCGCAATCCGGAGTCGCCGGAAGTGGCGCGGTTTTGTGAAAAAAACCGCGAGAAGGTCGAGTTTTACGCCTATCTGCAATGGCAAGCGCACCTTCAGCTGGCTGCCATCGGCAGGCGCTCGTGGGAGTTGGGGCTGGGCGTCGGCCTGTTGCTCGATCTCGCCGTCAGCATCAGTCGCGGAGGCGGGGAGGATTGGGCCAACCAGAAGCTGTATGCCATCGGCGCCAGCGTAGGTGCGCCGCCGGATGATTTCAGCCTGACCGGCCAGGACTGGGGATTGCCGCCTTTCATCCCGCACGCGCTCACGGAAGCCGCTTACCAGCCTTTCATCGACACACTGCGCGCAGGCATGCAGGACGCCGGGGCCTTGCGCATCGACCACGTCATGGGGCTGTTCCGCTTGTTCTGGGTGCCGCCCGGCAAGAGTGCGGCGGATGGCGCCTACGTCTATTACCCGTTTGCCGACATGCTGGGCATCCTGGCGCTGGAAAGCCAGCGCAACCAATGCCTGATCGTCGGCGAAGACCTGGGTACGGTGCCGAATGAAGTGCGCCATGGACTGGAACAGCTCGGCGTGCATTCCTACCGGCTACAATACTTCGAGAAAAACTGGAACGTCGGCTCCTTCAAGTCGCCCAACGAATATCCGGAACAGGCACTAGTTGCTGTGACCACCCACGATCTCGCGACGCTGACTGGGTTCTGGCAGGGACGCGACCTGGAAGTGCGGCATTCGCTGGGACTGTTCCCCTCCGAAGAAAGCAGGGCGGCACAGATCGTGGCAAGGGCGCAGGATTGCGCGCGTTTGCTGGTTGCTCTGGAAAAAGAAGGCCTGTTGCCACAAGGTTCGCCGCCGCACCCGGTCTCGGTGCCTGAAATGTCGCCCGAATATGCCCAGGCGATACACGCCTATCTGGCGCGTACGCCGTCCAAGCTGATGCTGATGCAACTTGAAGACATGCTGGGGCAGATCGATCAGGTTAATCTGCCCGGCACGACCGAATCGCAATACCCCAACTGGCGTCGCAAGCTGCCGCTCAATATCGAGGAATGGCGCGGCGATCCCCGGGTGCAGGGCTTTACGGAAACCCTGCGGCGCGAACGCGGGACTTCGGTGCAGCCGCAGCCACCGCCGCGAAGCCATGAGAACAGCACCGTCACTCATTGGCGCGTACCGCGCGCCACGTACCGCCTGCAATTTAATAACCGTTTTACCTTTGCCGACGCCACGCTGATCGTGGATTACCTGGATCAGCTCGGCATCAGCCACTGCTACGCGTCGCCTTATCTCAAGGCGCGCCCCGGCAGCCCGCACGGCTACGACATCATCGACCACAACGCGATCAATCCGGAAATCGGAAGCCCGGAGGAGTTCGAGCATTTCGTCGCCGAACTCAAGGCGCATGACATGGGGCAAATCATCGACATCGTGCCCAACCACATGGGCGTGATGGGATCTGATAATGCCTGGTGGCTGGATGTGCTGGAAAACGGCCCGGCCTCGGTCTACGCACAGTACTTCGATATCGACTGGTTCCCGTCCAATGAGGAATTCCAAGGCAGGGTGTTGCTGCCGGTGCTGGGTGAGCATTACGGCACGGTGCTGGAAAACGGCGAACTCAGGCTGATGTTCGAGCCGAATCGCGGCGAATTCAGCGTGTTCTATTACGAACACCGTTTTCCGGTCGATCCGCGTGAATACGCGCACATACTCGGCTACGGGCTGGACAAGCTGGCAGCCCGCCTGGGGGCGGAGCATCCGCAAGTGCTGCAATTCCAGAGCCTGGTGACGGCGTTCGGACATATTCCGGCACGCCTGGAAACGGAACCCGAGAAAATCGCCGAGCGCAGCCGCGACAAGGAAATCCTCAAGCAGCACCTGGCCGCGCTTTACGCCGCCAGCGCCGACATCGTGCAGTACATCGAGGACACCCTGGCCGAATTCAACGGCGGGGCAGGCGAACTGGATCGTTACCAGCTCCTGCATAACCTGCTGAGCGCACAGGCATACCGCCTGGCGTATTGGCGCGTGGCGGCGGACGAGATCAATTACCGCCGGTTTTTCGACATCAACGACCTCGCCGCGCTACGCATGGAGAATGCAGCGGTATTCGAGGCCACGCACAAACTGGTTAGCCAACTGCTGGCTTCGGGCAAGGTAGACGGCCTGCGGCTGGACCATACCGACGGGCTGTACGATCCGGTGCAGTATTTTAATCGCCTGCGCCAGATGGGTGCCTCGCTGCTCGCTCCAACCACATCCGAACAAACGGAAATCTCGCCGCTATATGTGGTGGTAGAGAAGATACTTGCCGCGCACGAACATCTTCCCGAGCATTGGCCCATATCCGGCACCACCGGCTACGACTTCATGAATCTGTGCAATGGATTGTTCGTGGATTCCACCGTAGCGGAAAAAATGGACCGCATTTACGCCGCCTTCATTGACCACAAGCTGGATTTCGAAGAGCTGCGCAACATCAACAAGCGCATGATGATGCGCGTCTCGATGACCGGCGAACTCAATGTGCTGGCGCATCAACTCTCATCTATCGCGCGTGCCGACCGGCGCACCTGCGACTACACCACCAATAGCCTGCGCTCGGCGCTGGCAGAGGTTGTGGCGTGTTTCCCGGTGTATCGCACCTATATTTCAGTTGAACAGGTGTCACCGGAGGATGCGCGCCACGTAGATTGGGCCGTCGGTCTCGCGAAAAAACGCAGCCAGGCGGCCGACCTTGGCGTGTTTGATTTCATCCGCGACGTACTGCTGAAAGTGCGCTCGGAAGGCAAGAATCAGTCCTATCAGGAATCCGTGACCAGCTTTGCGATGAAGTTCCAGCAGTACACCAGCCCGGTGATGGCCAAGGGCATGGAAGATACTTCATTTTACATCTACAACAGATTGATTTCATTGAATGAAGTAGGCGGAGATCCGCGCCGTTTCGGCGTGCCGCTGAGTACCTTTCATCGCATGACGCTGGATCGCATAAAGCGCTTTCCGCACGCCATGCTGGCCACATCTACGCATGACAGCAAGCGTTCTGAAGATGTTCGGGCGCGCATTAATGCGCTTTCGGAAATGCCGGACGAATGGCTGGAGATGATTACGCGCTGGAGCAGAATCAACCAGGGCCTTATCCGTAGCGTGGATGACAAGCCCGCGCCCAGTCGCAACGATGAGTACCTGATCTACCAGACCTTGATCGGTGTCTGGCCCCTTGAAGAGCCTGATCTGGCAGGGCGGATGGCCTTATGCGAGCGTGTCGAAGCCTACATGCTGAAATCTGTGCGTGAAGCCAAGGCGCATAGCTCATGGATAAATCCCAATGCCGAGTATGAGGATGCCGTTACAGGCTTTGTACGTGGCTTGATAGGGAAGGATGCCAACAGACGTTTCATGACGAGCTTTCTGCCTTTCCAGAAACGCATCGCACGCCTGGGAACTTACAACAGCCTTTCCCAGGTTCTGCTCAAGCTTACTGTGCCGGGCGTACCGGATATCTATCAAGGTACTGAAATCTGGGATTTCAGCCTTGTGGATCCGGACAACCGCCGAAAAGTGGATTATTCACGCCGAAAAGCCATGCTGGAAACACTCAAGCGAGATTTTGATAATCCTTCAGAAACAGCAAATAAGGTGCGTTTGTTACTAATTAACGCGAATGATGGCCGCCTCAAGCTGTACATCAACTGGAAGGCGCTGGGATTGCGTAAGAGGCTCGATGAGCTGTTCCGCGATGGCGATTACCAGCCATTGAAAGTCTCGGGTCGCCGCGCCGAGCATGTGTGTGCGTTTTTACGCCAGTACCAGGGCGAGGCTGTTATTGTGCTGGCCCCGAGGTTGTTCTTGCCGCTGACACGGCGCGAACCGGGTTTGCCGCTTGGCCAATCCGTGTGGCGCGACACCCTGGTGGAAATTCCGCGCAGTTTCGCTGCGATTCGCTGGCGCAATATCTACACCGAAGAAGTCCTGACGGCGCGTGATGACGAGAATGGCGCTGTAATTGATCTGGCTGTGGTATTCATGCACTTTCCGTATGCTCTGCTAGTAGCAGAGGCGGAGTAAGGCGCTTAATTGGAGGTCCGGGGTTTCCCTATCCTCGTTACTCATTCATTACTTCGCATTCTTAGCAGTTACGGTTTGCTGTTGCGTAGCAGAAGACTTGTATTAGTTAGGGTTGCCTTTAAAAATATCTTAACATCCGTTGTTGACTTCAATTCGATTGAAGTGTTGCATAAATTCCAAAAGGTAACGCAACACTCCGGTTCTAAATTCGCGTTGTAACGAGGCTCCTCACGCTAACTGTGTTGCGTTTCAGCAATGGGGAACCAAACGGTGACTATGATTTTCCCAATCTGCTCGCTGGCTTCCAGCGATGTGTTTTTTGGAGTTGAGCCCAACTATTAGAGCGAAGTCCAGATACCTTGATATGTCACATTGCATGCCAACATTTTATTTCGAATTGGTGTCACCGATTGCGATCGAGGATCTGTTATTGTCACCAAAGATGACAACAGCTCATATTAATCAATATACTTAACGTATGGTACAAGAAGAATTATCAATGCTTGAAATTCCTGATATCAGTTCTGACTATTGGGAATCGCCTTCGCCAAGCGACCGTGGTGAAACTGGATCAGAAGTTTTATACACGGCTATAGGCGAGTTTCTTAGTGCTTACGAGTCTATCGAAAACACACTTGCGCAATTATTTCTCATTTTTATAGGAAATGACTTTTGGGCAAGCCTCGATGTTATTAAATCTTATGGTACTCACACATCTGTACATAAACGCATATCCGACATCAATCTAGCTAGCCGTCTATACAGTTCAACGAGGAATATAGAAACCGAACCGCTTGAACTTCTACTAAGGCATGTGAAAAAGGCTGCTGAAGTACGAGCGGTAATCGCTCATGGGCAAGTAATGCAGATTTCAATTGGACCCGATAACACATCTTGGTTTTTTACTCCAACTTGGTACAACTCTAAACATCAGGAACGCTTCGACAAGGAATGGTGGTCTAATTTACCAACCTTGTCAGAAAAAGACCCCTTTGCAGTATTCGGATTTAAATTCCGATACACGGCATCCGATATAAATCACTACCGTAGCCTTATACTGCACATCAGAACTCAACTAGGTTTCTACCTTAGTTATTTGTTGAAGGAAGACGTCTTAACGAGAACGCGCGCTACAACTGGCAGTATTGCTCCCTATGATGAAGAGTTACTAAAGTATCGTTGACTAAATAACTCAAATAATTTCAAAGGTCGCTTCCGCGCTACTCTTGGTGTCCTGGCCAAATTTAAGCAGTCACCAATCACAAACTCTGCATTAGGTCAAATAATGACAAAGCTCAACGAATTCCATGGTGATGATTTCGCTGCTAAGGTTAAGTATGTTGAAACGCAATGGTCTTGGATCGATCAAGGCCGTTCATCTGCTCTAAGTAGGATCACCAACTATTTGTTTATCCTTAATACCGGCGGACTCCTTGGTGCTCTAACTTATGTAGCATCTAAAGAAACAACTGATGGCATTCAACTATCGATAGTCTTTTTTTCTTGGGGAATTACTTTTATCGTTGGTCATGCAGCACTTGATTATTATTGGATTGAGACTGGCTATGCCAAGGTCACTCAACGTATTTCGGACCTATACGAGCTTAAACTCTGCTGGGACGATTTTTTGAAAGAAGTCAGGACGGAAGGAAATAGCGATCTTCACCTTCACATACTTGGCTGGTCCAGTGCGCTTTGCTTCTTCCTTGGCTTAATCGTAGGAATAACCCAAGTCCAATAAACAGGGCGCTTTCGCGCCCTGTTTGGGGCACTGATGCGCATCGCGCAGTTGCTGTAACCGCACCTCCAGCTGCTTATATTCTTCGCCACGCTCGAAGCCCTGCAGGGCTTTCCCCTGATCTTCTCCCTGTCACCGTTGGTTTCGGTAAGGTCGATCAGATATAGATATTTCCCACCCTTGTAGT
>Ga0255338_1000800_pt1 | contig 78960 bp, 75 predicted proteins | sample MeOH1_35cm_T4_19_FD_203715 | JGI IMG/M metagenome (GOLD analysis project Ga0255338, IMG submission 203715) | Sandy soil microbial communities from University of British Columbia, Vancouver, Canada - MeOH1_35cm_T4_195 | ecosystem: Engineered > Artificial ecosystem > Sand microcosm > Unclassified ... | reverse complement strand
GACGTCCATGCCTGCCTGGCCGCGGCCATGCGCGCCCTCGGCCAGCCCGTGGCCCTGCAGGAAAAACGCCATGAGACCGAGGAGGGGCCGACCATCTGCTTTGAGCGGCCCGAGCTCCATGACGTGGTCAACACCGCGACCGGGCTGAAGATCGCCGGCGCCGCCATGAAGCGCAACAAGCACGGGTTGCTGCTCCAGGGCTCGATCGAGAAAAGCCGCGTCGGCGCCATCGATTGGGATAAGTTTCAGGACCTGTTTGCCGCGGAAATCGCCCGCGTCCTCAAGGTGGAGCCGGTCCCGACTCCCTGGCCGGACCTCGACGAAAACGAGGTCAGCGGGCTGATCGAGCAATACTCCAGCCCGGAATGGATGGAAAACCGCTGAGACGGTGTTGTCGGGCTGGCCCTCCGAACCCTGCCCGACAGATTCAGGCCCTCTTGATAAATCAGGCACCCCGCCGGAGCAGGGTGCCTTTCTTTGGGTCGACGGCCCGGAGGCCGGGACTTTAGCGCATAGTTGCGTTGTTTATGGTGCCGCGCCACGCCTAGGTGACGGCAGCGCCGGGTGTGAAAGAGGAGCACCATGCACGGGGGCTACGATATACCACGGGGCCCAGTGGCTCTTTCACGGCGGCAACTTACACCCGAACCGCGACCCCCGCTAAGCATTCCTTGTCCGGTGCTGATTATTTCTTGGGCTGGAACGGTTGATGCATGGCGGTGTCAGGCGCGGCGCAACGTGATCACACACTCCAGGTGGCGGGTCTGGGGGAAAAGGTCGAAGGGCTGCACTGCTGTCAGGCGGTAGCCGGCGGCGAGGAAGCCCTTCAGGTCCCGCATCTGGGTGGCCGGGTCACAGGACACATAGACCACGGCCCGCGGGCCGTACGCAAAGAGCTGGCCGAGGAAGAGTTCATCGCAGCCCTTGCGCGGGGGATCAATGACGACCGCGGTGTCGGTCGGGGCAAATTCCAGCCCGGCGAAGATCTGGGCCGCGTCTCCGGCGCGGAAGGTCGCATTCGTGATGCCGTTGGCCGCGGCATTCTCCGTGGCAAACTTAACCGACGTCGCGCTCAGCTCGATGCCGGTGACCCGCTCAAAGGCAGGGGCGCAGCTCAGGGCGAACAGCCCGCTGCCGCAGTAGGCGTCGACCAGGAACTTGGCCCCGCTGGCGGCGGCCTGTTCCCGCACATAACCGGTGAAGGCCGGCAGGATGAACGGGTTGTTCTGGAAAAAATCGCGGGCGAGGAAGTGGAGCTTCAGGGCCCCCACCTGCTCGTGGATCACGGCGTCGTAGTCGGTGATAACCCCCTCCTGGGCGTGCCGCAGCAGCAGCGTGGCATCCCGCTTGTATTCCCCGGCGGCCAGGCGCGCCTGTGTCTTGGCGCGAATCTCGGGCAGCTTGGCGTTGATCTCGGGCGTGGCGATCGGGCATTGCGGCACATCCACGATTTCAAACCGCGAGCCCTGCTTGAGGAAACCGATCGCGGCGGGTTCGCCCATCGCCCGGTCCTTGCTCCACGCCTGGAAATGCGGCGTGATCTTCGAGCGGTACCCCAGCTCGCGCGGCGAGCCGATCACGGGAGCCACGGCGACTTCCACCCCCGCCATGTATTTCAGCAGCTCCTCGACCTGCTGGCGCTTCCACTTGAGCTGCTCGGCATAGGTCAGGTGCTGGTATTGGCAGCCGCCGCAACGGCCGAAGAGACCGCATGCCGGCGTGATCCGGTGGGGCGAGGGGCTGATGACGGCCAGCAGGTCGGCCTCGGAGTAATTCTTGTGGTTGCGGTAAATTCGCACCCGGACCTTCTCCCCCGGGAGCGTGAAAGGCACCATCACAACCCAACCCGAGGCGTGTTGGGTTGGCTGAGAGCTGATAGCAGAGGGCTGAGAGCCAGGCAGTGATACCCGGCCGAGGCCCACGCCGAGGTTGGTCAGCGTGGCAATTTCCAGCTCCAACTCGTGATGGTAGGGAAAGGGCAGGTCGTTGAATTTTCGTTTAACCACGGAGACACAGAGGACACAGAGGTTTTAGGTATTTGCCTAGTCCCAATTCTCTGTGCTCTCTGTGTCTCTGTGGTCAATTTTACACTGTGAGCCCCGAAAAAATCACCAGCCTGCAGAATCCCCGCGTCAAGCAGCTCGTGAAGCTCCGCGAGCGGCGCGACCGCGACGACGCGGGCCTGTTCCTGATCGAGGGCTACCGGGAGGTGCGGCGGGCACTGGAGAAGGGCGTTCATCCCAAGGAATTCTATTATTCGCCCGAATGGTTCCTGGGGGAAAACGAACCGGCCCTCATCGAGCAGGCCAGGCAGGCCGGCGCCCAGCTGTTTGAGCTTTCGAAAGAGGCCTTCGCCAAGGTGGCCTATCGCGAACGGCCGGACGGGCTTCTCGCCGTGGCCGCGCAGTGGAAGCACGGGTTGAACGACCTGAAACTCGGCGCGCACCCCTTCCTGCTCGTGGTCGAGGCCATCGAGAAGCCGGGCAACCTCGGCACCATCCTGCGCAGCGCCGATGCGGCGGGGTGCGACGCGGTGATCGTGTGCGATCCGGTGACGGACATCTTCAACCCGAACGTCGTGCGCGCCTCCACCGGCGTGTTGTTCTCCGTGCCCATCGTCGTGGCCGACAGCGCGGCGGTACACGCCTGGCTGCGCAGCAAGGGCATCCGCATCGTCGCGACCACGCCCGACACGCCCAATCTCTACACCAAAGCCGACCTGCGCGGTGCCCTGGCGATCGTGATGGGCAGCGAGCAATACGGCCTGAGCGAGTTCTGGCTGAAGGAGAGCAACCTGCTCGTACGGATCCCCATGGCCGGCCAGGCCGACTCGCTCAATGTCGCGATGGCGACGATCATCACGTTGTTCGAGGCCGTCCGGCAGCGGAACAGGTGAGCCTCAGAACGGGTGACCCGCGCGGTAGTGCGCGAGCAATTGGGCGGTACCGTCGGCCAGGGTCATCCGGGCTTCATAACCGAGGTCGCGACGGGCAGCGGAGATGTCGAACCAGTGGTCGGTGGCCATTTCCTTGGCGACAAAGCGGGTCATCGGCGGTTCGCCCTTGAGCGGCAGCACGCGCCAGAGGGCCTCGAGCACACCCCCGGCACCATACGCCACCGGCAGCGGCACGTGTGACCTGACCTCGGGCAGGCCGACCCCGCGCAGGAGCTCGTTGATCCAGTCCCAGAGCACGACCGGTTCCCCGTTGCTGATGAAGAAGGCGCGACCGCCGGCCGCATGGCCGGGTTGCGCGAGCGCGCCCTCGGCCAGCAGGTGGGCGTCCACGACATTCGAGATGTGCGTCACGTCCGCCTTGTTCCGGCCGGAACCGATGATCTTCAGCCGGCCGGCCCGCGCCAGGGCGAGCACGCGTGGCACGACGTTGCGGTCGCCCGGCCCCCACACGAGGTGCGGGCGCAGGGCGATGGTGGAAAGGTTTTTGCCGTGGGCCGCCAGCACCTCGCGTTCGGCGGCGGCCTTGCTGGTTGGGTAGGCGCAGGGGGCGGAGGTGCAGAGCGGCGCGGATTCATCCACGTTGCGCAGGTCCGCGCCGTTGTAGACCACGCTGGGCGAACTTGTGTAGATGAGCCGCGACACGCCCGCCTCGCGGCAGGCGGAAAGGACATTCTGCGTGCCGCCGACATTCACATGGAAAAAGTCCCGGCGCGGCCCCCACACCCCCACGCGACCCGCGACGTGGAAAACTGATTCGGCGGAAGCACAGCCGCGGCGCAACGCGTGGAGGTCGTCCAGGTCCCCGGGGATCACCTCGGCGCCGCGCGCCTCGAACTCCGGCAGCGGCCGGCGGGAGAGCACCCGCACCCGCCGGCCGTCGGCCAGCAGGCGGAGGGCGATCTGGCCGCCAATGAAGCCGCTGGCTCCGGTGATGAAGACGGGAAAGTTTTTGGGGACGGAGATCACGGGCGTAAGGTCACCGTCCGGTCGCCCAGCGGGCGAGCGCGAGCCGGTGGATCTTGGCGTTGTGCCGGACATCGACCGGGAGGGAGGGATGAAAAAGGATGCGGCTGATGCCCACCGTGGGCGGGTGACGCATGGCATGGGCCCGCAATTCCTCGGCCAGCTTCGGTTCGTCGGTGACCGACTTCTGCGCCTGCACGACCAGCACGGGCTCTTGGTTGCCCGGCGCACCGAGACCGACCAGGGCGCAGCGCTCCACTCCGGGATAGCCCCGGAAAACCTGCTCGATCGGTTCGGTATGCAGGAGGCTCGTCCGGGTGACGACCCGCTCGGCCACCCGGCCGCAAAACCAGAGACACCCCTCGGCATCAAGATAGCCCGCGTCTCCCATGCGGTGCCAGATGGCGGCAGCACCGCCAGGGATTTTGGCCAAAGCCGTTGCCGCGGGCAGCTGGTCGTATTCACGAGTGACCGTGGGTCCGGTGACAATGATCTCGCCGGTTTCACCCGACGGGAGTTCCCGGGCGTCGGCAAGCGAGGCGATCGGTCCGTCGTGCAGCGCGATGATCTTGACCCGGTTTTCCGGCAACGGCCGGCCGAGGAGGGAACCGGCCGTGGCGCCGGCGGGCACCTCGGCGCCCGAGACCGTGGCAACCGGCAGCACTTCCGTGGCCCCGTAGGGACTGTGCAAGGTCCCGTTGACCAGGACCCGCGGGGCGTCGGCCCAGAGCGAGGCGGGCACGGCGGCGCCGGCGCAAAGCACCCGGCGCAGCGTGGGCAGCGTGATCTGGTGCGCGAGGCAATGATCGAAGATCTTCCGCCAGAGCGTGGGCGAACCGAAGGAGTTGGTGACCGCCTCCTGCTGGATGGCCTGCACGATTATTGCCGGATCGACCTCGGCCGGTCGCGAGGGATCGATCTCCGGCACGATTGTCGTCATGCCGAGCGCGGGATTGAACAGCGCGAAGATCGGCAGCATGGGCAGGTCCACCTCGCCAGGCGTGAGGCCGTAGGTGTCGCGCACGAGCCGCACCTGGGCCTCGAACATGCCGTGTTCGTAGCACACGCCCTTCGGTGCACCGGTGGAACCGGAGGTGAACAGGATGGCGGCGAGATCGGCCGCGTTGCTGGTGACCGGCTGAGAACTGGGCGCTGAGGGCTGAGAGCCGGAAGAAAGGCGGGCGATGGCGGAGCCGGAAACCCAGATCCGGATTTCAACGGTGGCAAAGGCGGAGCGGAAGACATGGCTCATCGCTTGCGCCAGCGGGATGCCGAGCAACACGCGGGGTTTCGAGCGGGCGACGCAGGCGAGGAAGCTCTTCCGGCCCATGCCGGGGTCGATGATGACCGGCACCGCGCCGAGTTTGAAGAGGGCGAAAGCGGCGGCAATGAGCGGCAGGCCCTGCCGCACCATCACGAGCACCCGGTCGCCCCGGCCCACGCCCTTCCCCCGCAGGTGGTCGCCCCAGGCGTCCACCTCGCGGTCGAGTTCGCGGAACGGGAGCACGAGATAATCGATGAGCCCGTCCGGGGTGCGGCCGCGGGGAATCTTGATCGCGGGCTGCTCCGGCTGGCGCGCCGCCATCAGGGGCAGATGCCTGGCGATATTGGCGGACTCGCTCACGGCGGAGATTCAGCTGGTCCAGACAGGCGTGGACCTGAAGAGCCCGGCCTGCCACGGGAGCAGCACGGCATCAATGCCGGCGGGGTCGCGGGCGAGCAAGGCGAGCTGGGAGCGGGTGGCGAGAAGCGTGGGATCAAGATTCAGGTCGCGGGCGAGGCGGTCGCGTTCGGCCTTGATGCGGTCCTGCCGGGCCAGTTCCTCGGGGGCCATCGGGGAGAAATCGCGGCGGCGTTCGCGGCGGGGTAGCGTCCGCGGGTCCATGGTGTAGGCCCGGCGCACGGCTTCGGCCAGCGAGGGGAACAGCCGGTCATGTCGGCGGCCAAGGTGGAGCGGCTGCAGTACCTGATCGGGCGAGGCGCCGTCATCAGCCGCCCAGGCAAGGCGCATCAAGAGGTCGTTGCCGGTGACCTTGAAGGGGGGCGTATTGAGTTTCTCGGCCCAGCTTTCGCGCCAGTGCCAGAGCTCGTGCAGGACAGCGAGGCCCTGGCCGCGGAGTTTCTCGGCACCACCGATCCGCCAGTTGTTGCCGTCGGGGGCGGCGAAGCCCTCGCGGGCGACCTCGATCTGCCACTGGCAGCGCTGCTCCACCCAACTGAGGCGGCCCAGCCGCACGAGCTCGTCGCGCAACCGGTCGCGCAGGCCGGGCAGGTAATACACGTCGAGGGCGGCGTAATCGAGCATGTCGCGCTCGATCGGGCGCTTCGACCAGTTGGCCTTCTGGTGGTCCTTGTCGAGCTTCACCCCGAAGTGCTGCTCGAGCAGCGAGGCGAGCCCGAAGCGCGGGATGCTCAACAGCTGGGCGGCGAACATGGTGTCGAAGATGCTGAGCGGGCGGAAATCGCAGAGCTCCCGCAGCAGGCGCAGGTCGTAGTCGCTGCCGTGCATGATCAGCGGCTTGGCGGCGAGGCGCGGCCAGAGCTCGCCGAGGGGCAGCCCGGCCAGCAGGTCCACGAGGTAGATTTCACCGCCGGCGAGGATTTGCAGCAGGCAAACCTGGGTGCGGTAGCGGAAGAGGTTGTCGGCTTCGGTATCGAGCGCGATCTCGGTGGAACGGTCCAGTGCGGCGAAAAGCGGCGGCAGCTGCGCAGGCTGGTCGATGAGTTGGTAGTGCGGTTTGGTGCTCAAGGTTTCAGGCGGGTTTCTCCCAAGCGGTGAGGAAGGCGTCAATCAACAGTGGCAGATCGGGACTGTAACCGCCTTCCAGCAGGGCGACCGCGGGCAGGCCGGACCGGCCGAGCCAGCGGCCCAGTTCGGCAAAGTCCTCGGCCTCAAGGGTCATCTGGGTGATGGGATCACGGGCGTAGGCGTCGAAACCGGCCGAAACAAGCACGAGGTCGGGCTTAAAGGCCACGACGCCAGCCCAGGACCGGGCGAGTTCGGCCATTTGGGCGGGGCGCGGGGTACGGGGGGCGACGGGAAAGTTGGCGATGTTGCCCTGCGACGTGGTGCCCGTGCCCGGATAGCCGGGATATTGGTGGACGGAGGTGAAGAAAGTACCGGGGCGGCCCCGGAGGATGTCCTCCGTGCCGTTGCCATGGTGCGCGTCGAAATCCCATACGGCCACCTGGGCGCCGGCAGCGGCGTGATGCAGCGCGGCAATGGCGATCGAGTTCAAGTAACAAAAGCCCATCGCCTGTTGCCGGGTGGCGTGATGGCCGGGCGGGCGCATCAGGGAGAAGGATTTTTGGCCGTCGCGGGCGTGCTGGGCCGCGGCCAGCGCCGCGCCGACGGCGCGCAACGCATGCTCGTGGATGCCCGAAAAATGAGGCGTGTCGTCGTCAATATCCGGGCCATGGCTGATGCGCTTCAACAGGGCCGGCGTGTGGGCCAGCAGCACCTCGGCGTCACCAGCGGCGGCGGGAACCTGCCAGCCCCAATCCGGGTGGGCGGCCTTGAGGTGGGTGGCGCTGCGGAGGATCCGGGCCGGCTGCTCGGGCCTCATCGCGGAACCGTAATCAGCACATTGGGGATCGTGGACGATGGTCATCAACTTTTTGTCCGCCTACGGACGATGGGAACTGCCCCTGAAAGAGAACTAATGTGCGCTTTTCAGCAAGGCCGGATCATCGCCCAGCAGGGCGTCCACCCCCCACCCCGCCAGCCGCCGGGCCAGGGGAAGATCATTCACGGTCCAGGTCCAGATGGCATAGCCCCGCATCTGAAAATGGCGCACCCAGGCAGCCGATCGGACAGCCCGCTGGTTCACACTCAGACCCGTCGCGCCGCAGGCCGCCAGCCGTCGAACCAATAGCGCCGGGGCCACCCGACCCCCGGAAATCAACATGCGCGGGATCGCCGGGGCCAGTTTCCTGGCCTCGACCACCAGGCGGTGATCAAACGAGGCCAGGATTACCCAATCGGCGGCGCGGGCGGCCTTGATGGCCCGTATGACCGGGGCGACCGGGCCGGACTTTAACTCGATCTGGACCACGGCGAGGCCGCGGGTGAGCCGGAGCACGTCGACCAGGCGCGGGATGGCTTCACGGCCCCGCACCCGGAGCGCACGCAATTCCGCCCAGGTTTTGCCGGCCAGCCGACCGGCGGTGCCGGTGAGCCGGCGCAGCGGGTTGTCATGGAAAACCACCGGCACACCGTCGCGGGTGATGCGCACGTCGAGTTCGATGCCGTCCACCTCCAAAGCCAGCGCGCTCCGGAACGCCGCGAGGGTGTTCTCGGGTTGCTCGGCCGAGGCGCCACGATGGGCGATGATCAGGGGGTGGGACACAGGAAGCATCAGCCTTCGCCAGGACGACGGCTGACCGGCAATCAGGTTAAAAAAGGACGACGCTCAGGCCAACTGGATTTTATTTCTGTGCCTTTTGCGCCATTTCTGGCCAGAGTTTATCCATGAAGGTTGTCGTGCTCTGCTCCGGCGGGATGGATTCGGTGACCGCGCTCCACTGGGCGCGGGCGAAGCACGACGTCCGGGCGGCCCTGAGCTTCGATTACGGCGCCAAGCACAATCACCGGGAGATCCCGTGCGCGGCCGCCCAGGCGGCGAAACTGGGTGTACCGCACCGCACGATCACGCTGGATTTCATCGGGCAGCTGTTTGCCTCCGACCTGCTCAAGTCCGGCGGCGACATCCCCGAGGGGCACTATGCCGCCGACAACATGAAGCGCACGGTCGTGCCTTTTCGCAACGGCATCATGCTCGCCGCCGCGGCAGGTTTCGCCGAGAGCGCCGGGGCGGAGGCGCTGGTGATCGCCGCGCACACGGGTGACCACACGATTTACCCGGACTGCCGCGAGGACTTCATGACGGCCATGGGTGATGCGATGCGGCTGGGCACCTACGCCGGGATCCAGCTGCTCCGGCCGTTCATCGCCATGACAAAAGGGAGAATCGCGGCCGAGGGAGCGAAGCTCGGGGTGGATTTCGCGCAGACCTGGTCCTGCTACAAGGGCGGCGTCCTCCACTGCGGCAAATGCGGCACCTGCGTGGAGCGGCGCGAGGCGTTTTTGCAGGCCGGGCTGCCGGACCCGACGGTATACGAGGCGCAGCCACCGCTGCCGGCGGGACCGAAAGCATAGGACCCATATTTTCCATGCTAATCTCCGAGATATTTTATTCGCTGCAGGGCGAGGGCCAGCTGATGGGGATGCCCTCGGTGTTCGTGCGCACCAGCGGCTGCAACCTGCGGTGCAACTGGTGCGACACGCCTTACGCCTCGTGGCAGCCGGAGGGCCGGCAGATGACACCCGCGGAGATCGTGGCAGAAGTGGACCAGCATCCGGCAAAACATGTCGTGCTCACCGGGGGAGAGCCGATGATTGCTCCGGGGATCCACGAACTGGCCGGATTGCTGCGGGGGCTGGGCAAGCATATCACCATTGAGACGGCCGCAACCGTGCCGCCGGGCGGCATTGCCTGTGACCTGGCCTCGCTCAGCCCGAAACTGGCGCACTCCGCGCCGGATGCGCGGCTGGACGACGCCTGGCGCCGGAAACATGAGGAACTGCGGTGGCAGCCGGCAGTGGTGGCGGTTTGGCTCGCGGCCGGCGATTACCAGCTGAAGTTCGTCGTGGGTTCCGAGCAGGACCTGGTCGAGATCGAGAAGATGCTGGACGAAACCGGCCGCACCGTGCCACCGGGCAAGGTCCTGCTGATGCCCGAGGGTGTCACGGTCGAAAGCCTGCGCGCGAAGGCAGGATGGCTGGGGGAACTCTGCAAGGCGCGCGGCTACCGCTACGCCCCGCGGCTGCACATCGAGCTCTACGGGAACCGGCGCGGTACATGAAAATCCAGCTTCTGCCCGTGCCCGCCAGCCCACCCCGGAAACTCTCCGAGGAATTGGCTGAGCTGCGGCAGAGCGCCGGGGAGCGCGCCATCACCCTGCGCGAAGTCATCTATACCCTCGGCGGCCGGGCGTACCTGCTCCTGATGCTACTGCTGGCCTTGCCCTTCGTCACCCCGATTCCCCTGCCCGGGCTTTCCACGCCCTTCGGTCTGGCCATCGCATTGATAGCCCTGCGGCTGTCGCTGGGCCAGCGGCCTTGGCTGTCGATGAAGCTCCAGCGCAAGGAACTGCCGGCGGGATTCATCAGCAAGCTCTTCGGGCTCGCGGAAAGGGTGCTGCGGTTCCTGGAAAAATTCCTGCGACCGCGCCTTACGTTTCTCACCGACACCCCACTGTTGGTGCAGATGCATGCCGTGCTGATGCTGCTGGCCGCGCTGGCGCTGCTATTGCCACTGCCGATTCCCTTCACCAACAGTTTTCCCGCCTGGACGATCCTGCTGCTGGCCGCCGGGCTGCTGGAGCGCGACGGCGGGTTCATCCTCACGGGCTACGTGGTGTTCGCGGCGGGCGTGCTGTATTTTGTCTTCCTGGGCGAGGCGACCGCCGCCCTGATTCATGAATTGATGCGGTGGGTTCGCAGCTAGGCGGTCAGCACGATCTTCCCGAACTGGGCCCCGGCCTCCATGTGGCGCAGGGCTGATTCCGTCTCCGCCAGCGGAAAGGTGCGGTCCACCACGGGAATGATCTTATGCTCGGCGACAAACCGGATCATTCCGGCGAAGTCGGCTGACGAGCCCATCGTGGTGCCGAGGAGGGTGATCTGCCGGAAGAAACATTTGCGCAGGTCCAGCCCCGGCGGGTTGCCAGTGGTGGTGCCGAAGAAGACGAGGCGGCCGCCCGGTCGCGTGAGCTCGATGAGCGACGTGAAGCCCTCGCCCCCGGCGCTGTCGACAATGATATCAAAACCACCGCCGGCGGCACTGAGCAGGGCTTGGGTCCAGCCCGCGTCCCGATAGTTCACGCCCCCGAGGGCCCCAAGGCCCTGGGCCTTGGCCAGTTTGGCCGGCGAACTGGAGGTCACCCAGACTTGGGCGCCCGCCGCCACAGCGAACTGCAGGGCAAACAGCGCCGCCCCGCCCCCGATGCCAGTGACCAGGACCCTTTCCCCCGCAGCCAGCCGGGCCCGGGTGAACAAGGCGCGCCACGCCGTCAGTCCAGCCAGGGGCAGCGCGGCCGCCTGCTCCCACGTGAGGTGCGCGGGCTTGGGAGCGAGATTCGCGACCGGGATGACAATCTGCTCCGCGAAGGTGCCGGAATCAGGCATGCCCAGGATCCGGAAATTGGGGCCCTGCGCCCGCGGATCGTCACCCCAGTCCAGCGAGGGATTGATGATGACGTCCCGGCCCACCCAATCTTGGTTGACCGGAGCGCCGGTGGACTGGACCAACCCGGCGCCGTCGGAACCGGGAATGAGCGGCAGCTTGATGTTCGCGTACAAGCCGAGCTGGACCCAGAGGTCGCGATGATTGAGGGCGGCCGCCTTCAGCCGGACTACGGCTTGGCCGGGGGCGGCGACCGGATCGGGCCGGACCTGAATCGTGACGGGCTGCTTCAGTGTGGAAAGGATGGCGGCTTGCATTCGGGCCACCATAGGAACGGGTCGCGCTTTGGCAAACCGGGGCACCGCCCGGTGGCGGTGATCTGACATGATATCGACTTGAAGAACCCCGCCGAAAGCAAAGTCTCTGGGCTGCATGTCCCGCCATCGTTCCCAATCTTCCTCCCTGCATCAGGTCATTGTCCGGAGAATCCGGCAGGGCTTTCCCACGGGTCCGGGACCGGCCTGTGCGGCAGACGCCCGCATCCAGGCTTATCTTGAACGGGTCCTGGCCGGGACCGATGAGGTTTCCCGCCTGCCCCGGAGCACATTTGCGCTCGACCAGGCCGGCCTGGCCCGCGAGCTCTCGCTCCCGCGTAACCGCGACAGCTACGTCTCGCCCTTGCTGAAAAGTTACCGCCTGCGCAACGGCATCCTGCACAATCCGGCTAACGACCGCCGCACCACCAAGGGCGTGTTCCACATCGCCGAAGGCGGTCTGCCGATACCAGATGACAAGCTGGCCGTGCCGGCCGCCGTGTTCGCGCGTTTGCTGGCCCGTGCGCTGCGACCGCCGGCGAGCATCTCCCGCCTGCCCTACACGGCGGATGACAAGAGCAAGCCGGCCTGCTTTGTCTCGCTGCTGCTGCGGCCGCTCGTGGTGCCGGCCGTGCCGGGCTTCATCACCGAAAAGCGGATGGAGATCCGGTTCTTCGCCCCCGGTTCGCTGGTTTCCAATCTGGATTTCGTGGAAAGCATCTTTGGCAACGCCGGCGATCCCTGCCGGCCGGAAAACGATGCGGCCCTGGACCCCGCCGGTTGGACCGGCCACACGGGCTGCGTGATCCTCGCGCCGCACCTCACGGGATGCAAAAAATCCGAGCTGGGCCTGCCGCATCACGATCAGGCGACGGAGAGGCAGCGCCGGGACGGCATGTGCTGGCAGTCACCCGACGAAGCCTACAACGGCGGCTCGGCCTTCAAGATCTGCTCGCGCGACGCCAGCGGGGTCATCGTCACGCTCATCGCCGACAACTACTACGGCTACTGCAAGAAGGAGGTGAAGACCCAGATCAGCTACTCGGCCAATCTCTACGGCCTCGCCGAGGAGGAGCACGCCGGCGGCGCGCTGGTCTATCCGACCTACGACTTGGGCGAGGAATTTTCCGGCAACCTGCATGTGCAGCAACGCGGGCATTCGTTCGCCGAGGTGGCTCGGCGCTATCCCTCGCTGCTCAAGGTCCGGAAGGAGGGTTATGCGGTGGACCGCAAGTATCCCGACATCCTCTACGTACCCGAGGACGTGGTCTTCGACCTGAACACCCAGACCGTGACCTGGACGCGCGGGAAAAAGCAGCAAAGCCTGCCGCTGCTGGCCGGTCGCACCTATGTGCGCCCCTCGGGCTACAAGGTACACATCGAGCAGCCGCCGGCGCACACCATGTGGCACCTGGTCGGCACCGTCGCCGAGGGGACCCTCTGCCACAAGCCCTGCACGGTATCCGGCGGCGGCAAGTCCGAGATCTCCAAGGCGATCTCTGACGCCATCCTGCCCGGGCCAGTCTTCGTGGCGGATTTTGAGACGGACATGGATCGCGTCGCCGCCCTAATCGTCCACGACTGCTCAAAGCGCTTCCGCGACCCGGCGCGCAACGGCATCGACCACCGGCCGGTGCTAAGCCCCGAGCGTTCCCTCGGGTCCGTCATCAAGCTGCTGACCCCCGACAAGGAATACTCCGACGAGTTCAACGCGTGGCTGCGTTCCATCCCTCAGTATCTTCGAGAAATCGTCTTCGTCGTGAAACGTCACTACACGCACGACTGGGGGAACGACTGGAGGTCGCATTTCTCGGTGGACCTCATCAACGGCAACCCCGGCAACGAGCTGAAATGTGACAATCGCAAGCTCGCGGCCAGCTACCTGCGCGTCGGCTACGACCGCGACGGCGCGTGGCGGGTCTTCGGCCTGCGCGAGGACTACCACCCGGCGGGCAAGGTGCAGATGGAGGACGATATCACCGCCTCCGTCGTCGTCCCCGGCGCGGACGCCGGCGCCCCGTCGCTCAAGTACGTGGAGAATTGCGAGATGCGGCTCTTCCAGCGGCCGGACGATGCCATCCACCGCGGTTACGACAAGCTGACCGAGCGCGAGCTGGCCCAGCCCGGCAACTTCATCTCCAACTTCGAGCCGCTCACGCGCACGGACGCGCAGGCGCTGATGGACGAGGCGATAGGTTTCTCCAAATTCACCGCCCCGATGCAGCAGCTGGTGCGGACCGCCGCCACCGCGACCGACGGACCCGGCTATTTCGTCTCCTCCGCGCATCCCCGGCTGGTGGACGGTAAGCCCTCCAAGAATCCCCGCTACCTGCAGCACCGACCCGACCTGGTGGACGCCCGGGGCGTGCACCTGGCTCAAATGGCCACGCGGCTGCACCGGCGACTCTCAGCCGACGCACCGGTGCTGACGCCGGTGAACGCCGTCGTGCCGGGCCGACGCAACAATCCGCCCGAGCCGGCGGCGCACATCCGTTCCCTCGCCGTGTTCAACCCGGTCCATTACCTGCCGCTTCCCGAGCTGTTCATGGAATGCATCAGCTCGATGACCGGAAAGTCCCCTTCAACCACCGGGGCGGGCTCCGAGGGCGCGCTCACCAAGGGCCCGTTCAACGCCCTGCCCGCCATCATCGACCTCAATGCCGCCTACGTCTCGCAGGTGCTGACCGGCCAGCCGGCGTTCATTTCCGCCGCCGGCTACGTCGGGCCCAACGTGCGCGTCAACCATGACGTCAGCCTGCTGGTGCCCGAGGTGTGGAGCCGCATGACCGCGGCAGAGCGTGATCCCGCATTCCTGCGCGCCCATAGCTATCTCGAGAAGTGCGAGGACCTGACCCACGACGGCCGCGTGATCCAGGCGAGCCGGCTGGGCTACCGCATCACGGCCAAGTTCGGCCGGACGTTCTTCGGCCGGGTGTTCAATCATCCGCACTCAGTGTTCACCGACGAGATGCTGCGGCCCGAGACGCAGGACCTGGCGGTATTCGCCGACGGCATGGACAACATTTGCGCCACGCACCAGCGCGTCGCGCAAAGCTACTTTGACGACGGCACGATCGCGCTGGCCTGCCCGCCCCTCCGGGCGCTGCTACACATCATGGCGAAGGGTGATTTTGAAGGATACGGCTTGGATGCGCCCGAGGTCCGCAACCTTTTCACCCGGGAGCATATGCTCACCAGCGACTGGTACGCCGCCCGGCTCACCGCAAAGCAGTGGGCCGACATTGCGCTCTGGACACGGCACGTCCGCACCCTTCAGGAGTTCATCGCCGTGAAGGCCAACAAGGCCATCGCGGCCCGGATGCGGCTGGCGAAGCGCCTGCAAGAGGCCCGCGCGGAACTGGCCCGGGTCACCGACGCCAGCTACCTGACCTCGCTGCGCGGCACCCTCGGCCGCCAGCCGCTGGATTAACGCATCATGGTTATTCAGGGTTAGTCTGTTGAGTAATTAGCCTGCCCTCGTTCCAATCATGAAACCATCGGCTATTCTGAAAATTATAGCCCAGGCGATCATAGGCTATCTGTTGGTTTGGTCTATTGCATATGTTGCCACGATGCTTTTGCGCGGTGACCTGCCGTCGGTGCGCGAAGGCTATGATTATTTCGTCTTGGCTTGGACTTTTCAGGCCGGAGAACTTCCCGGATTCATTTGGATCGTCAGCTTGGCCGGATATGCGCTCGTTGCCGGCGCAGCAATTCGCCGGACTCTGAGGTCCCGAAAACCGTAGGCCAGACAGGGCGATGGTCTTCCAGCGTTAACGCTTCAGCCGGGCTTGCAGCTTCTTGATCTCGGGGCTGACGGCACCGCAGTCGGCGCCGCAGCCGGGATTTTTGCGTCCCTTCAGCCAGAAGCGCACAAGCAAACCCGCCGCGACAGCGACGATGATCAGGGCGATGACGGTTTGCACGGCGGCGGACATGGTCAGTAGCCCAGCGCGCGGCCGGCTTGGTAGAAAATGAAGCAGACGAGCCAGGCTGTGCCGGTCATGTAGGCGATCTGGAACAGCGGCCAGCGCCACGAGTTGGTTTCGCGCTTCACGACCGCGACGGTGCTCATGCATTGCATGGCAAAAACATAGTACACCATGAGCACGAGACAAACGAGCGGGGTGAACAGCGGTGCGCCCCCGGGCCAATGGGAGGCCCGCAGGGCGTCACGGAGCGGCGTGGTGTCGTCGTTCGCCGACTCGACGCCGAAGATCACACCCATCGAGCTCACGAAGACTTCGCGGGCGGCGAAGGAGGTGATGAGCCCGATGCCGATGCGCCAGTCGAAGCCCAACGGCTTGATGACCGGCTCGAGCAGGTGGCCCGCCCGCCCGGCGAAACTCTGGGCGATTTGCTCGGTGGCGGTGGCAGCCGGATTGGGATGCTTGGGGTAGGCGGTCAGGAACCAGAGCACGATGGAGATGCCGAGGATGATGGTGCCAGCGTTCTTCAGGAACAGCCAGCCACGCTCGAACATGTGGCGCAGGATCTCCTTGAGGCGCGGCGGCTGGTAGGGCGGCAGCTCCATGATCATGTGCTGGGGGGCGCTCTTGAAGAGGGTGCGCTTGAACAACCAGGCGAAGAAGAACACGCCGGTGGTGCCGAGCGCATACATGGACAGCATGATGGCGGCCTTCGTCACCGCGGGCATCGTGTTGCCGGGCAGCAGCGTGGCGATCATGAGCAGGTAGACCGGCAGACGGGCCGAGCAGCTCATGAGCGGGGCGACCAAAATGGTGACGAGCCGATCGCGCGCGTTCTCGATGGTGCGCGTGGCCATGATGCCGGGAATGGCGCAGGCATAGGAGCCGAGCAACGGAATGAACGAGCGGCCGTTGAGCCCGACCTTGCTCATGGGACGGTCCATGATGAACGCCGCGCGGGCCATGTAGCCCGTGCTCTCGAGCAGGCCGACGAAGAAGAACAAGATCAGGATCTGCGGCAGGAAGATCACGATGCCCCCCACCCCGCCGATGACCCCGTCGGTCAGCAGGTCGCGCAAGTCGCCCGGGGCCATCTGCCCCTTCACCCAGCCGCCAAAGCTGGCAACCTGCTCGTCGATGAAGTTCATCGGCGACTCGGCGAGCGAGAAGATGGAGAAGAACAGCGCGGCCATGATGACCGCGAACACGGCCCAGCCCCACACGGAGTGGCAGAGCACGGCGTCGATCTGGTCGGAACGCGACGGGCCCGTCTCGCGAGTACGCACGATGACGTCGCGGCAAAGCAGGCCGATCGCATCGTAGCGGCTGCGGATGAGCAGGCCCGACCAGTCGGTGCCCTCCGTTTCCCAGCGCTGGCGCCACTGATCAAGGATCTGGTGGGTGCGAGCGCTCAACGGCCGGGAGCCGGCCACGCGGACCGCATCGAAATCGGTCAACAACAGGAGCGCCTCGGCCCGCGCGATGAGCGGGGAACGGTCGTCATTGTCCCGCAGCGAGGCCTGCAACTCGGTGACGGCGGGCGCGACCGGGCCGGGCAAATCCCAGCGGTGGCGGGCGAGCGGAAGCTCGACCCGGCTCATGGCGAGCTTCAGCTCGACGAGCCCCCGGCCATGCACCGCCTCGCAGGCAATGACCGGGATGCCGAGCTCACCCTCGAGTTCGGCGGGGTCCACCTTCAGGCCGGCGGTGGCGGCCATGTCCATCATGTTGAGCGCAATGATGACCGGGCGGCCGAGGTCGAGGATCTGGTGGACGAGGTAGAGGTTGCGCTCGAGGTTGGCGGCGTCCACCACGCAGATGATGCGGTCGGGTTGCGGGGTGTCCTCGCGCCGGCCGAAGAGCACGTCGCGCAGGACGGCCTCATCGGGCGAACGGGCGGCGAGTGAGTAGGCTCCGGGCAGGTCGATGATCTGGATGGGCCGGCCATGCTGCGACCAGGTAGTACCGACCTTCTTCTCAACCGTGACACCGGGATAGTTGCCAACCTTCTGGCGCAGGCCGGTCAGCGCGTTGAACAGCGTGGTCTTGCCGCAGTTCGGATTGCCGACGATGGCGTAGACCGGGGCGCGGTCCGGCGCCGAGGCCGGACGCCGGCGCGGGGGCGGCGTGATGTGGGAGGGCAGGTTCACGGCAGCGCCTGCTCAGCGGGCGTTGGCCGGCAGAGGCTCGACCAAAATGCTCATCGCCGCACGGTGGTTCAGGGCGATGCGGGTGCCCTTGACCAGGCAGAGGCTCGTGGAGGAACCCGAGATCTTGGTCACTAGCGCAGCCTCGCCAAAACCCATTTCCCTGACGCGCTGGCAAAAGCTGTCATCGCCGGTCAGTTCACAGATCCGGGCGCTAGCCCCAGCGGGCAGCTGGCAGACAGGAATGAGGTTTTTAAGGGAGGAGAGAGGGGGCACTGTAATTGAGACTTAGTATCAGAAGAGAATCAGAAAAAAGCCCCGGGTCAAACAAGGGTTGCCCGGGGCGGAAGATTTTACCGACGCCGGCGTTTTACCGCCAGCTGGACGCCGGAGTAGCGAACGAGGTTCTGAAGGTGCTCCAGCTGTTGGGGATCCAGATTCTTGGCCTCCCGGAGCTCCTGCTCGGCGCGCTTCATGGCGGCCTCGACGGCGTTCTCGTCGATCTTTTCCTCGTTGATCGCGTTTTCCGCCAAGATGCGGACGCGGTCACCATCGATCTGGGCGAAACCGCCGCTGACGATGAGCAACTGCGTGTCCGCACCCTTGGTGACGCGCAACTCACCGTCTTCCACCTGGGTGAGCAGCGGGATGTGGCCGGGGAGAACGCCGATCTCGCCCTCGACCGTCGGGATGACGACGGAGTCGATGGTGTCGGAATACACCTTCGCCTCGGGCGTGACGATTTCGAGCGTGAGGGGCATGGGAATTATTTCTTCGCGGCGGCGGCGATGACCTCGTCAATGCCACCCTTCATGTAGAAGTCGGTCTCGCCCACGTGGTCGAGCTCGCCATCGAGGATCATCTTGAAGCCGCGGACGGTCTCCTTGACAGGGACGTACTTGCCGGGCGTGCCGGTGAACACCTCGGCGACTGCGAACGGCTGCGAGAGGAGGCGCTGAATCTTGCGGGCACGATAGACGGCCAGCTTGTCCTCGGGCGAAAGCTCGTCGAGGCCGAGAATGGCGATGATGTCCTGCAGATCCTTGTAGCGCTGGAGGACGCGCTGCACCTCGCGGGCGACCTTGTAGTGCTCCTCGCCGACGATGTCGGGCTGGAGGGCCTTGGAGACGGAGGCGAGCGGGTCGACGGCGGGATAAATGCCGAGCTCCGCGATGGAGCGCTCCAGCACGATGGTGGAGTCCAGGTGCGCGAACGTGTTGGCCGGGGCCGGGTCGGTGAGATCGTCCGCGGGCACGTACACGGCCTGTACGGAGGTGATGGAACCCTTCTTCGTCGAGGTGATGCGCTCCTGGAGGAGGCCCATCTCGTTCGCGAGGGTCGGCTGGTAACCGACGGCAGAGGGGGAACGGCCGAGGAGGGCGGACACCTCGGAACCGGCCTGCGAGAAGCGGAAGATGTTGTCGATGAAGAGCAGCACGTCCTGGTTCTTCTCGTCGCGGAAATACTCGGTCATCGCGAGGGCGGAAAGCGCGACGCGCATGCGGGCGCCCGGGGGCTCGTTCATCTGGCCGTAGACCAGCGCGACCTTGGACTTGCCGAGATCCTTCTGGTTGATGACGCCGGCCTCGGACATCTCGTGGTAAAGGTCGTTGCCCTCGCGGGAGCGCTCGCCGACGCCGGCGAACACCGAGTAGCCGCCGTGCGCCTTGGCGATGTTGTTGATGAGCTCGAGAATGACGACGGTCTTGCCGACGCCCGCGCCGCCGAACGCGCCGGCCTTGCCGCCCTTGATGAAGGGGCAGATCAAGTCGATGACCTTGATGCCGGTCTCGAGGATCTCGGACTTGGTGTTCTGCTCGGCGAGGGCCGGGGCGGGACGATGGATGGGATAGCGCTTGGTGTGTGCGACCGGGCCCTTGCCGTCCACCGGGGTGCCGGTGACGTCGAAGATGCGGCCGAGCACGCCGTCGCCCACGGGGACGGTGATCGGCGCGCCGGTGTCGTTCACGGGCCAGCCGCGCACGAGACCCTCGGTGGAGGACATGGCGATGGCGCGCACCAGGCCCTCGCCGAGGTGCTGCTGGACCTCGAGGGTCAGCATCTCCTTCTTGCCATTGACAGTGAAGTCGATGGTGAGCGCCTGGTAAATGGGCGGGATGGAGGACTCGGCGAACTGCACGTCGACGACGGCGCCGATGACTTGGACGATTTTGCCTTGGTTGCTCATGTCGGAAACAGGGTCGGGTTTGGGGTGTTAAATCAGGAGGTGGAGAACGAGGCGGCCGCGATCTCGAGGATTTCCTGCGTGATGCCGGCCTGGCGCGCCTTGTTGTACTCGAGGGTGAGGTCGCCCACCAGCTTGGTGGCGTTGTCCTTCGCGGTCTTCATCGCGACCATGCGCGAGCTGTGCTCGGAGGCCTTGGCGTCGAGCACGTGCTGGTAGACCTCGCGGTTGACGTAGAGCGGCAACAGGGCCTCGAGGACGGTCTGGGCGTCGGGCTCGAAGAGGATCTCGCGGTCGTCGGGCTTGGCGCCGTGGCCCGAGTCGTTGTGCAGGTCGGCAATCACGGCGGCGAGGCTCTGCAGCGGCAGGAGCGGCAGGCAGGTGGGGACCTGCACGAGCGTGTTGCGGAAAAGGGGATAGATCAGCTCGACCGTGTCCACCGTCCCGTCGAGGTACTGCTGCACCATGAACTCGGTGACCACCCGGACGTCGGCGAAGGGCACGCGGTCATTCACCGTGAAGTCGGCCAGCAGGTCGCGCCGCGTGCGGGCGATGAACTGGGTGCCCTTGCGGCCGATGACGGCGTACTTGGCCGGGCCCTTGATCTCGGTGACCAGCTTGAACAAGTTGGCGTTGAGCGGTCCGCACAGGCCCTTGTCCGTCGTGACGAGAATGATGCCCCGCGTCTTCACCTCGCGCCGGGCGAGGAACGGGTGGTGGCTCTCCTCCACGCGGCCGGCGACGGCGGCGAGCATCTCGGCCATGAGGCCGGCGTAGGCGCGGCCCGCGAGGGCGGCCTGCTGGGCCTTCTTCATCTTCGACGCCGCCACCAACTCCATCGCCTTGGTGATCTGGCGGGTGTTCTTGACCGACTTGATGCGCCGGCGGATGTCGCGTGTGGAAGCCATGGATTAGGGTGTCGGATCCGGGCGGATTACTTGGCCACAAACGTGGACTTCCACTCGTCGCACGCGGTCTTGAGCCCGGCCTCGATCCCGTCGGTCAGCTTGGCCTCGGTGCGTACCTGGGTGAGCAGGTCGGCCTTGCGGGTGGTCAGGAATTCCTTGAGGGAGTTCGCGGCGCCGACGATGTGCTTCACCTCGATGGAATCGAAGTAGTTCTTCTGGAGGGCCCAGAGGACGGAGGCCTGCACCTCGATGGAAACGGGGTTGAGCTGGGCCTGCTTGAAGAGTTCGACGATGCGGGCGCCGCGGTCGAGGGTGGCCTTGGTCTTGGCGTCGAGGTCGGAACCGAACTGGGCGAAGGCCGCGAGTTCGCGGAACTGGGCGAGTTCGCCCTTGAGTTTGCCGCCGACCTGCTTGGTGACCTTGATCTGGGCGGAGGAACCCACGCGCGAGACGGAGAGGCCGACGGAGACGGCGGGGCGGATGCCCTGGTTGAAAAGATCGGTCTCGAGGAAGATCTGGCCGTCGGTGATCGAGATCACGTTGGTCGGGATGTAGGCGGACACGTCGCCGGCCTGCGTCTCGATGACGGGCAGCGCGGTGAGCGAGCCCTTGCCGTCGAGGCGGGCGGCGCGCTCGAGGAGGCGGGAGTGCAGGTAGAACACGTCGCCGGGATACGCCTCGCGGCCGGACGGGCGCTTCAGGATGAGGGAAATCTGGCGGTAGGCGACGGCGTGCTTGGAGAGATCGTCATAGACGATGAGCGCGTCCTGGCCGTTTTCCATGAACCACTCGCCGAGGGCGGCGCCGGAGAACGGGGCGAGGTACTGGTTGGCCGGGTTGTCGGCGGCGGGCGCGGCGACGATGGTCGTGAATTGCAGGGCGTCGGCGGCCTCGAGGGCCGAGATGGTGCGGACGATGTTGGACTGCTTCTGGCCGACGGCGACGTAGATGGAATAGACCGGGCGGAAACTCTTGTCGCCCGAGGCGAGGCCGACCTTGTTGATGCGCGCCTGGTTGATGATCGTGTCGATGCAGATCGTGGTCTTGCCTGTGCCGCGGTCGCCGATGATCAGCTCGCGCTGGCCGCGACCGATCGGGATCATGGAGTCGATGGCCATGATGCCGGTGAAGAGGGGCTGGGAGACGGATTTGCGGACGATGATACCGGGGGCGATCTTCTCGACCGGATAGGTTTCCTTGGAATCGATCGGGCCCTTGCCGTCGACCGGGCGGCCGAGGGCGTCCACCACGCGGCCGAGGAGGGCCTTGCCGACGGGAATGGAGAGGAGCTTGCCGGTGGTGGCGACCTCGTCGCCCTGCTTGAGCTGGGAGACGTCGCCGAGGATGACGCAGCCGACCTCGTCCTCTTCAAGATTCAGCGCGATGCCGATGACGCCGCCCGGGAACGAGACCATCTCGTTGTACATGACGTCGGAGAGGCCCTCGATCTTGGCCACGCCGTCGGCGATGGTGCGGATGATGCCGGTGTTCTTGCGGGCCGCCTTGGTGGAAAGCTTGGCGATCTGTTGTTCGATTTGTTCGATGACGTTGCTCATGGCGTGAGAGGAAAGATTAGCGGCGGGGCGGGGTTAGAGGGAAAGGGTGGCGAGCTGGCCGGCGACCGAGGACTCGTAGACGTCGGAGCCGACGCGGACGCGGAGACCGGCGAGCAGCTTGGCATTGGGCCGGGCCGAGGCGGTGACGGGGCGCGAGTAGCGCTTGGTCATGGCGGCCTCGATCTGCCTCAGCGTGGCGTCGCTGACCGGGCCGGCGTGCTCGACCTCGGCGCGCGACTTGGCGAGCTCGATGGCGATGCGGTGGTGGTAGGCCTTGAGGAGCGCGACGGGCCGGCGGTGGGCATATTTCTCCACCCAGCCAAGGACGCCGGTGACCTGCTCGGGCGACACGACGCCGTTGACGAGGCTCAGCTTGAAGAGCTGTTTCGCGAGGAGCTTGGTTTGTTTGTCGGCGGCCATTAGAAAAGCGCGGAGCTCAGAGCGCGGAGAGTTCCTTGGTGGCGGCCTCGTTGAAGGCGGCGCGGTCCGCGTCGGAGAGTTTCTTGGCGAGCACCTGCTCGGTGGTCTTGACGACGAGGCGGGCGATTTCGCCCCGGGCCTCGTTAAGCATTTTGCGGTGCTCCAGCTCGATGGCCTGCTGGGCCTTGGCGAGCAGGTCGGCGGCGCGGGTGATCGCCTCGGCCTGCTGCTTGTCGCCGAAGTCCTTGGCGGCCTTGCGGGCCTCGTCGACGGCCTTCTGGGCGTCGAGCTGCGCGGCCTTGATGATGGCGGCGCTTTCCTGCTGCGCGGCGGCGAGGCGGGCCTGGGTTTCCTCGGCGTGCTTGAGGCCGGCGGCGATCTTCTGGTTGCGCTCCTCCATCGTGGCGATGGTGGGCTTGATGCCAAACTTGTAGAGGACGCCGAACAGGATCAGGAAGCTGATGAGCTGGAAAAGAATCAGCTTCGGCTCCACGCCGAAGTGCTCAAAGGTCTGCTGGAGCCCGGCCAGGGGACCGGACGCAGCCGCATGGTTGGCTTCTTCAACAGTGGCGAGCAGGAGGGGCAGCATGGCGGAAAGGGACCGGGAGCGCGCCGCCGAAGCGCCGCGCCGCCGGTGAAGAGGGTTAACTTACTTGGTGGCGAGGAACAGCGCGAGGATGCCGAGACCTTCGGCGAGCGCCATACCGATGATGGCTTGGACGAGGATCTTGCCGGAAGCGCCGGGATTGCGGCCGACGGCCTCAGCGGCCTTCTGGCCGATCAGACCGACGCCGAGACCGGCGCCGAGGAGACCGAGACCGCTGGCGATGTTGCCGGAGATTTCAGCGAGGAGGTTAATCATGGTGGTGGATGGGTTGGTGGTTGTAGTTTCCGCCGTGCGCACGCGAGGCACGCTCCCGGCGGGAAAGGGTCTAGTGATGAGCCTCGGCGGCGTGGCCCTCCGCGGCGTGATCATGGTCGTCGCCGTGGTTGCAGAGGAGGCCGATGTAAACCGAGGTCAGGAGCGTGAAGACCAGCGCCTGGATCAGGCCGACGAGCAGCTCCATGAAATAGAAGACAAAGAAGAAGCTGGTGCCGTGCAGCAGGTTTTCGCCGCCAAACACATTGCCGAAGAGACGGACCGAGAGCGTGAACGGGCGGATCGCGATGGAAAACACCTCGATGAAGCCGACGAGCAGGAACACGACGGTGAGGATCGGGTAGAGCCATCCCGGCGTTTCCTTCTTGTCGGCCTTGTTGCCGAAGAGGTCCTTGATGATCAGGGCGGGGCCGGCGTACTTGAAGACGATGATGGCCCAGCCACCGAAGGAGATCAGGGCGAGGGCGATCGTCCCGTTGAAGTCGGCGGTGAAGGGCCGGATGAAGGGGGTGCTCATGTGCTCCAGGTTCCACCAGTGCTCGCCATGCCCCAAGCCGACCGTGCCGACGCCGGGCAGGAGGCCCATCCAGTTTTGGATCAGAATGAAGACGAAAAAGGTGACGAGCAGCGGGAAGGCGGCGGGGAAGGCCTTCTTGCCGACAATGGGCTCCAGCAGGTCGCGCAACGCCTCCAGCAGGGACTCGAACACCGCCTGGCCCTTGCCGGGCAGCACGGAGGGTTTGCCGAGCACCACGAAAATCACGGAGATAATCAGCGCGGACACCGCCCAGCCGGTAACCATGCTGCTGGTGATGTTGCCCGATTCCACGAGCCGGGCTGCCGCCGGGGCCACGCCGCTGCCTTCACTGGCGTAGGCCACCGTCGCGAGACATACCGCAGAGATCAGACCGAGAAATTTGTTGATGGACAGCATGGTTGCGGCGCGAAGCCTTTCAAGAAAGGGGACATTAGGAAGGTTTTCGCCCGGCGATGCGTCAACCCCTGAAATTAGAAATTGCGGGCCGGGATGGTTAATTAGCCCGGGCCGGAAATTCGCGCCTGTCGGCTTATGCCTGAATTTCAGCGAGCTTGCCAGCAGTGGTGAAGGCGGACAGTTGTAAAACATGGAGCAGAGCAACCCGAGCCTCATGGCGCGAACCAGCCAGCCGCGTTATCCCAACGGTGAGCGGAAACTGGCGCGCAATGTATTCATGCAGGTGACGTGGGGACTGTTGGCACTGACGGCACTGGGCCAGTTGCTACTGCTGGTCTGGCTGGATGTGCTGTCCTGACGGCCACCAGGGAGTGATAGCTGGGGGCGCGGGCTTGGAAAACAGTTTCAGGTTCGAGCGGCCAGCGGGCAGCGGGTTCAATTCTCCACGTCGGCACGTGCGGAAGTTCGGCGGCGACGGTGTGAAAATATTCCCCGTGGTCCGTCCGGAAATAAAGGAGGGCGCCCTCCCCTGCCCGACGCGCCAGGGTTTCAAAAAAGCCCGGCTGCAACAGGCGGTTCTTGTGATGACGTTTTTTCGGCCATGGATCCGGAAACAAAACCCAGACCTCAGCAAAGGTGACGGAATCAGGCAGCGCATCGATCAGCTCGCGGGCCTCGGCCTGGACAAAGTGGCAGTTGGTGAGCTTGGCGCGCTCGGCCTTGCGCTTGGCGCGCCGGATCCGGTCGCTGATGAGGTCAACGCCGAGGCAAAGGGTCTGCGGACAGGCTTCGGCATAGCGCGTCAGGAAATGTCCGTGCCCGGAACCAATCTCGAGCACCAAGGTGGCGGACGGGGGGATGAGCGCGGCCAGTTTGGTGCGCAGGGTCGCCCGGCGCAGGGTGACATGCTCGATGAATTCCGGTTTGGGTCCCACGAGTCTCTTTAGGTGCGAGCCTGCGGCATGGCGCAATCCCGAACCAGCCAGACTTGCGACCCGCTCACGCCTTGGGGTGCTTTTCCGCGGCGATGAGCACCATCAGGATGCTGATATCGACCGGATTCACCCCGCTGATCCGACCGGCTTGGCCCAGATTCAGCGGGCGGTGCTGGTGCAGTTTCAGTGCGCTTTCCCGGCGCAGGCCCGGGATCTGCAGGTAATCAATCGAATCCGGAATGCGGATTTTCTCGACCGACTTCAGCTTCTCGATCTGGCGCAGTTCGCGCTCAAGGTAACCCCGATAATACACCCGATAGAGAGTCTCTTCCCTGACTTCCTTGGATTGTGCCAGAAACTCGGCGGGCAGTTCGGAAGGCGAAATGGACCGGCGAATCTTCTCCGCCCAAGTCCCTCCCGGCGCAGGCGCAGACTCCAGATATTTTTGCCAGTGCTGGACACACTGCATCTTCGATTCAATAAGACGTAATCTATTATTAGACAATATGTTACATTGTTTTGCGTGATGAAAGAGCCGCAGCTCCGCACTGCCGTGATTAAAGAGCAACCGATGCTCGGCCCGGCTCGTGAACATCCGATAGGGTTCGGTGGTGCCCTTGGTCACGAGATCATCAATAAGTACCCCGATGTAGGCTTCGTGTCTCTCGATGATCATCGGGGGCTCTCCCCTCGCCTTGCGGGCCGCATTCACGCCGGCAACCAAGCCCTGAGCTGCGGCCTCCTCATAACCAGAGGTGCCGTTGATTTGTCCGGCGAGAAAGAGATTTTCAACCCGCCTAGATTCCAAGGAAGGAAACATCTGGGTTGGCGGGGCGAAATCATACTCCACCGCATAGGCCGGCCGGAGGAGCACAGCGGATTCCAGCCCTGGGATGCTATGCACCAAGTCCAACTGGACATCAAACGGTAGGCTCGTGGACAGGCCGTTGATATAGTATTCATTCGTATTCCGGCCTTCCGGTTCGAGGTAGAGCAAGTGCCGGGGTTTGTCGGCAAAGCGGACAAACTTGTCCTCAATGCTTGGGCAATAGCGCGGCCCCACCCCGGATATTTCACCCGAATACATCGCCGATTTATGCAGGTTCTCCCGTACAATCCGGGCAGATTCAGGGGTGGTATGGGTCATCCAGCAAGACACCTGCTCACTGCCGGGCTTCCAGCCCAAGCGGCGCTCCCCCGTCCGTTCTACGTGGAACAGGTCCTCTGGTCCCCGGGTGTCATGAAAGGCGAACAGGGTCGGTTCAGGGTCGCCCTTTTGCTCCTGAAGGCCGGTGAAATTAATACTTCGGCCCAGGATCCGCGGCGGGGTCCCTGTCTTCAGGCGCTTTAGTTCAATGCCGGCCTCGAGCAGGCTGCCAGAGAGAGTTTTGGCGCTAAAGTCTCCCAGCCGCCCACCCTCATTCTTGTTCTGGCCCACATGCATCAGGCCGCGCAGAAACGTGCCGGTGGTGATCACCACCGTCTGGCCCATAAAATCGATATCCAGGTTGGTCTGACAGCCAACCACCTTGCCGTCCTTGAAGATCAGCCCGGTAACGGTCGCCTGGAACACCTGTAGGTTCGGCTGCAACTCGAGGGTGTGTTTGAGCCGGAACTGATAGGCTTTCTTGTCGCATTGGGCCCGGGGCGACTGGACCGCCGGACCCTTGGATTCGTTAAGCAGTCGGAACTGAATTCCCGTGACGTCGGTGTTGACAGCCATCTCACCGCCCAAGGCGTCGATTTCCCGCACGATCTGACCCTTGGCCTGACCGCCGATCGCGGGATTGCAGCTCATCTGGGCGATTGTATCGATGTTGCCCGTCAACAGCAGGGTGGAGGAACCGGTCCGCGCTGCAGCCAGGCAAGCCTCCACCCCGGCATGCCCAGCGCCGCAAACGATCACATCAAATGGAATATTATTAAAAATCACAGTGATATAGATTTCTTATCAAAATAAATATTTTGATATAGTATCACTTACCTATACAAAACGTAGAGAATAGGCGATCAAGTACTTGTTCATTATACACTTTACCAGAAATCTGACCAAAATTGTCGAGGGCACCCCGCAGATCGCTGGCCACCAGCTCGGTCGCATCCGCGGCGTTCAGCTTTGCATAAGCAGATTCCAAGCACCGGGTTGCTTCCTCCAAGGCATGCGCATGACGGGCATTGATGGCGATGAGTTCATCGCCGCAGACAGCTTGGAAGGAATCCGCGAGTTTGGCTATCGTGGTCTGCAAGGACTCGAGACCTGATCCGGTGAGAGCGGAAATTTTAACCCCAGGAAAATTCTGCGGCAGGAAATTCGCGGAAGGAATCGACAGATCGCACTTGTTGAAAACCGCGATCGTGTTCGTTGGAGAAAGGCGCGCCGCGGCAATCGGGGGCAGGGCGGGCAGGGGACGGGTCGAATCAATCACCCAGAGGAAAAGATCGGCAGCGGCGGCCTGCTCGAGTGTCTTGTCGATACCCCGTTTCTCGAGTGAAGAAGCGTTGGGATTGAGCCCGGCGGTGTCGATCAAACGCAACGCGTGCGGCCCGACCAAAATCAGTTCCTCGAGGTAATCGCGCGTGGTGCCCGGTTCCGCGCTGACCAGGGCCCGTTCGCGTCCGACCAGTCGGTTCAACAGGCTGCTCTTGCCTGCGTTGGGCTCGCCCAAGATGACGGTCTTGATCCCGTCGCGCAGCATCGAGCCGTAATGGCTGGTCGCCAACAGGCGGCCTGTTTCCAATTTCAGCACACTCAATCTGCCCAACACAGCTTGGCGGTTCTCAGCCGGCAGACCCTCGTCCGGAAAATCAATGTAAGCCTCGATCTCCGCCAAGACATTGACTAACTGTGAGATAAGGGACTCCATCTGCCGACCAAGCGAGCCGCGCAACTGTTGATTCGCTGCCGCCAAGGCCCGTTCGCTGCGGGCATGAATGAGGTCCATCACCGCTTCCGCCTGGCTGAGATCCATGCGGCCATTGATAAAGGCACGTTTGCTGAATTCGCCGGCCTCGGCCGGCCGGCAGCCACGCGCAAACAGATCCTCGAGGATTTTCTGCGCGATGAACGGATTGCCGTGAGAGGAGATTTCCACTGTGTCCTCGCCGGTGAACGAATGAGGTGCGGCGAAAAAGGTGAACAAAACGTCATCCACCAATTGGTCGGTGGCATCCCTGTAGTCCGCGTGTCGTGCCGAACGGGGTGGGGGAGTTTCACCGAAAATTCCGGACACCAGGGTCAACACCTGCGGGCCACTTGCACGCACCACCGCGATGGCGGAAGTGCCAACCGGTGTGGCTAGCGCGGCGATGGTGTCTGACAGGAACGACATCGTCCCACGCAAGCGAACGCTGGGGTTATGGCAAAAGGGAAAATAACCCACGCCACCACGCGACGGAGGATCGGGGCGAAGCTCGGCGGATCAAGGCTTCATCACTGGCACGGGAGCAGGCGCGGCAACCGGGGGCAGCGATATTTTGGCCGGGACGAGCGGGTCGATGGACGGGGCCTTGATCACCGGCTTATCGACCTCGGGGGTGATGACCGGGACCGGAGCGGCCCGGCGGACTTCACCGGATGGTTCAGTAGACGGGGTGATCTTGAGCCCGGCCCGCACGGTGGCGGCCGGTAAGTTCGCGAGCAGCTCGCCCGCGCGGGTTTCCGCCGCCTTGATTTCGGCCGGCCTTTTTGCCAATCGGTCGCGCACTTGGATCTCCGCCTGGGAAACCGCGCCGGCCTTGGTGGCGACAATGAGCCAGGCGAGTCCCTCGACATAATCGCGTTTCACGCCGCGACCACTGACAAGCATGGCGCCGATGTTGTGCTGGGCCTCGGCGACTCTGGCGCGCGCGGCACGAGTGTAGTAGTCCAGTGCGCGGCCGTAGTCCGGCGCACCGGTCAATCCGTCGTGGTAGATTTTACCCAACCTAAACCAGGCGTTGGAAATCCCGCCGCTGCCCGCCTGCTCCAGCAGCCGGACTACCTGCTTGAGATCACGCTTGGATTCGTCGCCGTACAAAATGAGCTCGGCGAGTTCGAAACAGGCTTGGGGGTCTCCCTTGGCCGCATAGCGCTTCAGTTGCTCCTCGTTCGACCACTTCGGCTTGCCGCCATCCTTGGAGATTAACACTGGCGGGCTGTCCACCGGCTCCTTGGTCGACTTGGCGGGAAAGGCCACGAGAGGCAGCAGCACGGACAGAAATAACAGAGGGCAGGCTGAGGTCGCACAACGCATGGCAGGCCCGTCACGAGATGAACGGCGCGGGATTAGTTCAATCCCGATCTGGCCGGCCCCAGGAGTGGACACAAAAAAGCCGCAGTTGCGCTGCGGCTGGAAGGGAAACGAATGGATTACTCGTCGTGGTCGGCCGTGACGGACTCGCCGCCCTTCACGGTGACCTTCTCAAGGATGCCGGCCTTCACCTTGGCGGCGAGGGCGGCATTGGTCCGGAGGGCCTCCTTGGCGGCCTCGCGGCCCTGGCCGACGAGCTCGCCGTTGAAGGCGATCCAAGCGCCCTTCTTCTCCAGCACCTTGTGGTCGATGCCGAGGTCGATGAGCGAGCCGGTGGCGGAGATGCCCTCGTCGTACATGATGTCGAACTCGCACTCGGTGAACGGCGGGGCGACCTTGTTCTTCACGACCTTGATCTTGGTGCGGTTGCCGATGACCTTGCCGTCGGGTGTCTTGAGCTGGTCCTTGCGCCGGATGTCGATGCGGACCGACGAGAAGAACTTCAGCGCGCGGCCGCCGGAGGTGGTCTCGGGGTTGCCGAACATGACGCCGATCTTCTCGCGGATCTGGTTGGTGAAAATGCAGACGCAGTTGGTCTTGCTCACCACGGAGGTGAGGCGGCGCATCGCCTGACTCATGAGGCGTGCCTGGCTGCCCATCGTCATGTCACCCATTTGGCCGTCGAGCTCGGCCTTGGTGATGAGGGCGGCGACGGAATCGAGCACAATGAGGTCGATGCTGTTGGAGCGGATGAGCGTCTCCATGATGTTGAGGGCGTCCTCGCCGGAGTCGGGCTGCGAGACAAGCAGGTCGTCGAGGCTGACGCCGACAACGCGGGCGTATTTCGGGTCGAGGGCATGCTCGACGTCGATGAACGCGGCCAGGCCGCCCTGGCGCTGGGCCTCGGCGATGGCGCTCAGACAGAAGGTGGTCTTGCCGGAGGACTCCGGGCCGTAGATCTCGATGATACGGCCGCGCGGCAGGCCGCCGACGCCGAGCGCGAGGTCGATCGCCAGCGAGCCGGTGGAGAGCGTCTCGACCTTCATCTTGGTGTTGCTGCCGAGGCGCATGATCGAGCCCTCGCCGAATTGCTTTGTGATGCTCGAGACGGCGAGCTCGATGTTTTTCTCCCGGGCGGGATTGGCGGATTTCTCGGCCGGGGCGACGCGGGATTCGGACTTGGTGGCTTTGGACATGGGGAGCGGGTGGTAAGGGTTAAAGGGATAGCATAGCGGAAGGCGCTGACAACAGTATGTCAGGAGACTTTCTTCGGCGTGCCGGCCGGGCAAGTGCGGAGTGGGAAAAAAACAGCCTAAACTCAGGCCGCAAACTCAGGCGCCGGGGACGGCCGGCTTGTTGAAGCCGAAGGCGAACCAGACGGCCAGCGCGAGGCAGAGCAAGCTGACTGCGTAGTTCCACTTGAGCTTCTCGCCCAGCACGAACCACGCGAAACCGACGAACACCACGAGGGTGATTATTTCCTGGATGATCTTCAGCTCGTAGCCGGTGAACTTGCCGTAACCCAGCCGGTTGGCCGGGACCATCAGGCAGTATTCGAAGAAGGCGATGCCCCAGGAGATGAAGATCGCGACCCAGAGGGGCTTGTCGCCGTGGTATTTCAGGTGCCCATACCAGGCATAGGTCATGAAGATGTTGGAAAGGGCGAGGAGAAGGATCGTGCTCATGGCCCGGCATGATGGGTGCCGGCCGCCGCCCGGCTACAAAAAATCACGACTCCGTCAGCGCATAGACGGCAAAGGAGGCCAGCCAATGCGCGCGGTTGAAGTCATTCACGTCGATCATCGGCAGGGCGGCCTCCAGGTGCCGGACCGCGGCCTCGCGGGCGCGCTCCTGCCGCGGGTCGGATTGCGCCAGCGAGAGGGCGAGGCGCCGCCAGCACCAGGCCCGGTTGAGGTTGAGGCCAATGAGGTGAGCGATCTTGGGGTCGGAGGGATTGCTGACCCGGACAGGGGTGAAGAGCTTGACCGGCTCGCCGGTATGCAGGTTCGGCAGGAAGCGGCTCAGCCAGCGGCTGAAATTATCCGGGGGCAGCACGGCGGCCATCACCTCGGCCTCGGTCAGCGCGGGCGACAGGAAATCCTCCCCGGAGGGCTCCCAGCGCGCGCCGTAGTCGGTGTCGTGGCCGAACCAGTAGGCCATGCGGCTGGTGCAGAAAAGCTTCAGCTCCTGGTCGTCGGCCGCCCGCGCGTAGTCGAGGGCCAGCTTGACTGCGAAGGCGGTATTGTTGTGCACGCCGTGGCGGATCGGGTGGGTGAGGGCGGGCAGGTAGGAGAGCAGGCCCTCGCGGACGATCGCGACCAGCGGAGCCAGGTTGCCGGCCAGCGCCTTGTCGTAGCGCCGCAGCTCCTCGGCGAGCTTGAGCAGCCACGCCCAGCCGTAGGGGCGCTCGAAAAAGCCGCGGCCCGGCTCCCGGAAATAGGCGACCTCCCCGGCGATCTTCTCCGCGGACAGGTTTTCATGGAGCAGGCCGTCGATCTCGGCCCGCTGGGGCAAATCCGGGAAAAGCCGCACCAGCCGGGCCAGCATGCAGTGCTGGTGGACGCAGGAATGCCAGTCGTAGCTGCCGTAAAACGCCGGGTGCAGCTGGCGCGGCGTGCGCACGTCATCGGGCGAATTCAGCACATGCTGCAGCAGGTGCGGGTGCTCGCGGCGGACATTGGCCAGGCCCAGCCGGGCGAATTCGGAGGCCTGGCCGGGGGAAAGGGTGGGAAACGCGGTGGACAAGGAGAATCAGACTAAACGAAGTGAAAGTTTAAGTTGAAGAAGAAAGCATGCCACATAGGTTGGCGCACACACATTTTTGTCCACCCATGAAGATCAAAGCTTATCTCAAACCGCACTGCGGCTGGTCCAACGGCGTCCGCGCCATCATGCACAAGCACAGCCTGGAGTTTGAGGACATCGACATCATCAACAACCGCGCCAACTACGAGGAGATGGTGCGCAAGTCCGGCCAGCCCCTCTCGCCCTGCGTCGAGATCGACGGCGTGATGCTCGCCGACATCTCCGGCGAGGAAGTCGAGAACTACATGCTCGCCAACAACCTGGTCAAGGCCAGCGGGGCCGCGGTGGCGGTCGCCACCAACGCCGGCTGCTCCGACGAGGAACACGCCCGCCAGCAGGCCAAGCCGGTGCGGTTCTTCTGAGCCGAGCGCCCGGGGCAGGGGGACGCGGCCGGACTCACTGAGTCCGGCCTTCTTTTGCGGGCTTGGCACCCGGCGCTTTGCCCTTACCTCTAGGTCTTGAAATGCCCTCCAAGCCCATCCCCGGTTCTTCCGGCGAAGTGCTGACCTGCCTGCCCTCGGCCTACACGCCGCACGCCGCCACCGGCCTGCTGCACCTGCCGCGGTTTCTGGCCAAGTGCCGTTACGTCAAGCAGCACGGGGCGCTGCCGGCGAGTTACGCCAAGAATTTCAAGCGCGGCATGGACCGTTTCCTGTGTCTGCACCTCGGCATCGACCCGGCCGCGGTGGAAAAAATCATGCTCGAGTCCGCCACGGAGGAGGAAGTCGAGGCCCGCCTGAAAGGGATTTTGCCGGCCGACGTCCGCGCCGCGCAATGGAATCGCGCCTATGTGCAGAAGGGCATGACGCCGAGCGGGCGCGAGTTCCTCAAGGAAGCGCTGACCAACATGGGCTGCGCGGACCGGGTGGAGCAGATTGTCAGCGTGGTGGATTTGATCGAGTTTGACGAAGGGCGCATCGAGTAACGACGGATTAGCGCCGGACTTCAAACGGGGCCACGGTCTGCAGCTGCGGGCGCGGCTTGCGCGGCAGCCAGCGGGGCACGGCGCGCCGGTAGTCCTCATACATGGCGCCGAACCGCAGGCGCAGGGCGTCCTCCTCGTAACCCACGACAAAGAGCTGAAAGGAGCAGGCGAGGCAGACCAGGTAGACGAGGATGTGGTGGGAGCGGAGAAACAGCGTCTCACCGGCCACCAGTGCGAGGATGCCCAGGTACATCGGGTTGCGCACCCACTTGTAGAGGCCGTGCCAGACGAGTTTCCGCGGGGCGTCAAACGGGGCGGGGGTGCCCCGGCCGTGCACGGCGAACAGCCAGAGGCAGTGCAAATAGACCGCCGCGCCGGCGGCAAACACTGCGGCGCCGGCCATCTGGGGCCACTGCCAGTCGGCCGGCCATTGGGCGCGGCGCTCGAACCACCGCAACGGCACCCAGCCGGCGACAAAGCCCGGCACGAGCAGCGTGAAAAGCAGGTTCTTGCCCAGGAGCCAGGCGGTCTTCATGGGCCGGTCGGGGCCTTCATCGCCACCTTGGAGCCGGGCGAGCCGGAGCCCATCCCGTGCTGGTGCCGGAGCATCTCGAGGTTCTCGCGCACCAGGGCGCCCATGCTTTCGCACCGCAGGTAGCGGTCGGACTTGAAGTGCTCGGCGAGGCCCTCCCGCAGCGTGTGCACGTTCTCCACCGGGGCGATGGGATCGTGCTCCATCGCGTTGAGCAGGCTGGAGAGGCGGGCCGAGGCCAGCTCGGCGCGGGCGAGCATGAGGGTCTGCTCCTCGCGCTGGTATTGGTGCGCCGTCTCGGGGTGGAGGTGCTTCGCGCAGAACTTGGCGATCAGGTTGTTTTCCTTGAAGAATTGCGGCAGGTAGAAGTTTTTCCGCCCGTGGTGCGACTGCTGGTCAAAGTCCATCGCCCGGATGCGCACCTGCCAGCCCTCGAAGTCCGGCGTGAGCACGACGACGTAGTTGTAGCTGCGCATGTCGCCGAGCAGCCGCACAAAGCAGCGCTCGTTGAACTTCACCAGTTCCTTCGCGATGCGGATCGGCTTGAGCTCGGGGCTCTCCAGCCAGCGGCTGATGAAGAGGTCGCCGGGCAGCCCCGCGATGTGCTCCTCTACGAGGGTGCGGCCGTGGGTGATGAAGTTGAGGCGGTTGGGCGAGAGCAGGTGCTCCAGCTCGAGGCCGTAGATGCGCGAGGCGTCGGCCTGCTTGATGTAGAAGTAGTCGGGATTGTCGTTGTAGGCGTTGACGATCCGGATGCGGAACGGCATCGAGTTGCCGAAGCTGCAGAAGTCCACCCGGTCGATGTAGAGGTGCTGCATGACGGAAAAATCACCGTCCACCCGCAGCAGGGCGTAGATGCGCTTGAGATCCTCGTTCAGCGCGGACATTTCCTCGGCCCGGTAGGCGACGGATTCCCAGAGCGTGTTGCGGCCCTCGCTGTCCATGAGCGGGACGGCCTCGTGGAAGTGCCGCAGGCGTTCGTAGGTGACGGGCAGGTCGCGTTCCCGTCGGAATTTCAGCAGATAGGCGCGCAGGTCGGCGCCGATCGGGTAACTCGGTTTTTTGCGCGTGCGCGAGGGGGCCTGCGGGACAATGGGCTCTTCCATCCGCCCCGCACCGTAGCCGGCGGGGCCGCGGTGGCAACCTCCGCGTCACCGCTGGATTCGCCCGGGCCGTGCTCCGGTGTTGCATCAGGGAAGGGGGTACCTTGTCGTCCCTGTCATGTCCGTGCGTTTCAAACCACCCGCGCCGTCTCCGCCGGCCTATTGGCGGCTGGCCCGGTTCGTCGTGATTGCCGGATTCATCTTGATGCTCGGGCGCTACTGGCATCCCTTCTTCGGGTTCACCAGTTTTCTGCAGGCCGATGTGGTGACGAAGGCGTCCCTGCCGGAGAGCCTGCGCGACACGCCCATCTTCATCCACCCGGAGGTGGGCCGTTATGACGGCGCCTATTACGCCCAGATCGCCACCAACCCGGCGTTGCGCGACCCGGCCCTCGCGGTGGCGGTGGACGATCTGTCGTATCGCGCCCGACGCATTCTGCTCAGCGCGGTGGCGTGGGTGGCTGGCGGCGGCCAGCCCGTGGCGGCGGTGCACGCCTATGCCTGGTTGAACGTCATCCTTTGGTTCGTCTTGGCGGCGCTGGCCTGGCGGATTTTCCCCGCGACGGAGGGATGGCGGGCTACGCTGGCTTGGGCGGGCATGGTCATGGCCGGCGGCACCATGGCCAGTGTCACGCTGGCGCTCACCGACCTGGCGGCGCTGGTCCTGCTGGCTGCAGCCCTGTTGCTCGCGGAACGCGGCCGGCCGGCAGTCGCCGCGGCCTTGTTGGGTCTGGCCGGATTGGCGCGTGAAACCGCGCTGCTTGGCATGGGCATGCTCCTGCCCGAGCAAAAAATGGCTGCCGGTCAGCTGTGGCGTCGCGGAATGTTGTTCCTGGTGGCGGTGATTCCACTGGCCGTCTGGATGGTCTATCTCTGGTCCGCGGTCGGCCCCACCGGATCCGGCAGCGAAAATCTTGCCTGGCCCCTGACCGCGTGGCTCGGACGCTGGTCCGAATTGATGCGGATATCCCGCGTGGAGGAAAACCACTGGTTGCTGGCGGCCGGCTGGCTCGACTGCATCGCACTGACCGTGCAGATGCTCTACCTGCTGACCCATCCGGAGTGGCGCAATCCGTGGTGGCGCATGGGACTGCTCTTCACCGCGCTGGGCCTGTGCCTCGGTCCGGCCGTCTGGGAAGGCCTGCCGGGAGCGGCGGCGCGGGTGCTGCTGCCGTTGACACTGGTGTTCAACGTGCTCGCCTGCCGCCGGCGTGCGGCGCTGCTTTGGCTCCTCTGTGGCAATTTATCCGTGTTCAGCGGGGTCTGGTCCTTCTGGACTCCGCGGGATCCGCCCCCGCATACGTTGGTGGCCCGCACCACGTGGACGGAGAGCTATGTCCTCGACACCGACGACCGCTGGCAAGTGGCCGAATGGAACAACAAATGGCGCTGGTCCTGGTGCAGCGGGGTAGGGGGCCTGGATTTCAGGATCTGGCCGTGGCGGCCGCAGGTCCGGGTGGAACTGCAGGTGCGGGGCGTGACGCCGCGGGCGCTGGAAGTGTGGCAAGGAAAAACACGGGTCTGGCAGGGCCAGATCGGCGACCGGCCGCAATGGATCCGGCTGCCTGAATTGCCGGTGGAGCGCGGTCACCTGTTGCTCGAACTGCGCAGCAGCGCGCCGGCGGCAGGCGAGGGCGCGGACAACACCGCGCGCAGCGTCAGCTTCGCCTGCTACAACGTCCGGCTGGCGGAATAGGTCAACCGGCCAGCAGCCGTTCCCCCAGCCGGATGAGGCGGGCGCGGAGGGGCTGGCTGCGCTCGGCGAAGGCGCGCTGGTGGGTCTCGTATTCGGCGCGACCCTCCGGGGTCTCGATGGCGATGGGCGGATAGCCCAGCGCGCGGAGATCATACGGGCTGGCCCGCATGTCGATCTCCCGGATGTCCCGCGCCAGCGCGAAGCAATCGGCCGTGAGCTCACTGGGCGTGAACGGGGCGAGCTTGAAGGACCATTTGTAGAGATCCATGTTGGCGTGCAGGCAGCCTCGCTGCTCGAACTGCGCGGCGGTGGCACGCTCGGGCTGCAGCCGGTTGAGCGGCCGGGCCGGCGGCGTGAAGAACCGGAACGCATCGAAGTGCGAGCAGCGGATGGGTTGTGCCTCGACGATGCGGGCCAGTTCTTCCGGCGGGAAGCGCAGCGGCCATTGGTTGTGCCGCACCTCGGCGGGCGTCTGGCGGTAAACCATCGCCCACTCATGCAGGCCGTAGCAGGCGAATTGCGGCGGGCGTTCCGCGGTCGCGCGCAGCAGGTTCAGGATCCACACCAGGCTGTCGCGCCGCCGGGGATCGAAGGTAGCGGGGTTCAACGCCACGCCGCCCCCGGTCTCGTGATACTCCGGCCACTGCAGAAAATCGCGGGCGGCGCCTCCGAGCAGCACGACATCGGGGCCGGGATGCCAGCGCCGCAGCCAGCTGGCGCGAAACCGGTAGTATTCAAAGAGGAAATCCTCCACCGGGTGCTTCTCGCCGCGGCCCTGCCGGGCCTGGTGCGGGTCGGTCCAGGCCCGCACCCGTTGCTCGTGCGCGGCGCGCCGGGCGAGCCAGTCTGCCTCGGGCATGTGGAGCAGCGGCACCGTCGCAAGCATGTCAGGCCTTGGCCAGGAGCCGGCGGACTCCCTCGATGGGGGGCGTGGTGAAGAAATTCAGCGTGACGGGCCAGCGGTGGGTCGCGGCGAGGGCCTTGAGCGCAAAGACGGCCGGCTCGCTGTTGAGGATCGCCCCGCTCACGCCGCAGGGCACGACATCCTCGCCGAACAGCTTGGCCGAGACCAGCCGCGCCAGCCGGACCAACTCGGTGAGCGATTCCGTGAGCGCCAGCTGCGCGGGCGCGCAGCCCCGGCCGGCGAGTTCGAGGACGCGCGGGGCAAAGTTCGCCACGGCGGCGTTGGCCGCCGGATCACGGTAGAAATAACGCGAGTTGGCCGCGTAGTCGGCGAGGCCGGTGTGGGCTTTCAGCGCTGCACCGAGGGGCGAAGGCTGGGCCCAGCCCTGCAGTTCGAGGAGGGCCTGCGCAATGCCGCGCCGGCCCAGATCAAAGCCGCTGCCGGCATCGCCCATCTTCCACCCGAGGCCGCCGGCATAGTGGAGGGAATCATCCCTTCCGCGCGCGGCGACAAACGAGCCGGTGCCGGCGTGCAGCACGAGGCCGGGCGTGCCCCCCGTGGCGAGTTCCAGCACGGGGAGGGAATCGGGCGCGCTCACCACGCGGCCGCAACCGGTCAGCGTGGAAGCGACTTCGTGCCAAAAGGCGGGCGAGCCGGCCATGTAGAGGTGGGTCGCGCTGATTTTCGATTTCTCGATTTTCGATTCGCGGAGCAAGGCATCCAGACCGGCGAGAAGGGTTGCCTGCGCCTGCTCGGGTCCGCCCTGGCTCGGGTTGCAGCCGGGCGCGGTGTGGGTGGCGAGGACGACACCGGCGGAATCGACGAGAATGAGCTCCGTCTTGGTGCCGCCACCGTCCACGCCGACCCGGTAATTCATGCCAGTTGGCGGCTGAGCCGGCCCTTGTATTTCTTGCCCAGCTCGCGGTTGTAGGCGATGGCGTCGGGCATGTTCTGGCTGCGGAGAATCTGCAGGTGATGCCCGCCGGCCTTCAGCCACTCGATCGTCTCCAGCATGAGCAGGTTGAGCAGCGTGGCCCCGATCAGGGTCGAGGTGGGGCCCGCCATGACGCCCTCGGTCACGGGCGCGATCGCGTCGCCCGCCAGGCCCAGGTTATCGAGCGTGTAGTCGGCGATCTCGTGGAGTTTCTTCCCTCCCGGGTGCACCGTGGCGGCGGTCTTGGCCATGGCCACGCTGGTGAGGGCGACGACATTCATCTGCTTCTGCCGGGCGTAGAGGGCGACCTCGATGGGGGAGGAATTCTTCCCGGAGTTGGATATGACGATGATGGTCTCGCCGGCCAGCAGGCCGTGCTGGCGGTCGTAGCGCTCGGCGAGCTTGGTGCCGTAGCCCACGAGATTCTCGATAAAGCCGCCGGTGGGATCGTACAGCCCGCTGACGCAGACGAGGCCGCCCGCGCGGCCGATGATCTCGCGGCCGATGACCTCGCTGTGGCCGCTGCCGAAGGTGTGGATGACGCCGCCGTTGGCGACGGACTGGCCGAGCAGGGCGCCGAGCTTCTTCAGGGTGGGGGCGTTCTGCTCCCGGGCGCGGGCGAGCAGGGCGGTCGCGGTGGCGAAGTAATTGTCGGCGAGGGAGGCCATGGGTCAGCGGGAGAAGGAGAATCCGACGGAGCCAAACACATCGCGGCGGACTTGGCCGTAAAAATCTTTCGTCCGGTAATTTTGCGTGTAGGCGAACTGGAACGACGGCCAGTGCAGGACAAAGCCCAGGCTGAGGTCCGCGACAAGCGGGCGCTTGTCCACGGAAGGGCTGGAGCGCCAGGTGTTGCCGTCGAGGAAGATGTCGCGGGCGACCGCCCGCAACTCGCCGCTGGCGTAGGCGTAGACGGAGAAACGGTCGGGGTTGCCCTCGTTCGCCGTGTTGCCGCCGCCGGGTCGGATCAGGTCGGCCCCGAAATCCGCGGGCATCCGCCAGCCGACGCGCACGACGGCCCCGCCGGCAAGATGGGTGGCCACATTGCCGACAGTGACCCGGTGGCGCAGGACGAGATCGACTCCAAGTTGCGACCCGGCGGGCTCCGCCCATTGCCAGGTGCGGTAACGGCGTTCCCACGAAAGCTGGAGGCCGGGTTCGTCGTGCAACTGGTTCGCCCAACCCTCGGCGTGCGGGACGTTGATGACATCGTGCCAGGTGTTCTGGATCTGTTCCCCCAGGGCGGAGGGACCGATGACGCCGAAGGACAGCTCGACCAACCGCAACTGGTTGTCCAGCTGGGCGTGCAGCAGAATGGAACCGTACAGCCAGCCGGCGTAGGGCCGGTCGTTGGGGAGCAGGGTCGTGGTGTCGGTGTCGACGGGCGTGTAAGTGTTGTGGCCGAGGGCCGAGCCGACCTTGTAGTGCCAGTCCACGTGCTCGGGATCCATCCAGGGAATGATGCGCGCGGCCAGCTGGACGAACTGCCGGGATTGGTTGAGGTCCGTCTCGCCGAGCCAGGTAAGCTTGAAGCCGTTGGTGTAGTGGCGGTCGGTGCCGGCAAAGTACTTGTCGTTCTCGCTCGAGATCGTGAACGTGCTGTGCCGGATCTTGATGGCGGGCAGAAAGGCCGCCGTTTCATCCGCCGCCAGACGGGCAGCGGAGACGAGGGCGAGGCAAAGCAGGATTCGGGCGGGACGCACGCGGGCAATGAAGCGTGAAACGACCGGAAGAACCAGCGAGATATGTATGGGGCGTTCAACCCGGGTGACGCCAGGCAAGGTTTCAAAATTGACCGGGGAACCGGGCTGATGTTTATGGACGGTACGGCCGGGCCAGCCGTCCACCCCTCCGCCCCATGCGCTTACTTGTCCTGTTGGTTGCCCTGTCACTACCGGCCCTGGCGCAATCCCCGGCCCCCTACGTGCCGGCCGCGCAATTTGCGCAGGGTCCCAATATCACCCGGCCCCGGTTGTCGCCCGACGGGCGTTACATCGCGAGCCTGCAGGAAATTGGGGACAAGCACTGGCTCATCGTCCTGGACCTGGAGGCGAAGAAAAGCTTCCGCATCAACCCGGGCACGACCCGCATGGGCCTGAACAAGGAGGTGGGGGCGTTCCAGTGGATCAGCAACCGGCGCATCAGCTTCCTCACCACGGTCTGGGAGGGCACGGCCTTCACCGGGGTCAGCGCGGTGGATTGCGACGGCAAGAACTGGGTGGCCTTCACCGGCCCGGATGCGGACCCGGGGACCCAGTTTCCCCTGGTCGCCACCCAGATCATCCACAGCTTTGGGGACAAGGACCAAAGCGTGCTCATGCTCGATCGCGGCAGCAACGAGGGGAGTGACCTGGTTTATCCCGACGTGATCAAGGTCAGCACCCTGACCGGTTCGTACGACACGGTGGTGAAAAATCCGGGCAACGTCGTGGGCTGGGTGCCGGATCGCGAGGGCGTGATCCGCCTCGGCGTCACCCTCGATGGCCTGCGCACCGGGGTGATCTACCGCGAAACCGCCCAGGCCAAGTGGCGCACGATGCCCCTTTTTGATGAAGCGCGGGGAAAGGTGATCCCGCTGGGTTTCGACTATGACGGGCGAAAGCTGATTGTGACCGCCAACAACGAGCGGAAACGGCGCGCGGTCTACTACTATGATTTGGAGACCGGGCAACTGGGCGACACGATCGCCAGCCACCAGGATTTTGACATCATTCCGGAAAGAGGCGCCTCCGCGATCGACGGCGTCAGCCTGGCGGGCCCGGTGCTGTCGGAATTGGCGGAAAGCGTGATCGGCATCCGCTACATCACGGACGGCCCGCGCACGATGTGGTTCGACCCCGGCTTCGCCGCGCTGCAGGCCACGCTCGACCGGCTCCTCCCCAATACCATCAACCTGATCATCAGTCGCTCGCGGGATGAAATGAGGTTCCTCTTCCTGTCCTTCTCCGATCGCGATCCCGGGACCTATTACCTGATCGACCTCAAGGCGGGCAAACCCAGCATCGGCAAGCTGGGGGAACGCTTCACCGGCTTCCCGGTGGCCGCGATGGCCCCGATGTATCCGATCAAATACCCGGCGCGGGACGGCGAGACGATCCACGGGTACCTGACCTTGCCGGCGGGCGACAAGAAGTCCGGGCTGCCCCTGGTCGTGCTGCCCCACGGCGGGCCGCTCGTGCGGGATGTCTGGCAATGCCACCCGCTGGTGCAGTTCCTCGCCAACCGCGGCTATGCGGTGTTGCAGATGAATTTCCGCGGGTCACCGGGTTACGGCACGGAGTTTTACCTCAAGGGGAAACGCGAGATCGGCCGCGGCATGCAGGACGACATCGAGGATGGCACGCGCTGGGCCATCGCCAAGGGGCTCGCGGATCCCGGTCGCGTCGCGATCGTCGGCGCCAGCTACGGCGGCTACTCGGTGCTGTTTGCCCTCGGCCACAACCCGGAGCTCTACCGCTGCGGCATCTCCATTGCCGGCGTGACGGACTGGACGGACATCATCAAGGAACGGCGGGGGGAGGAATACAAACACTCCTACCTGCACTGGCGCGACTGGATCGGCGATCCCAAGCTGGATCCCGAATTCATGGCCGGCATCTCCCCGGTGAATTTTGCCGCGAAAATCACCGCGCCGCTGTTCATCGTGCAGGGCAAGGACGACCGCACGGTGCCGCCCAAGCAGGCCCGCAAGATGGTCGCCGCGCTGGAGAAGGCCGGGCACCCGCCGCAGGTGCTGTATTTTTCCGACGAGGGCCACAACTTCACCAAGGAGAAAGACCGCGCGAAGCTGTTCGCGGAGATGGAGAAATTCCTCGGCACCCACCTCGCGCCCAAATGAGGGAGGAAGGGTTCGGGCTGGGTGGAGCGCCTTGTCCGCAAGACGCGCTCCACCATGCTTCAGGAGGCTGATTCCCAGCGGCCGTAGATGCCGCACGGGAGGATCTTGCCGTCCTTCTGGACCGGCAGGCCGACCTCGCCGCCGTGGATGTGGCCCCCCGCGTCGTGCAGCAGGCCGTCGAGGAGGTTGATGACGACGGACGGCGAGAGGCGCGCCGTGTAGGCGTTGATCAGGAAAAACAGCGGCCGGTCGCTCAGGACCTGCTTGCACTCGTTGAGCAGGTCCCAGAGGTGGTCCTCCAGCTTCCACATCTCGCCGGTGCTGCCGCGGCCGTACGTGGGCGGGTCCATGATGATCGCGTCGTACTTGCGGCCGCGCTTGATCTCGCGGCGGACGAATTTCATGCAGTCGTCGGTGATGTAGCGCACCGGCGCCTCGGCCAGGCCGGAGAGCGCGGCGTTTTCCTTGCACCACTTCACCATGCCCTCGGCGGCATCCACGTGGCACACGCTGGCCCCGGCGGCGGCGGCGGCCACCGAGGCCGCGCCGGTGTAACCGAACAGGTTGAGCACGCTCACCTCCCGGTTGGCGTCGCGAGCCTCCTTGATTTTCCGGGTGAACCAATCCCAGTTCACGGCCTGCTCAGGGAAGAGCCCGGTGTGCTTGAAGCTCGTGGGGTGGATCTTGAAGGTCAGTTCGCCGTAGCGGACGGTCCAGTGCTCGGGGAGTTTCTTGCGGTATTCCCACTTGCCCCCGCCGCTCTCGCTGCGGTGGTAGAAGCCGTCCCAGCCGCTCCAGAGCTTGCCGCCCGACTTGGGCCAGATGATCTGCGGATCGGGCCGCACGAGGGTGTAGGGGCCCCACTGCTCCTGCTTCATGCCATCGCCGCAGTCGAGCAGCCGGTAATCCTGCCAGCGGTCGGCGACGATGAGGCCCGGGCGGTCGATGATCATGGGGTAGGATGTGCCTGCGAAAACCCCCGATGAACACGAAAAAATGACCGGGCACCGGCGACCGGGGTGAGGGCGAGCATTTCATTTGCGGCTGGGCCGAGGTTGGATGTATTCAACGGCACCCCCCAACCCCCGACCTCGCATGACCCTGCCCACCCGCCGCGCCTTTTTAAAAACCGCCACGCTGGCCACCGCCGCCAGCATGCTCAGCCCCCGTTCCTGGGGCCAGGTGGTCGGGGCCAACGGCGACGTGCGTGTCGCCGTGGTCGGCCTCAACGGCCGCGGCCGCAATCATCTCGCCAGCCTGAAGGCCGTGTCCGGGGTCCGGATCGCGGCGATCTGCGACGTGGACTCCGCGGTGCTGGAGCGGACCGCGGCCGAGCTGGCCAAGGAAGGGATCACGCCCCGGCAATTCACCGATGTGCGGGAGCTCCTCGCGTCCCCCGACATCGATGCCATCACGGTCGCCACGCCGAACCACTGGCATTCCCTCATGGGCATCTGGGCCTGCCAGGCCGGCAAGGACGTTTATGTGGAAAAACCGGTGTCTCACAACGTGTGGGAGGGCCGTCAGCTGGTCGCCGCCGCCGCGAATTACAAGCGGGTGGTCCAGGCTGGCGTGCAGGTCCGTTCCGGCGCGGGCCTGATCGAGGCGGTGCAGTGGGTGCGCTCGGGCCAGCTCGGCAAGGTCACCGCCGCGCGCGGCTTTTGCTACAAGCGCCGCAAGAGCATCGGCCGGACCACCGGGCCGCAGGCCGTGCCCGCCACCGTGAATTACGACCTCTGGCTCGGGCCGGCCAAGCTGGAGCCGCCGCGGCGCGCGCGCTTTCATTACGACTGGCATTGGTTCAACGCCTACGGCAACGGCGACGTCGGCAACCAGGGCATCCACCAGATGGACGTGGCGCGCTGGTTTCTCGGCGAGCCCGGCCTGCCGCGCCACACCCTCAGCATCGGCGGACGGCTCGGCTACAGCGACGACGGCGAGACGCCGAACACGCAGATCGTGATCCATGATTACGCCACGGCGCCGCTGATCTTCGAGGTGCGCGGCCTGCCCGCCAAGTTCGACCCCACCGAGGGCCAGCCCGGCGCGGCCGGCGCCGAGGCCGCGGGTGCGCTCGCCGGCTCGATGGACAAATACCGCGGGGTCAACATTGGCAACGTGATCGACTGCGAGGGCGGCGCGGTGGTGACCGGCAGCTATTTTTCCGCCACCGCCTACGACCGGGACGGCCGGGTGGTGCGTGAATTCCGCGGCGAGGATCGCCTGATGCAGAATTTCATCGATGTCATCCGCAGCCGGAAGACCAGTGAGTTGTATGGCCCGATCGAGCAGGCGCATGTCTCCAGCGCACTGGGGCACCTCGGCGGCATCTCGCACGCCTTGGGTCGAGCCACGCCGGTGGCGGAAACCCTGGAGCGCATCAAGGGCGACGCTATACTCGCCGAGGCCTACGGCCGGATGACCGAGCACCTCGCGGCGAACAACGTAAAGCTTGACCAGACGCCCGCCACGCTGGGCGCCACCCTGACGATCGACCCGGCGGCGGAGCGGTTCATCGGGGCCGGGGCCACCGCCGCCAAGGCCCTGCTCACCCGGTCCTACCGTGCACCGTACTTGGTGCCGCAAGTGGTCTGATCACGTCCCGTAGAGCCGGTCGCCGAAATCACCGAGGCCGGGCAGAATGTATTTCTTGGCGTTGAGCGCGCGGTCGAGCGCGCCGGCAAATACCGGCACGGAGGGATGGGCCTTCGTCACCGCCGCCATGCCCTCGGGGCTGGCGACGATGCACACGAAGACGATCTCCTTGGCGCCCGCGGCAACGACGACATCGATGGCCTGCGCCGCAGAGCCGCCGGTCGCGAGCATCGGGTCCACCACGACCACGCGCTTGTTGTCGAGCGGGGGGAGCTTGCAATAGTAGCTGCGGGCGATGGCCGTGGTGTGGTCGCGCTCGAGGCCCACGTAGCCGATGGAGACGTCGGGGAAAATATCCTGGAACGGCTGCACCATCCCGAGGCCGGCGCGCAAAATCGGCACGACCACGAGCTGCCGCGCGAGCACCCGACCGGCCATCGGCTCCATCGGGGTCTCGATCTTCTTCTCCTCGGTGGCGAGGTCACGGGTAGCCTCGAGCGCCAGCAGCAGGGAGATCTGGTAGCTGAGGGTGCGGAAAAGCGCGGGCTTGGTTGTCTTGTCGCGTAGGTGGGTCAGCACATGGGCGCCGAGCGGATGCGATAATACATGGAGCGGCATGGAGGGCGGGAAGCAGAGGACAGATGTCAGAGGACAGCGGACAGAACAAGCCCAAGCTGGGTGTTCGCGCGGCCAAGAACCTATATGGGCGGAAATGAGCCGACAAAGGGCGAATAGACCCCCAATCGCTCGACCGAAATCCCTGAGTGAACGACGAGCGGTCCATACCGGAGGCCGTCCACTCGGTGGAGAATGCCGTAGAATCGTTCCAGGTGTCCCCCCACGCCCGGCGGGAGGACGTTGATGGTCAAAGTCTGCGGACCGATGCCGAACTGAAAGAAGTTGGCCCTCAGTCTTGTCCGAAGGGCTTGGTCGGACGGTTGCCGAAACAAGTCGCTCATGATGTAGTCTTCAAGTTTCGCTCCTGCACGCCTATAGGCGGGAATGTATATCTTCACGGTTCCGTCGGGCAGGTTTTCAGTCTGGGAGCACCGCGCTTCATACACGGTTTGGGAAAGCCTGGCCCGCGCCAGCTGCTGGACCAGGATCAATTGAGCGCCGCGCAACCGGTCCACTTCCTGATTGGGCTTTCCTATGAGTGACATCATCGAGCGTTCGATGCGGGGCAGGGCCACAGCGTAAGCGGGATCATCGCGGTCGATCAGGGGGATGGACGCCTCCTGGCCGGTGCGGATGTAATACCAGATGGCCAGTACCCCTGCGGCTATCAAGCAGGCGAGAACCACGCGCAAACGATCTGATTTCCTCATAAGGTGGCCCGGGGATGGGATACGCCCGCGGTCAGGAGAAAACAAGAGCCATCTAAACAGGTGCCACCAGGCGCTACGGTTTGAGTGTCAGGGTATGCTGCGTCGACCCGGGGAGGAGTGGCGTGGGCTCGCCCTTCACCCAGGCCTCGTGGCCGGCACGGTAATAAGGGGACAGGGGATGTCCGCTCTGGCCGCCCGGCATGTGGAAAATCCCCTCGGCTTCGCGGCCGGGCGACACGACGAGGCGTTCACTGGCGCCCTGGGTGGGGCTTTGCACGCGGGGCATGTCGCTGCCGCCGGGCAACGGCTGGGCGGGCAGGTTGAGCCAGCTGCCGAGCGGTCCGGGCAGAAAACGGCTGAACGGATGCTGCATGCGCAGCGTGTTGTATCCGCCCCAAGTAAAGCGGGCCGGGGTGACAGCGGCCTGATCGATTTCGGCCAGCACATCGTCCGCGGCCGCGAGCAACAATGACTCCCACGAGGCATGCTCCGGGTTGAGCAGGTGATCCGGTTGCTTATGCGTCAGCTGCCAGAGCGCATCGTCATACTGGAAGTTGAGGTGGCTGAATCCCGGGTAGGCCTCTACGGCCCGTTCAAAAAAGGGGGTCAGTGCGCGTTCCGCGACCTTGAGCCGCCAGGCGCGCACGATCCGGTAGGCGGCCGAATCGGGACTGGCGTGGCCGTTCCATTGGCGGACGGCGTCGCGTAACTCGCCGCGGGCCTTTTTCTCTGCCACGGCCGAGTCGGTCAGGGTGGCGAGGAGGAATTGCTGCCAGCGCTCGAGAAACACGGCGCGGTCGTCGAGTTGGATCGCGAGCAGGTCGGCGGGCGCGGCCTTCTTTCCCGCCACAAGCTGGCGGAGATCGTCGCGGATCTGCCGGCCGCGCGGCCCGTCCTCGTAGCCGCTGTCGCCGAGCTTCGCGTAGGCCTCACCGCCGAGCAGGCGCTGGTTGGCCGTCCATAGCAGGCCCTCGGGTGGATTGATGACCGTGGGAATTTCCTCGGGCGTGAGCCAGCCGGCCCACTGGCGGTCGCCATAGGCCCAGGAGGCGGGGAATCGTCCGTCGTAGCCGCGGCGACGCGGGATCTTGCCGGTGAGGGTCCAGGCGATCGTGCCGTCGGCGTCGGCGACGAGCAGGTTCTGGTTGGGCATGCCGATCCGATGGGCGATGGCCACGGCTTCCGTCGCGTTGCCGGCCAGTTCCAGGTCGAGCGCATCGAGGTTGGTGGCATCGGGATCGTGGGCGCTCCAGCGCAGGGCGAGATGCCGGCCCTTGGCGGGGCTGGCGAGGATCGGTCCCCAGCGGGTCCAGCGCGCAGTGAAAGGCACGGACGCCTCGCCCTTGACCTTGAGCGGATCGGGGCGCTCCTCGAGCTCAATGAAACCGTCGGGCGTGCGGTAGAAGAGATCCGCCAGGGTCTCGGTCTCGACCAGCACCACGTCGACCGTGTCGATGTTGGCGGTGGTGTAACCCCAGGCGATGTGGCCATTGCTGCCGACAACCAGGGCGGGCAAGCCGGGCAGGGTGACGCCGACCAGCCGGTGGGCCTGCTTGGCGGCATCAGTCCAGGCTAGCACCGCGCGATACCAGATGTGCGGCACGGCGAGCGTCAGGTGCATGTCGTTCGCGAACAATGCCGCGCCGCTGGCGGTGTGCGCGCCGGCGACGGCAAAACTGTTCGAGCCGGGAAAAAAGGCCTCGTTCCCTGGGCGAGAGTCGATAGCCGCGGCCTCGACCGGGGCCTTGAGGCGCAACGCCGGCAGGGGCGGGGGCGGGAAGGTGCTGCCATCGAGCGCCGAATCCCAGGAGGTGCCGCGCGGCGCGAAGAAATCCGCGGCGCCCTGGCCGAGGGTCTGCCGCAGGGCCCCCAGGCTGAGTTCAAATTTGCCGGTGGAATCCTGCAGGTCGAACCACATGGCGTAGATCACCAGCAAGCTGTCCTCAGCCCGCCAGGGTTGTGGCGGGGTGCGCAGCACGAAGTATTCCCACGGGATCCTGGGCAGCGCGGCGAGGCCGGCGTTGACCCCGGCCGTGTAGGCGTCGAGCAGCGCACGTTTCTCCGGATCGAGCAGCGCGAGGGATTTTTCCGCGGTGCGGCGGAAGCCGTGCAGGCGGTGCGCCCGGTCCAGCGGCAGGGCAGCCGCGCCGAAGATTTCCGCCAGCTCGCCCGCCCCGCTGCGCCGCAGCAGGTCCATCTGAAAGAAGCGGTCCTGGGCATGCAAAAAGCCGGTGGCCCGGGCGACATCGGCGCGCGAGGTTCCAGTGATCGTGGGGACGCCGAGCGTGTCGCGCTCGATTTTGACCGGCGCGGCCAAACCGGCCAGCGCCAGCTCACCATCGAGCCGCGGCAGGCTGCCCCGCATTTGCCACCAACCCCAGCCGGCCGCGACACCGGTGATGAACAGTAATCCGCCCGCGACCCAGGCCAGCAACCGGAGGAATTTTCCGCGCGGGAATGTCACGGCCGGGCCATCAGATTTTTTCCCAGGGCCGGTCAGCCGCGGAGGCGCGACCCTCGTCGTAGTCGAGGTAGTCAAACATGGTCAGGACCGGGGCAGGATCGAGGGCACTTTCCTTGATGCGCTTGGCCAGCACGCTGGCGGCGCCATCGCGCCAGCCGCGCTTGACCATGAAGCCATTCCAGATCTCGCACTCCTCATCCGTCCGTGGGCCGCCCGTTTGATGGCACCAGGCGAGCAACTGGGCGTCATCCATATCGCCGGCGAGCACGCGGGCCTTGAGTGCGCCGTAGTCGACGCGAAGGAAGCTGCAGCAGCGGGCGTCGAAGCCCTTGCCTAGGTTGGCGCCATAATCCTCGAGGGGCAGCTTGCCCGCAGCCTGCAGGCGGATCTTGTCGAGCATGCGCCCGAAATAGACGAGGCGGCCGACTTTGACGTAGGGACTGCGGAGACCGGGAACAGCGGGCATGTGCGGTATTGGATTCGTGATTTGCGGTTGGGGTGAGATTCTCGCGGGCCGGGATCAGTCGCGGGCGTAGTAGGCCCAGGTGGCGACAAGCCCGAGGAGAAAGGTGGGGAAGTTGATCCAGAGCTGGTGAAAAGGCACGGCGTAATGGTGCACGGCCCAGATCACCACCACATGTTTTACGGCAATCAGTCCCCAGCAGAGCAGAATGATTTTTTCCACCCGCAGGTCGCGCGGCACGGGCCGGCTGACATGGACCGCCTCGACAAAGGCCCGGTCGAAATCCGCCGGATCGCGCGGGGTGAGGGTCTGGAGGAAGTTGGCGAACATCGCGGCGTCAAGGTAGCCCGGTTTGCGGAAAAGAAAAGCCCCGCCTCTAGCCCAGAACCGTGAGGGTGATGCCGAGGACGATGCCGAGCACGGCCGGGAGCTTGGCCGCGCCCCGGGCCTCGCGGAACAGCCAGATGCTGCCGGCAAAGGCGACAAGCGTGCTGCCCCGGCGCAGGCTGGAAACCACCGAGACCAGGGCATCGGGGTTTCGCAGGGCGTCGAAATAGACAAAGTCGGCCACGAGCAGGGTGAGGGCGATGAACGGGATGCTCCAGCGCCAGTGAAACTCGTTGCGTGGCCACCAGCGCCGCCACCACCCGACAAACAGCGGCAGCAGCACCACCGGCAGGTAGAGCGTGAACCAGGCCTGCACGGCCGCGGCGCTCAGGCCGACCGTGCCGAGCAGGTACTTGTCATACAGCCCGCTCACGGCGCCGCAGAGCGTGCCTGCGATCATGCAGCCGACCCACTTGTCGCGATGGAAATGCACTCCCTCGCCGCGACCGACGACCGACAGGCCGTAGAAGGACAGGAGCGTCAGCAGGATGCCGGAGTTCTCCAGCCACGAGGGGCGCTCACCCAGCACGACCAGCGCCCCGGCGAGGGTCCAGAGCGGACCGGTGGCCCGGATCGGGGCGGCAAGCGAGAGCGGCAGGTGCTTGATGCCAAAATAGGTGAAGGCCCAGGACATGGCGACGATCATTGACTTCAGAAAAACCAGCCCGTGCTGGGCCGGTGTGAGCGCCTCGGGGATGAAGGTGGCGGGCACTGCGCCGGGGGAGGCCAGTCCGGCGAGCAGCAACCCCAGCCACACGGCCGCACCGCAGAGCGTGCTGACGAACAACACGGGCAGCACGGCGTTCTCGCGCAAGGCGTGCTTCTTGCTCAGGTCATAGAGACCGAGGAAAAAGGCGGAGACGAGGCTGGCGACGATCCACGACATGAACGGCGAGGTGTGACGCGCGTTACTCAGCGGCGCAAGACCGCAACCGGCCCGGTCACGCCAGCTTCGCGCAGGCCTTGTGTCGCGGGCAGGAAACGAGATGGTCGTTCACCATGCCCGTGGCCTGCATGAAGGCGTAGCAGATCGTCGTGCCGACAAACTTGAAGCCGCGCTGCTTCAAGTCACGGCTCATGGCATCAGACTCGGGCGTGCTGACGGGAACCTGCGCCGAAGCGGTCAAATGGTGCTGGATCGGGCGTCCGCCGGTGAATTGCCAGATATAGCGGTCGAAGGAGTCGAATTCCTCCTGCACCGCGAGGAACTGCCGGGCGTTGAGGATGGAGGCGTCCACCTTCAGGCGGTTGCGTACGATCCCGGGGTTGGCCAGCAAGCGGGCCTTTTTCCGGGCGTCGTAGCGGGCCACCTTCGTAGCGTCGAAGTGGTCGAAGGCCGCCCGGTAGGCGGCGCGCTTTCTCAAAATGGTGGACCAACTCAGGCCGGCCTGGGCCCCCTCCAGGATGATCATCTCGAAGAGGTGCCGGTCATCGTGCGAGGGGACGCCCCACTCCGTGTCGTGATAATGGTGGTGAAGCTCGGCCTCGGCCCAGGGGCAACGGTGGTTCATGCGCAGAGAATAGCAGGGAATGCTGACAACATCCTGTCAGCAGACTTGCGGCGCGGGCAATCCCTGTCCTAACCTGCCTATCCTATGGGACGTCAATGGCTCCACGCAAAACGCGCAATCGTCAACCTGAAGAAGGGTCAAACCGTCGGCAAACTGGTGAAGGAAATCACCGTGGCCGCCAAACTCGGCGGCGGTGACCCGGAAGGGAACGCCCGGCTGAGCGCGGTGCTGGAAAAGGCGAGAAAGGCCAACGTGACGCGCGAGGCGATCGAGCGCGCCATCGCCAAGGGCACCGGGGTCGGCGGCGAGAAGATGCACCTCGACCATGTCGTGTTCGAGGGTTACGCCCCGTGCAAGGTGCCCGTCATCGTCGAGTGCATGACGGACAACCACCAGCGCCTCACGCCGGAGATCCGCTTTCTCTTCAAGACCGGCGTGCTCGGCGCCAGCGGCAGCAACAAGTTCCTGTTCGACCATGTCGGGCTGGTCGAGGCCTACACGGCCGACCAGAACGCCGACCTCGAGGCGGTGGCCATCGAGGCGGGGGCGAACGATTTCGAGGCCCTGACCCACGACCAGAACGACGACATCCCCGCTGAGGCCAAGGGTGCGCGCTTCATCACCGAGCGCACCGCGGTGCACGCGGTTTCCACCTGGCTCAAGCAGCATGGCTGGCACGTGATCACGAGCGAGATCGGCTACACCGCCAAGCAGTTCCCCGAGCTGGATGAGGCGAGCCGCGGCGTGGTGGGCGAGTTCCTTCAGGCGCTGGAGGACCACGACGACGTGCAGCGCGTGTGGGCGGCGGTGAAATAAAAAACCCGCGCCAGTGACGGCGCGGGACTTTTTAAAAAACGCCGGGTGGGGTAACCCGCGTTGGGTGAAGAATGAAGGGCAACGCGAACGTTACTTCTTCTTTTTGGCTTTCTTCTTAGCAGCTTTTTTCTTGGCCATGACGAAGTATTCCAAAAAAAATCTCCGGTTGCACGAACAATTTTCATTTTGTCAGCGTCCGGTCAAGGCGCCGAGTTCGTGCAGATATTTGGTCGTGGCGGGAAAAAGTTTTTCCATTTGTTCGGCGCGGCAGCGCCAGCGCCAGTTGCCCGCGGCGACGCCGGGCGTGTTGAAGCGAGCTTCCGAACCCAGCGCGAGCACGTCCTGCAGCGGCACGACGGCGAGCCGCGCGGGGCTCGCGTAGCTGGCGCGGATAAAATCCCACGCGACATCCTCGCCCGAGACGCGCAGATAGCGGCGCACGCGGTCGCGCTCGTATTCGCTGGTCGCCTTGTACCAGCCGGCGGTGGTGTCGTTGTCGTGGGTGCCGGGATAAATGACCGCGTTGCGCGGGGCGTTATGCGGCAGGTAGGCGTTCCCCGCATCGCTGCCCCAGGCGAACTGCAGCACGAGCATGCCCGGCAGGCCGGTGTCCGTGCGGAGCCGGTTGACCGAGTCGGTCAGGATGCCGAGATCCTCGGCGATGATGCGGGCGCCGGGCACGGCGCGCTGAAAAGCCCGGAAGAGATCCAGCCCGGGTCCCGGCACCCAGGCGCCGGTGCGCGCGTTCTCGGCGGGCAGGGGAATCCGCCAGTACGCGTCGAAGCCGCGGAAATGGTCGATGCGCACGACGTCGCACAGCTCAAGCGAGGCGCGCAGCCGCGCACACCACCAGGCATAGCCGTCGGCCCGGTGCGCGGGCCAGTGGTAGAGCGGGTTGCCCCACATCTGCCCGTCGGCCGAGAAATAATCCGGCGGCACCCCGGCCACGGCCACGGGCTGCATGGTCTTGGGATTCAGCTCAAAGAGGTGCGGGCTGGCCCAGGTGTCGGCGGAGTCGCCTGCGACAAAGATGGGCAGGTCGCCGATGACCTGGATGCCACGCTCGCGGGCGGCCGTGCGAAGCTGGCCCCACTGGCCGAAGAACAGATACTGGCCGAAGCGGTAGGCGTCGGTCGCGTCGGCAAGCTTAACGCGCAGCGCGGATTTCAGGGCGCGCTGGTAATCACGCGCCTCGGCCGGCCACTCCCACCAGGGACGTCCGGCGAAATGATCCTTCAGCGCGCGGTAGAAGGCGTAGGCGTCCAGCCAGTGGGCCTCGCGACGGCAAAACACGGCGTAGTCGCCGTAGGGCAGGGTGGGCTGCTTCTGCTTGAACAGGCCGTGGGCGGTCTGGAGCAGCCGGGGCTTCAGCCGGGCGAGGGCCTCGAAGTCCACCCGGTCGACCGGAAGCGCGGCGAACGCAGTCAGCTCGCTGGCGGGCAGGAGGCCGTAGCGGACGAGGGCGGAAAGATCGACGAGGCTGGGATTGCCGGCGAAGGCGGAATAACACTGGTAGGGCGAGTCACCATAACCGGTGGGGCCGAGCGGGCAGACCTGCCAGTATTTGATCCCGGCCGCCTGCAGGAAATCGAGAAAACGGACCGCGTGCTGGTCGAGCACCCCGCAGCCTTGCGCGCCGGGCAGGGCGGTGGGATGTAGCAGGATCCCCGCCCCGCGCGTCTGCAGCCAGTTGAACAGGGGTAGCTGACCTAGCACGGGTGTGGCGGAGGTTTTGGCGCGGGAACCGGACACATCCGCGAGCAAGCGTCACGAGCGGCCGCGGGGCGAGCCGATTCTCACGGCCTTAATGGAGCAGCTTGTGGATTGTTTCCAGCAGCACCGCCGGCTTGAACGGCTTGAGCAGGAAGGGATCACTGGAACGGGCGCTGCCCGTCAGCGCGCCCTCGCTGGTGTCCATGCCGCTCATGAACAGAATCCGGACATCGGGCCGGATGGGCCGGAGCAGTTCGGCAAAAGACTGGCCACTGCTGTTGGGCATGTGCAGATCGGTCAGGACCAGCGCGATCCGGTCCGGCTGGGCGGAAAAGAGGGCGAGCCCCTCCACGCCATTCCGGGCGACAGCGACTTGATAGCCGTGGTTGCGCAGGACGGTGCTCAGCAGCTCGAGGACGCTCTCCTCATCGTCGACCACCAGGATGAGTTCGCCCTGGGCGCGGGGGGTGAAGGGCGTGCTGCTGGCCGGACGGCCACGGGCCGGCGACGCCCCGAAGGCGGCGTCCGGGGTCTGCATCGCGGCGCAGGATCCGCCCGGGGAAGGGCCGGCCGCCGCCGGGAGAAAAAATCCGGGGCCAAGGCGGCGCAGGTGGAAACAGAGCAGGCCGCCAACGGCAGCCAGAAGCGACAGGACGATGAAGTGAACGGAAGGGAGCGGCATCAATTTGACCAAAGCCTAGCCGTGGTAACCGGCCCGGTGTGCGGCGAAGTTGGGTGCCGGTCCAACTGCGCGCAACTGAAAATACCACGGCCGGCCTTGATTGGCCGGCCGTGAATGGGAGCGATAAATCGCCCGAATAGTTATTTTGTTTCCCGGAGGGTGATGGTGCCATTCATCGAGGTCAGCTTGATGTCGATGCCGCCGCCATTGAGCGTGCCGACGATGGACTTGCCGCCGAAATTCGGCAGGGGCGGGATTGGCGGGACGGGAATGCCCATGTGCCCGCCGCCCTCAGCGTTGGCGCGGGCGATCTCGCGGGAAACCTCGCGCGACACCTCCCGGGCGATTTCCATCCCCGCGCGGGTGGCCTCGGCGGCGGCCTTGGCCACTTCCTTGGCGAGCTTGGCCTGGTCGCGATCGAGGCGCGCCGTTTCGCGTGCCAGTTGCCGTTCCGCGTCGGGTGCGCCGGCCTCGGCCCGCGCCTCGGGCCGGGCGTCGGCGGAGCCACGGGTCGTCTTCTCGGTCTTGGCCTGCAGCACGCCCTCGGGGAAGTTGGTGCGGATGGAACCGTTGTGGGTGCGCATGCGCAGGTTGGCCTTGGTGTCGGCGGGCAGGCGCAGGTCGATCTCGCCGTTCATGGAGGAGAGCGAGACGGCCTTGGTCGGGGCCGACTTGAAGGTGGCGCTGATCTCGCCGTTCATCGTGTTGACCACGGCGGAGCTGCCGACGTCGCGGAGCACGACGTCGCCGTTCATGCTGTTGATGTCGAGGTCGCCCTGGACGCCGTTGACCTCGATGTCGCCGCCGGCCTCGGTGCGCAGGATGAGGTTGGTGTTGCGCGGGACCTTGATGTCGAACTCGGCGCCGTGCGCGGCCCACATGTTGTCGCCGGCGATGGTGAGGGTCGCGACGTTGTCCTTTTCCACGACCTCGAAGGTGACGTCCTCGTCGAGGCGGCGGAAACCCTCCTCGTCGACCTCGGCGCGGCCCTTCTGGTCGAGAGTGGAGGTCACGACGACCTCGCGGCCGTCGGTGGCGGTGATGCGGGCCTCGGCCCACGGCAGGGAGAGCTTGAGGGTTCCGGGCTTGGCGGGATCGGAGAACTGCACGCGGGCGGTGGAGCCCGAGGGCTCGTCACCCTTGTCAGCGGCCCGGGCGACCGGGAGGAGCAGGGCGAGCGAGGCGAGGAGCGCGAGATAGCGCGGGTGGGGAAGAAGCAGGGAGTTCATGAGAGGACGGGATTGGACGGGTTGTTGTTTTTGAGAGTGTCAGTGGGTGAAGGGGAGCGGAGCACGGCCAGGCCGCGCCGGGCGGACTCGCGGACGTTCTTGTCGACGGTCTCATCGCGGCTGATGCGGTCAAAGACCGGGACGGCGTCGGGCTCGCGGGCGGAAGTGAGCAGCTCGATCATCGCGACCTGGACCAGCGGGGCCGATTCGCGCGGCAGCGCCGAGAGCAGGCCGGCGCGCACGAGGCTGTCGTCGGTATGGGGCGTAAGCGCCTCGACGACTGCCAGCCGGACGTTAACGGAATTATCCACCGACAGCACCCCGACGAGGTCGGTGAGCGTCTTGCGGTCGGGGCTCTTGAGGTCGAGCGTGGCGAGTACGGCCTGCATGCGCTCGCTGGTGGATTTCTGCTGGAGCAGCGAGACGTAGACGAGCTGGCCCATGTTGTTCACCTGCGCTTCGAGGGCGGCGATCCTCTGCTGCGCGGCATGGTCGACGACCGGGGCCGGAGCCGGGGTCTGGAAATAGCGGGCGCCGGCGAAGAGCCCGCCCGCGAGCAGGGCGAGGGAGAAGGCAAACTGGAGGGCGGGTTGCGCCGGCAGGAGCGCGGCGAAAAAACGGTCGAGCGTGCCGCGGGCAAGGGCAAAGGGACTGACGCTGTCGGCGTCGCGCTGGTGGGTCTCGAGCATGGCGTAGAACTGCTCGCGCAGGCGCGGGCTGGGCTCCTCGGTGGCGGGGAGGGCGTCGAGCTTGCGGGTCAGTTCCTGCAGGGCGGACCACTCGCGCTGGCAGGTGGGGCAGCTGGCGAGGTGGGCGCGAAGCGTGGTGGCATCGGCGGCGGGCAGGGTGCCGTCCTGGTAGTCAATGAAGCTTTCCTGGACACGTGAGCAGTTCATGGGAGACCTTGGGTTGAAAGGGGGAGTGATGAGGGCGGCGGGATCAGGCCGCCTGTTCCTTCCTGATCTTGAAGTAAACCTCGCGGAGTTCCTTGAGGGCGCGGTGGGCGCGGACCTTCACGGCCCCGACCGAGCAGTCGAGCAGCTTGGCGATTTCCTGGTGGTTGAGATGCTGGAGGCGGGCGAGCACGATGACCTCGCGATGCTCGTGCGGGAGGCGGGTGAGGGCGCGGCGCAGGAGGGCGAGGTCGTCCGCGGTGGTGGCGTTTGAGTCGGGCGCGGGCGCCTGGTCGGGCTGGTCGTGAAAGTCCGTCGGGTCGGCCGGGGTGGGGGTGGAGGCGCTTTTGCGGAAGTGGTCGGCGGCGACCTTGCGGGCGAGGTGGTAGATCCAGGCGGAGAACTTGCCCTCGTCGCGGTAGGTGTGGCGGTATTTCAGGATGCGATAAAAAACGATCTGCACCAGGTCCTCGCTGGCGGTCGGCTGGTTGGTCAGGCGGACAAAGAAGCCGTAAAGCGGCCGGTGGTGGCGTTCAAAAAGGTCGCCCAGGCGGCGGATTTCCCCGGCGCGCACGGCCAGCATGAGTTCATGATCGGAATCGGCGTCCACGGTGGCGGGCAGACTAGCGGACGCAGGCGCGGTGGGAACTCGGAATTGGGTGACGGGAGCGAGGAGCATGTCGGGGGAGCATGGGTGTGTGCGTAGGGATAACCGGGCAAACCACCCAAGGTTACAGGAAATGATCTGGCGGGCCCCGCTCCCCCGATCATGATAAGCGCATGATCCACGGTGATTTCCTTAGCCCTTCCCGTGCAGCCAGAACGCGAGTTTGGCTGGACCGGGATGACCGGTCGAAGCGGGCATGAAAATGGCGGTCATTTCTGCCGTCCTGGCGGTCGTGGGTTGGGCCGCGCCCGACTGGCAGCAGCAATTGCCGCCGGAGGAGTTCGCCCGTCGCCCTGAGCTGCAGGACGCGATTGACTTCGCCAACTTCGACCAGCCCTTGATGGTCGCGGCAATCTTCCACGAGACCAACCGTGTGCGCCGGCAGATGGGCTTGGTGCCGTTCACGCATCTCGCCAAACTGGACGAGGCGGCGGACTTGAAGGCCGCAATTGGCGTCATGCAGGGGGAGCTCAGTCACAGCAACCCCATCCCGCTCACCGCCACCCCCGCCGATCGGGTGCGGGCCGTTGGCCTGTCCTACCGGCTGGTGGCGGAGAACATCGCCCGGCTGGGGATCCTGGACCTGCCCGCGGGCACGACCCAGGTTGGGGTGCGCAAGAACGGCGGCCGTGACGAATATTATCAGCTTGAGACCAAGCGCGCCGTGGGGCCGCGCACCTATGCCGGGTTTGCGGGCGCGGTCGTGCAGGCGTGGATGAACTCCCCCTCGCACCGGGCGAATATCGTCAATCCCGCGTTCCTCTCCCTGGGTTGTGGGGCCCGCGTCTGTCGCGATCTGGCCAACCGCCACGAGCAAATCTACGCCACGCAGGTGTTCTTCACCCCGCGCTAGAACAGGGAGTAGATGAAGGGCGAGATGCCCGACACGCCGACGAGAAACAGGGCGATGAGCAGCAGCAGCACGACGACGGGGATGATCCACCACGCCTTGTGCTCGCGGGCAAAGGCCCAGAGTTCGCGCAGGAAACGGGCAAGATTCTTGAGGGCGCGCATGGTTCAGTCGGGGGCGAAGGTGCGGGGCGTTGAGGCGGAGACGAGGCTGGCCGGAACGTTTCGCTTCTCCAGAAAATAGGGCCCGAGGGCAAGGCAGTCCATTTCCGTGGCGAGAAAACCCTCGATCGCCTCCCGGGGATGGCACACGGGCGGCTCGCCGCGCACATTGAAGGAGGTGTTCACCAGCACAGGACAGCCCGTCCGTCCGGCAAAGGCGGTGAGCAGCTCATGCAGATGGGGATTTTCCGACCGGGCGACCGTCTGCACGCGGGCGGAGTAGTCGACATGAGTGACCGCGGGAATAACAGACCGCGTGGCACCCAACCGCGCCTGCCAGTCGCCGGCTTCCTTGACGGGCAGGCGGCGGGCGGGGAGAACCGGCGCGGTAAACAGCATATAGGGCGACGGGGCCGGCAGGTCGAACCACGCGTCCGCCTGTTCCGCCAAAACCACGGGGGCGAACGGCCGGAACGATTCACGGAACTTGATCTTCAAATTGAGCCGCCGCTGCATCTCGGGCGAGCGGGCATCGGCCAGGATTGAGCGGGCGCCCAGGGCGCGGGGTCCGAACTCCGCGCGGCCCTGGAAATACCCGACGACCTCGCCTGCGACGAGCCGATCGGTGAGGCGGGTGTTGAGCTCGGTGGGGCCCAGTTTTTCCGCCGTGAGCCCGCGGGCGGCGATCGCCGCGGCGATTTCGGCGTCTGAAAATTCCGGGCCGAGGAACGCGCCACGCATCGCATCGCCGGAGCCGGAAATCTGCCGGGGTGCCTTGTCATGCAGATGATGGAAGGCCAGCGCCGCGCCGAGCGCCCCACCCGCATCACCGGCCGCCGGCTGCACCCAGACGCGGCGGAAGGGTCCCTCGCGCAACAGCCGGGCGTTGGCCACGCAGTTGAGCGCCACACCACCGGCGAGGCAGAGATTCTCCTCCCCGGTCAGTTCGTGCAGCGTGCGGGCCAGACGCAGGACAATTTCCTCCGTGACCTGCTGGATGGAGGCCGCGAGATCACAATGATGCTGGGTCATCGGCTCGTCGGGCCGGCGGGGCGGGCCGAAAAGCCCGGCAAACTGGGCGCTGGTCATCGCCTGGCCCTCGAGATAGCCGAAATACTCCAACGCCAGGCGGAAGGAACCGTCGGGCTTCAGGTCGAGGAGCTGTTCTAAGATTTTTCCGGCGAAGCGCGGAGTGCCGTAGGGGGCGAGGCCCATGAGCTTGTATTCGCCGGAATTGACCCGGAAGCCGGCGTGGTGCGTGAAGGCGGAGTAGAGCAGGCCCAGCGAGTGCGGGAAGCGCTGCTCCCGGAGCAGCTCCAGCCGGTTGTCCTCCCCGCGGGACAGGGCAGTGGTGGTCCATTCACCCACGCCGTCGAGGGTGAGAATGGCGGCGCGGGCGAAGGGTGAGGGGAAAAAGGCGCTGGCGGCATGCGCCTCGTGGTGGCCCGAGAAATAAACCGGCACGGGCCGACAGCCGAGGGCGACCAGTTCGTCCTCGATCACGCCGGGGAGCCAGAGCTTGTGGTGCAACCAGTCGGGTATCGCGGCGGCGAAGGCCCGGAAGCCGCGCGGGGCCACGGCGAGGGCCGTGCTGAGGATGCGTTCGAACTTCAACAAGGGCTTCTCGTAATAGACCACGGCGTCGACGGGCCCGTGCGCCTGCGCAAGGCACCAGGCGGCGGCATGGCGGGGAAACGAGGAGTCGTGCTTCCGGCGCGAGAAGCGCTCCTCCTGGGCCGCGGCGATGATGACACCCTCCTCGAGGAGGACGGCGGCCGAGTCGTGGTAATAAGCGCTGAGACCGAGGAGGCGCATCAGAACTGACGGTTGAACCGGCTCAACCCGCCTCCGGTCGGCGGGCGCAGATAGGTGGTCGCGGCCCGGTCGAAGCGGCGCTGCAGCGGGTCGCTGCCGGTGAGCGCCCGCACGGCGCGGAGCGGCGTGAAAACCAAAAGAAACACCACGCCCAGGAGCAGCCACGTGAGTGCGGTCAGCAGCAGGTGAACCCCGCGGTCCAGCACGCGTTGCACCGGCGCATAGCGCGCGGGGCTGGTCCACGCCAGCAAGGCGAGGGCGGCCGCGAGACCGGCCAGGGCCGCAGGCCACCGCCCGCCGCGCCAAGCCCAAAGCACGAGGGTGCCGATACAGGCCAACGTGGCCTGGAGGCGGGCGCGGGAAACTGGCGCGAGGGGCATCACGGCAATGTGCAAACGCGTGCGGTGAATGCCGACAAAAAAGAACTGGTGCCGACCCGTTTCAGTGAGGCGACTAGAGAAAATACTGGACGTGATTCCGGGTCATGACCTGACCAACCCGGCAGGCGATGGGCCCGACTTTCATTAAAAGCTCGGCGATCGCCGGACAGCACCTTGCCAAGATACATTGCATGCGGATGGAGGAGTGAGCCTTGCCGAGCGGTTCAGGCGCTGTTCATGACTTGAAAAATCCGTAAATGGATAGCTGAAGGCTGCTTCCGACCAGTAGAACACAAGCTATGCGTTGTCCTGCCGCGCCGGGAGGCTAATATGGGTTCGGACGATAACAACACCTCCCCCGCCCAACCATTCTTCCATCAACCGACGCAATCCTTGGCATGGTACAACCGACCCTTCAGGAAATAGCCGCAGCGGCCATCCGCGATATTGACGCCAGACGCGCCAAGAAAATCCGGCGCGCCCGGGCGTTGGCTCCGGGTACTCGGCAGGCGCCTAGGAGAAAGAGCGTCCGGCTCGAGCCGCGCCTGCCCCTCGCGGAGGCGTTCAAGCAATGGGAAAACGAGCTGATCAACAATCCGGCGCCCGTCGAGGCCCCCGCGCCGCACAAGTTTTACCTGAAGCTGTTCGCCGCGGGCTTCGTCCTGCTCGTCGTCTGTGGCTTCGGCTGGGCGTGGGTGCGGGAATCCGCCGCCTGGCGGAACGAGGAAAAGGCCCGGCAGCATGAAGCGTTTTTGCAGCAGGGGAGGGCCCTGCAGGGCCAGATCGACAAGCTCACCCAGCATACCGAGCGCCTGGATGAAAAGGCCCGCACCTTGACGCAGTACTCGTCGGATTTGCGCTATAGTTTCCCGGGCAACGACGGCACGGCCCTGCTCAAGCAGGTGGACCAGGTGCTGGCGGACCGCGACCGGCTCCTGCTGGAAATTGAAGACCAGCGGCAACGCCTCGCGGCGGTGCGCCACGGCATGGCCGAGCTCAACGCCCACTGACGCCCCGACCATGTTGCTTCATCCACACATCCTCTCCCCCTCCCGCCGGCCCGGCCGCCCTGAGCGGGGCATGACGATGATGGAGGTGTTGATCGCCTCCGTCCTGCTGGTGTTCTCGATCGGGTCCTCGGTCAGCGCGCTCTCCGCGGGGCTGGGCCATATGCGGCATGCCCGCATGACGACACTGGCCAACCAGATCTCGCAGTCAGCCATGGAGCAGCTCCGGCTCGCCAACTACAGCACCATCAGCGCCTACGCCGCGCAGGCCCAACCCGTCAACTTCGACAGCATCATCACCCTGGATAATTTTGCCTCGGGGTTCACCACGGGAATGACCGTGCGGGTCAATTTCACCACGGTGACCGCGAGCGGGGCGGGCACCCTGGGCAAGACGCTGCTGACCATCACCACCACCTGGCCCGAGAACGGGGTAACCTACACGCGCAAGACCACCTCGATCTTCACCGAGAAGGGCATGAGCGACTATATTTATGCAGGCTGGTCCAACCTCTGAGGCACGACGCAACCGCCGGGGCTTCACCCTGGTCGAGGTGCTGATCTCGGTCACCCTGGCCGCGCTCCTGACGCTTGCGGCCATGACCTCATTCCTCTTCACGCTGCGCGGGGAGCGCTCGCTCGCCAATTACAGCGAGATGAACGCCCGCGCCCGCCAGGTGCTGGACAAGATGGGCCGCGATTTCCGGATGGCCGGGGACGTGCCGGCGGGCGGCTTCACCTCGAGCTCGGTGCTGATCAAGGTGCCGACCGACAGCACCGCGACCGCCTGGCAGGACGTGACCTGGGCCTACAACCCCACCACCAAGACGGTGACGCGGACGGTGGGCGGGGTGGCCACCGTTTATGCCAAGGATGTCACCAGTTTTGTCTTCACCTACTACAACACGGCCGGCGTGGCCCCGGGCAATGACGTGGAACTGAAGCAAATCCAGCTGAGCATGCGTCTTTACCGCACGGTGCAATCCGCGGCCACGTCCGAATACGTCACGTCCGCCCAATTCACCCTGCGTGCAAAATCCACGACCAGTTGACCGGGGTTCAGCCATCCTCGCCGTCCTGCTGTTTGCCAGCATCCTGGCGGTCCTGGCGGCGTATTTTATCCGCCATGCCTACACGGAGGCGATGCTGGCCAACCGGACGTACCATCAGTCCGCGGCCATGAACTTGGCGGAGGCCGGGATCGACGAGGCCATGCTCGACATCAACAACGCCAACGTCGGCACCGCCACGGGCTGGCGCGCGGCCACGGACAACGCCGCGAGCTGGGTGAAACTCATCAACGGCGCGGGCAATCCCAGCTACCAGTTTGGTGCCGGCACCGGGAACATCTTCGTGCGGGTCGACAACTGGACTCCCAACACGATGGCGGTCGTGACCGTCACCGCCGTGGGCCGGGTGACCTTCCCCCAGGCCGCCGGCGTGAACCGGCAGCTCGTCGTGAAGGTGGCGAAGCGGGCCGCCCAAGGAGCGGGACTGCTGTCCAAGGGCGCGATCACCTTCAACGGCAACATCGAGATCGACTCCTACAATTCACAGTTGGGGATACCCGACCCGACCTCGAACCGGACGGATCAGGTCATTGTCGGCACGACGAGCGCCACCGCGACGGTGTCGGTGGGCGGCAACGCCAAGGTCTTCGGCTTTGTGGCCACCGGCGGCGCGCAACCCACGGTCGGAACCAACGGCCGCATTTACGGGGCCACCACCGGGGCCGGCGTGAAGATCGATCCATCGCGGGTGCGGACCGATTTCGTCGAGAATATCCCCAACACCCCCGCTCCCGTCGGGACCGCCATCAATCTCGGCGCCATTTCCGGCAGCGTGACCCTCCCGCGCTCCGGGGACACCCCGCAGGCCAACGGGCGCTATCTCTACACCGACAACGGCGGGGGGCTGCAGCTCAACGGAAGCAATATCCTGACGATCAACGGCCCGGTGGACCTTATTCTCACGGCGGCCATGCAGATGAACAGCCAGGGGAAGATTAAGCTGGTCAGCTCCAGCGGTTCCGCGCCTTCCATGAACCTCTACGCGTATGCCGGTGTGCAGATCGGCGGCGACGGGCTGGAGAACACCACCAACATTCCCGCCAACGCCCACATCTATTCCATGGGAAACCAGGATGTGCAGCTGAACGGGAACGCGGATTTCACGGGGGTCATCTACGCGCCCAATTCCGAGATCCAGTCGAACGGCAACGGCAACATCAACGGCGCGATCGTGGGCAAGTCCGTCAAGTTCAACGGCAACGCCAAGCTGCATTACGACATCCAGCTGGGTGGCAGCGCGGGCAGCCCCTACTACGCCGTCAAGTCGTGGGTCGAGCTAACCGACGGCAGCACGTCCGGCCAGCCCTTCCCGCGCGACCGGCGCGACCCGTTCACCTTTGTGAACTAGTGCGAAAGTCTTAAAATAATCATTGATACAATTTTGGAGTGAAAGATTTGAAACCCTATGCGGAGAGAGTTCGCGCCACGTTGAATTAAGTTTTGGAAAATCGGATCCAACATGAGTTAGACTCGGTTGACCGGGTTCCGGTCTTATATGAAACGTCCTTTGCCAATGGCATACTGGTAGTCCCACCGGGCGGCCTGGCTGCGGAGTATCCGGCTTCGAAACCATAGGACAGCAATCATGAGTGAAACCACGGGTTCTCTATTTGAAATGCGGACACTTAAATCTAGATCAAATTCCTGACCCGTCGCTTGAGATCAACGGCGTAGCGGCCCCAAGGGCGCGCGACGCGCTTCGTATCAATGAGGGTTAGCTCACCGCAGGACGACAGGGTGTGCAAGCCGTCACGATGAGTATCTGATACCAGGTCACCGGTCAGGGTTGATGCGAGGTGTTCGACTTCAATTCGGTCGGGAGTCAGGGTGTTGAAGCGGAGAAAACGGATCGCGCCACCGTAGGTCTGGCTGCAATTCTGCACGGGCAGTATCACTGTGCCCTCGGCGTCGACGAAGGGGGTGCCGCCGGGCCGGGCGCCGGCTCGATCCACCAGAACCGGATTCTGCGGGTGCAGTTCCCACGGGCCTGTTAGCTGCTTGGCGTGGGCCACGTGCAGTTCTCGCTGGTCCCGGGCTTTCGGACCGACAATGGTGAAAAACATCCACCAATGCCCCTTGTGACGGAGCAGCGATGCCTCGGCACCTGGCACCCCCTGCAAAAGCGACCTTTCTCGCGTCCAGCCGCCGGGAAAATTCTTGGCTCTGTAGAGGGCAATTTCGCCATGGCGCTGGCTTTCCGGGATCATGAATACCTCACCATCTTCCTCGACCAGGAATGGATAAGACAGGTGGAAGGTCCGGGCCAGCGCGGTGCGCTTCTTGAGCCAAGTGAGGTCGGGGCCCAGTTCATGGTGCTCGATTACTGCGTGTTTAGTCCGGTAATCAAACGCCTCAACGAAGACGTGCGTGCACCCTTCGCGCTGGATCGCAAATGGATCAGCGAGGTAACGCCAAGGACCTGGGTCGGGCAACCAGACAATCCTGTCGCGCACCGCCGCCAGAGCGCGCGGGTCGGTCAACGCCGTGATCGGCGCGGGAACCAAGCCCACCTGCCAGAAATCCGTTTTCGGCGGCCGAATCACGTGGCGAGGGCCACGTTGCGGTTTTCCTGCCGAGCCCGGTTCCAATGGCCTGCATCGATGACCTGGCTGTAAAAGTCCATGACGTTCGCGACGCGAGCGGCGGGATCACAGAAACTGAGATCGTAGCCGATTTTGGGCAGTCCGCCAGCAAGGTATTGCTTATGCGCCCGGCTGATTTCCGTGGCCAGCGCCTCAACCGAGCCCGGTGGCACGAGGGTCACAGGCTGATCCTGCAGAAATTCACCGGGGCCTTCGGCGGCAGTCGCAATGATCGGCGCACCGATGCTCATGGCCTCGATGATTGCGAGGCCAAATGACTCCTCCCGAGAGGGCGAAACGAACAGGTCGAGATCCTTGAGGGAGTCGTGGACGGCGGAGCGATAACCAACGAGATGGATCCGCGCATCGCCAGCACACAGGCGCTCCAGCTTGCTGCGGTGTGGGCCCTCGCCGAGAATCACGAGCGCTGCGCGTACAGGAGCGCTGGCACGGAAAGCCGAAATGAGCACGTCCATGCCCTTGCTGGGATGCAGTCGGCCGACCGCGCCGACCAAGAAGACATCTGCACCAATGCCGAGTTCTTGCCGAATGCCCGGTGTCGAGGCCGCTGTCGCCGAAACCTGCGGCAACCAGTTGGGAATTGTGCGCGCCATGCCGCGGTAACCACTCAGTCGGCCTGCCTGTGCTCGATTCACGCATATGAGACCGCTAAGCCAGGCGTGTTGGTGCGCCTTGTAGCCGACATGCAGGGTGGCGACGGTATTCTGGTGGGCCGGCACGCCTTTCAGTGCCTTGCACGCAGCGCTCAGATGACCGTGGCAGACATCCGGAGCCAAGCGGGCAACAAGCCGGCGCAAGAACATCCCGCGCAAAAACCACCCGATGGGATGGAACCTGACCTTGACCGACAATGCGGCCCTTAACGGAGATGAGCGCAGGCCCGCAACATGGACCTCATGGCCGGCCGCAGCCTGGCGATTGGCAAGATCGATGCAGTAACGCTCAGAGCCGGCGATACGGGAGGAAAAGACGATATGCAGGATACGATGACAGGACATGGGGTTAATCGGGGTTAACAACGGTCTGAGCAGGTGCCAAAAAAGTTGCCTCAAGGTCTTTCACGGGCAGCTCGACTGCATCGGGAATCATCAAGGGCACCCATCCAGTATAAACAAAACACCCCATCCCGTCTGTCGGCTTGATAGGAAGCACGCTGTAGGGAAATGACCTACAAGGCGCGCTGGACAGCCCTCGCAGTTGCACCCGTGCGAATAGTTTGCCCCACGTGAAAGAACATTTCACAAACAGGCTCCCATGGTTGAGACTGCCTTAGCTTTAGTGACGTGTGGTCTACATTTTCCGCGGCCCCAGCGGCCACCCTGCGGGCCCAACCGCCCATGACACCCGAATTGCAGACGACCCCGCATACGCGGCGCCGGGTCTTTTTCGTGGATGACCATCCTTTGGTCCGTGAATGGCTGGCCAGTATGGTCGCGCTCGAACCAGACTTTGAGGTCTGTGGCCAAGCCGGGGATGCGACCGCGGCGCTGGCGGCGGTGCCTCAGGCGCGCCCTGAACTCATGGTGGTGGACCTTTCGTTGCCTCGGAGTTCTGGCTTGGAACTCTTGAAGAACATACGAGAGCAGTTTCCGGAGGTTCGCTTGCTGGTCCTGTCAATGCATGATGAAGTGAGCGTAGCCGAAAGGGCGATTCGCGCTGGCGCCCACGGCTATGCGGTGAAGGGTGAACCCGGCGATCGTATTATCGAGGGCATGCGTTCGGTGATGAGAGGTGATTTTTACGCGAGCCCGGCCTTGAGCGCACAACTTGCCGGACGCATTTTCGGCGCGGGTGCCCGCGCTGGCAAAACCCCAGAAGAGCTGCTGAGCGACCGCGAGATGGAGGTTTTTCGCCTTCGCGGGCAGGGCCGTAGTCCGAAGGAGATCGCGGACCAACTCGGAGTGAGCGTCAAAACAATCGGCTCCTACGATGCGCGCATCAAGGAAAAGCTCGGTTTGGATGCGGCCGGCGACTTGATGCGTGAAGCCGTGCTTTGGCATGACCGCCAGAAAGGACTTTAAGAGGGCGCTTGCCCGCGAATTGACTTAACCTGAAAGACCAAGTGGCTCACCCCAAAAACATCCCTCCTGGACCTCGCCGACGGACTTGGTGTGCCTCAGCCGCGGTCGCGTTTGTGGTCTCGGTCGCCACACTCGCGGCGCAAGCGCAGCGGACACTTCCACCGCCCAGTGACTTGAAAAGGATGAGCGTGGATGAGCTGCTGGATCTTCAGGTAACGTCAGTTTTGAAACGACCTGAGAAACTGGGAGAGACCGCGTCAGCAATCCAACTGATCACCGGGGACGACATTCGCCGGGCGGGAGCAACGAGCCTGCCGGAGGCGTTGCGTCTCGCATCAAACCTGGAAGTGGCGCAAATCGACTCCCGCCAATGGGCGATCACCGCGCGCGGCTTCAATAATGTTTTCGCGGACAAAATGCTGGTCTTGATCGACGGGCGCACGGTCTACACACCGCTCTATGCGGGCGTCTACTGGGATGTGCAGGACACGATGCTGGCTGACCTCGATCGTATTGAGGTAATCAGCGGCCCGGGCGCAACCCAGTGGGGGTCAAACGCCGTGAACGGGGTGATTAACGTCACGACGAAAAGCGCGAAAGACACCCAGGGCGGGCGGCTGATCGGCGGGCTAGGCACCGAACTGGAGAATTCCGAGGAGGTGCGCTACGGCGGAAAGCTGGCGCCCAGTCTCTACTACCGGGTTTACGCCAAGCGGTTTGATCGTGGCGATTCGGTGCGTCCGAGAGGGCAGAAATCAGGCGATCCTTGGAGCATGCGACAAATGGGGTTCCGGATGGACTACGATGCCGACACGAACGATGCGCTCACGCTACAGGGCGATATCTATGCCGGTCACATTGAACAATTGGGACCGGACAACATTCGCGTCAGAGGCGGCAACCTGCTGGGGCGGTGGTCGCGCCAGCTTGGGGATGAATCTGATCTGCGTCTGCAGGTTTACTACGACAGCACGCACCGGGTGATCCCCGGCGCATTCACCCAGAGCATCAACACCTACGACTTTGACTTCCAGCACCGTCGCCCACTCGGGCACGCGCAAGACCTGGTCTGGGGCCTGGGTTACCGTTTCGTGCAGGACGACATCGTGAATACGCGGGCGAACGCGTTCTTGCCAGCTAGCGTTGGGCACAAATGGTTCAATGCCTTCGCGCAGGATGAGGTCGCGCTTAGCAAAGATCGTCTGCACCTCACTCTCGGCACGAAACTCGAACACAACGACTACACGGGTTTCGAGCTGGAGCCCAGCGCCCGGCTTGCCTGGCGACCAGATCAAAAACAAACGCTCTGGGGCGCAGTGTCGCGCGCAGTGCGCACCCCCTCCCGCATCGACCGCGATCTGTTCTCGCCGGCGGAACCGCCCTACCGCATCGCCGGGGGGAAAAAAGTGGTTTCCGAAAAACTCATTGCCTACGAGCTAGGGTATCGCGTGAAGGTTGAGCAGCGGCTCGCACTGTCCCTGGCCACCTTTATCAACACCTATGATGACCTCCGCAGCCTTGAACCACTTACTCCACCCAGGGCGTTTCCCGTAGAAGCGAGCAGCGGACTCCGCGGTCGGTCATCCGGCGCCGAATTGACCGCCGATTGGCAGGCCTTGCCCAGGTGGCGCCTGCGCGCGGGATGGACCGAACTGCGGGTTCACAGTAAACCCCAGCCGGGCACCGCTGACCGAGGCACTCGCGGCAGCATTGCGCGCGATCCCAACCACCAGGGTTTGCTGCGGTCCTTCATCAGCCTCTCGGACAAATGGGAATGCGACGCCACCCTGCGTTATGTGGGCCGGATCAACATGCAATCGGTGCCCGGTTACACTGAAGCTGACCTCCGCTTGGGTTGGCAACCAACGTTGGCCTGGGAGCTTTCCCTGCTCGGGCAAAACCTGCTGCAACCCAATCACCCTGAATTCAACTCACCTGTCGCGCGACGCGAACTGGAGCGAGCCGTCTACTTCAAAGCGTCATGGCGGTTCTGAGAATGATTGGTTGGATGTGCCATCGGGAAAACAGCCCGCGCCGACCAATCAGGTGGTTGGTTGGACTGACGCTGTTGGTTTCGCTCGCGCAAGGCGCCCCCCCGCCACCGACACCATCGGCGGAGTATCAACTCAAGGCGGTGTTTCTCTATAATTTCGCGCAGTTCGTCGAGTGGCCGGCCCGCGCATTCCTAGAACCGACAGCCCCGCTAATCATCGGCGTGCTGGGCGAAGATCCATTCGGTCCCTATCTGGACGAATTGGTGAACGGCGAGAAAATTGGAGACCGCCCCCTGATCGTCCATCGCTATAAACGGGCCGAGGAAATTGCGGATTGCCACATTCTGTTTATCTGCCGTTCGGAAACCCGCGACTTGGCGAAGATCATCGAGCGGCTGAAAGGCCGCAGCCTGCTCACCGTTGGCGACGCTGATACGTTTACGCGTCAGGGGGGTATGGTTCGATTCGCGATGGAGAACGGCAAGGTCCGTCTGCGCATCAACGTCGAGGCCGCCAAGGAGGGCGAACTCACGATCAGTTCCAAGATACTACGACCCGGGACCATCGTGGCCCCCGGCAAGAACTAGCCCATGGCGTTACGGAGCACACCGATCCGGAAAAGACTGATGACGATGATCCTCGTGACCAGCGGCGTCGTCCTGCTGATCACGTGTGCGATTTTCATTGGCTACGAGCTGCTGACCTTTCGTCAGGCCGCTCTCCGCCAGATTGCCACTCTCAGCGAGATCATCGCGGCCCAGAGCACAGGGGCAGTTGCGTTCGAGAATCAGCGCGACGCCACGGAAATTCTGTCCACTCTGAAGGCCGAACAGCACATTGTGACCGCGTGTATTTACGACGGCAAAGGGAAGGTGTTTGCGCGCTATCCGGCCGATGCAAAGGATGAGTCATTTCCTGCGGCCCCGCTGCCAGACGGCTATCGTTTCGAAGACGGGCATCTCGCCGGATTCGCCCCGGTTATCCAGATAAAGGGCAGCGAACGCTTCGGCACCCTCTATATCCGCTCGGACATGGAGGCGATATATGAGCGGCTCCGACTCTACGGTAGTCTTGCGGCCCTGGTGATCGTCTTAGCCTCGGTGGTCGCCTACTCCCTTTCCAGGATTTTTCAGCGGCAAATCTCGGATCCAATCCTTGAACTGTCTGAGACGGCGAAAGCAGTCTCGGTCCGACGAGACTACTCCGTCCGCGCGAATAAACATGGTGAGGATGAGCTCGGGGTGCTGACCGATGCTTTCAACCACATGCTCGCGGAAATCCAGGAGCAGAACCAGGAGCTGGAAAGACGCGTCAGTGAACGAACCGCTGAATTGGAAGCGGCCAACAGTGAGCTGGAGGCCTTCGGGTCATCGGCCGCGCACGATTTGAGAACGCCGCTCCGGGCCATTACCGGTTTCACCGAGGTGTTGCTCGATCCCAGATCGCGGATACCGCCGAGTGAGGTCCAGCGCTACATTCGCATGATCCGGGAGGGCTCCGTCCAGATGGGCCAATTGATCAACGACCTTCTCGCGTTTTCCCGGCTTGGCCGCCAAGCGCTCACCCGGCATGCGGTTGATTTGACCCAACTCTGCCGCGAAGTTTATCAGGGTCTTGAGCACGAGCGAAAGGGGCGCACCGTCGAGCTCGACCTGCAAACCCTGCCACTCGCCAACGGGGACCCCGCGCTGCTACGGGTGGTTCTCGTAAATCTCATCTCCAATGCTTTGAAATACACCCGCCCCCGCGCGGTGGCGGTGATCGAAATCGGCACGACGGCCGGTAAGGACGAGGACAGTCCGGTCTATTTTGTGCGCGATAATGGCGTCGGTTTCGACATGGACGACGCCGACAAGCTGTTCGGCGTTTTTCAGCGATTGCACCACGCCGACGAATATGAGGGCACTGGTGTGGGCCTGGCCACCGTGCGGCGCATCATCAACCGGCACGGAGGACAAATCTGGGCCGAGGCCAAGCCCGACGCCGGAGCCACTCTTTTCTTCACACTGCCGTCCTAAGCTTACAGGGCCGCGAATTGGCTGAGCTAGGGCGGACGCCGGCTGACTTCGCGCAACATTACCGATTACCTTGGTTCGGGCTTGATGAGAGGTTCTCTTGCCCAGCGCTATGCTTTCAGCTTGCAGCAACAAATCAACGCTGGGCGGATACCGCCTAATCCATACAATCTCTTGCCGCAAGATGACCAGGCGTTCTGGAAGCACTGCGACCCTATTTAACAAAGACATGAGGCCCTTCGAGGCTCATGCTTTTCTGATCGCGCCAGGGCGGCGCCGCAGCGTAACCGCAGCCTGGTAGACTAACCTTAGCGATAGCTTTCGGTAATTGAGCGTTAGCTCCAAGCTGAGTTAGGGTATCGGGCGACACATTAGGAAGTTCATGTTTCAAGTGAAATGGTGGAGGTGAGGGGAGTTGAACCCCTGTGCCCCTGGCCTTCGCGCACAGCATCTACCTTCATAGCGTCACTTTGGATCTCACCTTGGAAGGCGCATGGACGCGCGCTCCTTCCTCGGCCAGCCGTGAAGAAGATACGGCGGCGATGTCACGACAGCATCACCACTATTCCTGCTGTCGACGTTCCCATCCACCAGCAGGAGTCGTGGGGGGAACGTGACTGCATTAAGCAGCCATTAGCATTTCTTCGTTGTTGCCGTTTGTTGTTTTCGAAGGGGGATTAACGAGAGGCCTTCGGCTCTCGAAAGGCAGCTGCGCACTCCAACCAAGGGTCGAATCCGGAACACCCCCAAAAGTGGGTTGAACAAGTGACCATTTGCCGAGCACACCGTCAAAGAACGCGGGAGCGAAACCTGCCACATTGCCGGCCGAATGCAAGCGGCCCGCCGCCGGCCGGCCGAGGGGGCTTACTCCCAATGGGTTAAATGGCAGGGGCGGCCGTACGGCCGGTTGACTGCATCGTTTCTCAGGCGTCTGCTTGGACCAAAGCAACCCCTCGCGGCCCAGCGTGCCGTCTCCGCCCCATGTCAACGGTCACAGCTCCTCCTCCGCCCCAAACCAAGCCGGATGACGGCAAGTCCGTCATCGATATGTCCAAGATGAACGAGGGCCAGCGGGCGGCCCTGCAGGTTACCGAGGCGGCCCGCGAGTCGCATGACGAGATCAGCTTCGTCGCCAATCTTTTCATGGGGCGCTGGACGCCGGAGAAACTTTACCCGGTCACGGAGATTGCCGGGGAGGAGAAGGTGCGGGCGGACAAGTTCGTGGCCGAGCTGACCGCCTTCCTGAAGGCCCGGGTGGACGCCGACCTTATTGATCGCACCGGCGAGATCCCCGACGAGGTGATGGCCGGGCTCGCCCGGCTGGGCGCCTATGGCATCAAGGTGCCGCAGGCGTACGGCGGTCTCGGTTTTTCCCAGACGACCTATTGCCGCGTGTGCATGCTGATCGCCAGCCACTGCATGAACGTCTTCTCGCACCTTTCGGTGCACCAGTCGGTCGGCGTGTCGCAGCCGATCATGCTCTTCGGCACCGACGAGCAGAAGCGGAAGTTCCTGCCCCGCGTGGCGGCCGGCGAGCTGTCCTCCTTTGCCCTGACCGAGGGCGGGGTCGGTTCCGATCCCGCGCGGCTGAAGACGACGGCCGTGCCCGACGGCGATGACTTCGTCATCAACGGGGAAAAACTCTGGTGCTCCAACGGCACCCGCGCGGGGCTGCTGATCGTCGCGGCCTCGACGCCGCCCAAGCTGGTTGATGGCAAGCCGCGGACGCAGATCACTACCTTCGTGATCGAGGCGAACTCGCCGGGCCTCGAGGTGGTCCATCGCTGCCAGTTCATGGGGCTGCACGCGCTCTACAACGGGGTCATCCGCTTCACCAACGTCCGGGTGCCCCGGGCCAACATCATTGGCGGGGAGGGGCGCGGCCTCAAGGTGGCGCTCTCCACGCTGAACGCCGGCCGGCTCTCGATCCCTGCGTCCTCCATCGGCATGGCCAAGCGCGCGCTACAGATCGCCCGCGAATGGGGCGGGCAGCGCATCCAGTGGGGCCGGCCAATCGGCCAGCACGCGGCCGTGGCGGAAAAAATCCGCCGCATCGCCGCCCACGCCTTCGCGATGGAGGCCATGCTCATCACCACGTCGCGGATCGTGGATCGCGACAAGAAGGCCGACATCCGGCTCGAGGCCTCGATGTGCAAGCTGTGGAGCACGGAGAAGGCCTGGATGTGCCTGGATGATGTCATGCAGGTGCGCGGAGGCCGGGGCTATGAGAACGTCCAGTCCTTGATCCAGCGCGGGGAGGTGCCCTATCCGGTCGAGCGCATGATGCGCGACAACCGCGTGACCACCGTCTTCGAGGGTTCCTCCGAGATCATGCGGCTCTTCATCATGCGGGAGGCGCTGGACCCGCACCTGAAGATCGCCGGCATCGCCCTCAATTCGGAACGGCCGTGGAGCGAGCGGTTCAAGAGCCTGCTATCCGCCGCGGGCTTCTACTGCTGGTGGTACCCGAAGCAGTGGCTGCCCTTCGGCGGGCGGGCGCCCGCGGGGATGGACCCGCATCTCGCAGGCTACATGGGCGAAGTGGCCCGCGGCAGCCGGCGGCTGGCGCGCACGCTCTTCCACCAAATGGTCAGGTTCGGGCCCAAGCTCGAGCAGCGCCAGGTGCTGCTGGGCCGGTTTGCCGACATCGGCGCCGATCTCTTTGCCATCGCCGCCTCCTGCGTCTTCGCGCAGAAGCTGCTGGTCGACGGCGAGCCATCGGCGAAAGTCTTTGCCCTCGTGGACGATTTCCACGCCCAGGCCATGCTGCACATCCGGCAAAATTTTGACGGCATCGGGACCAACGCTGACCAGCACGGCTATGATCTCGCGCAGCAGGTGGTCGCCGGCGACCACCAGTGGGTTGAGCGGGGGATAGTCTGAGCCCGGACCGCCGGCGCAAGTCCGCTCATCCCCGCGCACCCTCGACAGCCGGCAACGTTCTGTCATATCCCTTCCCCATCTGTTGACGTAGTCTCTCAGGCTTACCCGACCAACCTTACCGCCGATGTCCACCCCCGGTTCCGCCTTCCGCGCCGCGCTTGCCGAGGAAAATCCCCTGCAGGTGGTCGGGGCCATCAACGCCTACGCCGCCTTGCTCGCGCAGAGCGCCGGGTTCCGTGTCCTCTACCTGTCCGGCGCCGGGGTGGCCAACCACTCCCATGGACTGCCCGACACCGGCCAAACCGAGATCGCCGACGTGCTCAGCGATGTCCGCCGCATCACCCGGCGCGTCAAACTGCCGCTGCTGGTCGATATTGACACCGGCTGGGAAGATCCGGGTGCCACGGTGCATGTCATGGCCGCCGCGGGTGCCGCCGCGGTGCACCTCGAGGACCAGGTTCCCGCCAAGCTCTGCGGTCACCTGCCGGGCAAGCACCTGGTCTCCACCGCCGAGATGGTCGCCCGCGTGAAGTCCGCGGTGAGTGGCAAGCCGGACCGGGACTTTGTCGTCATGGCCCGCACCGACGCCGCCGCCAACGAGGGCGTGCCCGCCGCGATCGCCCGCGCCCAAGCCTACGTGGCCGCGGGGGCCGACATGATCTTTGCCGAGGCGCTGCGCACGCTGGAAGACTATCGCGCCTTCACGACCGCCGTGCGTGTGCCCGTTCTCGCCAATCTCACCGAGTTTGGCCAGACGCCATATTTCACGCGGGAGGAAATGCGCTCAGCCGGGGTCGCGCTGATTCTCTATCCGCTTTCCGCCTCGCGCGCCGCGGCCGCCGCTTCGCTCGACGTGTACCACACGATCCGCCAGGCCGGCACCCAGCAGGCCGTCGTCGGGAAAATGCAGACCCGCGCCGAACTCTACGCCACCCTCGGCTACACCCCGCCGAAGGAGTCTGACGGGAAATAACGCCGAAAGCTGAAGTCATGGCCGATCCCAAGCCCACTCCCGTTGCCAAGGGCAAGAAATCCGTCGCCTTATCCGGCGTCGTGGCCGGCAATACCGCGATCTGCACGGTGGGCCATTCGGGCAATGATCTGCATTACCGCGGCTACGATATCACCGAGCTGGCCGCGCAGGCGACCTATGAGGAAATCGCCCACCTGCTGATCCACGAGCGCCTGCCTACCCGCACTGAGCTCGAGGCCTATCGTGCGCAACTCCGGCAACTGCGCCACCTGCCGGACGCGCTCCGGACCGTCCTCGAACAAATTCCCGCCCGCACCCACCCGATGGATGTCCTGCGCACCGGCTGCTCGATGCTGGGCAACCTCGAGCCGGAAAAGATCGTCACCGCGGAAGGGGCGCGCGCCATTGCCGACCGGCTGCTCGCCAGCTTTCCCTCGATGCTGCTCTACTGGCACCACTTCGCCGCGAACGGCCGGCGCATCAGCGTCGAGACGGATGACCCTTCGATCGCGGCGCATTTCCTGCACCTGCTGCACCAGCGCGCCCCCTCCGCCTCGCAGGTCCGGGCGCTCGACCAATCGCTCATCCTCTATGCCGAGCACGAGTTCAACGCATCCACCTTCACCGGCCGGGTGATCGCCGGCACGGGTTCCGACATCCATTCATGCATCACCGGGGCGATCGGTGCGCTCCGCGGGCCCAAGCACGGCGGCGCGAACGAAATCGCTCTGGAAATCCAGCAGCGCTACCGGACGCCCGACGAGGCCGAGGCCGACATCCGTGCGCGCCTGGCTCGCAAGGAAATCGTCATCGGCTTCGGCCATCCCGTCTACACGGTCAGCGATCCCCGCAGCAACATCATCAAGGAAACCGCCCGGGCCCTCGGTCGCGAATCGGGAAACCCGGTTCTGTTCGCGGTGGCGGAGCGGATTGAGTCGCTGATGTGGTCCGAGAAGAAGATGTTCCCGAATCTCGATTGGTTCAGCGCGGTCGCCTATCACCACTTGGGCGTGCCCATGCCGCTCTTCACGCCCCTCTTTGTCATTGCCCGCACGGCAGGTTGGGCCGCGCACATCATCGAACAGCGCGTCGACGGCAAGATCATCCGCCCCGGCGCCCACTACACCGGCCCCGCGGACCGGCCCTTCGTGCCACTCGCCCAACGAACATGAACCACGGAGACACCGAGTTCACGGAGTCTCTCTTCAATCGCCTTTCTCTGAGTCCTCGGAGACTCTGTGCTTAAGCAACAATGACTTCTCATATCAGCAACGTCCGGCCGGCTCCCGACCAACTCCTCGTCGACCTCGCCGATTATACGCTCAAGGCGAAGATCGCCAGCGACGAGGCCTATGATACCGCCCGGTGGTGTCTCGCCGATACGTTGGCATGCGGCATCATGGCGCTCGCCTATCCGGCCTGCACCAAGCTCCTCGGTCCCGTGGTGGACGGGGTCACCGTCAAGCACGGCACCCGCGTCCCGGGCACCGGCTACCAGCTCGATCCGGTGCAGGGGGCGTTCAACATCGGCACGATCATCCGCTGGCTGGATTTCAACGACACCTGGCTCGCCGCCGAGTGGGGCCACCCGTCCGACAACCTCGGGGCCATTTTGGGCACCGCCGACTGGCTTTCCCGCCATCAGGCCGCTGGCGCCGTCCCGTCCGCGTTTCACACCCCGCTGGCCGCCTTCGGCCAGCAACAGATTTCCGCCCCCGGCGCGCCCAGCCGCCCGGCGCACGCCCCGCTCACCATGAAGGACGTCCTCACGGCCATGGTTAAGGCCCACGAGATCCAGGGCGTCCTGGCCCTGGAGAATTCCTTCAATCGCGCCGGGCTGGACCACGTCCTCCTCGTGCGGGTCGCGTCCACTGCGGTCACCGCCGCGATGCTGGGCGGCACCCGCGAACAGGTCATCAACGCCCTCTCGCACGCGTGGCTCGACGGCTCGTCTCTCCGTACCTACCGCCACGCCCCCAACACCGGTTCTCGCAAATCATGGGCCGCCGGCGACGCCACAAGCCGGGCCGTCCGCCTCGCGCTCACCGCCCTGACCGGCGAGATGGGGTATCCCTCCGTCCTCACGGCCAAGACCTGGGGCTTCCAGGACGTCTCCTTCAAGGGCCAGTCGCTCAAGCTCGCCCGCCCGCTCGGCAGCTACGTGATGGAGCAAATTTTGTTCAAGATCTCCTATCCCGCCGAATTCCATGCGCAGACCGCCGTCGAGTGCGCCGTGCAGCTTCACCCCCAGGTGAGGGACCGCCTGGACCAGATCGAGCGCATCGAGCTGACCACCCACGAGTCGGCCATCCGCATCATCGACAAGACCGGGCCCCTGCACAACCCGGCCGACCGCGACCATTGCCTGCAGTACATGACGGCCATCGGCCTGCTTTTTGGCGGCCTCACCGCCGACCACTACGAGGACAAGGTCGCCGCCGATCCGCGCATCGACGCCCTCCGCGCCAAAATGACGGTTAGCGAGGACAAGTCCTACTCGAAGGATTACCTCGACCCGGACAAGCGTTCCATCGCCAACGCCGTGCAGGTTTTTTTCAAGGACGGCACGAGGTCAGCGAAGTTCGCGGTGGAGTATCCCATCGGCCACCGGCGTCGCCGGAGCGAAGGCATTCCCCTCCTCCAGCAAAAGGCTCTGGCCGCCTTCACCAGCCACTACGGCAAGGACAAGGCTGCAGCCATCATGACGCTTTTCGCGGACCGCAAGAAACTGGAAGCGATGCCGGTGCATGAATTCATGACACAGCTGGCCGTGGGCTGATCGCCCGGTTCGCCACTCAAGATTTCTTCACCGCGCAGATCCGGCGGTAGAAATCGACATAACGATCCACGATGCGTGCGGCCGAAAACAGGGCGACGGCTCGCTCGCGCGCGGCGGTGCCGAGGGCGGCGCGCCGGGCTGGGTCGCTCAGCAGGGACTCGACGGTGCGAGCCATCGTAGCCGTGTCGTCGAATGGCACCAGCACGCCGCTCTTGCCGGTCTCCACGACTTCGGGAATGCCCCCGACCGCGAATGCCACGCTCGGGCAACCGAACGTCATGGCCTCCAGGATGCTCAGGCAAAAACTTTCCAGCTCCGAGGTGAACAATCCCAGGTCGGCGGCATGGAGATAGTCCTCGATGGCCGTGACATTTTCCCGGACCACGATCCGGTCGGCGACCCCGAGCCGGGCGGCCTCGGCCAGCAACGGGGCGCAATCACCGCCCGCGAGCACGACGAGCTTGAACGAGTCGCGGGGACGGATCTGGGCGACCGTCTGGAGCAGCAGGTCGATGCGCTTGACCCGGCGGAGATTGGAGAGATGCAGCAGCATCGCCTCGCCGGGCGCCAAGCCGAGCTCGGCGCGCACGGCGTCGCGGGTACGGGTGGGTTGCTGCGGGGCGAAGAAATTGGGGATCACCTCCACGGCGCCCGTATAGCCCAGGTGGGTCCGGACCTCGCCCTGGAGGAATTTGGACACCGTGGTGACGCCGTCCGCCATTTCCAGCGCATGCCGGATGGCTGGGCCGTAACCGGCGTCGCTGCCCAGCAGCATCACGTCGGTGCCGTGCAGCGTGACGATGACGCGCGGTCGCGATGCTGCCGGAAGCATGGACCGGGCGAGCATGGCGGCGGTGGCGTGGGGTACGGCATAGTGGACGTGGAGCACATCGAGCTGCCGGGACGCGCTGACCTCGGCCATCTTCACCGACAGCGGCAGCGTGTAGTCGGGATACTTGAAGAGGTCGTAGTCGTTGACCTTGACCGGATGGAAATGAATGCGGGGCTGGTCGCGCGGCAGGCGGAACGGAGTGGCGTGGCTGATGAAATGGATCTCATGGCCGCGTTCGGCCAGTTCCGCGCCGAGCTCGGAGGCGAGGATGCCGCTGCCGCCCACCGACGGGTGGCAGGTGAGGCCGATGCGGAGCGGTCGGGCGGAGGCCATGCTAGAACCGGCTGCTGGCGTGGGTGAGCTGGGCGAGCGAGCCGAACACCAGCGGGTCGTTGGGCCAGAGCGGCTGGGCGTGCGCCACCCCGGCGTTGAGGCCCAGCACGCGGGCGCGCGTGAGCTGCAACTCGACGTAGTTGCGCGACTTGGTCTGCGACGCATGCGCCTCCATGGCGGCGGTCCAGGCGGACATGATTTCGGGGGCGGAGATGT
>Ga0255338_1000799_pt1 | contig 79077 bp, 73 predicted proteins | sample MeOH1_35cm_T4_19_FD_203715 | JGI IMG/M metagenome (GOLD analysis project Ga0255338, IMG submission 203715) | Sandy soil microbial communities from University of British Columbia, Vancouver, Canada - MeOH1_35cm_T4_195 | ecosystem: Engineered > Artificial ecosystem > Sand microcosm > Unclassified ... | reverse complement strand
CTCGTACGACGAGCTGGTGGCCGCCGGATCGGTCGCGGCGGTGCGCGCCGCGGGCCGCGCCCGGATCGAGGGCAAGGACTACGTGATGGCCGACGGCGACGTGGTGGAGTTCCGCTTCAACGTGTGACGGCCGGCCGCCCGACCCGACCGGCCGCCCCGACCCCGCCCCGACTCCGCCCCAACCCCGCCCCGACCCCGCCTCGACCCCGGCCCGACCCCGCCCGCCTGACGCCACCTGCGGCTGCCCGGTCACCCCGGCCGGCGAGCCGGCAGCCGGCGGTTGCGGATGTCGACGTCGAACCGCAACCACCGGCTGCCTCGTCGGGCGGCGCCTGAGGCGGGGACACCGGACGCGGGGTTCGGGGGGGCGGCGGTGGGGGTGCCGGGGGGCGACGGGGGCGACGGGGGCGGCGGTGGGGGCGACGGGGGCGGGGCGGCGGTCGGCGGGCGCGTCAGCTCCGGGATGTCGGGGGCTGGTCCACGCGGACCAGGTTCCCGGAGGGGTCGCGCACCGCGAAGTCGCGGGTGCCCCACGGCTGTTCGGCCGGCTCCTGGACCACCTCGGCACCGGCGTCGCGTGCCTTGCCGAACGCCGCGTCCAGGTCGTCGGTGCGGAAGTGGACGCCGTTGAGGGCTCCCTTGGCGACGAGCGCCGCGACGGTGTCGTTGTCCGCGGGGCTGCCACCCAGGAAGTTGGTCAGCACGATCGCGACATCCTGCTGGGAAGGTGCGCCGACCGTGATCCAGCGGAGGTCGCCACGACTGACGTCGTTGCGCACCTCGAGGCCGAGCGCGTCGCGGTAGAACGCCAGTGCGGCGTCCGGGTCGAGGACCTGCACGAAGCAGGTGGAGAGGGTGGTGTCCACGCCCTCGACGCTAGACAGCCGGCGTCAGGTCCGCTTCTCCGATCCTGCTCGGTCCGCGCCGGGGTCGCGTCACGGCCCTCGCCACGCACCCGGAGATGCGGGTCAAGGCGCTGTGGTCGCCGTCGCGGTAGGCCGTCGGCGTCCGGCCCACGAGCTGTGCGAAGCGCGCGCTGAACGAGCCGAGCGACGAGCCACCGACCGCGAGGCACACCTCCGTGACGGACAGCTCGCCGGCGCGCAGCAGTGCCTTGGCCCGCTCGATGCGCCGCGTCATGAGGTAGGAGTACGGCGTCTCGCCGTAGGCGGCACGGAACTTGCGTGAGAAGTGCGCCGGCGACATCAGCGCGGAGCGGGCCACCGCCGCGACGTCCAGGGGCCGGGCGAACTCCCGGTCCATCAGGTCGCGGGCGCGGCGCAGCCGCGCCAGGTCCGCCAGATCCTCCGGGGTCACGGGACCAGTGTGCGGCTACGCGGTGCCGGCGTCTCGTCCCTCGACGTGCGGCCGTGCCGCCCGACGAGCCCCCTAGACTCGCGGCGACATGCGACTGATCCTCGTCCGCCACGGCCAGACCCCCCACAACATCACCGGTGCCCTCGACACGGCGCGGCCGGGTGCCTCGTTGACCGCGCTCGGTGAGGCGCAGGCCGCGGCCCTGCCGGCGGCGTTGACGGGGGCCAGGGTCGCCGCGGTGTATGCGTCGCCCCTGGCGCGCACCCGGCAGACCGCGGCACCGCTCGCCGCCTCGCTCGGGCTGCCCGTCGCCGTGCGCGAGGGCTTCCGGGAGATCGGCGCCGGCGACCTCGAGCTGCGCGACGACCCCGAGGCGATCGCCGCCTACCTCGACTGCGTGTACGCCTGGTCGGACGGCGACCTGGAGCACCACCTGCCCGGGGCGCCGGACGGCCACGCCTTCCTCGTCCGGTACGACGCCGCGGTGCGCGCTGCCGTGACCGAGGTGGCGGCGGGGCACGGCGACGACGCGACGTTCGTCGTCGTCAGCCACGGCGCGGCGATCCGCACCTGGACCTCGGTGCGGGCGGCGGACGCCGGGCCCGGGTTCGCGCGTGGTCACCGGCTCAGCAACACGGGGTCGGCGACCTTCGTCGGCTCGCCCGACGAGGGGTGGGCACTGGTGGACTGGCACTCGGAGGCACTCGGCGGGGCCGAGCTCGCGAGCCGCGGCATCCACGACGTCACGGGGAACGCCGAGGACGCCGAGGTCGTCCCGGCCTGAGCCGGCAACCCCGCACCGACGCCCGGAGAGCCGACAGGCCCGTCCCGCGCCGGGCGTCAGTCGGTGAAGCCCACGTCCTGCCAGCGCGGCGCCTCGAACTGCGTCGGGCCGTAGTTCGCCAGGTCCGCCCGCACCCCCCACGTCCACGGCTCGATGAACAGCGGGATGGTGGTGTGGAGGGCGGTGACCTTCTCGTCGATCTGGTTCGCCAGGGCGATGCGCGCGTCGAGGTCCAGCTCGGCGCCGGCGCGCGCGAACAGGTCCGTCAGCGACGCGTCGGACACGCCGCCCAGGTTGTTGTCCGGGTTGGCCGGGTCGAACGAGGACTCGACGCTGGCCAGCGGGAAGGCCGAGCCGAGCGACGCGAAGTACGTGGCGTCGAAGTCGCGCGTCTGCGTGGAGATGTAGGACGTGAAGTAGTCCTCCCACGGCACGGTGACGACCTGCACGTCGAAGCCCGCCGGTGCGGTCTGCTGGCGCACCAGCTCGGCGACGTTCGACGAGACCGGCGTCTCGCTCGGGACGATGAACCGCACGGTCAGCGGCGCGCCGTCCTTGGTGGCCACCCCGTCGTCGCCGATGGTCCAGCCGTCCCCCGTGAGGATCGCGCGCGCGTCGTCGGCGTTGGCGGTCAACGTGCTGCCCAGGTGGTCGACGTAGCCCTTCTGCCCGGGGACGAACACCAGGCTGCCGGAGAGCTGGGTGGGGGCGCCCACGGCGCCGACCACCGCCTCGGCGAGGGTCTCGCGGTCGATCGCCACGGCGAACGCCTTGCGCACGGCCTCGTCGGCGAACGGGCCGGACAGGCCGTTGAGGGTGATCATCCGCAGCACGGTCGACAGGGCGCGCTGCACCACCGCGTCGGAGCGCTGCTCGGCGGACACCAGGACGTCGGCGTCACCGTGCACGTCCACCGCGTCGATCTCCCCGTTGGCGAACGACTGGCCCTGCGTGGTGCGGGACACCGCGCGGAACACGATGGTGTCGAGCTTCGGCGCGTCGCCCCACCAGCGCGGGTTGCGCCCGAAGGTGAGCACCTGCCCCGCGGTGTCGACCCCGGTGACGACGAACGGCCCGCCGGACACGTACGACGTGCCGTCGGACGCCATCGGACCCGCCTGCCACGCCGACTCGGCGTGCTGCGGGGTGTCCATCAGCCACTGCGGGTACACCGCCGTCAGGGCGCCCGCCCACTCGGCGTCGGGGCTGGAGAAGGTCAGCACCACGTCCCGGTCGTCGGCCCCGCGCTCCACCGAGGACACGTCGGCCCAGACGGGGTTGGGGATCACCGGGTAGCTCTCGTCGGCGCCCGACAGCGCGTGCCACGTCGCCGCGACGTCGCGGTAGGTGATCGGGGTGCCGTCCGACCACACGGCGTCCGGGTTGATCTTCAGCTCGACCACCTGCGGGTTCGACGAGGTGACCTCGAGCGAGGCGACGTAGTCGGGGTCGGGCTGCCACGCGCCGTCCGCCGTCAGCCGCACGAACGCCGGCACGTACAGCGTCGCGATCAGCAGGTCGTCGCCCTGCGTGTTCGGGCTGCTCGTGTGGTAGACGGCCGGCAGCGCGTCCACGGGCAGCGTCAGGGTGCCGCCGTCCGCCACCTGCGCGCGGTCCGCGGCGCGCCAGCCCGTGGGTTCGAGCACCGTGGCCGACGAGGACGAGGACGAGGACGAGGTGTCGGGCTCTCCTCCGGGCGCGCAGGCCGCGAGCAGCAGCCCCGCGGCAACGAGTCCGGCGAACCGCGCGGTGCGGCGCCGCAAAGCCATGGGAGTCCTTCCAGAACAGGTGTCCAGATGCCGGAGCCCATCATGGTGGAGACCGCGGTGTTCCGGGCGAGTAACGGGCCCTCGCGGCGCGCCGTCGTCCGGTTTCGCCCGGTGTACCGTCGGCGCGATGCTCCCGTTCCTCGCGAGACGGTTCGGCGCCCACGCGCTGCTCGCCGCCGTCGCGGCGGTCGCCGGCTACGTCCTGGCCAGCCTGACGCTCAATCCTGCGGCCCGGTTCGCGGGACGCACGCCGCCGGTGCCCGACGAGGTGGTCGCACAGCAGCTCGGCGCCTTGGGCCAGGATCCCTCGGTCCCGCTCGCGGCGCGGACGTGGGGCTGGCTCGTCGGCCTCGTCACGCGCGGCGAGCTGGGCCTGTCCAGCCGCGGGGTGCCGGTGGCCGACGAGATCGCCGCACGCGCTGGCGTCAGCCTGCGGCTGCTCGTCGTCGGCACGGCGCTCGGGGTGCTGCTGGGGACGGCCGTCGGCGTGTGGGGCGCGGTGCGCCAGTACCGCTGGCCGGACCGCGTCACCGGGGTGGCGTCCTACCTCCTCCTGGCGACGCCGGCGTTCGTGCTCGCCGTGGTGCTGATGACGGTGGCGACGTGGCTGAACGGGGCCGCGGGCCGCACGGTGGTGCCGTTCACCGGCGAGTACACCCCGGGACTGGAGGGCGGGTTCTGGACGGTCGCCGGTGACCGCGCCGCGCACCTGCTGCTGCCCACGCTGTGCCTGGCGTTGGCGGGCGCCGCGTCGCTCTCGCGCTACCAGCGCTCGGCGATGCTCGACGTGCTGTCCGCCGAGCACGTGCGCACCGCGCGCGCGCTCGGCTACCCGCGCCGCGCGGCCGTGCTCCGCCACGGGATGCGGGTGGCGCTGGCGCCGATGTCGGCCTTCGTCGCCTACTCGTTCGGGCTGGTGCTCGCCGGGGCGACGGTGACCGAGCTGGCGTTCTCGTGGCACGGGATGGGGGAGTACCTCGTCTCGTCGATCGCGCAGAACGACGTCAACGCCGCGGCCGCGACCGTCCTCTACAACGCCGTGCTGGTGCTCGCGGCCGGCACGCTGGCCGACCTGCTGCACGGCGCGCTCGACCCGCGGGTGCGCGAGCCGTGAGCGCGCAGCTCGCCGAGCCTGTCGCGGTGCGCCGGCCCGACCACTGGCTGCGGCGCACGTTCGCGCAGTCCCAGGCGTGGCTGGGAGCGGGGCTGCTGGCCGCGGTGGTGCTGTGGGCGCTGCTCGGGCCGCTGCTCGCCCCGCTGGACCCGGTGACGGCGGACCCCGCGGCGTTCGGCCGGCCACCGGGCCGCGTCCACTGGTTCGGCACCAACGCGATCGGCCAGGACCTGTACGCCCAGACACTGCTGGGGCTGCGCACGTCGCTCGCGGTGGGGTTCGTCGCAGCGCCGGTCGCCACCGCGATCGGCGCCCTGGTCGGCGCCGTCGCCGGCTACGCCGGCGGGTGGCTGGACCGGGCGCTCGTCTGGCTGGTCGACCTGGCGATCGTCGTGCCGTCGCTGTTCCTGCTGCTCCTCCTGGCGCCCCGGTTCGGGCGGGCGGGCTGGCTGGCGGCCGCGCTGGCGATCGCGCTGTTCGGGTGGATGGTGATCGCGCGCGTGGTGCGCGGCCAGGCGCGCACCCTGCGCGACCGGGACTTCGTGCGCGCCGCGGTCTACGCCGGGGTCCCCGCCCCGGCGGTGGTCCGACGCCACGTGCTGCCGCACCTCGCGTCGCTGCTGGTGGTCGACCTGACGGTCGGCGTCGGCGCCGCGGTGCTCACCGAGGCGACGCTCGGGTGGGTGGGGCTCGGCGTCGCGCCGCCGGCGGTGTCGCTGGGCACGCTGCTCGCCGCGGGCAGCCCGGCGGCGCTCACGCGACCATGGCTGTTCTTCTTCCCGGCCGGCGCGCTCGTGGTCACCGTCCTGGCCACCAGCCTGCTGGGCGACGCCGTGCGCGACGCCCTCGACCCGCGGGGGTCGGCCCGTGGCTGAGCCGCTCCTCGCCGTGGACCGCCTGACCGTCGCCTACCCGCGGCGGGGTGGCGAGGTGGTCGCGGTGCGCGAGGCGTCGTGGGACGTCGCGCCGGGCGAGGTGGTCGCGCTCGTCGGGCGCTCCGGTTCGGGCAAGACGACGAACGCGCTCGCGGTGATGGGCCTGCTGCCGGCGCGGGCCCGTGTGGCGGGGTCGGTGCGGCTGACCGGGCAGGAGCTCGTCGGCCTGCCCGACGAGCGGATGTCGCGGCTGCGGGGGCGGCGCGTGGCGATGGTGTTCTCGGACGGGGCGTCCGCGTTGACGCCGGTGTACCGCGTGGGTGCGCAGCTGGCGGCGGCGGCGCGGCTGCACGGCTCGTCGCGCGCCGGCGCGCGGGCCCGGGCGGGCGAGCTGCTGGACCTCGTCGGGCTGCCGCCCCGGCTGGCCGACGCCTACCCGCACCAGCTGTCCGGCGGCCAGGCGCAGCGGGTGCTGGTGGCGCTGGCGGTGTGCGGCTCGCCGGACCTGATCCTGGCCGACGAGCCCACGTCCGCCCTCGACCTGACGGTGCAGGCCCAGGTGCTCGACGCGTTGCGCCGGGCGCGCGAAGCCGTGGGCGCCGCGGCGGTGATCGTCACGCACGACCTCGGCGTGGTGGCCGCCGAGGCCGACCGCGTGGTGGTGCTCGAGGGCGGGTCCGTGGTGGAGGACGCGCCGGTGCGGCGGCTGTTCGCGGCACCGGGCGCGCCGGCGACCGTCGCGCTGCTGGCCGCGGCGCGGGCGGGTGCCCCGATGACGGGGGCCGGCCCGGCCGGCGCCGGCGCGGGTGGCCGTCCGGCGCCCGCCGCGATGACGGACGGTGCGGCGGCGACGACCACCGGGGCGGCGCCCGAGCCGGTGATCGAGGTCGTCGGGCTCGGCCACACCTATCCCGGCGGCCGGCGAGGCGCGGTGCGCGCGCTCGACGGGGTGACGCTGGAGCTGCGGGCGGGGCGCACGCTGGCGCTGGTGGGGGAGTCCGGCGCCGGCAAGACCACCGTGCTGCGCAGCGTGCTGGACCTGGTCGCGCCGCAGGAGGGGACGGTGCGCGTGCTCGGCCGCGACACCGCGACCCTGGACCGTGCCGGGCGGGCGGCGCTGCGACGGCTGGTGCAGCCGGTGCTCCAGGACCCCACGGCGGCCCTCGACCCGCGGATGGCGGTGGCGGACCTCGTCGGCGAGCCGCTCACCGTGGCGCCCAGGCTCCCGGCCGACGAGCGCGCGCGGCGCGTGGCCCGGGCGCTCGCGCTGGTGGACCTCGACCCGACGATCGGCGCGCGCTTCCCGCACGAGCTGTCCGGCGGTCAGCGCCAACGGGTGGCGATCGCCCGGGCGCTCGTCGTCGAGCCGCGCGTGCTGCTGCTCGACGAGCCCGTGTCCGCGCTCGATCCCGTGGTGCGGGGTCAGGTGCTGGCGCTCGTCGGCGACCTGCGGCGGCGGCTGGACCTGGCGTGCCTCGTCGTCGCGCACGACCTGCAGGTGGTGCGCGCCCTGGCCGACGACGTCGCGGTGATGTACCGCGGCGCCGTGGTGGAGCAGGGGCCTGCCGCGCGGGTGCTCGCCGACCCGCGGCACCCGTACACCGCCGCCCTGCTCGCGGCGGAGCCGGTGGCAGACCCGGAGCGGCGCCGGCCGGTGCCCGGGCTGGGGACGGGTCCGGCCGCGGGTGTGCGAAGGGCGCAGGCCCCGGGTGCGGGTCTGTGAAGGGCCCAGGCCCCGGGCGGGTTGTTTCCGGTGTGTTACGGAAATCTCGCCGCCATGTGCACGGACCCAGGGAATCCGTACTCGGCAGTATCGATCTCGTAACGATTCGAAGCCGCCGCCCGAGGTGCCCGCTTTGTCCCGATACCCGACGACTACCTTTCTGTCCAACTTGTGGCGGACCTTTTGCCTGCCCTCGTTCCCCCGGGAACGAGCCAGCAGGCACCGCCCGACTCCCTTCCCTGGAGGAACATTGAAGATCAGGCGAATCGCCAGCCTGGCCGCGTCGCTCGCGGTCGGTGCCCTGGTGCTCACCGCGTGCAGCAGTGGCGGTGAGACTCCGTCGGAGACGTCCGGCAGCTCCGAGCCGACCGGTGTCGCGACGTCCGAGACCGCCACCGAGGGCGGCAGCACGGGCACCGTGACGGCGAACGGCAGCGAGCCCCAGAACCCGCTCATCCCGACGAACACCAACGAGACCGGTGGCGGGAAGATCCTCGACCTGATCTTCGCCGGCCTGGAGTACTACGACGCCTCGGGCGCCCCGAAGATGGAGGTCGCCGACTCGATCACGTCGGACGACAACATCACGTGGACCATCAAGCTCAAGGACGGGTGGAAGTTCACCGACGGTACGCCGGTGCAGGCCCACAACTTCGTCGACGCGTGGAACTACGGCGCGTACTCCCCGAACGCCCAGCTCAACGGCTGGTGGTTCGCGGAGATCGAGGGCTTCGACGCGCTCCAGGCCCCGACCGACGCCGAGGGCAACCCGACCGGTGACCCCGCGGCCAAGGAGATGACGGGCCTGACGGTCGTCGACGACCTGACCTTCACCATCAAGCTGACCTCGGCCCTGGCGGACTACCCGCTGCGGTTGGGCTACTCGTCCTTCTACCCGCTGCCCGACGTCGCGTTCACCGACATGGCCGCGTTCGGCGAGAACCCGATCGGCAACGGCCCGTACAAGGTCGGCACCTGGACCCACAACCAGGACATCACGCTGACGCCGAACCCGGACTACACCGGTGACCGCGTCGCGCAGAACGGTGGCGTGGACCTGGTGTTCTACCCCGAGCTCGACGCCGCGTACGCCGACCTGCTGGCCGGCAACCTCGACGTCATCGACGCGATCCCCTCGTCCGCGTTCGGCTCGTTCGAGTCCGACCTGGGCGACCGCGCCGTCAACCAGCCTGCGGCGATCTTCCAGTCCTTCACGATCCCGCAGAACCTCAAGCACTGGGAGGGCGAGGAGGGCAAGCTCCGCCGCGCCGCCGTGTCGCACGCCATCAACCGCGCCGAGATCACCGACGCGATCTTCAACGGCACCCGTACGCCGGCCTCCGACTTCACCTCCCCGGTCATCGCCGGCTGGTCCGACTCGGTCCCCGGCTCCGACGTGCTGAAGTACGACCCCGACACGGCCAAGCAGCTGTGGGCCCAGGCCGACGCGATCTCGCCGTTCGAAGGCACGTTCACCATCGCGTACAACGTCGACGGTGGCCACCAGGAGTGGGTCGACGCTGTGATCAACTCGATCAAGAACGTCCTCGGCATCGACGCGGCGGGCCAGCAGTACGCCGTGTTCGCCGACCTGCGCACCGACGTGCGGGCGCAGAAGGACACCGGCACCTCCGGTCTGACCGGCGGCTTCCGCACCGGTTGGCAGGCCGACTACCCCGGCCTGTTCAACTTCCTCGGCCCGCTCTACGCGACCGACGCCAGCTCGAACGACGGCGGCTACTCGAACCCCGCGTTCGACGAGCTGCTGACGAAGGGCTCGTCGGCCGCCTCGCTGGAGGAGGCCAACGGCTTCTTCCAGGAGGCGCAGACGATCCTGTTCCAGGACCTGCCGGCGATCCCGCTCTGGTACTCCAACGTCACCGGCGGCTCGGCCGAGACCGTCTCCAACGTGGAGTTCGGCTGGAACAGCGTCCCGCTGTACTACGCGATCACCAAGGCGTGATCCACCTGTAGTGAGCTGAGGGGCGGGGCCCGTCAGGGCCCCGCCCCTCAGTCTTGCCCCGTCGGGGTCGCGACACCGATGGGCTAGAGTTCCGCTCCGTCGGTGTGCGCCTCGAGGACGAGGGCGCGTCCGCGCGGCGCTTGCCGATTGATCCGTTCGACGAAGGAAGGCTGGCTGATGCTTCGGTATCTCGGCCGCCGCCTGCTCCAGGCGATCCCGGTGTTCTTCGGGGCCACCCTGCTCATCTACGCCATGGTCTTCGCGATGCCGGGCGATCCCGTCCAGGCGCTGGGCGGCGACCGCGGGATCAGCGACGCCCTGGCCGCGCAGCTGCGCGCCGAGTACAACCTGGACAAGCCGTTCATCGTCCAGTACCTGCTCTACCTCCAGGGCATCTTCACCGGCGACTTCGGGACCACGTTCTCGCGGCAGCCGGTGGGGCAGCTGCTGGCGCACGCCTACCCCATCACGTTCAAGCTCGCGATCATGGCGCTCACCTTCGAGGCGGTCTTCGGCATCGGCTTCGGCCTGATCGCCGGACTGCGCAGGGGCCGCTGGTTCGACTCCACGCTGCTGGTGGTCAGCCTGGTCGTCATCGCCATCCCGACGTTCGTCATCGGCTTCGTCATGCAGTTCGTGGTCGGCATCAAGTGGGGGATCCTGCCGGTGACGGTGGGCCAGAACGTCAACTTCCGAAGTCTGCTGATGCCGGCGATCGTGCTGTCGGCGGTCTCGTTCGCCTATGTGCTGCGGTTGACGCGCACGTCGGTGGCGGAGAACCTCAACGCCGACTTCGTCCGCACCGCGACGGCCAAGGGGCTGACGCGGCCGCGCGTGGTGATCGTCCACGTGCTGCGCAACTCGCTCATCCCCGTGGTGACGTTCCTGGGCGCCGACCTCGGGGGCCTGATGGGTGGCGCGATCGTCACCGAGGGCATCTTCAACATCAGCGGAGTCGGCGGGACGCTCTACAAGGCGATCCAGCAGGTGCACGCCCCGACCGTCGTGTCGTTCACGACGATCCTCGTCATCGTCTACATCGTGGCGAACCTGCTCGTCGACCTCCTCTACGCCGCCTTGGACCCGAGGATCCGCTATGCATGAGAAGCTCCGCCCGCACGCTCGCCCGGACCAGGGTCACTTCTTCGCGTCGCTCGACGACGCGGTGCTCGACGACGTCGACGTCGTCGACGAGGCCGCCGCCCCCGCGAGCCTGTGGCAGGACGCATGGCGCAACCTGCGCGCGCGCCCGCTGTTCTGGGTGTCCGGGTTCCTGATCCTCGCCGCGGTGATCACGGCGGTGTTCCCCAGCATCTTCACCAAGACGGACCCGTTGTTCTGCGAGCTGGGAAACAGCCTGGGGCTGCCGGCGCCGGGTCACCCGTTCGGCTTCGACAAGCAGGGCTGCGACATCTTCGCCCGCACCATCTACGGTGCGCGCGCGTCGGTGACGGTCGGCGTGCTGACCACCGTGTTCGTCGCACTGCTCGGGTCGATCGTCGGCGCGATCGCCGGGTTCTTCGGCGGCTGGTTCGACTCGCTCCTGTCGCGCATCACCGACATCTTCTTCGCAGTGCCGCTGGTGCTCGCGGCGATCGTCGTCATGCAGATGTTCCGCCAGCAGCGCGGCGTCTGGACCGTGGTCGCGGTGCTGGCGGCGTTCGGGTGGCCGCAGATCGCCCGCATCACGCGCGGCGCGGTGATGAGCGTCAAGAACGCCGACTTCATCACGGCGGCCAAGGCGCTCGGAGCATCGCGGACCGCGGCCCTGGTCCGGCATGTCATGCCGAACTCGCTCGCGCCGATCATCGTCACCGCGACCGTGTCGCTCGGAACGTTCATCGTCGCCGAGGCGACGCTGTCCTACCTGGGTCTCGGCCTGCCGACCACGTCGATCGTCTCCTGGGGCGGTGACATCTCCGCCGCGTCGCGCTCGCTGCGCGACCAGCCCTCGATCCTGTTCTACCCCGCCGGGGCTCTGGCCCTGACGGTCCTCGGCTTCATCATGATGGGAGACGCCGTGCGCGACGCCCTCGACCCGAAGGCGCGCAAGCGATGAGCACAGCCGCCCCCGTCCCCTTCAACTCCTCGATGCCGGACATGCTCGAGGAGACGCCGCTGCTGAAGATCCGGGACCTCGACGTCTCGTTCAGCACCACCACGGGCGTGGTCAACGCCGTGCGGGGTGCGAACCTCACGATGTACCGCGGGCAGTCGCTCGCGATCGTCGGCGAGTCCGGCTCCGGGAAGTCCACCACCGCGCACGCGATCATCAACCTGCTGCCCGGTACGGGCAAGGTGACCGGCGGGTCCATCGAGTTCGACGGCCGCGAGATCGTCGGACTCTCGGAGAAGGACTTCGTCGGGATCCGCGGGGCACAGATCGGCCTGGTGCCCCAGGACCCGATGACCAACCTCAACCCGGTCTGGTCCATCGGTTACCAGGTCAAGGAGGCGCTGCGCGCCAACGGCATCGCGACCGGCAAGGCGGCCGACAAGCGGGTCGCCGAGCTGCTGGCCGAGGCCGGCCTGCCCGACGCCGGCCGCCGGGCGAAGCAGTTCCCCCACGAGTTCTCCGGCGGTATGCGCCAGCGTGCGCTGATCGCCATCGGCCTCGCGGCGCGGCCGCAGCTGCTCATCGCCGACGAGCCCACCTCGGCGCTCGACGTCACGGTGCAGCGGCGCATCCTCGACCACCTCGAGGAGCTGACCGCCGAGCTGGGCACCGCGGTGCTGTTCATCACGCACGACCTGGGGCTGGCCGCCGAACGCGCCGAGCAGCTCGTCGTGATGTACCGCGGCCAGGTGGTGGAGTCCGGGCCGTCGCTGAAGATCCTCTCCGACCCGCAGCACCCGTACACCCAGCGCTTGGTCGCCGCGGCGCCGTCGCTGGCGTCGCGTCGGATCCAGAGCGCCAAGGCCCGCGGCGTCACCTCCGACGAGCTGCTCGCGGTCACCCACGGCGACGGCATCAGCCCCGCGCGCGGCGAGCTGATCCGCGTGGAGCACCTGACCAAGGTGTTCGAGATCCGCGGCGCGGGCAAGGGCGAGAAGGAGTTCAAGGCCGTCGACGACGTGTCGTTCACCATGACGCGCGGCACCACGATGGCGCTGGTCGGCGAGTCGGGCTCGGGCAAGTCGACCGTCGCGAACATCATGCTCAACCTGCTCCAGCCCACCGACGGGAAGATCTGGTTCGAGGGCACGGACCTGCACACGCTCGGCAAGAGCCAGGAGTTCGCGTTCCGCCGCCGCGTTCAGCCGATCTTCCAGAACCCGTACGGCTCGCTGGACCCGATGTACTCGATCTTCCGCACGCTCGAGGAGCCGCTGCGGATCCACGGGGTCGGCGACGGCAAGTCACGTGAGAAGCGGGTGCGTGAGCTGCTCGACATGGTGGCGCTGCCGCAGTCGACCATGCGGCGGTTCCCGAACGAGCTGTCCGGCGGCCAGCGCCAGCGCATCGCCGTGGCGCGGGCCCTGGCGCTGTCGCCCGACGTCATCGTCTGCGACGAGGCGGTCTCCGCGCTCGACGTGCTGGTGCAGGCGCAGATCCTCAACCTGCTCAACGACCTGCAGGCGGAGCTGGGGCTCACCTACCTGTTCATCACGCACGACCTGGCGGTGGTGCGCCAGATCGCCGACGAGGTCTGCGTGATGCAGGACGGGCGGATCGTCGAGGCCGCGACCACCGACGAGGTGTTCGACAACCCGCGCCAGGACTACACCCGGGAGCTGCTTGCGGCGATCCCCGGCGCCAGCCTGGACATCTTCGGAGCCGCCTGACGCGGCTGCCAGGCCGCGCAGTCGGGCCGACGACGGGGAAGATGTCGTCGAGACCGGCCTGCGGAGGTGACGGCGGATGGGCGGTGCTGGGCGGGGTGCGCGTCGCGCCGTCACGCCGCTGCTCGTCCTCGCCCTCGCCGCATGCACCGCGGACCGGGTGGACCCGGACCGCGGTGACAGTGTGGTCATGGCGATCGACATGCCGTTCACCTCGCTCAACGCCGGGCTGCCCGAAGGCCGCACGTCCGGCAGCACCCTGGTGCGCGGGCTGGTCACCGACGGGTTCGTCGGGCTCGACGAGGGCGGCGGTGCCGTGTTCGACAGTGGGTTCGGGGTGGTCGAACGGCTGTCCGACTCCCCACTGACCGTCCGGTACACGATCGCCACCGGTGCACGTTGGTCGGACGGGGTGCGGGTCACTCCCGCCGACCTGCTGCTCGAGTGGGCGGCCAGGTCGGGCCGGTTCGACGAGGTCACGCCGGGGGAGACGCCGCCGGTCACGCCGACGGTCCCGTCCGAGCCGGGATCGAGCCCGTCGGCGTCGCCGCAGCCGGGACCGAGCCCGTCATCGTCGTTCGAGCCGGTCGGCTTCGGCGCCCCGTCCGCAGCGCTCAACGCCGTCTCGGCGCTGCCGACGATCGACGGCAGCACCCTGACCCTCGTCTACGACCACCCGGTTCCGGACTGGCAGGTGGCCCTGGACGTGGGCCTGCCGGCGCACGTCGTCGGGCGCGTAGCGCTGGCAGGGGAGGCGATGGCGCCGACGATCGGCGCGGGAGCGGCGTGGTCCGACGAGGTGAGCCGGGCGATCACCGAGGGGGACCGGCCGTCGCTGGCCCGCATCGCCACGGCGTGGCGGACCGGCTTCGACGCGGCAGCCCTCGCCGCCGACCCCTCCCGGGCCGTGACCACAGGGCCCTACCGCATCGAGTCGGTGGACGCAGGCCGGCGCATCGCGCTGGTGCCCAACGTCGACTACACCGGCGCGCGCCCCGCGAACCGTGTCCGGATCGTCGTGCGCTGGGACCTGGCCCCGCTTGACGCGGTCGAGGCCCTGCGCTCCGGCCAGGTCGACATCGCGGCGCCGGTGTCGACGCCGGACGTCACCGCCGCGCTGACGCGTGTGCCGGATGCCCTCATCCACTCGGGGGGCGGCCCGGTGCTCCAGCTGGTGCTCAACGAGGCGGCGGGCCCGTTCGCGGTCGATCGCCCGTCGCGAGCCGCCGCGGTGGCCACGCTCCGGGCGACGTTCGTGGCGTCCGTGCCGCGCGCCCGGCTGGCGCGTGAGGCGGGCGGGCCGCCGTCGTCCGCGGTGCTCGCGACGCTCGGCCCCGGTGCGGTCACCGACCCGCCGGTGGCGACCGGCGGCGCGGGCGACGTGGCCGGGCCGGTCCCGCTCCGGGTGCTGGTCGCGACCGGCGACCCGGTGCGCGCCGCGATGCTCGACGAGCTGACGGCTGCCGCCTCAGCCGCCGGATTCGAGGCGTCGGCCGCGCGTCCGCGCGACCCGGACACGGCGTTGTGGACCGAACCGGAGTCCTGGGACGTCGCGCTGGTGCCCGTGCCACAGGCCGAGCTGCCGATCGCGGCCACCGTCGACCGGTGGCACGCCGGCGGGACGAGCAACGTCTCCGGTCATGCGGACGGCAGGCTCGACGTCGTCCTCGACGCGCTGGCCCGGACCTCGGACCCGACGGCCGCCGCGGCCGCGCTCGCCCGGGTCGGGGCCTCGCTGCGCGACGCCCGCGCCGTGGTGCCGTTGGTCCGGCGGCCGAGCGTGATCGCCACTGTCCAGCGCGCGGCCGGTTCGCCCTATCCCAGCCTCGGCGACCTGCCGCCGGTGCCGTGGGGGGATGCCGACCTCGCGCCGTGGTGGTCGTGGGCGGTCGCCGGTGGCGGCGGTTGACAATCGCGCCGCCTACCCGCCGATGGCGGACGCGCCGCCCGCAACGCCGTCAGCCAGGCGCGCGCTCGCGTGAGTCGTCGAACGACGGCTGGCCGAACTTGGGCCGTGGCCCGGACGCTCCCGACGCCGCCGAACCGGACGCTCCGCCATCGGCAGAGTGTGCCATCACCTCGCCCGGGGGCGATTCGTCGGGCGCCGCCGAGCCGGGGACCAGCCGGCCGTCGGGATAGGCGAACACGTACTCCCGCCGACCGTTGCGGCTGATCGCGATGTCGTCGTTGTGCACGCGGCCGTGGTCGTGCTCGCAGAGCTGGACGCCGTCGACCAGGTCGGTCCGCCGCCGGCGGCTCCACCAGGTGATGTGGTGCAGCTGGGTGTAGCGGGCGGGCATCGCGCAGCCGGGGAAGGCGCAGCCGCCGCCGTCGCGTCCGATGATCGCCTTGCGCTGGTGAACGGTGAAGAGCCGCTTCGCGGCGCCCTCGTCGACGGGTACGCCGGCGGCGTCGAGCACCAGGCGTGTCACCTCGCAGTCACACAGCGCCTTGGCGACCTCGGACGCCGGCCACACGGAGCCGTCCTCGTCGGTCACCGGGCTCACGCCGCGCAACCGGCCGACGACGTCCGCAGTCGAGCCCCCAGTCGGCACGCCGCGATCGTCGGGCCGCGGCGAGCGCAGCGCCGCCCACGACTCCTCGCGGATCAGGAGCATCACCTGGGGCGGTGCGACGGAGCCCGGCGTGGTGCCGGCGTCGTCGAGCACGCGGTCGGCCATCGCGGCGAGGGCATCCGCGCGGCGCTGGGGTCGGTCGCGGTCGTCGTCCAGCGCGGGCCGCGGGCACAGTGCGTCGATGGCGCGCTGGAGCCGGTTCCCCGCGATCGAGTCGAGCAGGCCCTTGACCCGCGTGCCCTCCGGCCCGTGCGACACGTTGAGGAACCGCGCACGCCGTTGGGCGTCATGGTCGCGCTGCCGCGCCGCGGGGTCCAGCTGGGCGCCGAGACGCGTCAACGCCCGTCCGAACTCCCGCGCGTCCAGCCGGCCGGCGAGCTGCACCAGCTCGGCCTGGCCACCGGCAGTGGTGAGCTGAGCCGCCAGCAGCGGGGACGACGAGGTGGCCCGGGACAGCTGGCGCACGTGGCCGGGCGTGACGGGACCGTCGACGAGCGCGTCGGCGACCGCGGGCATCGCCGCGAGCGTCGCGGCCTGACCCACCTGCGCGAAGCCGTCGTAGCGGCTCTGGCGCGACGCTCGACCCACCCACGACGCGAAGTCCCGTTCGCCCCGCGCCGCCCAGGTCCCGGCCTCCCGCTCGGCGTTGAGCAGGTCGGCCCGCATCGCCGTGATGGCGGATGCGGCGGCGTCGAGATCGGACAGTCCCTGTCGGCGTTGCGCATGCGACCACTGCTCGGCGGTGGTGGTCTGCACCCGCGCAACGCGGCACAGCCCGACGAGGTCGGACAGGAGCCCCGCCGCGCTCTCTGGCTCCCCCACGGTCCCACCTCCGATCGAACGTGTGTTCGAAGAATACTGGATCGAGAGGTTGCGCCGCAACCCATAAATCGTCCTGACCTGCACGAACGTCTGTGCGCGGGTTCTCCGCACCGCGGGCTGTGGGCGGCTCGCTGCCGCCCGCCACGCCGCTCCGGCGCTGCGCCACACCGGCAGTACCCCCACCCGCTGCCGATACCGACCCGTGCGACCGCCGCCGCCCGGCCGCCACCGACCCGTTCGACCCGCCGCCGCCCCCCCGACCAACCCCGGCCACCGCCGCGCCCGCCCGCGGCCCCGCCGCTGACACCACCGACACGCCCTGCCCACCCCGGCCGGTAGAATCGCCAACCGCGCCCGCCGCGGGGCGCGATCCCCCTGACTAAGGACTGGCAAACGTATGCCCGCAGTGCGCCCCGACCTGCGCAACGTCGCGATCGTCGCGCACGTCGACCACGGCAAGACCACGCTGGTCGACCAGATGCTCTGGCAGACCGGCGCGTTCGGCGAGCACGACCACGTGGAGCGCCGCGCGCTCGACTCCGGTGAGCTCGAGCGCGAGAAGGGGATCACGATCCTCGCCAAGAACACCGCGGTCCGGTACCGCGGCGCCTCGGCGACGGTCCATGGCCAGCCGGACGGCATCACCATCAACGTGGTGGACACCCCCGGGCACGCGGACTTCGGCGGCGAGGTGGAGCGCGGGCTGTCCATGGTGGACGGCGTGGTGCTGCTGGTCGACGCCTCCGAGGGCCCGTTGCCGCAGACGCGCTTCGTCCTGCGCAAGGCGCTCGCCGCCGAGCTGCCGGTGATCCTCGTCGTCAACAAGGTGGACCGGCCGGACGCCCGCATCACCGAGGTGGTCCACGAGACCACCGACCTGCTGCTGGGGCTCGCGGCGGACCTCCACGAGGACAACCCCGACCTCGACCTCGACGCCGTCCTCGACGTCCCCGTGGTCTACGCGAGCGCCAAGTCCGGCCGCTCCTCGCTGGCGCAGCCCGCCGACGGCGGCCAGCCGGACGGTCCCGACCTCGAGCCGCTGTTCGCGACGATCCTCGACAAGATCCCCGCCCCCACGTACGACGAGGGCGCGCCGCTGCAGGCCCATGTCACCAACCTCGACGCGTCGCCCTTCCTGGGCCGCCTGGCGCTGCTGCGCATCTTCAACGGCACGCTGCGCAAGGGCCAGACCGTCGCCTGGGTGCGGCACGGCGGCACCACGCAGAACGTCAAGGTCACCGAGCTGCTCGAGACCAAGGCGCTGGACCGCGTGCCGACGGACCAGGCCGGCCCCGGTGACATCGTTGCCGTCGCGGGCATCGAGGACATCACCATCGGCGAGACGCTGACCGACCCCGACGACCCGCGCCCGCTCCCGCTGATCACCGTGGACGACCCGGCGATCTCCGTCACCATCGGCATCAACACCTCGCCGCTGGCCGGCAAGGGCGGCAAGGGTCACAAGGTGACCGCGCGCCAGGTCAAGGACCGGCTGGAGCGGGAGCTCGTCGGGAACGTCTCCCTGCGCGTGCTGCCGACCGACCGGCCGGACTCCTGGGAGGTCCAGGGCCGCGGCGAGCTCGCCCTGGCGATCCTCGTGGAGCAGATGCGGCGCGAGGGCTTCGAGCTCACCGTCGGCAAGCCGCAGGTGGTCACCCGCGAGGTCGACGGCACAACCCACGAGCCGTACGAGCACATGACCGTCGACGTCCCCGAGGAGTATCTCGGCGCCGTCACCCAGCTGCTCGCGCAGCGTCGCGGCCGCATGAACACCATGGCCAACCACGGCACCGGCTGGGTGCGGATGGAGTTCGTCGTGCCGTCGCGCGGGCTGATCGGGTTCCGCACGCGGTTCCTGACGGACACGCGCGGCACCGGGATCGCCTCCTCCATCGCCGAGGGGTACGACGAGTGGGCCGGGCCCATCGAGTCGCGCAGCACCGGCTCGCTGGTCGCCGACCGCGCGGGCGTCGCCACCCCGTACGCGCTCATCGCGCTCGCCGACCGCGGGACGTTCTTCGTCGGGCCCACCGAGGAGGTCTACGAGGGCATGGTGGTGGGCGAGAACCCGCGCAACGAGGACATGGACGTCAACATCACGCGCGAGAAGCAGCTGACGAACATGCGCTCGTCCACCGCGGACGTGTTCCAGAACCTCACGCCCGCGCGGCGCCTGACGCTCGAGGAGACCCTCGAGTTCGCCAGCGAGGACGAGTGCGTCGAGGTGACGCCCGAGGTGGTGCGCCTGCGCAAGGTGGAGCTCAACCAGGTGGAGCGGGCGCGCGCCCGGGCCCGGGCCAAGGCGGCCGCCCGGCCGTGAGCGGCCGGCGGTCCGCTGCGTCGTCCGACGAGCGTCCGGCTCCCGCTGCGCTGCCCGACGAGCGTCCGGCTCCCGCTGCGCTGCCCGACGAGCGTCCGGCTCCCGCTGCGCTGCCCGACGAGCGTCCGGCTCCCGCCTCCGTGGACGCGCGGCGGGCGGCCCCGCCGCCCGGTGTCGCCGGCCCCGGCGGGCTCGTCGTCGTGCACGCCCACCCGGACGACGAGACCCTGGCGACCGGCGCCCTCCTCGCGACGTGGGCGGCCGCGGGGCTGCCGGTGACCGTGGTGACGGCGACGCGCGGCGAGCGGGGCGAGGTGATCGGCCACGAGCTGGCGCACCTGCAGGGCGACGGGCCGGCGCTCGCGGCGCACCGGACCACCGAGCTGGCGGCGGCACTCGCGGCGCTCGGGGTCACGGACCACGCGTTCCTCGACACCCTCCCGCCGCCTGCGTCCCATCCCGCCACACGTGGGACTGGTGGGGCCAGTGAGGCGGAAGTGACGTCACACCAGTCCCACCGGTCACATCAGCACCACGTGTGGCGGGATGGGACGTACCGGGACTCCGGGATGGTGTGGGTCGGGGTGGCGCGGGCGGGCGCCGTGCCGCCCGAGGACGTCCCTGCGGGCGCGTTCGTCGGCGTCCCCCTGGACGAGGCTGCCGGCCGGCTGGCCCGGCTGCTGCGTGATCGTCGTCCGGCCGTGGTGGCGACCTACGACCCCGACGGCGGCTACGGCCACCCCGACCACGTCCGCGTGCACGAGGTGACCATGCGCGCCGTCGCGCTCGCAACCGGGCCGGGCGACGGCTGGGCGCCCAGCGTGCTGTGGCGCCGCAGCGGCCGCGAGGCACTCGCAGCCGGGTACCGTGCGCTGGCTGACGGGCGGACCCGCGCAGCGCTCGGTGCGCCGGCCGACGGTCTCACGCTCCCCGACCCCGCCGGTCCCTTCCCGGCGGTCGTCGTGCCCGACGAGGACCTCGACCTCGCCGTGGACGTCGCCCCGGTGCGCGACCGCATGCTCGCGGCGCTCCTCGCGCACGCCACGCAGGTCCAGGCGGTGCGCGCCGTCGACGCCCCGGCCCTCGTCGGCTGCTACGCCCTGTCCGACGGGCTGCTCGCCCCCCTGCTGCCCGACGAGGCCTACGTGCTCGCCGCCGGCCCGGAGCCGGCGCTGCCTCCCGGCGTGCGACGGTTACCCTGACGGCGTGCAGCCCCTGACCGCCGCCACCCTCGGCAAGGCCGTGCTGACCCTCGCCGGCGGGGTGCTCGTCGGCGCCGTCGGCACCGTGATGCACCGTGCGTCGCCGCCGTGGGGTCTGCTGGCCGCGCTCGCCCTGGCGCTGACCGCCTCGGCGACGGCCCGCGCGTGGGCCGGTTGGGTGACGTGGGTCGGCTACCTCGGCGGGCTGTTCTTCGCGGTCCAGGCGATGGCGCAGACGGGGCCGGGCGGTGACGTGCTGGTGCCGGCGCGCGAGGCGATCGGCTGGGTGTGGGTGGCCGGTTCGCTCGCGCTGGCCCTCGGCGTGGGGCTGCTGCCCGCGCGACTGTTCACGGATGGGCCGGGAGTCTCGAGCGCCCCGGCCCTCCCCGACGAACCCGCACGATGATCCCCGACGCCTACCGCGCGGTCGCCACCCGGCTGCCCGGCGCGGTGTGCGTCGTCTCGGTGCGGTGGCGGGGTCACGTCCACGCCACGACGGTCAGCTCGGTCGCCTCGGTGTCGCTCGACCCCCCGCAGCTGTTGTTCTGCGTGCACTTCGACGCCCGGCTGGCGGACGCGTTGTCGGACGTCGACGGGTGGACCCTGTCCGTCCTCGGCGCGGAGCAGGCGCACGTCGCCGACTGGCTCGCCTCACCCGGCCGGCCGACGGTGGGGCAGCTGGAACGCGTGCCGCACACCGACTCCGACCTCACCGGGGCGGTGCGGATCGGCGGGGCGGCGGCCTGGTTCGACTGCCGTACCGCCGCCGCGCTCGACTCCGGCGATCACCGCATCGTCGTCGGCGACGTGCTCGACGCTGCGGTCGGTCCCGGTGCGGGGGCCCTGGTCCACCTGACGGGCGGACTGCGCCCGGTCCGGTGAGCGCCGCCCGCCGTGCCGCTCGGACCGTGACGGTGAGGAGCCGTAGAATCCCGCGCGACGTACGAACGGGGGACACGGATGGGGCGCGAGACCGAGAGCGAGGACACGGTCGATGCGCCGACGGCCGACGAGACCCCCGGGTCCGCCGCGGCAGACTCCGGAACCACCTGGCCGACCTGGGAAGACATCGCGCGCCTGCACCGCGTCCCCGGCAAGGACGGGTCCCCGCCCCCGCAGCCCGTGTCCGAGCAGCCGGCGCCGCCCCCCGTGGCCGACGCGGAGCCGGCGGACGGCGAGGTCGACGAGGCCGTGCCGGATGACGGCCACGTCGACGAGGCCGTGCCGGCCCGGGATCGGGCCGACGAGGAGGCCGGAGAGACCGAGCCGGACGAGGTTGCGCTCGATGAGGTAGCACCGGAGGAACCCTCTGAGCCGGTCGGGGCCGTCGAACCGGACGACTCCTCGGAGCCCGAGCCGGCCGCCCCGGACGACGCCACGCAGATCCTTCCGCCGATCGCGGCGGCCCAGGACCCCGTGGTGTCCGACGACGAGACGGTGCTGATGGCGGCGGTCGTCGAGCCGGCGCCCACGACGGACGCGCCCGACGAGGTGCAGCCCGCGGACGCCGACGGAGAGAGCGACGAGCAGCCCGCCGAAGCGGAGCCCGAGCCCGAGCCCGCTGACGCCGCGCCGTCCGAGCAGCCCGCCGACGCCGACGCGGCCGAGCCGGAGGTCGACGCGGCCGAGCCGGAGGTGGTTGCGGCCGAGTCCGAGGTGGTTGCGGCCGAGCCCGAGGTGGTTGCGGCCGAGCCCGAGGCGGCAGCTCCCGCCGCGGACCCCGCCGTCCCCGACGACGAGACGACGGTGCTGTCGCCGGTCCCCGCGGCGGTCCCCGTGGCGTCGGGCGACGAGACCGTGGCGGTGGTTCCCGCCCGTGTCAGCGTCTTCCCCGCGACGTCGTCGGCACCCAGCGCCGGTCCCCGCATCACGGCCGGCCCGGTGCCGCTCGTCGGGCGCATGCGCGAGGCGGACATGCTCGACGTGTTCCCCGAGCAGCGTCACCCGCGCCAGTGGCCGCGGAACCTGGCGATCGCCGCGGGCGTCGTCGTGCTGCTCGGTGGCGGCTACCTCGCCGCCTGCTACGCGCTGGGCGACCGGGTGCCGCGCGGCGCCACGGTGGCCGGCGTCGACATCGGCGGCCTGTCGTCCGCCGAGGCGGTGGCGCGTCTGGACGCCGAGCTGGCTGCGGCGACGGACCGACCGCTCGACATCGTCGCGCAGGACGTCCACGCGCAGATCGACCCGGTGGCCGCGGGGCTGTCGTTCGACCCGCGGGCGACCGTCGACGGGCTGACGGGCGTGCGACCGGCCGACCCGGGCCGCCTGTGGACGCAGGTGGTGGGGCTGGGCGAGATCGCGCCGAAGGCCACCGTCGACACGGCCAAGCTGCAGGCGGCGCTCGCCTCCGTCGCCGGTTCGCTGCGCGCCGACCCGGTGGACGGCGCCATCGTCTTCGCCGACGGCACGGCGCACGCCACGCCCGCGGCGGACGGGTGGGAGGTGGACCAGGCCGGCTCCGTGGCGCGGATCGCCGAGACGTGGCTGGTGGGGGCGCGCCCCGTCGAGCTGCCGGTGGTGCCCGTGGAGCCCGCGATCACGCAGGCCGAGACCGACCGGGCCCTGACGCAGGTGGCGCAGAACGTGCCGGCCGGCCCGGTGTCCCTCGCGGTCACCGGCCGCAGTGCCACCCTCACCGGCGCCCAGATCGCGGCTGCGGCGTCGTTCGTGCCGCAGGACGGCGCCCTGGTGCTGACGCTGGACGGGCAGGCGCTGACCGACGATGTGCTGACGCAGCTGCCGGACCTGCTCACCCCCGCCGCGGACGCCCACTTCGAGTTCCAGGACGACCACCCGGTGATCGTGCCCGGCGTGCCGGGCACGCGGCTGGACCCGGCAGCGGTGGCGCAGGCGGTGGCCGCGGCCGCGTCGAGGCCCACCGGCCGTCAGGCGAGCGTCGACCTGTCGCAGACCGATCCGGCGCAGTCGACGGCGGCGCTCGAGGCACTCGGTGTCACGCAGGTGGTCGGCGAGTTCGCCACCCCGTTGACCAGCGACCACATCCGCGACATCAACATCCGGCAGGGTCTGGCGAACATCACCGGCGTGCTGGTCCGGCCCGGCGAGGAGTTCGGCCTGACCGACGCGCTCGGCCCGATCGACGCCGAGCACGGCTTCGTCGAGGCCGGCGCCATCGTCAACGGCGAGCACACCGACGCCTGGGGCGGCGGCCTGTCGCAGGTCTCCACCACCACCTACAACGCCGCCTACCTGGCCGGGATGGAGATCGTCGAGCACCACCCCCACTCGGAGTGGTTCTCGCGCTACCCGGAGGGCCGCGAGGCGACGATCTTCACCGGCACGCTCGACATGCGGTGGAAGAACAACACCCCGTACGGGGCACTGGTCCAGGGGTGGGTCTCCGACGGCAAGGCACACGTGCGGATCTGGGGCAGCCCCTACTGGACGGTCGAGTCGTCGACGAGTGCGCGCAGCAACGTCCGCGCGACCACCACGGTGTACTCGCAGTCGCCCACGTGTCAGCCCCAGAAGGCCGGCAACCCCGGCTTCACCGTGACGGTGACGCGCACGACCTACCTGGGCGCGGACCTCAAGGACACCGAGTCGTGGACCACCACGTACCGGCCGCAGAACCAGATCGTGTGCGGCCCGCCGCCACCGGACACGCCCCCCACGGGCTGACGGACGCGGTCAGCGCACGCGCCGCAGGCGGTCAGCGCACGCGCTGCAGGCGGTCAGCGCACGCGCCGCGGGCGCGGCGCCGGCGCCGGGGGCACCACCTTGGTCAGCCGGATCGCCTCGGCGGGCACCCGCACGTCGCCGCGTCGCGTCCGCACCAGCACGCCCTCGTCGGACACCTCCAGCACGTCGCCCAGCACGTCGGTGAAGTGCGGGGGCGGCGCGTCCGCCGGCACGTCGTCGAGGGCCCGGCGCACCACCACGCGCACGCCCGGGGTCCAGGTGCGCCACGGCGGCTGGTCGGGAACGGCAGGGGGCACGTGGGGGATACTAGGTCGACCGAGGACGGGAAGGACCAGCCGTGACGTACGTGATCGCCGAGCCCTGCGTGGACGTCAAGGACCGGGCGTGCATCGAGGAGTGCCCGGTCGACTGCATCTACGAGGGCCGCCGGTCGTTGTACATCCACCCGGACGAGTGCGTGGACTGCGGCGCCTGCGAGCCGGTGTGCCCCGTCGAGGCCATCTACTACGAGGACGACCTGCCGCCCCAGTGGGCCAGCTACTACCAGGCGAACGTCGAGTTCTTCGACGTGCTGGGCTCGCCGGGCGGGGCCGCCAAGCTGGGTCAGGTGGACCACGACCACCCGATCGTCGACGCGCTCCCGCTGCGCGGCTCCGGCGAGTAGGCCGGCATGGGCCTGGTGACGGACCGGCTGCCCGACTTCCCCTGGGACACGCTGGCCGACGCTGCGGCGCGCGCCAGGTCCCACCCCGGCGGCATCGTCGACCTGTCGGTCGGCACACCGGTGGACCCGACGCCCGAGGTGGTCCGCGCCGCGCTGGTCGCGGCCGCCGACGCCCCGGGGTACCCGGCGACGGCCGGCACGCCGGAGCTGCGCGAGGCGGTGGCCCGCTGGTTCGCCCGCCGGCGCGGCGTCCCGGACCTCGACCCGGCGGCGGTGCTCCCGACGCTCGGGTCGAAGGAGATGGTGGCGCTGCTGCCGTCCCTCCTGGGCCTGGGAGCCGGCGACGTCGTCCTGCACCCGGCCTCCGCGTACCCGACGTACGACGTCGGCGCCCGGCTGGCGGGAGCGACGCCCGAGCCGTGCGCGGACCCCGTCGCCCGCCTCGCCGCCGACGACGCGGGCGCGGTGCGGCTCGTCTGGCTCAACTCGCCCGGCAACCCCGACGGCTCGGTGCTCGGCATCGCGGAGCTGCGCGCCGTGGTGACCGCAGCCCGCGCGGCACAGGCCCGGCACGGCAAGCCCGTGGTGGTGGTGGCCGACGAGTGCTACGCCGAGCTGGCGTGGGACGAGCCGTGGGCGAGCCAGGGCGTGCCGAGCCTGCTCGACCCCCGCGTGACCGGCGGGAGCCACGCCGGCTTGCTCGTCGCCTACTCGCTGTCCAAGCAGTCCAACCTCGCCGGCTACCGCGCGGCGTTCCTCGCGGGCGACGGCGAGCTCGTCGCCCGCCTGCTCGAGGTGCGCAAGCACGCCGGCTTCATGCTGCCGGCCCCGGTCCAGTCCGCCATGGTGGCGGCGCTGTCGGACGACGAGCACGTCGCCGCGCAACGCGCGCGCTACGCCCGCCGGCACCGGTTGCTGCGCGCGGCGTTCGAGGAGGCGGGCTACGCCGTCGACGGCTCGGCCGCGGGCCTGTACCTGTGGCTGCGACCCGCCGCGGGCGCGCAGGGCGCGCGCGCCACCGTGGAGGACCTGGCCGGGCTGGGCATCCTCGTCGCCCCGGGGACGTTCTACGGGGAGGCGGGCGCGGGGCACGTGCGCGCCGCGCTCACCGCGTCCGACGAGCGGATCGGCGAGGCATGCACCCGCCTCGCGGGTGCATGATGTGCCCCGGCGAAACTGCCTCGACATCAAGATAAATTTTCGGTAGGGGATTGGTGTCCCGGACCGGTCGAAGGTAAAGTCCCGCCAAAACTTCGGTGACGCATGGACCAGTAGGGCGCAACGACGCGGAACGGCCCGGTCGGAATCGCGCAGGAAGGACGTTCCTATGACCGACACGGTCACGGCCGCGGTGCAGCTCGTCGTCGACGGCCAGACGCGTGACCTGCCGATCGTGCACGCGACCGAGGGCAACGACGGCATCGTCGTGTCCTCCCTGCTGCGCGACACGGGGATGGTCACCGTGGACCCGGGGTTCATGAACACCGCGTCCTGCGAGTCGAAGATCACGTACATCGACGGCGACGCCGGGATCCTGCGGTACCGCGGCTACGCGATCGACGACCTCGCGGAGCACTCGTCGTTCCTCGAGGTCGCCTACCTGCTGATCCACGGCGAGCTGCCGGACGCGGCGACGCTGGACGCGTTCACCGAGCGCGTCAACCGGCACACGCTGGTGCACGAGGACTTCCGCACGTTCATGGGCACCTTCCCGCGCGGCGCGCACCCGATGGCGGTCATGGCCTCGGCGATCAACGCGCTGTCGACCTTCTACCCGGAGTCCCTCGACCCGTTCGACCACGACGCCGTCGAGCTGGCCACCGTGCTGATCCTCGCCAAGACCCGCACCATCACGTCCTACGTCATGCGCTCCAGCAAGGGCGAGCCGCTGCTGTACCCGGACTACTCCCGCGGCTACGTCGAGGACTTCCTGCGCATGGCGTTCGCGGTGCCGTACCAGGCCTGGGATCCGAACCCGGTGGCGGTCAAGGCGCTCGACAAGCTGCTGATCCTCCACGCCGACCACGAGCAGAACTGCTCCACGTCGACCGTCCGGGTGGTCGGCTCCAGCCACGCGAACATCTACGCGTCGGTCGCCGCCGGCATCAACGCGCTGTCCGGCCCGCTGCACGGCGGCGCCAACGAGGCCGTGCTCAAGATGCTCTCCGAGATCAAGGCGAACGGCGGCGACGCCTCCGCCTTCATGCGCCGGGTCAAGGACAAGGAGGCCGGCGTCCGGCTGATGGGGTTCGGCCACCGGGTCTACAAGAACTACGACCCGCGCGCCGCCATCGTGAAGGAGTCGGCGTACGACGTGCTCAACGCGCTCCACGTGCACGACGAGCTGCTGGACATCGCGATGCGCCTGGAGGAGATCGCGCTGTCCGACGACTACTTCATCTCCCGCAAGCTGTACCCGAACGTCGACTTCTACACGGGCATCATCTACAAGGCGATGGGCTTCGACGAGGCGATGTTCACCCCGCTGTTCGCGCTCGGCCGGATGCCCGGCTGGATCGCGCAGTGGCGCGAGATGATGCTCGACCCCCAGACGAAGATCGGGCGCCCGCGCCAGATCTACACGGGCGCCACCGAGCGGCCCTACGTGCCCGCCGCGGAGCGCTGACCTCGGCTCCGGCGCGGTCGGTGGCTACCGGGCGAGGGTGAGGACCACCGTCCCGGGCGCCAGCGTCGCGACCGCGGGCGTGGCCGCCCAGCCGTCCGTGCCGCGCACCCACGCCTGGTCGGACACCTGCACCCGGTCCAGGGCCAGGGGCTGGGCGAGCGCGACGGCCCACTGGGCGAGCGCCCAGCCGGCGCGCGCGGGGTCGTCGGGCGCCAGGCCCGCGGCGTCGAGCGTCACCGTCGCCGCGACGCCGGCCGCGTCGTTCGCCGCCAGGGCCGACGAGGGCAGCTCGCCCCAGTCGCGGGTGGCCCGCGCCAGCACCGCGTCCGCCGACCCCGCGCCGTCCGCCGGTTCGAGCGCGCACGTCAGCGCCCCCCGCGAGTAGCCGGTCAGCGCGGAGGCGAACGCCCGCGCGCGGCCCTCGTGCTGCGCATAGGCGTCCGGGAACGCGGAGCGCTGCACCGCCTGGGCCGCCTCGGTGATCGGCAGCTCGTTCCAGCCGGGCACCCGCACCAGGTGGTCGAGGAACGTCCCGGTCGCGTAGACCGGGTCCGTCACCTGCTCCCGGGTGCCCCAGCCCTGCGACGGCCGCTGCTGGAACAGGCCGAGGGAGTCCAGGTGCCCGTAGTCCAGGTTGACCAGCTTGGACTCCTGGAGGGCCGTGGCCAGTGCGATCGTCGCCGCGCGGGCCGGCAGCCCGCGACGGACGGTGATCGCCGAGATCAGCGCCGCGTTGTCGACCTGCTCGGGGGACAGCCGCCAGTCCGTGCCGACCACGTCGGCGTGGCAGGCGACGTCCACCGGCGCCGGGCCCCGGTCCAGCAGCGCGACCACGCCCCAGACCGCGGCGGCGGCGAGCACGACGAGCCCGGCCGCGAGGGCGAGCGCGGTGCCGCAGCCTCGGCGCGTCCGGCGCCTGCGCGGGCGCCTGGTGGCCATGGGTCCCCTCGTCAGTTGTCGTGCAGCATCGCGTTGAGGTGCACACCGACCCCGGAGCGGGCGACAGCCTCGACGGCGCCGGTCAGCGAGTTGCGGCGGAACAGCACGCCGTCGCAGCCGGCCAGCTCGCGTGCCGCGACGGTGCGGGGCTCGTCGTCGGTCGAGGCCCCGCCCGGGAAGCCGACGAGCCTGACCTTGGTGCCGGCGGTCAGGTAGAGCCCGGCCTCGACCACGCAGTCGTCGCCGAGCGGGATGCCCAGCCCCGAGTTGGCGCCGAGCAGCGTGTGGCGCCCGATCGAGACGCGCTCGCGCCCGCCGCCGGACAGTGTGCCCATCGTCGAGGCGCCGCCGCCGACGTCCGAGCCGTCGCCGACGACGACGCCCGCAGAGATGCGTCCCTCGACCATGGCCGTACCGAGCGTGCCCGCGTTGTAGTTGACGAACCCCGCCTGCATCACGGTGGTGCCGGGCGCCAGGTGCGCGCCGAGGCGGACTCGGTTGCCGTCGGCGATGCGTACGCCGCTCGGGATCACGTAGTCGACCATGCGCGGGAACCGGTCCACGCCGTGGACGGTGAAGGGCCCGCGGGCGCGCAGCCGCAGCCGCAGCTCCTCGAAACCCTCCGCGGGGCACGGGCCCAGCGACGTCCAGACCACCAGCGGCAGCACCGAGAACACGCCCTCGAGGTTGATCGTGTTGGGCACCACGAGGCGGTGGGACAGCAGGTGCAGCCGCAGGTAGGCGTCCGGCGTCGTGGCGGGCGGCGCGTCGAGGTCGACGATCGTGGTGACCGCCTCGATGCGCACGCCGCGGGCCTCGTCGTGCCCGCAGGCCGCCGACAGCTCGGCGGGGACCGCCGCGCCGGCCGGCGGGAGGCCGAGCGCGGGCCGGGGGTACCAGGTGTCGAGCACCGCGCCCGCGTCCGTGACGGTGGCCAGGCCATGCCCCCAGGCGGTCCGCTCGGTCATGGCCCACAGAGTACGGGGAGCGGGACTTAGGGCATCGCGCGGGACGGGGACCGGCCCCTACTGTGGCGCCGTGGCCGACCCCAAGGGCTTCCTGCGGGTGCGGCACCGCGCACTGCCTGCGGACCGGCCCGTCGACGAGCGGTTGGCGGACTGGTGCGAGGTGCACGCGCCGCGCCCGGGCGACCCCGAGGACCTGGCGCTGCTGCACGGGCAGGCGAGCCGCTGCATGAACTGCGGCGTCCCGTTCTGCCACTTCTCGTGCCCGCTGGGCAACCTGGTGCCGGAGTGGAACGACCTGGTGTGGCGCGGACAGTGGGCCGACGCCGCCGACCGGCTGTTCCAGACGAACAACTTCCCCGAGTTCACCGGCCGGCTGTGCCCCGCGCCCTGTGAGAGCGGCTGTGTGCTCGGCATCAACCAGCCGCCGATCACCATCAAGAACGTCGAGGTGTCGATCGTCGAGGAGGCGTTCGCCCGCGGCCTGGTCACCCCCAAGGTGCCGCGCTGGTACACGGGTCACACCGTCGCGGTCGTCGGCTCCGGACCCGCTGGCCTGGCGTGCGCGCAGCAGCTGACGCAGGCCGGGCACACCGTCGCCGTCTACGAGCGGGCGGATGCGGCCGGTGGGCTGCTGCGTTACGGCATCCCCGAGTTCAAGATGGAGAAGGCCGTCGTCGACCGGCGCCTGGCGCTGATGAAGGAGGAAGGCACCCGGTTCCACCTCGGCGTCGAGATCGGGCGCGACATCTCGGGGCGCGAGCTGTCCCGCCGCTACGACGCGGTGGTGCTGGCCATCGGCTCCACCACGCCGCGCGACCTGCCGGTGCCGGGCCGCGACCTGGCGGGCGTGCTGCAGGCGATGGCGTACCTGCCGCCCGCGAACCGCACGGCGCGCGGCCAGGAGGTCGCCGACCAGCCGCTGGCCACCGGCAAGGACGTGGTGGTGATCGGGGGAGGCGACACCGGCGCCGACTGCCTCGGCACCGCGCTGCGGCAGGGCGCGCGCTCGGTGACGCAGCTGGAGATCCTGCCGCGCCCACCGCAGGAGCGGCCCGAAGGCCAGCCGTGGCCCACCTACCCGGCGGTGTTCCGCGTCGCCTCGGCGCACCAGGAGGGCGGCGAGCGCGTCTACGGCGTCTCCACGCTGCGCTTCCTGCCCGACGAGCAGGGCGCCGTGCGGGCGCTGGAGATCGTCGACGTCGCCCCCGGCGAGGGCGGGCTGCGGCCCGTGGCCGGCACGGAGCGGGAGATCCCGGCGCAGCTGGTGCTGCTGGCCATGGGCTTCACCGGCCCCGAGCGCACCGTGCTCGACGAGCTGGGGGTGGGCGTCACCGCGCGCGGGACGGCCGAGCGCACCGACGGCTTCGCCACCGACGTCGAGGGGGTCTTCGTCGCCGGCGACGCCGGCCGCGGCCAGTCGCTCATCGTCTGGGCGATCGCCGAGGGCCGTGCCGCCGCGCGCGCCGTGGACGCCTACCTGTCGGGGACGGGCAGCAGCCCGCTGCCGGCTCCGATCACCGCCGCGACGGCGAGCCTGCGGCTGTAGCCCGTAGGGTCGGGGCCGTGGCTGCCGAACCCCTGGCCCTCGACCCGTCCGCCGACCTCCTGACGCTGTTCCGCGCGATTGTCGACGTCCCGTCGGCATCCGGCGACGAGACCGCCCTGGCCGACCTCGTCCAGCGCTCGCTGGCCGGGCTCGCCCACCTCGAGGTGCTCCGCGACGGCGACGCCGTGGTGGCCCGCACGCACGCCGGGCGCGCCCGCCGCGTGGTGGTCGCCGGGCACCTCGACACGGTGCCGATCGCCGGGAACCTGCCGAGCCGGGTGGACGGCGACGGTGTGGTGTGGGGTCGCGGCACCGTGGACATGAAGGGCGGCGTCGCGGTGATCCTCGCGCTGGCCGCCACGCTGGACGAGCCGGTGCACGACGTCACGTGGGTGCTCTACGACCACGAGGAGGTCGCGGCCGAGCTCAACGGCCTGGGCCGCGTCGCGGCGGGGCACCCGGACTGGCTCGCGGCGGACTTCGCCGTGCTCGCCGAGCCGACGGCCGCCGGCGTCGAGGGCGGCTGCAACGGCACGCTGCGCGCGCTGGTGCGGGTGCCGGGCGTCGCCGCGCACTCGGCCCGCGCCTGGACGGGCGTCAACGCGATCCACCGGGCGGGGGAGGTGCTGCGCCGGCTCGAGGCCTACCGGCCGAGGACCGTCACCGTGGACGGGCTCGCCTACCGGGAAGGCCTCAACGCGACGCTGATCAGCGGCGGCACGGCGGCCAACGTCATCCCCGACTGGTGCACGGTGACGGTCAACTACCGGTTCGCACCGTCCACCAGCCCCGCGCAGGCCGAGGCGCACGTGCGCGAGGTCCTCGACGGCTTCGACGTCGAGATCGCCGACGTCGCGGCCGGTGCCCGCCCTGGGCTCGACGACCCCGCGGCCCGTGACTTCGTCGCCGCGGTGCTGGGCACCACCGGCCGGGAGCCCACCGCCAAGCTGGGCTGGACGGATGTGGCCCGGTTCGCCGCCCTGGGCATCCCGGCGGTCAACTTCGGCCCGGGCGACCCGCTGCTGGCCCACACGGCCGACGAGCGCTGCCCGATCGACCAGGTGGAGCAGGTGCGCGCCGCGCTGGCGGCCTGGCTGACGCCCTGATCGTCCGCTCCCGGCCGCCGGAGGCAGGTCCTGCGGCCCTAGAGTCGAGCCATGACGGAGGACCGAGGGGCGGACGCCCCCGCGGACGACGAGCGTCCCGCGAAGCGGCGCAAGTCCAACGGCTACCGGCGCGGCCCCGTGCTGCTGCGCGGGGGTCAGATCCCGGCGACGACGAGCGACCAGCGGCTGCTGTCCCCCGCGGAGCGCACCACCTGGCTGCACGACGACCCGTGGCGCGTGATGCGCATCCAGAGCGAGTTCGTCGAGGGTTTCGGCGCGCTGGCCGAGGTGGGTCCGGCGGTGAGCGTGTTCGGGTCGGCGCGCACCGTGAAGGGCGACCCCGAGTACGCGCTGGCCCGTCGGATCGCGGCCGGCCTGGTGCGCGCCGGCTACGCGGTGATCACCGGCGGCGGGCCGGGGATCATGGAGGCCGCGAACCGGGGCGCCGCCGAGGAGGGCGGCAAGTCGATCGGCCTGGGCATCGAGCTCCCCCACGAGCAGGGCATCAACAAGTGGGTGAACCTCGGCATCAACTTCCGCTACTTCTTCGCCCGCAAGACGATGTTCGTCAAGTACGCCGAGGGCTTCGTGGTGCTGCCCGGCGGGTTCGGCACGCTCGACGAGCTCTTCGAGGCGCTGACGCTGGTGCAGACGCACAAGGTGACCGGGTTTCCCATCGTCCTCGTCGGGACGCAGTTCTGGTCCGGCCTCATCGACTGGATGTGGGACGCCCTGGCGGCCCGCGGCCTGATCTCCCCGGGGGACGTCGAGCTGCTCAACCTGACGGACGACCCCGACGAGGCCGTGCGGATCGTCGTCGAGCGCGGCGCGGCGCTGCGTGCGAAGGAGGAGGCCCACCCCGAGGAGACCTCGGGGTGGTGACGCTCCCGGAGGGCGTCCCACCCGGTGCGCCGCCCGTGCGGCTTCGCGGGCGCGAGCTGGCCGGACCGGTGGTGATGGCGGTGATCAACCGCACGCCGGACTCGTTCTTCGCCGCCGCCCGGTACGACGACGGCGGGGCGCGCGTCGCGGTAGCGCGGGCGGCCGACGAGGGCGCGGCGATCGTCGACCTCGGTGGCGTGCGCGCGGGGCGTGGCCCCGAGGTGACCGTGGCCGACGAGGTGGCGCGGATCGCGCCGCTGGTCGCCTACGTGCGCTCGTCGCACCCGGACCTGCTGGTGTCCGTGGACACGTGGCGCGCCGAGGTGGCGCGGGCGGTGGCCGACGAGGGCGCGGACCTGCTCAACGACACGTGGGCGGGGCACGATCCCGGTCTGGTGGAGGTGGCCGCGGAGCGCGGCCTGGGCGTCGTCTGCTCGCACACCGGGGGCGTGGTGCCCCGCACCGACCCGTTCCGCGTGACGTACGGCGAGGACGTGGACGGCGTGCTCGACGACGTGGTCGCGACCGTGTCGTCGGCGGCGGCGCGCGCGGTGGCGCTGGGCGTGGACGCCGCGAGCGTGCTGCTGGACCCCACGCACGACTTCGGCAAGAACACGTGGCAGTCGCTGCACCTGCTGCGCCGCACGCAGGCGCTGGTGGCGCTGGGCCACCCGGTGCTCATGGCCCTGTCCCGCAAGGACTTCGTCGGCGAGACGCTGGACCTGCCCGTCGACGAGCGGCTGGAGGGCACCCTGGCCGCGACGGCGGTCGCCGCCTGGCTCGGCGCCCGCGTGTTCCGGGCGCACGACGTCGCGGCGACCCGCCGCGTGCTGGACCTCGTCGCGAGCGTGCGGGGCGAGCGGCCGCCGGCGGGGACGGTGCGGGGCCTGGCGTGACGGCCCTGAAGGACGCCGCGCCGGGGGCGCGCTCGCACCCGGCCGACCCGCGCGCCTGGCCGTGGTGGGCGCAGGTGCTCGGGGTCTACGCGGCGAGCCGCGCTCTCACCACGGCACTGTTTCTGTGGGTCGCCCGGTTGCAGGGCCCCAACCCCTGGACGCCGCCCCGGCCGGGCTACTGGCAGCTGGTGGCGCTGCCGTTCGACGCCTCGTGGTACCGCGACGTGGCGCTGCACGGCTACCCGCTGCCGCTGCCGACCGGCCCGGACGGCCGGGTGCTGCAGAACGCGTGGGCGTTCTTCCCCCTGTACCCGACGGCGACGCGCGGCGTCATGGTGCTCACCCGGCTGCCGTGGGAGGTCGCCGCCCCGCTGCTGTCGACGGCCCTGGCCGGTGCGGCTCTGCTCCTGGTGCACCGTTGCGTCGCCGAGGGCGCACCCCGGGCGGTCGCCGCCTGGCCGGGGCTGCCGCTCGCGACCGTCGCGCTGGTGAGCGTCTTCCCCGCCTCGCCGGTGCTCCAGGTGGCGTACTCCGAGTCGCTCGCGTTGCTGCTCGTCGCGGGGGCGCTGCTGGCGCTGGTGCGCTGCCGGTACGGCTGGGCCGCGCTCGCGCTCGTCGCGCTCGCGCTGACGCGTCCGGTGGTGCTGCCGATGGCGGTCGTGGTCGTCGTGCACGCGGCGGCCCGGTGGCGCGCCACGGCGCGGGGGGACGACGAGCTGCGCCCGCGGGACGGCGCCACGCTGGTGGGTCTCGTCGCGCTGGCGGCGGCGTCCGGCTTCGTCTGGCCGGCGGTTGCGGCGTGGGCCACCGGGGTGCCCGGTGCCTTCGTGCGCACGCAGGAGGCGTGGCGCGGGACGGCATCGGTGGCGCCGTTCGTCGGCTGGACGTACGTGCCGCAGTACTGGTTCGGCCCGTGGTGGCCGCTCGTCGTCGCCGCCGGCTGGGCGTTCGCGGTCGCGGTGCTGCTGGCGCCGTCGTCGTGGCGGCTGGGGCGCGAGCTGCACGCGTGGTCGGCCGCCTACGTCGCCTATCTGCTCGCCGCCCCCGAGCCGGGCAGCAGCCTGGCGCGGTTCCTGCTGCTCGCGTTCCCGGCCGGCGCCGCGACGGCCGGCGCGGTGGGCCGCACACCGCGCGGGCGGCGGGTCTGGCTGGCGTTCGTCGTGCTGCTCATGGTCGGCCTCCAGGCGGTCTGGCTCCGGCAGGTCTGGGTGTCGAGCGTCGAGGGGAACTGGCCGCCGTGACGACGATCGAGGCGGTGCGGGCCCGGTGGCTCCCGCGCGCCTGGCCGTGGTGGGCGCAGACCCTCACGGTCTACGCGGCCGCCCGGCTGCTGTCGCTCGCCGGGCTGGCCGCCGTGCTGGCACACCAGCAACCGGTGGTCGGGATGCCGGAGCACTCGCTGCCGACCTTCCTCGGCTCGTGGTACGACGGCGTGTGGTACCGCCGGGTCGCGGAGGAGGGCTACCCGCGCGAGCTGCCCGTCGACGCCGCCGGCGGCGTGCGGGAGAACGCGTGGGCGTTCTACCCGCTCTACCCGCTGCTGGTGCGCGCGCTGATGACCGCGACGGGCGGCGGCTGGAACCTCGTCGCGCCGCTGACGTCGGCGGTGCTGGGTGCGGCGGCGATGCTGGTGCTGTACCGCCTGCTGCTGGCGGGCGCTCCCGCCGCGGTCGCGGCCCGGCCCGGCCTGCCGCTGGCGACGGTGGCCCTCCTCTCGCTGTACCCGGCGTCGCCCGTGCTGGCGGTGGGCTACACCGAGTCGCTCGCGCTGCTGCTCGTCGTGCTGACGCTGCTGCTGCTGGTGCACCGCCGGTACCTGTGGGCGCTGCCCGCCGTGGTCGCGCTCGGCTTCACGCGGCCGGTGGGGCTGCCGCTCGTCGTCGCCGTCCTCGCGCACGCCGGGCTGCGGTGGTGGCGGCAGCGGCGCGGGGCGGACCGCGTGGGCACAGGCGAGTGGGCCGGGATGGCGGCGCTCGCCGGGACGGCGGGGGTGTCGGCGCTGGTCTGGCCGGCGATCTGCGGCTGGGTCACCGGCGTGCCGGACGCCTACCTGCGCACGCAGCAGGCGTGGCGCCAGGTGGCGAGGTTCGGTCCGTTCGGAGGCTGGCTGCCCGTGCTGGGCGACCGCCCCGCCCTGGCCGTGGCGTGGGCGCTCGCCGTGGTCGCCGTCGGTGCGCTGCTGGCGTCCGCGGCGGGCCGGCGGCTGGGGGTGGAGCTCGTGGCGTGGACGGTGGGCTACCTCGGGTTCCTCGCCGCCGTGCTGGAGCCGAACAGCACCAGCCTGGTGCGGTTCGGGTTGCTCGCGTTCCCGCTGGTCGCGGCGGTGCTCGGCCTGGTGGCGCGTCCGGCAGCGCGGGCCCGGACGTGGTTCGCGCTGCTGTGCGTCGCGAGCGTGGCCGGCCAGGCGGCGTGGCTCTGGTGGATCTGGCGGGTGACCGTCGGGGACGCCTGGACACCCGCGCCGTGACCCCGGCCCGGACCCGTGAGGGTGCCGTGACCTAGAATGGCCCCAGACATTCGACCGCCCGACCAGGGCGTCGACGCACGTTCGCGAAGGAGAGGCCCCGCATGGCCGCGATGAAGCCGAGGACCGGCGACGGACCGCTCGAGGTCACCAAGGAGGGTCGCGGCATCGTCATGCGGGTACCCCTGGAGGGTGGCGGCCGCCTCGTCGTCGAGCTGTCCGCCACCGAGGCGACCGAGCTGGGCGAGGCCCTCACCTCCGCCGTCGGCTAGCCCCGGATGGCCGCACCAGGATCACGGCTCCGTCCCCTTCCCGCGGTCACGCTCTCGGGCGCGCCGCTCGCCGGGACGCCGCTGCTGACGGACGGGTCCATCCAGGCCGTCGCCGTCCCCGTCGCCCCGGCACGCCCGGGCGACGACGGGCTGACGCCCGGCGTCGGTACCGCGCAGGTCGCCGCCCGCTACGGGATCGACCTCGCCGAGCTCGCGGAGCGCGCGGGTCTGTCCGGCGCCGCGGGTGAGGTGCACACCGTGCACCTGCCGCGTCCCGCGGGCTCCGCCGTGACGCTCCCGTGGACCGGGCTGCCCGCGCGCATCGTGCTGGTGGGCGTCGGCGACGGCGGGCACGCCGCGCTGCGGCGCGCCGGAGCGGCCCTGGCCCGCGCGGTGCGCGGCGTCGGCGCCGTCGGCACCACGCTGGGCGACGACCCGGCGGCGGACGCCTCGGCGGTCGCCGCGGCGACGCGCGCGCTGGTCGAGGGGTACCTGCTGGCCGCCTACCGCATCCCCACGCTCGCCTCCGGCACGACCTCCGAGACCGCTGCCGACCTGGTGCTGCTGGGCCGGGACGGCTCCCGCGCCGGCGCCGCCGTCGTGGCGGCGCGCACCGCGGCGACCGCGACCTGGCTGGTGCGGGACCTGGCGAACACCCCGTCGAGCACCAAGAACCCCGAGTGGCTCGCGAGCCAGGCGAAGCGCCTCGGCACGGCCGCCGGGCTGCGGGTCGAGGTGCTCGGGCCGCGCGAGCTGGCCCGGGACGGCTTCGGCGCGATCCTGGCCGTCGGTGCGGGCTCGGCCTCGCCGCCCCGGCTGGTCGTCGCGCGCTACGAGCCGGCGCAGCCGGGCGGGCGGCACGTCGTCGTCGTCGGCAAGGGCATCACGTACGACACGGGCGGCCTGTCCATCAAGCCGCGCGAGTCGATGGTCACCATGAAGACGGACATGGCGGGCGCCGCCGTGGCGCTGGCCACCGTGATCGGCGCGGCGCAGGCGCGGTCCCAGCACCGCGTCACCGCGGTGCTGCCGCTCGCCGAGAACCACTTCGGCGGCTCGTCCTACCGGCCCGGCGACGTGGTCACCGCATACGGCGGCACGACGATCGAGGTGTTCAACACCGACGCCGAGGGCCGCATGGTGCTCGCGGACGGCCTGGCGTTCGCCGACGCGACGCTCGACCCGGACGTGCTCATCGACGTCGCCACGCTGACCGGCGCGGCCCGCATCGGCCTGGGCACCGGCATCGGAGCCCTCTACGGCACGGACGAGACCCTCGTCGGGGCGCTGGCCGCGGCGGGTGAGGCGACCGGCGAGCGGGTGTGGCCCATGCCGCTGCCCGACGAGTACGCGACCACCACCGACTCCGCGATCGCCGACGTGCGCCAGACCTCCAACGAGCCGAAGGCCGGCGCGGGGTCGGTGTTCGCGGCGCTGTTCCTGCGGCACTTCGTCGGGCAGCGCGCGTGGGCGCACCTGGACATCGCCGGCCCCGCGCGCGCGACCGCCGACAAGCACGAGGTCAGCGAGGGCGCCACCGGCTTCGGGGCGCGGCTGCTGCTCGCGTACCTGGCCGAGCTGCGCTGACGCGGCGGTCCTCGCGGAGCGAGCGTCAGCGGCGCACGGCCACCAGCAGGCCGTCGCCCGTGGGCAGCAGTGCCGGCAGCAGGCGCTCGTCGTCGCGCACCTGGCGGCCCACGTCGCGCACCGCCGTGGTGATGGCGTCGCGCCGCGCCGGGTCGGCCACGCGGTCCTGCCACAGGGCGTCGTCGACGACGAGCACGCCGCCGGGCCGCAGCAGGCGGACCGCCTGCTCCACATAGCGGGCGTAGCCCTCCGGGTCGGCGTCGACGAACACCAGGTCGTAGCCGCCGTCGGTGAGGCGGGGGAGCACGTCGAGCGCGCGCCCCGCGATCAGCCGCGTGCGGGTGGGTTTGACGGCCTCCGCGGCGAAGGCCTCGCGCGCGGCCCGCTGGTGCTCCACCTCCAGATCGATGGTGGTCAGCACGGCCTCGGGGGGCATGCCGCGCAGCAGGTACAGCCCGCTGACGCCGGCGCCGGTGCCGATCTCGACCACGGCGTGCGCGCGCACCGCCGCGGCGAGCACGGACAGCACCGCGCCGACGCCGGGGGTGACGGCGGTGCACCCGAGCTGCGCGGCGCGCTCGCGGGCCGAGAGCAGCACGTCGTCCTCGGTGCGGAAGTCCTCGCTGTAGGCCCAGGACTGGGCCTTGTCGGTGCTGATGGCGGCCTCCTGGTGTCGGACGTGTCCCGACGGGTCCCGGCAAGGCTATCGGCGCGGTACGTGCCAGGGTGGGACGCGGAACTCCCCGGGCGTGAAACCCGTTGGACGACCTGGGACACTGGGATCCGTCCCAGCCCGTGAGGAGAGCCGATGACCGCGCAGCCGGCGCAGCCCGCGCCCTGGCAGGCGCCGACGTGGGAGGAGATCGTCCGGGAGCACTCCGCCCGGGTGTACCGGCTCGCGTACCGCCTGACGGGCAACCGGCACGACGCCGAGGACCTGACGCAGGAGACGTTCGTCCGGGTGTTCCGCTCGCTGGACTCGTACGTGCCGGGGACGTTCGAGGGCTGGCTGCACCGCATCACCACCAACCTGTTCCTCGACCAGGCGCGCCGCCGCAAGCGCATCCGCATGGAGGCCACCGGCGACGAGACCGCGCAGTGGGCGTCGGGCGACCAGCTCGCCTCGCCGGAGCGGGCCTTCGAGCACGGCCACCTGGACTACGACGTGCAGCGCGCGCTCGACGAGCTTCCCCCGGAGTACCGCGCCGCCGTGGTGCTGTGCGACATCGAAGGGCTCTCGTACGAGGAGATCGCGGTGACCCTGGGCATCAAGCTCGGCACCGTGCGCTCGCGGATCCACCGCGCGCGGGCCCGGCTGCGGGTCGCCCTCGAGCACCGCCGCCCGGACCTGCCCGGCAGCGCCGTGCCCGACGAGGCCGCGGAGGTGCTGGGGTGACGCACCTGGGGTCGTGGCTCAGCGCGCTGGCCGACGGGCAGCTGCCCGCCGCGGCGACGGAGCGCGCCCTGGCCCACGTCGCCACCTGCCCGCGGTGCGCGGGCGAGCTGTCCGCCGCCCGGGCCGCGCACCGGGCGCTGGCCGCCGCGGCCGAGCCGGTGGCGCCCCCGCCCGACCTCTACGCGCGCCTGATGTCGATCGCACCGCCCGGGGCCGGCGCCCCGCCGCCGCACCCCGACCCGTTCGTGCCCACCACGCCGCTCCCCGGCCGCTCGTCGGGCGTGCTGCGTGGCGACGTGGCCGGCGCCCGGGGGACCGCGCGCTACGTCGTCGGCTCGATCGCCGGGCTCGGGCTCGTCGCGGCGAGCCTGTTCGCGCTCGGTGCGCGGCCGGCCGTCCTGCCCTCGGCGCACCCGGGCCTGGCGCTCGGCGCGCTGGGGCAGGCCGCCGCCGCCGTGAGCACCAGCGCCCCCGTCCCTGGGCCCGCCACCGACGGCTGGACGGTGCCCGACCTGCCGGCCGGGTGGACGGTCACCACGGCGCGGCCCGTCGACGGGGGCGTCGAGGCGGACCTGACAGGCCCTGCCGGGCCCGTGGTGGTCAGCGAGCGGCGCGGCCACCTGGACCTCGAGGCGCTGGCCGGCATGTCTCGGGTGCAGGTGGGCGGACGGGACGTGTACCTGCTGTCCAGCCAGCCGTGGCACGTCGCGTGGCAGTGCGGCGACGCGGTGCTGGAGGTGCTGGCGCCGGCGGGCGGGCCGGACCTCGACGCGCTGGTCGCCGCGTTCCCCGCCGCGCCGTACGACGACGGCGTGCCGGCGCGCATCGGCCGCGGCTGGTCCGTGCTGGCACACGCCTTCGAGACGCCGTGACGGAGCCGACGGGGGAGCCGGCCTTCGCGCCCCCGCACGTCTTTGCGCCGCCGACCGTTGCTGCGCCCGGCTCGTCGTACCCGGCTCTCACGGCCGCGCCGGGCTCGTCGTACCCCTCGCCCGTGGCCGCGCCGGGCTCGTCGTACCCGCCGTTCGTGGGGCCGTACCCGGGCGGTGGCGGTCAGGCCCACGGGCCCACGGCGCCCGGACCCCTCCCTCCCGCCCGCCCGCCGCGACCGCGCCGGCGCGACCCCCGCGTGCTGTCGGTGGCATGGGTGGTGCCGCTCGTCGTGCTCGCGCTCGTCGCAGGCCTGGTCGGCGGCTACCTCGGTGCCCGGCTGGCCACCGGCGACCGGCTGCCGGACGCCGGGCTGCCCGCGGTGCCGTCGGCCGCGCCCTCCCGCCCGGCCTCCTCGGTCGCCGGGATCGCCGCCGCCGTGCTGCCGTCGGTGGCGCTGATCGAGGCGACGACGGCCGACGGTGTCTCCACCGGCTCCGGCTTCGTGCTGCGCGCCGACGGCTACCTGCTGACCAACGCCCACGTGGTGGACGGCGCCGACGGCGGCATCGTCACCGTGACACTGGCCGACGGGCGCGAGCAGGTGGGGCGCGTGGTGGGCACCACGGCGGAGTACGACCTCGCCGTGGTGAAGATCGACGTCGACGGGCTGACCCCGCTGCTCCTCGGCGACTCGGACGCCGTCGCGGTCGGCGACCCGGTGGTCGCCGTGGGCGCGCCGCTCGGCCTTGCCGGGACCGTGACCGAGGGGATCGTCAGCGCGACGCACCGCCCGGTGCACGCCGGGGAGTCGGAGGACGCGTTCATCGACGCCATCCAGACCGACGCCGCGATCAACCCCGGTAACTCCGGCGGGCCGCTGGTGGGCGGCGACGGCGCGGTGGTGGGCATCACCTCCGCGATCGCGACGCCGCCGGGCACCACCGCGCAGCAGGCCGGCAACATCGGGCTCGGGTTCGCCATCCCCTCCAACCAGGCGCGCCGCACCGCGACGCAGCTGATCGAGACCGGCCGGGCGACCTACCCGGTGATCGGCGTGCTGCTGGACCGCCAGTACGTCGGCGAGGGCGTCCGCGTGCTGCGCGAGAGCGACGCCGGCGAGCCGGTCAGGGTGGGCGGCCCGGCGGACCGTGCGGGCATCCGCCCCGGCGACGTCATCCTGTCGATCGACGGCCGCCCGGTCACCCAGTCCGACGAGCTGGTGGTCGCCATCCGTGCCCGCACCCCCGGCGACACGGTGGTGCTGCACGTGCGCAGCGGGACGTCCGAGCGCGACGTGTCGGTGGTGCTCGACGAGGCGTCCCCCCACTGACGCCGGAGCCACCGCCCGGGACTGCTCCTGGGGGGTGTCGGCTAGCCTTGCCGGGTGTTCGGGATCAACGGCGGAGAGCTGATCGTGCTGCTCATCGTCGTCGCCCTGGTCGTCGGGCCGGAGCGCCTCCCGGGCTACGCCGAGCAGCTGGCGCGCTGGGCGCGGGGGCTGCGCGGCTACGTCTCGACCGCGCGGCAGCGGGTCGAGGAGGAGGTGGGCGAGGCCGGCGTCGATTGGGAGGCGCTGGACCCCCGCCGGTACGATCCCCGGCGCATCGTCCGCGAGGCGCTGCTGGACGAGCCGCAGCCGGCCCGGGCCCGCAACGTGCCGCGTCGTCCCGTCCGCCCGGCGCCGTCCGCGCCGGTGTCGGCGGTGCCGGCGACGCCCGGACCTGCACCGTTCGACGACGAGGCCACCTGAGGTGAGGGACACCATGACCACCGCGCGCCCGCGCGTCTTCTCCGGGATGCAGCCGACCTCCGACTCGCTCCACCTGGGCAACTACCTGGGCGCGCTGATCCACTGGGTGGCGCTCCAGGAGCAGCACGACGCCATCTACTGCGTGGTGGACCTGCACGCGCTGACGGCCCAGCCCGACCCGGCCGTGCTGCGGGAGCGCACGCGGCGCACCGCCGCGCAGTACCTCGCGGCCGGCGTGGACCCGGCGCGGTCCCTGCTGTTCGTGCAGTCGCACGTGCCGGAGCACGCCGAGCTGGCGTGGGTGCTGTCCTGCCATACCGGGTTCGGCGAGGCGAACCGGATGACGCAGTTCAAGGACAAGTCGGCGCGGTACGGCGCCGACGCGCAGAACGTCGGGCTGTTCACGTACCCGGTCCTCATGGCCGCGGACATCCTGCTGTACGACGCCCAGTACGTGCCGGTGGGTGAGGACCAGCGCCAGCACCTGGAGCTGTCGCGCAACCTGGCGCAGCGCGTCAACTCGCGGCTGGGCGCCGGCACGTTCGTCGTGCCCGAGCCGTACATCGTCAAGGGCACGGCGAAGATCTTCGACCTGCAGGACCCGACGGCGAAGATGAGCAAGTCGGCCGAGAGCCCCAACGGCCTGATCGAGCTGCTCGACGACCCCAAGGTGGTGGCCAAGCGGATCCGCTCTGCGGTGACGGACGCCGAACGGGAGATCCGGTTCGACCCCGGGGCGAAGCCGGGCGTCGCCAACCTGCTGACCATCTACTCGGCGCTGTCGGGGATGGACGTCCCCGCGCTGGAGGAGAAGTACGCCGGCGCCGGCTACGGCGACCTGAAGAAGGACCTGGCGGACGTGGTGGTCGGGTTCCTTGCGCCCTTCCAGGAGCGCGTGCGCCACTTCCTGTCCGACCCCGGCGCGCTCGACGACGTGCTGGTGGACGGCGCCCGCCGCGCCCGTGACATCGCCGCCGGCACGCTGGACCGCGTGTACGCGCGCACCGGGCTGCTGCCGAGAGGCCGGGGGTGAGCCTCCCGGTACCGGGTCCCGACGAGGTGCTCGTCGGGATCGTCGTCACGCTCCCGGCGCCGCACGCGGGCGTGCTCGCAGCGGCGCGGCTGGCCAGCGGCGACCCGGAGGCGCGGTCCATCGCGCCGCACGTGACCCTCGTCGGGCCGGTGGCCGTGGCGCGGGAGGACCTGCCGAAGGTCGACGAGCACGTCGCCCAGGTGGCGGGCCGCCACGGGCCGTTCGTCGTGCACCTGCGGGGCACGGGGACGTTCCGGCCGGTGTCGCCGGTGGTCTTCGTCGCGCTGGCGCGGGGGATCGCGGACTGCGAACAGCTGGAGCGCGACCTGCGGACCGGCCCTCTGGACGCCGCGTTGCGCTTCCCGTACCACCCGCACGTCACCGTGGCCCAGGAGGTGGACGACGAGGCGCTGGACGGCGTCGAGGAACGCCTCGACGACTACGACGGCACCTTCGTGGTCACCGGCATCGACCGCTACGTCACCGACGAGGGCGGGGTCTGGCGCCCGGTGCGCAGCTACGCCCTGACGGGCCGGGCCTCGTGGCGCGGGGAGCCGCGTTCGGTCTGAGCCGGACGGGCGGCCGGGTTAGGGTCGAACGGTGCCTGCGCTCCGCCGACGCCTCGACGCCCTGCTCGCCTGGTGGCGCCGCACGCGCCTCGCCCGCGCGCTCGCGCGGTTCGGCGCGGCCGGCGGCGGGCTGCTGACCGGGGGCATCGCGTATGCGGCGCTGTTCTCCGCGTTCTCCGCGCTCACCCTGGGCTGGACGGTCTTCATGGCCGTGCTCGGCGGGCACGAGCGGCTGCGGGCGCGCGTCCTCGCGACGCTCGACGCGATGTTCCCGGGCCTGGTGGCGAACGGTGACGGCCCGGGCCTGCTCCAGCCGGACCAGCTGCGGCTGTCGCCGGGGGTGTCGGTCGCCGGTGCGGTGGCGGTGGTGACGCTGCTGGTCTCCGCGGTGTCGGCGGCCTCGGCGCTGCGCACCGCGGTCCGCGCGATGTTCGCCGCGACGGACCGGCCCAACGCGCTGCTCGGCACGCTGCGCGAGCTGGGCGGGCTCGTCGGGATCGCCGTCGCGGTGCTGGTCGCGGCTGCCGCCACCCTGGCGGTGTCGGCCGCCTCGGACGCCATGCTGAACGCGGCGGGCTGGGATTCCGCGTCGGCCGTGGCCTCGCGGCTGCTCGGGGCGGCGGTGGCGCTGGTGGTGGACGCGGCGATGTTCGTGCTCGTCGTCCGCGTGCTGGCGGGTGTGCGTCCGCCGTGGGGCGACCTGCTGTGGGGCGCCCTGTTCGCCGCCGTGGGGATCGGCGCCCTGCGGTTCCTCGGCACGTCCGTGGTGGCGGGCAGCGTGCGTTCCAACCCTGCCCTCGCGCCGTTCGCGCTGGTGGTGGTGCTGCTCGCCTGGGTGAACCTCATGGCGCGCATCGTGCTGACCGCGGCGGCGTGGACCGCGAACCCGCCTCCGCCGGAGGTGGCGGGCGCGCTCTCGCCGGCCGCGTCGGCATCCCTCGTCGCCGGCCGGACCGACCCTTCCGGCCGGACCGGCCCCGCCGGCCGAACCGACCCTTCCGGCCGAACCGACCCCGCCGGCCGGACCGACCCCGCCGGCCGAACCGACCCTGGCCGGGCGAGGAGGTGACTCTCCGCCGGCGCCGAGGGCGCCGGCCGCACCAGGGGGCCACCCGGCCACGGTGTGCACATCCACGCGGAACGTGCACTTGCATGTGCGCATCCTGCGTGGAAATGCACACCCGGCGGGCGACGAGTGTCGACGAGGATCCGCACGTGGCCCGGAACACGAGGACGCGCGGGAGGGGCCGGCCAACGGGCGGGGAGCGATCCGGCGGCCGGCAGCGAGGCACCGGTCGGCCCGCGGCCGCTCAGGGTCGGGACGGGCGGGGTGTCAGAAGGCGCGCGTGATCATGGCGCGCTTGACCTCCTGGATCGCCTTCGTCACCTCGATGCCGCGCGGGCATGCCTCGGTGCAGTTGAAGATGGTGCGGCAGCGCCACACGCCTTCCTTGTCGTTGAGGATCTCGAGGCGCTGCGCGGCACCGGAGTCGCGGCTGTCGAAGATGAACCGGTGCGCGTTGACGATCGCCGCCGGGCCGAAGTACTGCCCGTCGTTCCAGAACACCGGGCAGCTCGACGTGCAGCAGGCGCAGAGGATGCACTTGGTGGTGTCGTCGTACCGGGCGCGCTCCTCCACCGACTGCAGGCGCTCGCGCGTGGGCTCGTTCCCCTGCGTGATGAGGAACGGCATGATCTCGCGGTACGAGGCGAAGAACGGCTCCATGTCGACCACGAGGTCCTTGAGCACGGCCAGACCCTTGATCGGCTCGATCGTGATCGGCTTGGACGGGTCGAGGTCCTTGAGCAGCGTCTTGCAGGCCAGACGGTTGCGGCCGTTGATCCGCATCGCGTCGGAGCCGCAGATCCCGTGGGCGCACGAGCGGCGGAACGTCAGCGAGCCGTCCTGCTCCCACTTCACCTTGTGGAGCGCGTCCAGCACGCGATCGGTGCCGTGCACCCGCACCACGAACTCCTGCCAGTACGCCTTCGACTCGGGCGCGGACCGGCCGTACGGCAGCGCCTCCTCGGTCTCCGGCGGCAGGTAGCGACGGATCTTGAGGCGGACCTCGAAGGTCGGCACCTCGCGGACGGCGGTGGGGGCTTCCAGGGTGGCGGCCATCAGTACTTGCGCTCCATCGGCTGGTAGCGGGTGACCGTGACGGGCTTGGAGCCCAGCACGAGCTGGTAGTCGTCGAACACGGCGGTGTGCGCGAAGGGCCCCTCCTGGTCCCCGTCGGGCTGGACGCTCCACAGCCGGTGGCCCTCGGCCGGCAGCGGCCGCCGGTAGGCCAGCGTGTGCCGCATGTACTGGGCGTCGTCGCGCTGGGGGAAGTCCTCGCGGAAGTGCCCGCCGCGCGACTCGTTGCGGTTGAGGGCGCCGACGACGACCGTCTCCGCGATGTCGAGCAGGAAGCCCAGCTCCACCGCCTCGAGCAGGTCGGTGTTGAACGAGCGGGACCTGTCCTGCACCGACACGGACCGGTACCGCTTGCGCAGCGCCTTGAGGTCCTCGAGCGCCTGCGCCAGCGACTCGGCAGTGCGGAACACCTGGGCGTTCGTGTCCATCGTCTGCTGCAGGTCGCGGCGGATGTCCGCGACGCGCTCGCCGTCCGTGCGCGTGCGGATCGCCTCGAGCTCGTCGGCCATCGGGCCGGCCGGGTCGTCGGGCAGGTCCACCCACTGCACCGTGGCGGCGTACGCGGCGGCGGCGCGGCCGGAGCGCTTGCCGAACACGTTGATGTCCAGGAGCGAGTTGGTGCCCAGGCGGTTGGAGCCGTGCACCGAGACGCAGGCGCACTCGCCGGCGGCGTAGAGCCCGCGGATCACGTCGGTGTCGTTCCGGAGCACCTCGCCCTCGACGTTCGTCGGCACGCCGCCCATGAGGTAGTGCGCCGTCGGGTAGACGGGTATCGGCTCCGTGTACGGCTCGACCCCCAGGTACGTGCGCGCGAACTCGGTGATGTCCGGGAGCTTGGCGTCGATGTGCGCCGGCTCCAGGTGCGTGAGGTCGAGCAGCACGTAGTCCTTGTTCGGCCCGGCGCCGCGGCCCTCGCGCACCTCGTTCGCCATCGCCCGGGCGACGATGTCACGCGGCGCCAGGTCCTTGATGGTCGGCGCGTACCGCTCCATGAAGCGCTCGCCGTCGCCGTTGCGCAGGATGCCACCCTCGCCGCGGGCCGCCTCGGACAGCAGGATGCCCAGCCCGGCCAGGCCCGTCGGGTGGAACTGGAAGAACTCCATGTCCTCCAGCGGGATGCCCCGGCGGTAGGCCAGCGCGAGGCCGTCGCCCGTCAGGGTGTGGGCGTTGGAGGTGGTCTTGTAGATCTTGCCCGCACCCCCGGTGGCCAGGATCACCGCCTTCGCCTGGAACACGTGCGTCTCGCCCGTCGCCAGGTCGTAGGCGACCACGCCCGAGACGTGCACCTCCTCGCCGTCCGGGACGTGCGAGGCCGCGAGGTCGTGGTCCACCAGCAGGTCGAGCACGTAGAACTCGTTGAAGAACTGGACGTCCTGCTTGACGCAGTTCTGGTAGAGGGTCTGCAGGATCATGTGGCCGGTGCGGTCCGCCGCGTAGCACGCCCGGCGCACGGGCGCCTCACCGTGGTTGCGGGTGTGACCGCCGAACCGGCGCTGGTCGATGCGGCCCTCGGGCGTGCGGTTGAAGGGCAGGCCCATCTTCTCCAGGTCGAGCACCGCGTCGATGGCCTCCTTGGCCATGATCTCCGCGGCGTCCTGGTCGACGAGGTAGTCGCCGCCCTTGACGGTGTCGAAGGTGTGCCACTCCCAGTTGTCGTCCTCGACGTTGGCGAGCGCGGCGCACATGCCGCCCTGCGCGGCGCCCGTGTGCGAGCGCGTCGGGTAGAGCTTGGTGATCACCGCGGTGCGGGCCCGGGTCGAGGCCTCGAGCGCCGCGCGCATGCCGGCGCCGCCGGCGCCGACGATCACCACGTCGTACTGGTGTGTCTGCATCGTTCGTCAGTCCTCGTCAGGGAGCCGGGCAGAAGGAGGGCAACAGGTCCGCCGGGGCGCCGACCGGGCAGGGGTCGAAGGTGAAGATCACCAGCGTGCCGAGCACCACCGTCACGGTGAACGCCAGGTAGAGCAGCCCCTTGAGCACCAGGCGGGTACCCGTCCGCTCGGTGTAGTCCATGATCACGGTCCGCACGCCGTTGGTGCCGTGGATCATCGCCAGCCACAACATCAGCAGGTCCCAGACCTGCCACAGCGGCGACGCCCACTTGCCGGCGACGAAGCCGAAGTCGATCGCGTGGATGCCCTCGCCCACCATGAGGTTGACGAAGAGGTGACCGAAGATCAGCACGACGAGCACCAGGCCGGACCCGCGCATGAAGATCCAGCCGATCATCTCCATGTTGCCGCGCGTGGTCTTGCGCGTGGGCCGCGACGTCGGCTCGGCGATGGTGGCGGACATCAGTTGCTCCCGAAGACGTTGCCGAGGTGGCGGGGCAGGAAGCCGGCCATGAGCAGCACCCACAGCCCGACCACCACCCAGAGCATCACCCGCTGGTACTTGGGGCCCTTGGCCCAGAAGTCGACGAGGATCACGCGGATCCCGTTGAGGGCGTGGAAGACGACGGCGGCGACCAGACCCGCCTCGCCCAGCCCGACGACCGGGTTCTTGTACGTGCCGATGACGTCGTTGTAGGCCTCGGGCGACACGCGGACGATCGCGGTGTCGAGCACGTGGACGAGCAGGAACAGGAAGATCGCGACGCCGGTGACCCGGTGGGCCACCCACGACCACATGCCTTCGCGCCCGCGATAGAGCGTTCCGGCAGGCACGGCGGGTGCGGTTGGCACTGTTCGGCCTCCAGGCGAGGACTACGGGAGGGGGACGGCGATGTCCTGGGGCCACTGTAGTGACTCGGGCGCCGACACCCTCGCACCGCCCGGCCGGTGACCCGCCGACCGCCGGCCCCAGTACCCTGGCCGCCATGGCCGACGAGCGCAGCGCCGCCCCCGTCCACCCGATCGAGGGGTTCCACGCGGTGATCCCCGCCGGCGGCGCCGGCACCCGGCTGTGGCCGCTGTCGCGGGCGGGGCGGCCCAAGTTCCTCCTCGACCTGACGGGCTCCGGGCGCACGTTGCTGCAGGCGACGGTCGACCGGCTGGAGCCGCTGACCGGGCCGGGAGGCGTGCTCGTGGTCACGGGCGCCGGGCACGTCACCGCGGTGCGCGAGCAGTTGCCGGCGCTCGGCGCGGACCACGTGCTGGCCGAGCCGTCGCCGCGCGACTCGATGGCGGCGATCGGGCTGGCCGCCGCCGTGCTGGAGCACAGGCACGGCCCGAACACCGTGCTCGGCTCCTTCGCCGCGGACCACGTCATCGGGGGCGGCGAGGTGTTCGGCGCCGCGGTGCACGAGGCGGTCGCCGCCGCGCACGCCGGCTACGTGGTGACCATCGGCATCGCGGCGAGGGAGCCGTCGACCGCCTTCGGCTACGTCCACGCGGGCGAGCCGCTCGGCGCGGCCGGGGCCCCGAACGCCCGGCACGTGCTCGGCTTCACGGAGAAGCCGGACGTGCGCACCGCCACCGAGTACCTGGCGACCGGCGAGTACCGGTGGAACGCCGGGATGTTCGTCGCGCAGGCCGGCGTGCTGCTGGACCACCTGGCGACGCAGCTGCCGCCGCTGGCCGCGGGGCTGCGTGCGATCGCCGCGGCCTGGGACACGCCGGGCCGGGACGCGGTGCTGGACGCGCACTGGCCCACGCTGACCAAGATCGCGATCGACCACGCGATCGCCGAGCCGGTCGCGGCGGCGGGCGGGGTCGCGGTGGTGCCGGGCGAGTTCGAGTGGGACGACATCGGCGACTTCGACTCCCTCGCCGGCCTCCTTGCCCCCCCGCGCACACTGGGCGAGGAGGGCGCCGTGCTGCGGATCGGCGCCGACGACGCGCTCGTCGTCACCTCCGGCAGGACCGTCAGCGTGGTCGGGATCCCGCAGGCGGTGGTGGTCGACACCCCCGACGCGGTGCTGGTGACCACGCGTCCGCACGCGCAGGCGGTCAAGGCCGCGGTCGACGCCTGGCGCGCCGCCGGCCGCACCGACCTCCTCTAGCCCCTCTCGCGGTTCCGCCCGGTCCGCCCGCCCGTCCCGCCTGTCCACGTGTCCCGGGAGGGCTGCCGTGGCGTGCGGGGAGACAATGAGCGGCGTGGTTGCCGAGCCAGCGTTCCGTAACGACGAGCGGCGCGCCGCCGAACCTCGGCCCGACGAGCGACGGCCGGAGGAACCCGGACGCGAGGGTCGCGCGGCCCTGCCGCGCGTGCCGGAGGCGGCCGAGCCGGTGGCGCCGGTGACGGACCTGGCCCCGGTGTCCGCCGATCCCGCCGTCGCCCGCCTGCAGGCCATCGTCGCCCGGCACCGCGCGGAGCTCGTCGCACTGCGGCGCGACCTGCACGCCCACCCCGAGCTCGGCCGCACCGAGGAGCGCACCACCAGGGTGGTCGCCGACCGGCTCGCCGCGGCGGGGCTGCGCCCGACGCTGCTGCCCGGGACGGGGCTGATCGTCGACCTCGGCCCCGCGAGCACGCAGGCGCGGCGCGTCGCGTTGCGCGCCGACCTCGACGCCCTGCCCCTGACGGACACCTGCGGCCACCCCTACGCGTCGACGGTCCGCGGCGTCGCGCACGCCTGCGGCCACGACGTCCACACGGCGGCGGTGGTCGGTGCGGGCCTCGCGCTGGCCGAGCTGGCGGCGGCGGGGGAGCTGGACAGCGGAGTCCGGCTGGTGTTCCAGCCGGCCGAGGAGGTGCAACCGGGCGGCTCGATCGACGTGATCGGCGCCGGCGCCCTGGACGGCGTCGGCCGGATCTTCGCGCTGCACTGCGACCCGAAGGTCGACGTCGGGAAGGTGGGCACCCGCATCGGGCCCATCACCTCGGCCTCCGACCAGGTGACGGTGACGCTGCGCGGACCGGGCGGGCACACGTCCCGGCCGCACCTGACCGCAGACGTCGTGTTCGCCCTCGGTCAGGTGATCACGCAGGTGCCGGCGGTGCTCGGCCGGCGGCTCGACCCGCGCTCGGGCGTCAATCTCACGTGGGGGGCGGTCCGCGCCGGTACCGCGGCGAACGCCATCCCGTCGTCGGGCACGGTGTCCGGGACGCTGCGCTGCCTGGACGTGCGCGCGTGGGAGACGGCGGCCGAGGTGTTCGAGGCCGCGGTGCGCGAGGTGGCGCAGCCGTTCGGGGTCGAGCTGGAGGTGCGCTGCCAGCGGGGCGTGCCGCCGGTGGTCAACGACGAGGCGAGCACGGGCTTTCTCGAGGCTGCGGTGCGCGACGTGCTCGGCCCGGAGTCGGTGGTGCTGACGGAGCAGTCGCTCGGCGGCGAGGACTTCGCGTGGTACCTGACGCGCGTCCCGGGGGCGATGGCGCGGCTCGGCACACGGACGCCGGGCGGGCACACGTTCGACATCCACCAGGGCGACCTGTCCGTCGACGAGCGGGCGATCGAGGCCGGTGCCCTGGTGCTGGCGCGCGCGGCGGTGCTGGCCGGACACCACTGACCGGCGCTGCCCCCGCCTCGTCGCGGGCCCGGGGGCTACCGACGCGTAACCCTGTGTACCAATGCGGTAACAGAACGCCCTCGAAGGCCCCGGGCGGTCTCCCCATGCGGACAGCGGTTACTAAGGTCGGTGCGTCCGATGACGGAGGGCTTCCGCCCGGACGGCGGCCCAATGGTGCGCCGCCGTCGGGGCGGACCGTCCCGACGGCATGGCACCATCCATCAGGAGAATCCGTGAAGAACACCATCCGCATGGCCGCGATCGGGACGATCGCGGTGCTCGCCCTCACCGCCTGCGGGTCCGCGCCGACCACCGAGACGGAGACGTCGGCCGCCGAGACCAGCGCGGCCGCGAGCGAGTCCGCCGAGCCGACGGCTGCCGAGTCCACCTCCGCCGCCGTGGCCGACTTCAAGGCGTGCATCGTCTCCGACGCCGGTGGGTTCGACGACAAGAGCTTCAACCAGCTCTCCTACGAGGGCACCAAGAAGGCCGCCGATGAGCTCGGCGTGCCGTTCGGCGAGGTGCAGTCCGAGACGGACACCGACTTCGCGCCGAACCTCGAGTCGATGGTCGGCGAGAACTGCAAGCTGATCGTCTCCGTCGGCTTCGCGCTGTCGGCTGCCACGGTCGAGTCGGCGCTCGCCAACCCCGACCTCGAGTACGTCCTCATCGACGACGCCGCGGACAACGACTTCAACGGCGAGAAGGACGCGCCGAACATCAAGCCGCTGCTCTACGACACGGCGCAGGCCGCGTTCCTCGCCGGCTACCTGGCCGCGGGCTACACGAAGACCGGCGTCGTCGGCACCTTCGGCGGCCAGCCGTACCCCACGGTCACCATCTTCATGGACGGCTTCAAGCAGGGCGTCGACTACTACAACTCGACCAAGGGCACCACGGTGAAGGTGGTCGGGTTCGAGGGTAAGGACCAGGGCCTGTTCACCGGAGGCTTCGAGGCGAACGACACCGCCAAGGGCATCGCGCAGCAGATCCTCGGCCAGAACGCGGACGTGCTGCTCCCCGTCGGGGGCCCGATCTACCAGTCGGCCATCGCGGCGATCCAGGACTCCGGCAAGGACATCGCCCTCATCGGCGTGGACGCCGACTTCTACGAGACCGACGCCTCGACCCAGCCGTACGTGCTGACCTCCATCCTCAAGAAGATGGACACCTCGGCGTACGAGACGGTCAAGGGCGCGGGCGAGGGCACCTTCGACCCGGCGCCGTACATCGGCACCCTCGAGAACGGCGGCGTGGACATCGCCCCGCTGCACAACTTCGAGAGCAAGGTGGACCCGGCGCTCTGGCAGGACGTGCAGGACCTCAAGGCCAAGATCATCTCCGGTGAGGTCCCGGTCACCTCGTACCTGGCCCAGTGACGGCTCGCTAGTCACGAAAGGTTGACGGCGCCGCGCAACGACGATGGCGCCGGTTGACGCGATACTGCGGGGAGGCCGCGTATGCGGCCTCCCCGCAGTGCCGCTCAGAGACGTACCCCCGCAGTGCCGCGGAGAGACGAACCCAGCCCCGGCCGGGCCCACGACGAGCGCAGGAATACGGTGACATGAAGCTCGAGCTGCGTGGAATCACGAAGCGCTTCGGCGCCCTCGTAGCGAACGACCACATCGACCTGACGGTCCAGCCGGGCGAGATCCACTGCCTGCTCGGCGAGAACGGTGCCGGCAAGTCGACCCTGATGAACGTCCTCTACGGCCTGTACCAGGCCGACGAGGGCGAGATCCTCCTCGACGACGAGGTGCGGCACTTTGCCGGCCCCGGCGACGCGATGGCTGCCGGCATCGGCATGGTGCACCAGCACTTCATGCTGGTCCCGGTGTTCACCGTCGCGGAGAACGTGATGCTGGGCCACGAGCAGACCCGGTCCGGCGGGCGCCTGGACCTGGACTCGGCGCGCAGCCGGGTCCGTGAAATCGCCGCGCGGTTCGGCTTCGAGGTCAACCCGGACGCGGTGGTCGAGGACCTGCCGGTGGGGGTGCAGCAGCGCGTCGAGATCATCAAGGCGCTGTCGCGCGAGGCCAAGGTGCTCGTGTTCGACGAGCCGACGGCGGTGCTGACGCCGCAGGAGACCGACGAGTTCATGGGCATCATGCGCCAGCTGCGCGACGAGGGTGCCGCGATCGTCTTCATCACGCACAAGCTGCGCGAGGTCCGGGAGGTGGCGGACCGGATCACGGTGGTGCGTCGCGGCAAGGTGGTGGGCGAGGCCCAGCCGGGCACGTCGGACGCGGAGCTGGCCTCGCTCATGGTGGGTCGCGAGGTGGAGCTGACGGTGCGCAAGGAGGCGCCCCGCTACTCCGGCGCCCTGCTCGAGGTCACCGGCCTGGAGGTGACGGACGCCCGCGGCGTGGTGCTCGTCGACGACGTGACCTTCTCCGTGCGCGGCGGCGAGGTGCTGGTGGTCGCGGGCGTGCAGGGCAACGGGCAGACGGAGCTCGCCGAGGCGCTCGCGGGGCTGCGCCCGGCCGCGGGCAGCGTCCGGCTGGACGGCGCCGAGCTGCTGGGTCGGTCGGTGCGAGACGTGCTGGACGCGGGCGTCGGCTACGTCCCCGAGGACCGCGCCGAGGAGGGGCTGGTGGGCACCTTCTCCGTCGCGGAGAACCTGGTCCTCGACCGGATCGCCGGGCCGCCGTTCGTCCGTGGTGGCGCGCTCCAGCTCGGCGTGCGCGACGAGTTCGCGGAGCGCGCGGTCGAGGAGTTCGACATTCGCACACAGGGCATCGGCGAACCGGTCGGGCGGTTGTCCGGTGGCAACCAGCAGAAGGTGGTGGTGGCCCGGGAGCTGTCGCGCGACCTCAAGCTGCTGGTCGCCTCGCAGCCGACGCGTGGCGTGGACGTCGGGTCCATCGAGTTCATCCACCGGCGGATCGTCGCGGCCCGCGACGCGGGCGTGCCCGTGGTGGTGGTGTCGACCGAGCTCGACGAGGCCGTCGCGCTCGGCGACCGCATCCTCGTCATGTATCGCGGACGGGTGGTGGGGATCGTCCCGGCCACCACGTCACGCGAGGACCTGGGCCTGATGATGGCGGGCATCGTTCCGGAGGCCGCATCCGCAGCGTCGCGGACGGTGGGGGTCGCCGAAGGCGGCGCGCGCCGGGAGCAGAGCGAAGGGAAGGCCGACGAATGAGCCCCGAAGGGATGGTGGCGGCGTGAGCGTCCCCACTGCGCAGGCGCAGCAGCCCGACGAAGGACGCTGGCACGAGGCCTTCCGCCGCGTCGTCTCGGGCGGCTGGCTGGTGTCCGTCGGCGCGATCGTGCTGGCGGTGGTCGCCGGCGCGATCATGATCGCGGCGACCGACGAGGGCGTGCGCACGGCGTCCGGGTACTTCTTCGCGCAGCCGGGCGACACGTTCCGCGCGATCGGAACCTCGGTGGGCGGCGCGTATGCCGCCCTGTTCCGGGGCGCCGTGTGGGACTTCCGCGCCGACGACTTCCCGACGGCGATCAAGCCGCTGACCAACTCGCTGTTCCAGGCGACGCCGCTGATCATGGCGGGCCTCGGCGTCGCGCTGTCGTTCCGGGCCGGCATGTTCAACATCGGTGGCCGCGGCCAGATGCTCGCCGCGGCGGCGGCCGGCGCGTGGATCGGGTTCGGCGTCGACATGCCGTTCCCGTGGCACATGCTGCTGGCGATCGTCGCGGGCATCCTGGCCGGGGCCCTGTGGGGCGGCATCGCCGGCCTGCTCAAGGCGACCACGGGCGCGCACGAGGTGATCGTGACGATCATGCTCAACTACGTCGCCTTCTACATCGTGTCCTACCTGCTGGCGACGCCGGGGCTGCTGCAGGCTCCCGGCTCGGCCAACCCGAAGTCGCCGCCGATGAAGCCGTCCGCGGTGATGCCGGACCTGCTGGGCCAGCGCTACAACGTCCACTGGGGTTTCGTCATCGCGCTGCTCGCCGTGGCGTTCACGTGGTGGCTGCTCAACCGCTCCCGCCTCGGCTTCGAGTTCCGTGCGGTGGGCGAGAACCCGGCCGCGGCGCGCGTCGCGGGGATCAACGTCCCGCGCTCCACCGTGTACGCGATGCTCGTCGCCGGTGGCCTCGTCGGCCTCGCCGGCGTCACCCAGACGCTGGGCACCACCACCACCGGCCTGACGTCCGGCATCGATGCCGGGGTCGGCTTCGACGCGATCACCGTCGCGCTGCTCGGGCGTTCGCAGCCGCTGGGCGTGCTCGGTGCGGGCATCCTCTTCGGCGCCTTCAAGGCGGGCGGCTCGACGATGCAGGCGGCCGAGCGTGTGCCGATCGAGATCGTCCAGGTGGTCCAGGCGCTGATCGTGCTGTTCATCGCGGCACCGCCGCTGGTGCGCGCGGTGTTCCGGCTGCCCCATCCCGGGGCGGCGCGAAGGCCCCGGCCCGGCAAGCCCGGCACCGTCGAGCCCGCGCAGGTGACGGCGTGAGCGCCGCGGTGGTGACGGCCCCGGCTCCCGAGCCGGTGGTGGACCAGCCGCGCCAGGTGACGGTGATCAGCCGCAAGAGCCCGATCGTGCTGGCGGTGGTCACCGCCCTGCTCGCGCTGCTGTTCGCGCTGCGGGCCCGGGAGGGGGACGTCAGCTTCCGGTTCTCCGAGGACTCGGACCGGGTCCGGGTGCCCAGCCTGACGGTGCCGTCCATGCCGCTGGCGTGGGGCTGCGTGCTCCTGCTCGTCGTGCTGGTCGCCCTGGCGGCCCGGTACGTGCTCGCCCGGCGGCGGGTGCCGCTGTGGGTGTCGACGGTGTACGCGGTGGTGGGCCTGGTCGCCTTCCTCGCCTGGGCCGGCGCGGGCAGCGCGCAGGACTTCCCGGTGGTGTCGCTGATCGGTGGCTCGGTGCTGCTCGCGGTGCCGCTGACGTTCGGCGCGCTCGGCGGCGTCATCGGCGAGCGCGCGGGCGTGGTGAACATCGCGATCGAGAGCCAGCTGCTCGCCGGCGCGTTCACCGCGGCGGTCGCGGCGTCGATCGCCAAGAACGCCTTCGTCGGGCTGGTCGCGGCCGTCCTCGCCGGGGTGCTCGTCGCGCTGGTGCTCGGCGTCTTCGCGATCACCTACAAGGTGGACCAGGTGATCGTCGGTGTGGTGCTCAACGTCCTGGTGCTCGGCCTGACCAGCTTCCTGTACTCGCAGGTGCTGGTGCCCAACGCCACCACGCTCAACACGACGGTCCGGTTCCAGCGGATCGCGATCCCGCTGCTCGCGGACATCCCCGTGCTCGGCCCCGCGCTGTTCCGGCAGACGGTGCTGGTCTACCTGATGTACCTGGCGGTGCCGGCGGTGTGGTTCGCGCTGTACCGGACGCGCTGGGGCCTGCGGCTTCGTGCGGTCGGCGAGCACCCGCAGGCGGCCGACACCGTCGGCATCCGGGTGGAGCGCGTGCGCTACCGCGCCGTGGTGATCGCGGGCGGCATCGCCGGCGTCGGCGGCGCCTTCTACACGGTGGTCTCGGTCTCGGCCTTCGGCAAGGAGATGACGGCGGGCGCCGGGTACATCGCCCTCGCGGCCGTCATCTTCGGCAAGTGGGACCCGGTGCGGGCCGCGCTGGCGGCGCTGCTGTTCGGCGCGGCGTCCAACCTGCAGGGTGCCCTGTCGATCGTCGGGGCGCCGGTGCCCAGCCAGTTCATGCTGATGCTGCCGTACGTGGTGACGATCCTCGCCGTCGCGGGGTTCGTCGGGCGCTCGCGGGCGCCGGCCGCCGACGGCACGCCGTACATCAAGGAGTGAGGCCCGTGTCCGAGGTCGACTGGGACGCGCTGCGCGCGGCCGCCCGCGAGGCGATGAGCCACGCCTACGTCCCGTACTCCCGGTACCCGGTCGGCGCCGCGGCGCTGGTGGACGACGGGCGCGTGGTCGCCGGCTGCAACGTCGAGAACGCCTCCTACGGGCTGACGCTGTGCGCGGAGTGCGGCCTGGTGTCCGCGCTGCACGCCTCGGGCGGCGGACGGCTGGTGGCATTCACGTGCGTGGACGGCAACGGCGAGGTGCTGGCCCCGTGCGGCCGGTGCCGCCAGCTGCTGTTCGAGCACGGTGGGACGCGGCTGGTGCTCGAGACCGCCGACGGGGTGCGCACCATGGCGGAGGTGCTGCCGGGCGCGTTCGGGCCGGCGGACCTGGAGGCGTACTCATGACGGGAGCGCGGCGCGTGGGGAGGGCCGGCTGATGGCCGAGGAGTTCGACGCCGTCGAGGTGATCACGGCCAAGCGGGACGGCCGGCGCCTGACCGACGGGCAGATCGCCTGGGTGGTGGACGCCTACACGCGCGGCGTCGTGGCGGACGAGCAGATGTCCGCCCTGGCGATGGCGATCCTGCTCAACGGCATGGAGCGCGCCGAGATCGCGCGGTGGACCCAGGCGATGATCGCCACCGGCGAGCGCCTGGACTTCTCGGGGCTGGGCCGGCCGACGGCGGACAAGCACTCCACCGGCGGCGTCGGCGACAAGATCACGCTGCCGCTCGCCCCGCTCGTCGCGACGTTCGGTGTCGCGGTGCCGCAGCTGTCCGGCCGCGGTCTGGGCCACACCGGCGGCACGCTGGACAAGCTGGAGTCGATACCCGGGTGGCGGGCGGCGCTCTCGAACGACGAGATGATGGCGCAGCTGCGCGGCGTCGGCGCGGTGATCTGCGCCGCCGGCGCCGGTTTGGCGCCCGCGGACCGCAAGCTGTACGCGCTGCGGGACGTCACCGCCACCGTGGAGTCGATCCCGCTGATCGCCAGCTCGATCATGAGCAAGAAGATTGCGGAGGGCACCGGCGCGCTGGTGCTCGACGTCAAGGTCGGCACCGGCGCGTTCATGGCCGACGAGGCGCGAGCGCGCGAGCTGGCCGAGACGATGGTGGCGCTGGGCACCGACGCCGGAGTGCGGACGGTGGCCCTGCTCACGGACATGGACACCCCGCTCGGCCTGACCGCGGGCAACGCCCTGGAGGTCCGGGAGTCGGTCGAGGTGCTGGCCGGCGGCGGGCCCGCGGACGTCGTCGAGCTGACGCTCGCCCTGGCCCGGGAGATGCTCGCCGCCGCCGGGCGGCCCGACGAGGACGTCGCGGCCGCCCTGGCGGACGGGCGGGCGATGGACGCCTGGCGGGCGATGATCCGGGCCCAGGGCGGTGACCCCGAGGCGCCCCTGCCGGTGGCGCGCGAGACCCAGGAGCTGCGCGCGGCCGCGGACGGCGTGCTCGCCGAGGTGGACGCCCGTGCCGTCGGGATCGCCGCGTGGCGCCTCGGCGCCGGCCGGGCCCGCAAGGAGGACCCGGTGCAGGCCGGCGCGGGGGTCGAGCTGCTCGCCCGTCCCGGGGATGTGGTGTCCGCCGGGCAGCCGGTGGCGCGGCTGCACACGGACACCCCGGACCGGTTCGCCCGGGCGCTCGACGCGCTGGCCGGGACGTTCGTCGTGCGCGCGGAGGCCCCGGCGACACGGCCGCTGATCCTCGCCCGGATCGCGTGAGCGATCAAGGGACCTGCGGGGGTGGCGCGCCTTGCGGCCGACGGGTCAGGATGGTTGCCTGGGAGCTCGAGGAGGAGCGATCTTGAGCACACTTCCGGGGCCGGACTCGTGGCGTGACGCCGGCGTGACGCCGGGCGATCCCGAGGAGCCGCGGCGGCTCGGCGACGACGAGCCCGACCAGACCCCGGCCGACCCCGAGGAGTACGCGCCCGGCTTCCCGCGCGCCGACCTCGAGGACCGCGCCGCCGAGGCGGACGTCGTCGAGCAGGACATCGAGGTCGAGGTCGACGACGGGGACGAGGACTGACCGGATGACGAGCCAGCCGGACCCGGGCGAGGCGCCCGACGGATCCTTCGAGGTCCCGCCCGCCGGCTTGGGCCGGGGACGGGACCTGCTCGCCGTGATCCCCGCCCTGCCCAAGGTGCTGCTGCACGACCACCTCGACGGCGGGGTGCGACCCGCGACGGTGGTGGAGCTGGCGGCGGACCTGGGTCACCGCCTGCCGACCGGCGACGCCGAGGAGTTGGGCGCCTGGTTCGTCGCCGCCGCGGACTCCGGTTCGCTCAAGCGCTACCTGGAGACGTTCGAGCACACCGCCGGCGTGATGCAGACCGCCGACGCGCTGCGCCGGGTGGCGCGCGAGGCCGTCGAGGACCTCGCGGCCGACGGCGTGGTCTACGCCGAGTCCCGGTTCGCGCCCGAGCTGCACACGCGGCGTGGGCTGACGACGCAGCAGGTGGTGGACGCGGTGCTCGCCGGGTTCGCCGAGGGGACGGCGAACGCCCGGGCGGCCGGGCGCACGATCCGGATGGGCGCGCTGCTCACCGCGATGCGCCAGGAAGACCGGTGGGAGGAGGTCGCGGCGCTCGCCGTGGCCAACCGCCGCGCCGGGGTGGTCGGGTTCGACCTGGCCGGGCCCGAGGCGGGGTTCCCGCCCGACCGCCGGCCCAAGACCTACGAGGTGCTGCGGGACGCGTGGCTGCCGGCGACGATCCACGCCGGCGAGGCGTTCGGCCCGGCGTCGATCGCCGGGGCGCTGCAGGCGGGCGCGGTGCGGCTGGGCCACGGCGTGCGGATCGCCGACGACATCGCGCCCGACGGGCATCTCGGACCCCTGGCGCACTGGGTGCGCGACCGGCGGATCCCGCTGGAGATGTGTCCCACGTCCAACGTCCACACGGGCGCTGCCGCCTCGGTCGCCGCCCACCCCATCACGCGGCTGCTCCGCCTCGGCTTCGCCGTGACGGTCAACACGGACAACCGGCTCCAGTCGGGCGTGACGCTGAGCGGCGAGCTGGCCGCCCTCGTCGAGCAGGCCGGCTGGACCCTCGAGGACCTGTGGCGGGTCACCCTGACCGCCGCGCACCACACGTTCGTCCACCAGGACGACCGGACCGCACTCATCGACGAGATCATCACACCCGGGTACGCCCGGCTCGGTGGCGGGAGGCACCACCTATGAACCACAACATCACGCTGGAGAGCACGCACCACCCGTTGGACGCGGCGGGGTTGGCGAACTTCATCGACCACACGCTCCTCAAGCCCGAGGCGACGCGGGCCGACGTGGCCAACGCCGTCGAGGAGGCCGTCCGGCTCGGCGCGTACTCGGTGTGCGTCTCGCCGTCGTTCCTGCCGCTCGAGATCCCGGTGGACGAGCACGGCCACCGCCGGATCAAGGTCGCCACGGTGGTCGGGTTCCCGTCGGGGAAGCACACGTCGTCGGTCAAGGCCGCCGAGGCGGCGCAGGCCGTCGCCGACGGCGCCGACGAGGTGGACATGGTGATCGACATCGGCGCGGCGAAGGAGCGCCGCTTCGACGCCGTAGAGGCGGACATCGCCGCCGTGCGCGCCGCCGCACCGCGACCGACGGTGCTCAAGGTGATCCTCGAGACCGCCGCCCTCTCCGACCACGAGGTGATCGAGTCGTGCCGCGCTGCCGCCGCGGCCGGCGCCGACTACGTCAAGACCTCCACGGGCTTCCACCCGGCCGGCGGAGCGTCGCTACGCGCGGTGGGGATCATGGCGGGCACGATCGGCGGGCGCCTCGGCATCAAGGCGTCCGGCGGGATCCGCACCGCTGCGGACGCGATCGCGATGATCAACGCGGGCGCCACGCGACTGGGGATCTCGGCGACGGCCGCGGTGCTCGCGGGCCTGGAGGAGGGCGACCAGGTCGCCGCCGACACCACCTACTGACCCCGCGCTCCCACCAGCCCGTCTCTTCCCCAACGTCCGAGGAAGTGTGGCCTCTATGCCACACTTCCTCGGACGTTGCGGGATGAGGGTGAGGCCGCCGGGGCGGCGTCGGTCAGCGGGTGGCGTCAGTCGGTCGGCAGGCCGAGGGCCGTGCGGATGTCGGTGGCGAGCGCGTCGAGGCGTTCGCGGGCGGCGGTGCGCGCCGCGGTCACGTCCTCGTCGGACGCGTCCGGGGCGAGCGGGACCACCACCTCCAGGTAGCACTTCACCTTGGGCTCGGTACCGGAGGGGCGCACGACGACGCGGTCGTCCCGCTCGGTGTACAGGCGGAACCCCTCCGTGGGCAGCAGGCCGTCGACACCGTCGGAGAGGTCGGTGACGGAGGTGACCGGTGAACCCGCCAGCTCCGTGGGCGCCGCGGTGCGCAGCCGGTCGACCACCGCGGCGATCTCGGCAGGCTCGGCGAACCGGGCCGCCACCTGACCGGTGAGGTACAGCCCATGGCGCCGGGCGATCGCGTCCAGCTCGTCGACCAGCCCGCGACCTTCGGCCTTGAGTCGGGCGGCCAGCGTCGCCACGACCAGCGCGGCGGAGATGCCGTCCTTGTCCCGCACCAGCTCCGGGGCGACGCAGTAGCCGAGCGCCTCCTCGTACCCGTACACCAGGCCGTCCACCCGGGAGATCCACTTGAAGCCGGTCAGCGTGGCCGCGAACGCCAGGCCGTGGGCATCGGCGATCCGGGCCAGCAGCCGCGAGGAGACGATCGACGCGGCGAGGGTGCCGCCCTCGGCGGTGCGGGTGGCGGCGTCGGCGCCGAGCAGCGCGCCGGTCTCGTCGCCGTGCAGCGCCCGCCAGCCGCCGGTCCGGGGGTCGACGACCGCGACCGCGCACCGGTCCGCGTCGGGGTCCAGCGCGACCACCAGGTCCGCCTCGCGCTCGCGCGCGAGCGCCAGGGCCAGGTCCAGGGCGCCCGGCTCCTCGGGGTTGGGAAAGGCGACGGTGGGGAAGTCGGGGTCGGGCTGGGCCTGGGCCCCGACGAGCGTCACGTCGGTGAAGCCCGCCTCGGCGAGCACGCGGGTGGCAACCGCCCCGCCGACGCCGTGCATCGGCGTGAGCACGATGCGCACCGCGCCGGCCCGGGCGAGGGCGGGCTCGTCGTGCGCCACGAGGGCGCCCACGGAGCCGACGTACGCGTCGACGACGTCCTCGCCCAGCACCTGCCACCCGGAGTCGGCCCGGGCCACGGACGCGACCGAGGGCACGGCGGCGATGCGCGCCGCGATCGCGGCGTCGAAGGGCGGCACGATCTGCGAACCCTGGCCGGCCCCGGTGACCACCCGGCCGCCCAGGTACACCTTGTAGCCGTTGTCGGCCGCCGGGTTGTGCGACGCCGTCACCATCACTCCGGCGTCGGCGCCGAGGTGGCGCACGGTGAACGCGAGGACGGGCGTCGGCAGCGGCCGCGGCAGCAGCAGCACCCGGGCGCCGGCAGCGGTCAGGACCGCGGCCGTGTCGAGCGCGAAGTCCGCGGAGCGGTGCCGGGCGTCGTAGCCGACGGCGACCGTGGGCGGGCCCGAGAGCTCCGCCTGCAGGAAAGCGCCCAGGCCCGCGGCCGCGCGGATCACCACGGCGCGGTTCATCCGCTGGGGCCCGCCGCCCAGCGCGCCGCGCAGCCCGGCGGTGCCGAACTGGAGCAGCCCGGAGAACCGGTCGGCGAGCTCGCTGCGCGCAGCGCCGTCCCCGACGAGCGCGGCGTCGAGGAGTCGGGACAGCTCGTCGCGGGTGAGGGGGTCGGGGTCGTCGTCGATCCAGGCCCTCACCTGCTCGGGTTCCCACGCGTGTCGGCCGGTCATGGACGACCACGCTAGCGGATGGAAGGTCCTGGGCCGGATGGGTGAACCCGCAGGCCGGAGGCGGGTGAAGTCGTGCCGATCCGTCGGACAAAACGGACATTACGGATACCGTGTGGAAGGCGTCACCGACCGACCGAAAGGTACCGACATGTCACGGATCTCGCCGGGGGAGCGCGCCGCCGAGCAGCGCGCGCTGCTGGACGCCGCGGCGCTGGTCTTCGACCGCCGGGGGTTCGTCGGGGCGTCCGTGAAGGATCTCGCCGACGAGACGTCGACCACGGTGCGGGCGATCAAGCGTCACTTCGGCTCCAAGGAGGGGGTGGCCCGGGCCGTCGTCGACGAGCAGAACCGGCGGATGGTCGCCGCGCTCGACACGGCGCTGCTGCGCCACGGGCCGCTCGAGGCACTGATCCACGCGTCCCGCGCGATGGCCGACCTGCTGACGAGCGACCCCACCGTCCGGGCCGGCGTACGGCTGACGATGGAGCTCGCCGCCTGCGACCCGGCGGTGGCCGGTCAGTTCCGCGGCTGGGTGGACCAGGTGGCAGGCCTCTTCGAACGCGCCAAGGAGGCGGGCGACGTCGTCGACCGCCTCGACCCCACCGAGCTGGGGGCCACCTTCGTCGCCTACTTCACCGGCGTCCACACCCTGGCCGCGGTGCTCGGCGAGCACGACGAGCTGCCCGCCCGCCTCGTCGTCATGTGGCGCACCGTGATCGACGGGGCCGCGCCGCTGGGTCGCAGGCTCGGCCTGCACGCGGTGACGCGGGACGCGTTCGGGGGCTGGGAGGAGTTCCTGGGCGCCGCCTGACAGGTGGTGCGGCGGACGCGCGAAGATGGGCGGCGTGCCGCCCGATGCCACCACCACCGCCGGGCTGGCGCACACCCTGCTCGGCGTCGTCGTCCTCGCGGCGGTGACGTGGGCGGTGCTCACGGCGGCGGGGATCCCCCGTCGGTGGGCCCCCGCGCTGGCGATCGCGCGCGGCGCCGTGCAGCTGGCGTTCGTCGCACTGGTGCTCGGCGGGCTGATCGCGCACCCGGTCGGTGTCGCCGCCGCGCTCGCGGTCATGTTCGCCGTCGCCTCCTGGACCGCGGCCCGGCGGCTCGGTGGCGACCGCAGGGCGCGGCTCGTCGTCCCCGGGTCCATGGCCGCGGGCGTGGCCGTCGCGGTGGTCGTCGTGTTCGGCACCGGGGCGCTGGAGCTGACCGGTCGGTACGCGCTGGCGATCGGCGGGATCGTCGTGGGCAACGCGATGTCGATCGCGACGCTGGCGGGCCGGCGGTTGCGCACGGGGATCGTCGACCACTGGGAGGAGGTCGAGGGCTGGTTGGCGCTCGGGGCGACGCCGCGGCAGGCGACGGTCGACATCGGGCGGCGCGCCGTGTTCGAGGCGCTGGTGCCCACGGTGGACCAGACGCGGACCACCGGGCTCGTGACGCTCCCCGGGGCGTTCGTCGGGGCGATCTTCGGGGGGCTGTCCCCGCTGGAGGCGGGCCGGTTCCAGGTGATGGTGCTCGCGGCGATCATGGCGGCGGGCTCGGTGACGGCCGTGCTGGTGACGCGGGCGTCCGCCGTCGTCGTGCGCAAGCCCGAGGCGCCGGCGACCTGACCGACGTCAGAGCTTGCGGACCACCTGCGTGAGGAACGCGCTGATCCGCGGGCCGGCGGCCGCGCCCGCCGCGAGCACCTCGGCGTGCGACAGCTTCTCGCCCGAGATCCCGGCGGCGAGGTTGCTGACCAGGGAGATGCCCAGGATCTCCATGCCGGCCTGGCGCGCGGCGATCGCCTCGAGCGCGGTGGACATGCCGACCAGGGTCGCGCCCATCCGGCGGGCCATCTCGACCTCGGCGGGCGTCTCGTACTGGGGGCCGCGGAACTGCGCGTAGACCCCCTCCTGCAGGCTCGGGTCCACCTCGCGCGCGACGGCGCGCAACCGGGCGGAGTAGAGGTCGGTGAGGTCGACGAACGTCGCACCCTCGAGCGGTGAGGCGGCGGTGAGGTTGAGGTGGTCGCTGATCAGCACGGTGGTGCCCGGCGTCCACGTGGGGTCGATGCCGCCGCAGCCGTTGGTCAGCACCAGCGTGCGGGCGCCGGCCGCCGCGGCGGTGCGGATCGGGTGGACCACCCGGCGCACGCCGCGGCCCTCGTACAGGTGGGTGCGGGCGCCGAGCACCAGTGCGTACCGCGGGGTGCCGTCGTCGGCCTGGTAGCGCACGGAGCGCAGCGTCCCGACGTGCCCGACGACCGCCGGCGCGCTGAAGCCCGGCACGCCGGCGGCGGCGATCTCGGCCACCGTGTCGCCCAGCATGTCCGCCGCGGCGGCCCAGCCCGAGCCGAGGACCAGCGCGGTGTCGTGCCGCTCCACCCCGGTCTGCTCCGCGATGACGCGGGCGGCTTCGCGCGCGGTCGCGAACGGGTCGGTGGCGGGGTCGTCGAGGGGGAGCGGTGCTGTCATGGGGCGAGGGTACTGGCGCCGGCATCGGTGACGGTGAACGGGTGCCGGATGCCGTCGCCCGCCATACTGGGCTTGCAGGCGGCGACGTACGTCCCGGGCTCCGCCTGGACGACGAGGTCCCGGACGAGCCCCGGCCCGATGTCCTCGAGCTCGGAGACGACGCGCTGCCCGTCCTCGGCGAGGAGGTAGAACTCCGTGACCTCGTCGCCCTCGTTCTTCACCGAGAAGGTCAGCGTGCCGGCGGGGGCCTCGGCGGCGGACAGCCGGCACTCGTCGGCGGTCGACGTCACCGTGATCGGACCGGAGGTGGTGCTCGCCGGGGTGTTGGGCGCGCAGGCGGCGGTCAGCGCGCCGACGAGAACGGCGCCGAGGGCGAGCGCGGACAGGGCGGGGCGGGACATGGGTCTCCTCGAGAAGGGGTCAGGACGAGCCGGACGCATGAGCCGGCGGTCGGTGGAGCAGGTGGGGAGTGCGAGTGCGGTCAGGCGTTCACGGCCTGCGTCGCGGCGGCGGGGACGGGGGCGGCGGGCCGAGCGGCGGGACGCGCCCACGCGGTGCGGACGAAGAAGGTCATCGTCGGGACCACGTACGCGACCCAGGCTGCGAGCTCGAGCCAGCTGGTGGCGGGGGAGAAGTTGACGGTGCCCTTGAGCAGCGTGCCGTACCAGCTGTTCGGCGGGACCGCGCCGGAGACGTCGAACGCCAGGGAATTCAGACCGGGCAGGATGCCGGCCTCCTGGAGGTCGTGCACCCCGTAGGAGAGGACGCCCGCCGCGACGACCACCAGCACCATCCCGGTCCAGCCGAAGAACCGGCGCAGGTCCAGCCGGACGGCGCCGCGGTAGATCGCCCAGCCGAGCGTCACGGACACCGCAAGACCGAGCGCCGCGCCGAGCAGCGGCCCGCCGTTGCGGGCGCCCGCCGCCTGCGCACCGGCCCACAGGAAGAGCGCGGTCTCCAGACCCTCGCGGCCCACGGCGAGGAGCGCGATGACGAACACGGCGCGCCGGCCGGCGACGACCGCGCCGTCGAGCCGGTGCTGCAGGTCGGACTTCAGGTGGCGGGCGGTCCGCGCCATCCAGAAGATCATCCAGGTCACCAGGCCCACCGCGGCGATCGACAGCGCGCCGCCGATCGCCTCCTGCGCCTCGAAGCTCAGGCCCTGCGGGCCGAAGGTCAGCGCCGCACCGAAAGCGAGCGACACCGCGACGGCGGTCGCGACCCCCGCCCACAGCGCGGCCAGCTGCTCACGGCGCCCCAGCCGCACCAGATAGGCGACCAGGATCCCGACGACGAGGGCGGCCTCGAGGCCTTCGCGCAGGCCGATCAGGAAGTTTGCCAGCATGGTCACTCGCCGTTCTGAGGTGAGGCTTACCTAACGGCGGAGACTTTACAGCACACGAGTGTTGCCGAAATCGGTGGTCGTCTGGTGAGACGGCCCGGCTCACGCGCCCGTGCGCGCCAGCAGCGTCGGCCAGGCGTCGGCGAACGCGGGGTGCAGCGGCAGCAGGCCCACCTCGTCGAGCGCCACCCAGCGGACCTCGACGCTCTCCGCGTCCGTGGCGGCCGGGACCACCGCGGTCAGCTCGTCGGCGATCACCGTGGTGTAGCGCCAGTCGGGGTGCGCCAGCACGTGGCTGCCCCGGATGCCGACGGCGACCGGGTCCACCCCGGCCTCCTCGCGCGCCTCCCGCAGCGCGCCCTCGTCGGCGCTCTCTCCGGGCTGGAGCGCGCCGCCCGGCAGCGCCCACGTGCCGCCGTGGTCGCTCCAGTCCACCCGGTGCTGGAGCATCACATGGGTGGGGCGTCCGTCGTCGGACCGCCGGACCAGCAGCAGGCCAGCCGCCCCGAAGATGCCCCAGTGGCGCCGCCCGCACGAGCACTGCACCCAGGCGTCGCCGGGGCCGTGGAGGTGGGGGCGGTCGGGCGCAAAGGCGTCGGGCACGGGCTCGACGCTACGTGGTGCGGCGTGCGGGCGTCAGACGATCTCGCAGATCGCGCTCCCGGCCGCGACACTCGCGCCGACGTCCGCGGCCAGCGCCGTCACCGTCCCGGCGCGGTGCGCGACGAGGGGCTGCTCCATCTTCATCGCCTCGAGGACCACCACGAGGTCGCCCTCCGCGACGGTGGCGCCCTCCGCGACGGCGACCTTGACGATGGTGCCCTGCATCGGCGAGCACAGGGTGGTGCCGTTGCCGCCCACCGCCACCGCCCGGCGCACGCGCCGCTGGAGGGGTGCGCCGGGCCGGCCCCGGCCCGCGCCCCGGCCCGGCAGGGCCAGCCCGGCGGGCAGCACCACCTCGAGGCGCTTGCCCCCCACCTCGACCACCACACGCTCCAGGCCCGCCTCGTCGGCGTGCGGCGCCTCCGCGCCAGCAGAGGTCAGCGCGCCGAGCCGGTGGGCGAACTCGGTCTCGATCCAGCGTGTGTGCACCGCGAACGGGCCGTCGCCGGAGGGCGCGAAGGCCTCGTCGTCCAGCACGGCCCGGTGGAACGGCACCACGGTGGGGATACCGGCGACCTCGAGCTCCGCCAACGCACGACGAGCCCGCGACAGCGCCTCGCGTCGCGTGGCACCGGTGACGATCACCTTGGCGATCATCGAGTCGAACGCGCCGGAGACGGTGTCGCCCTCGACCACGCCGGAGTCCACGCGGACGCCCGGCCCGGAGGGGAATCGCAGCCGCGTGATCTTGCCGGGCGCCGGCAGGAAACCCGCGGAGGGGTCCTCGCCGTTGATCCGGAACTCCAGCGAGTGGCCGCGGGTGGCCACCGACGAGTACCCCAGCGGCTCGCCCGCCGCGATGCGCAGCTGCTCGCGCACCAGGTCGATCCCGCTCACCTCCTCGGTGACGGGGTGCTCCACCTGCAGGCGCGTGTTGACCTCGAGGAACGAGACGGTGCCGTCCTCGGCGACCAGGAACTCGCACGTCCCGGCGCCGACGTAGGCGGCCTCGGCCAGGATCGCCACGGACGCGGTGCGCAGCGACTCCTCCTGCCGCGCGGTGAGGAACGGGGCCGGCGCCTCCTCGACCAGCTTCTGGTGGCGGCGCTGCAACGAGCAGTCGCGCGTGGAGACGACGACCACCGTGCCGTGCGTGTCGGCGAGACACTGGGTCTCCACGTGCCGGGGCCGGTCCAGGTAACGCTCGACGAAGCACTCGCCACGGCCGAAGGCCGCGGTCGCCTCGCGGACCGCCGACTCGTAGGCGTCGTCGATCTCGTCGCGCGTCCGCGCCACCTTCAGGCCGCGCCCGCCGCCGCCGAAGGCCGCCTTGATCGCCACCGGCAGCCCGTGCGCGGCGACGAAGTCGTGAACCTGGTCCAGCGTGACCGGCTCGTCGGTCCCGGCGACGAGCGGGGCGCCCGCGCGCCGGGCGATGGCACGGGCGGAGACCTTGTCGCCGAGGGCGGCGATCGCCGCGGGCGGCGGGCCGATCCACGTCAGCCCGGCGTCGATGACGGCGGTGGCGAACTGCGCGTTCTCGGCGAGGAACCCGTAACCGGGGTGCACCGCGTCCGCGCCGGCACGGCGCGCGATCTCGACGAGCTTGTCGATCGAGAGGTACGTGTCCGCGGCGCGGGCGCCCTCCAGGGCGTAGGCCTCGTCGGCCAGCCGGACGTGCAGCGCCTCGCGGTCCTGGTCGGCGTAGACGGCGACGGACGCGAGGCCCGCGTCGCGGCAGGCCCGGACCACCCGGACGGCGATCTCGCCACGGTTGGCGATGAGAACCTTGGTGATCACGGGCACGGTCCACCGTAACGTGCGAGAACGCGCGTGAGATTGGCGCCTTCCGCAACGGCCGCGGTGGCGCGTTTGTGGGGTTCCTACCGTCCGGTCAGCGGGTCCACAGCTGCGTGACCGGGACGCCGAGCTCGGCGAGCAGCCGTCGCAGCAGCGGCAGGGACAGCCCGACGACCGTGTGGTAGTCCCCCTCGATGCGCTCGACGAACGGGCCGCCGAGGCCGTCGACGGTGAACGCGCCCGCGACGCGCAGCGGCTCGCCGGTGGCGACGTAGGCGTCGATCTCGTCGTCGGACAGGTCGGCGAACTCGACCGTCGTGGAGGCGGTGGCTCCGGCGGCGCCGGCCGGCCCGACGAGCCAGTGGCCGGTGTGCAGCACGCCGGTGCGCCCGCGCATGGCGCGCCAGCGGGCCGTGGCGTCGGCCTCGTCCGCGGGCTTGCCGAGGACGGCGCCGTCCAGCTCGAGCATCGAGTCGCAGCCGAGCACCAGCACGGCCTCGTCGGCCGGGTCGGCGCGGCGGGCGGCGACGTCCTGCGCCTTGGCGCGGGCGAGGATCAGCACCGCCTGCGCCGGCGTCACGGCTCCCGCCGCCGCCAGCACGGCGTCCTCGTCGACCGTGGACACTTCGACCATCGGCGCGATCCCGGCGGCCTGGAGCGTGGAGAGCCGGGCGGGGGAGGCGGAGGCGAGCAGCAGCCGAGTCACGCCCCGACCCTATGCAGCGTCCGAGGAAGTGTGGGCTCTACCCCTCACTTGCTCGGACGTCCGCAGGTGCCTGTGCACGCGAGGAGCTGGGGAAGGAGGACGGGGCGGTGGGAGGAAGGTCGCGGGTGCGGACAGGCGGGGGAGGCACAATGGGCCTGCCGCGTGCGAGGAGGGGTGATGGCCGAGACGACCGTCCAGGGAGACGAGCCGATGTCCGACGAGCTGGACGACCTGATCGACGACCCCGACCTGCTGCGCCCCGCCCCCCAGGCATGGCGCGCCCGCACCGCCGTCGAGATGATCGTCTCCGGCGTGCTGGGGCTGATCACCTCGTTCGTCCTGTCCATCGAGGCCTGGCAGCTCGCCGCCGACCCGAACGCCGTCTTCGCGTGCGACCTGAACTCGGTGATCAGCTGCGGCAAGGTGGCGCGGGAGTGGCAGGCGCAGCTTCTCGGCTTCCCCAACGCCTTCCTCGGGATCCTGTTCGAGACCGCCGTGCTCGCGGTGTCGGTCGCGATCCTCGCCGGCGTGCGGTTCCCGCGCTGGTACATGAGGCTGGTCGAGGCGCTCTACACGATCGGCCTGCTGTTCGCGCTGTGGCTGTTCGCCCAGTCGTACTTCGTCATCAACGCGCTGTGCCCGTGGTGCCTGCTCATCACGGTGACGACGATCCTGGTCTGGGCCGGGCTGACGCGGATCAACGTCCGCGACGGCGTGATCCCGGCGCCCGCCTGGGCGCGGCGGTTCGTCGCCTCCGGCAACGACTGGTTCGTCACCGCCGGCGTGATCCTGCTGATCGCGGCGATGATCGTCGTCAAGTACGGGGCGTCGCTGGTCGCCTGAGAGCCGGGCCCGGCAGGCGCGTCAGACCACCGTGCCGAGCACCTCGAGCGGCAGCGGCCCCAGCGCCAGCGCCCGGCCGTGGAAGGCCGCCAGGTCGAACGACGAGCCCTCCCTCCGGGCCGCCTCGTCGCGCGCACGGGTCCACAGCCGCTGCCCGACGAGGTAGGACGGCGCCTGCCCCGGCCACCCCAGGTAGCGCAGCCACTCGAACCGGATGAACGGCTCGGCCTGGTGCAGGTTGCGGCGCAGCAGCGTCCAGCCGGAACCGGCGTCCCACGGACGGCCCGAGGAGTCGGGAGCGGCCAGTCCCAGGTGCACGCCGATGTCGAACACGACGCGCGCGGCGCGCATCCGCTGGCCGTCGAGCATGCCGAGCAGGTCGCCGTCGTCGTCGAGGAAGCCCAGGTCCGCCATGAGCCGCTCGGCGTACAGGGCCCAGCCCTCGCCGTGGCCGGACGTCCACGCGAGCAGCCGGCGCCACGAGTTCAGCTGGTCCCGCGCGACCACCGCGGTGCCCACCTGGAGGTGGTGCCCCGGCACGCCCTCGTGGTAGACGGTGGTCCTCTCCCGCCACGTGCTGAACTCGGTGACGCCCGGCGGCACCGACCACCACATCCGCCCGGGGCGCGACAGGTCGTCGGACGGGCCGGTGTAGTAGATGCCGCCGTTCTGCGTCGGTGCGATGAGGCACTCCAGGCGGTGCAGCGGCTCCGGGATGGCGAAGTGCGTGCCGTCGAGCGCCGCGATCGCGTCGTCGCTGGTCTGCTGCATCCACTCCTGGAGCGCCGCCGTCCCCGTGAGGCGCCGCGCGGGGTCGGCGTCGAGCGCGGTGATCGCGTCCTCGACGTTCGCGCCCGGGCCCGCGATGCGTCGCGCCACCGCCTCCTGCTCCGCGCTGATCCGGGCGAGCTGGTCCAGGCCCCAGGCGTAGGTCTCGTCGAGGTCGACCGTCGCGCCGAGGAAGTACCGCGACCACAGGGCGTAGCGGTCGCGGCCCACGCCGTCGGCCTCGGGTGCGCGCGGCGCCACCTCCCGCAGGGTGCGGACGAGTTCGCCGTACGCCGCCACGGCGCCGGCGGCGGCCGCCGCCACCTCGTCGCGCACCGCCTCGGGCGCCCTGCCGGCCAGCTCGACGAAGAAGGACGTCTGAGGGTCAGCCAGCTCGCCGGCCTGGCGGATGCCCTCCTCGACCTGGCGGATCGCCGCGAGCCTTCCGGCGGCCGCGGTCTGCCGCAGCGCGGCCGCGTAGCCCCGGGCCGCCCCGGGCAGCGCCCGCAGCCGCGCGGCGACGGTCGCCCAGTCGTCGTCGGTCTGCGTGGGCATCAGGTCGAACGTGTCGCGCATCGCCTGGAGCGGGCTGGCGATGTTGTTCACGGGCGCGAGCGTCTCGCCCGCGTCGTCGAGCGCCAGCTCGGCGCCCAGCAGGAACCGCATCGCCGCGACCGTCACCCGGTCCGTGCCGTCGGCGGGCTCGGCGGCGTCGAGCGCGCGCAGGGCGTCGCGCCGCGCGGCCACCCGGGCCTCGTGGCCGTCCGGGGAGAAGTCCGTCATCTGCGCGTCGTGGCCAGCGATGCCGTTCTCGGTGGCGGCGATCGGGTCCAGGGCGGCGTAGCGGACGACGAAGCCGTCGGCGATCGCGTCGACGGCGGTCGGGGTGCGGGTCACGCGCTCGACCCTATCCGGCGCCATCCGACCCCCTCCCGCCCTTACGTCCGGGAGTTACGTGGCTAGAGCGACGCAACTCCCGGACGCTACGGGGGCGGGGGCGGGCACGGGGGTCAGGGGTGCAGGCTCCAGCGCCAGGTGTCCCGGCCCGGGGCGGGGGACGGCGGGTTGGGCAGCACGCGGCGGCGGTCCGCCCACGCGGCGGGCGCCGCCGGCTCGTCGTGCCGGCCCGACGACGAGGCGACCAGCCCCGCCACCAGCGCCGCGAGCTCCACCTCGTCGGGCGCCCCGCGCACCACGTGGACGTCCGCCGCGGCCAGGCCGGGCTCGCCGGGCGCCGCGGGGACGCTCACTCGTCGTCCTCCTCGTCGTCGCCGAACTGCACGGCCGCGCCGCGCGCCGCGCCCCACTCGACCACCTCGAACCCGGCGTCCTGGAGGCGGTGCGCCAGCTCGGCGCCGCCGGCGTCCACCAGGTCGAGCACCGAGTCCAGCGTCAGGTCGCTCGCCGCCTGCGGCGGGCCGACGACGAACCCGAGGTGGAACGTGTCCACCTCACCCTGAGAGGACGAATCCTCCGGCTCCTCGTCGTCCCAGCTCAGCCCCGTCAGGTCGGCGTGCAGGCCGAGCGTCTCGTGCACCAGGTCGTAGAGCGCGGCGTTGAGCGTGCCGATCTGCGACTCCAGCGCCAGGACCCGCGGGTCCTCGTCGGCCTCGTGCGCCCCGAACTCCGCGCGCACCCCGACGGCCGTGCCGACGTAGGCGTGCAGCGCGGCCGCCAGCTGGTCCACCGCGGCGTGCAGCGGAGCCGCGTCCACCCCGGGGAGGGGCTCGGTGCCGTGGGCGCCCTCGTCGTGGCCGTGGTCGTCGTGGTGGTCGTGCTCGCTCACGCGGTCTCCTGGTCGGGGTGGGTCACAGCGGGATGTTGCCGTGCTTCTTGGCGGGCAGGGCGGCGCGCTTGGTGCGCAGCACCCGCAGCGAGCGAGTGATCTCGGCCCGTGTCGAGGACGGCTGGATCACCGCGTCCACGTAGCCACGGTCCGCCGCGTCCCACGGGTTGACGATCGCCTGCTCGTACTCGGCGGTGAGACGCGCGCGTTCCGCCTCGACATCGCCGCCCTCCTTCTCCACGGCGGCCAGCGCGGCGCGCTGAAGGATGTTCACCGCGCCGCCGGCGCCCATCACGGCGATCTGGGCCGTGGGCCAGGCGAGGTTGACGTCCGCGCCCAGCTGCTTGGAGCCCATGACGATGTACGCGCCGCCGTACGCCTTGCGCGTGATCACGGTCACCAGCGGGACCGTCGCCTCGGCGTACGCATAGATCAGCTTCGCGCCGCGGCGGATGATGCCGTTCCACTCCTGGTCGGTCCCGGGCAGGAAGCCGGGCACGTCGACGAACGTCAGCACGGGGAGGTTGAACGCGTCGCACGTGCGGACGAAGCGCGCCGCCTTCTCCGCCGCGTTGATGTCGAGCGTGCCGGCCATCGACATCGGCTGGTTGGCCACCACCCCGACGGGGTGACCCTCGACGTGCCCGAAGCCGACGACGACGTTCGGCGCGAACAGCGCCTGCACCTCGAGCAGCACGCCGTCGTCGAGCACCGCCTCGACCACGGTGCGCATCTCGTACGGCTGGGCGTCGGAGTCGGGGACCAGGGTGTCGAGCGCCAGGTCGTCGTCGGTCCGCTCCAGCGGGACCTCGTGCGGGTACGAGGGCGGGTCGGAGAGGTTGTTGGCGGGCAGGTAGCCCAGCAGGGTGCGCGCGTAGTCGAGCGCGTCCTCCTCGTCGGACGCGAGGTAGTGCGCCACGCCGGAGCGCGCGTTGTGGGTGGTGGCGCCGCCCAGCTCCTCGAGGCCGACGTCCTCGCCGGTGACCGCGCGGATGACGTCCGGGCCGGTGATGAACATGTTCGACGTCTTGTCCGCCATGACGATGAAGTCGGTCAGCGCGGGGGAGTAGACCGCGCCGCCGGCCGACGGGCCGAGCACGATCGAGATCTGCGGGATCACCCCGGAGGCGGCGACGTTGCGGCGGAAGATCTCCGCGAACTGCGTCAGGCCCGCGACGCCCTCCTGGATGCGGGCCCCGCCGCCGTCGAGGATCCCGACGAGCGGCACGCCGGTGCGCAGCGCCAGGTCCATCACCTTGGTGATCTTCTGGCCGTGCACCTCTCCGAGCGAGCCGCCGAACACGGTGAAGTCCTGCGCGTAGACGGCGACCGGCCGGCCGTCGACGGTGCCGTGCCCGACGACCACCCCGTCACCCGGGATCCGCTTCTTGTCCAGCCCGAAGTTCGACGAGCGGTGCCGCACCAGCGCGTCCAGCTCCGTGAAGCTGCCCGGGTCGAGCAGCGACTCGATCCGCTCGCGGGCCGTGCGCTTGCCGCGCGCATGCTGCTTGTCGACGGCCGCGCGCTCGTTCGCGTCCAGCGCGGCCTGGCGGGCGGCGAGGTCCGCGAGCTTGGCCGCGGTCCCGGTGTCCGGTTCGGTCTGGGTCACCGGGCCAGGCTAGTTGTCGGGTCCCTCCAGTGCCGTGACGGGTGCGGACCGTGTTGCCGCCCTGGCCTCGTCGGAACCCTCCAAGCGATGATGAGGGGGTGCCCCTGGACGCCGAACGCCTGCGCAGCCTGCTCGTCGCCCCCGCCGGTCCGCTGGTGCGCCTGGAGGTGGTCGACGAGGTCGGGTCCACCAGCAGCGCGATGGCGGACGACCTGCGGGCCGACCCCGCCGCCTGGCCCGACCGCAGCCTGCTCGTCGCCGAGCGGCAGACCGCCGGGCGCGGCCGGGCCGGACGGTCGTGGCAGGCGCCCGCGGGCACGTCCGTCACGGGCACGTTCGCCGTGCGGCCCGCTCTGCCCGCCGCCGCGCTCGGCTGGCTGCCGCTGCTGGCCGGGCTCGGCGTGCTGCGGGCGCTGCGCGCGACCGCCGGCGTGCCCGCCGGGCTCAAGTGGCCCAACGACGTGGTGCTGGACTGCGGACCCTCCGACCTGCCCGGCTGGGGCAGGTGGCGCAAGGCCGGCGGCATCCTCACCGAGGTGGTTCCGCTGCGGGACGGCGGCAGCGCCGTGCTGGTGGGCGTGGGGATCAACGTCACGCAGCGGCCCGACGAGCTCCCCGTGCCCAGCGCGACGTCGCTGGCGCTCGCGGGGGCGCGGGGCGTGGAGCGCGAGTCGGTGCTGGTGGCGACGGTGACGGCGCTCGCACAGGTGGCGGACCGGTTCGCTGCCGCCGGTGGCGACGCGCAGGCCGGCGGCTTGGCCGACGAGGTGGCCGAGGCGTGCGTGACGCTGGGCCGCGACGTCCACGTGGAGCTCCCCGGGGGCCGGACGGTCGACGGCCGCGCGGAGCGGCTCGACGCCGCGGGGGCGCTCGTCGTGCGCACGGCCGACGGCGCAGAGCTCACGGTGCTGGCCGGCGACGTGCTGCTGGTGCGCGGCTGACCTAGTCTCGACGCGTGCCAGCGGCCGGGGGGAGCGAGGATCGCTCCGCCGTGGCCGCTCTCGAGGAGGCACTCCTGGCCGGCCGGCGGCGGCTGACCGCCGCCGAGGTCGCCGGGCGCATCGGCGTCGATCCCGAGCGGGTGCTCGCCCACCGGCGGCTGTTCGGACTGTCGTCCGTGGGCCCGGAGGTCCCCGCGTTCGTGGAGGCGGACGTGCTCGCCGGTGCGGTGCTCGACGGTCTGGGCCGGGAGCAGGGGCTCGACCCCACGACGCTGGGGGAGCTGGTGCGGTCGCTGGGCCACACGATGGACCGGCTCGCGCTGTGGCAGGTCGAGGCGCTCGTCGAGCACGAGGCCGTCCGCGACGGGCTCGAGGACCTGGCCGCCCGCCGGCGGCTGCTGGAGCGGCTGGTGACGCTGGAGCCGGCGCTGGAGCAGCTGCTGACGTACGCGTACCGGCGCCAGCTGGTGCTGCTGGCGGGGCGGATGGATGCGGAGATCGCCCAGGCGGAGCACGAGGTGGCCGCCGACGTGCTGCCGTTGGCGCGGGCGGTGGGGTTCGCGGACATGGTGTCGTTCACCAGTCGCACCGCCGGGCTGGGTTCCGGCGAGCTCGCCACGTTCGTCCAGCGGTTCGAGGCGTCGGCGCGCGACGTCATCGCGGCCGCCGGCGGGCGCGTGGTCAAGACGATCGGCGACGCGGTGCTGTTCATCGCGGACACCCCGTCGATCGGCGCCGCGATCGCGGTGGGGCTGGCGGACCGGTTCGCGGGCTCCGGTGACCCGGCCGCCGTCATCTCGGCGGCGCGCGGCGTGACGCCGGGGGTCACGCCGGTGCGGGTCAGCCTGGTGTGGGGCCGCGTGCTGTCGCGGTCCGGCGACGTGTTCGGCGCATCGGTGACGCTCGCCGCGCGACTGGTGGCGATGGCCGAGCCGAGTGCCGTGTGGACCGACCGCGCCACCGCCGAGGCGCTGGCCGACGACGAGCACTTCGCCGCGGCGCCGGCGGTGCCGCGGGACGTCGCCGGGCTCGGGCGGGTGGAGCCGTTCGTGCTGCGGCGGGCCTGACGCCGCTCGGAGCGTGCGCGCGTCCCCGGGCGGTCACTGCGTGCGGATGGCGGGCACGTCGGGGACCGGCTCCAGCAGCTGGGGCCCGTTGTTCGCCACCGCGTTGACCGCCGTGGTGACCGGGGTGGCGACCAGCGGCGGCGGGTCGGTCAGCAGCAGCTCGGTGGCGTCGTCGGCATCGACCGCCGGGTCCAGCCACGGCTCCCAGAGCTCGCCCGGCAGCATCAGCGGCTGCCGGTCGTGGATCGCCGCGAGCTGCGGTGACGCCGGCCTGGTGACGATCACCGCGGTGACCAGCCAGCGTGTGGGGTCGTCGTCCGCCTTCGCCGGGTCCCGCCAGAACTCGTAGAGCGCGCCGAGCGCGAGCGGGCCGCCATCGGCGGGGTGGATGTAGAAGGGCTGCTTGGGAGTGCGCTTCGGGGAACCCTCGGGCGGCGGCTGCCACTCGTAGTAGCCGTCCGCCGGCAGCAGGCCCCGTCGCACGGCGAACGGCCGCGCGAACGCGCGGGAGGTGGCCAGCGACTCGGCGCGTGCGTTGACCAGGCGGCTGCCGATCGACGGGTCCGTGGCCCACGACGGGACCAGACCCCAGCGCGCGACCCGCAGCTGTCGCACGATCTCGCCCTGGGCGTCCGGCCGGTCCACGACGAGCCGGACCCCGTCGGTGGGCGCCACGTTCCACGACGGCGGTAGCAGCCTGGCGTCGTCCGCGACGGTCGCGATGGCGAACTCGTCGGCCAGCTGCTGGTCCTCGCGGAACGAGGCGTACCTGCCGCACATGGCTTCACACTGCCACGGCCCGCCGACGGTGCCTGGCCGGGCGGCTACGGGCGCCCGAGCGCGGCGAGCCGCCCGGCGGCCTGCTCCAGCACGTCCTCGCGCTTGACGAAGGTGAACCGCAGCGACGAGCGCAGCGCGTCGGCGGTGGGCGATCCCGCTCGGGTGAACGCGGTTGCCGGCACGCCCACCACGCCCGCCAGGGCGGGCAGCTCACGCGCGAGCCGCACACCGTCGTCGTACCCGAGCGGGGCGGCGTCGGCCAGGACGAAGTACGTGCCGTGCGGCACGACGACCTCGAACCCGGCCGTCCGCAGCCCGTCGCAGAGCAGGTCCCGGCGGCGCGCCAGCGAGGCGGCCAGTTCGCCCACCCAGGCCTGCGCCTCCGGGTCGGTCAGCGCCAGTGCGACCGCCGGCTGGAACGGCGCCCCGTTGACGTAGGTGAGGAACTGCTTGACCGTCAGCACGGCGGTGACCAGCTGCGCCGGGCCCGTCACCCAGCCCACCTTCCAGCCGGTGAACGAGAACGTCTTGCCGGCCGACGAGACGCTCAGCGTGCGCCCGGCCATCCCGGGCAGCGTCGCGATCGGCGTGTGCGGACGCCCGTAGGTCAGGTGCTCGTACACCTCGTCCGTCAGCACGACGAGGTCGCGTGCCACCGCGACGCGCGCGACGGCCGCCACCTCGGCGGCTGTCAGCACCGTGCCGGTGGGGTTGTGCGGCGAGTTGAGCAGGATCAGCCGGGTGCGGTCGGTGACGGCGGCGGCCAGCGCGGCCTCGTCGAGCGCGAACCCGTCGGCGGCACGCCGCAGCGGGACGGTGACGTGCCGCGCGCCGGCCAGTGCGATCGCGGCGGCGTGGGAGTCGTAGAACGGGTCGAGGGTGACCACCTCGTCGCCCGGTCCCGCGAGGGCGAGCACCGCGGCGGTCAGGCCTTCGGTGGCGCCGGCCGTCACCAGCACCTGGGTGTCGGGATCGAGGTCCAGGCCGTAGTGCCGCCGCTGGTGGGCGGCGATCGCCTCGCGCAGCGGCGCGATGCCGCGCCCCGGCGGGTACTGGTTGTGGCCGGACAGCACCGCGTCGGCCGCGGCGCGGGCGACGACGGCGGGGCCGTCGACGTCCGGGAACCCCTGGCCCAGGTTGATCGCGCCGGTGCGGGCCGCGAGCGCCGACATCTCGGCGAAGATCGTCGCGCGCACGGCGCCGTCGGGGTCCAGCAGTCCGGTCGCCGCGGCGACCTGCCGCCACCGCGGGCCGGCCGGGACCTGCTCGGGGCGACCTGTCACGCCGGGCAGGATAGGCGCGAGCGTCGGTGGCCGGGGCGGAACGCCCGGCGCCTGGGCGAAGTAGCCATCCGAGCCGTCCGCGGGGCGCCGGTCCTCGCTAGTGTCGGCCACGGGGTCCCGGTGGGCGGGGAGAGGAGCGGCCGGTGAGCGCGTCTGTGGCCGTGCCGATGGGCAGCCGGTCAGGGCGCGGCGTGCGGACCGACGTCCTGACCGTGGTGCTGTGCACCGCCACGGTGATGCTCGCGACGGCGGTGGTGGCGGCCGTGCAGACCGCCTGGGTGCAGGACGTCGCCGTGCACGTCGGTGTCCCCGTGCCCACCGTGCCGCGCCTGGCGAGCAACGTTGTCGAGACGGCGGCGGTGTCGGTCGCACTGGTGGCTCTGGGCGTCCACCGGCGTCCCGGGCTGGCCCGGGGGCTGCGCGTCGTGGTAACCGCGGCCGTCGCCGGGAGCGTGGTGCGGTTGGTGTCCCAGTGGCTGCTCGGCCTGCTGGCCGGCGCCTCCTTCGGCACGTGGCTGCTCCAGCTCGGCGCGGGGATGCCCGTGGCGCTGCTGGCGGGCGGGTTCGCCGTGCTGGCGCTCCGGGTGCAGCTG
>Ga0255338_1000798_pt1 | contig 79093 bp, 65 predicted proteins | sample MeOH1_35cm_T4_19_FD_203715 | JGI IMG/M metagenome (GOLD analysis project Ga0255338, IMG submission 203715) | Sandy soil microbial communities from University of British Columbia, Vancouver, Canada - MeOH1_35cm_T4_195 | ecosystem: Engineered > Artificial ecosystem > Sand microcosm > Unclassified ... | reverse complement strand
ATGCCGTTGAAAAGGATGGTGCCGGTGGTCGGCTCCAGGAATTTGGTAAGCAGGTTGAAGCAGGTCGTCTTGCCTGCGCCGTTGGGGCCGATCAATGCGTGGATCGAGCCGCGCCGCACCTGCAGGTTGACGTCGCTAACCGCCGTGAACCCCTTGAATTCCTTCGTGAGGTTCTTCGTTTCCAGGATGATTTCCTGATTCATAGTCTCCTGCCCGCCCTCTTGCTGCGATACCGGGTTGTGCCCGGCACTGACAATGGTTCGAACTCCGGCGCTTTGTCGCCATGTTTGCCGCGTTATAGGTGTCTGGAAGCGGCGCGGCTGCCGCAATATCCGGGTGGCTCAACCGCCCTGAAGTGCAGGCGGGAGCACCGTATATCGGCGACTATTGTGTGCGTCTGCTGCGTCGCAAAACATCGGGGTTTGCACTAAGCATAAGACATGCAGGAATCGTCACGTTTGGCCATGTCTGGCCCACGCTGACACGGGTTGGCGGCGGGTGGCGGCGGGTTGGAGGCAGGGGGGCGGCAGCTTGCCGCCCCCCCGCACATCACGCCACGGGAATACCCGAAGGTGTGTCCGCCAACGCCTGCACCACAGCGCCGCCGCTGGCGCGCAGCTTGCGATCCTCGCGGATCATGTCGCTGGCGCGCTCGGCGATCATGATCGTCGGCGAGTTGGTGTTGCCCGACGTGATCAGCGGCATGACGGACGCGTCCACCACGCGCAGCCCGGCGATGCCGCGCACGCGCAGGCGGTTGTCCACCACGGCGTCCGGATCGTCGGCGCTGCCCATGCGGCAGGTGCCCACCGGATGGAAGATGGTCGTGCCGATGGCGCCGGCGGCCTCGGCCAGCTGCTCGTCCGTCTCGAACGCGGCGCCGGGCAGCCATTCCTGGGGCTTGTACGGCGCCAGCGCCGGGGAGGCGACGATGCGCCGCGTCAGGCGCAGCGAGTCGGCGGCCACCTTGCGGTCCTCCTCGGTGGAGAGGTAGTTGGGGGCGATGGCCGGTGCGCGCCGGAAATCGGCGTCTTCTATATGTACGCTGCCGCGCGAGGTGGGCCGCAGGTTGCACACGCTGGCCGTGAAGGCGTTAAACGCGTGGAGCGGATCGCCGAACTTGTCGAGCGACAGCGGCTGCACGTGGTATTCAAGGTTCGGCCGCGTGTAGCTGGGGTCGCTGCGCGCGAACGCGCCGAGCTGCGACGGCGCCATGCTCATCGGCCCGCTCTGGTTGAACGCGTACTGGAGGCCGATGCCAACCTTGCCCCACCAGCGCGCCACGCGCGTGTTCAGCGTGCGCACGCCGTCCACCTTCATCACCGCGCGCAGTTGCAGGTGATCTTGCAGGTTCTCGCCCACGCCCGGCAGCGCCTGCCGCACGCGGATGCCGAGCGATTGCAGCCGCTCCGGCTGGCCGATGCCGGACAGCTCCAGCAGCTGGGGCGAATTGATCGCGCCCGAGGCCAGGATCACCTCCTCGGTGACGCGCGCCTCGCGGTTCTGCCCGCCGCCGACGAACTGCACGCCAGTGCAGCGGCGCCCGTCGGGGCCGTCGAAGGTCAGCGCGCTGACCTGCGCCCCGGTGACGATGGTCAGGTTGGGCCGGTCCGAGGCGCGCCGCAGGAAGGCCTTGGCCGTGTTCCAGCGAATGCCGCGCCGCTGGTTGACCTCGAAATAGCCCACGCCGAAGTTGTCGCCACGGTTGAAATCGTCGGTACGGGGGATGCCGGCCTGCTCGGCCGCGTCGATAAATCGTTCGAGGATGTCCCAGCGCAGCCGCTGGGCCTCCACCCGCCATTCGCCGCCGGCGCCGTGGAAGGCGTTGGCGCCGCGATAGTGGTCTTCGCTGCGCCGGAACAGCGGCAGCACGTTGTCCCAGCGCCAGCCGTCGTCCCCGGCAATGCGCGCCCAGTCGTCATAGTCCTCGCACTGGCCGCGCATATAGATCATGCCGTTGATGGACGAACTGCCGCCCAGCACGCGCCCACGCGGGTAGCCCAGCGAGCGGCCGTTGAGCCCCGGCTCCGCCACGGTGCGGTACATCCAGTCCGTGCGCGGGTTGCCGATGCAGTACAGGTAGCCCACCGGAATATGAATCCAGTGATAGTCGTCCTTGCCGCCCGCCTCCAGCAGCAGCACGTTGACGTCGGCGTCCTGCGTCAAGCGGTTGGCCAGCACGCAGCCGGCTGAACCGGCGCCCACGATGATGTAGTCGTACGTCTCCATAGTCCCTGGCTAGTCCTTCAATGCGCCCCGGCATATCGGTTTTATTATCGGAATGCCACGGATCATCGCACGACTCGGACCCTGCCGGCGTCAGGGCTTTGCCTGAGTCGCCGCGCCCGCCCCCGCCACGGCAGCTTCCTCCAGATGCCGCCGCAGCCAGCCGGACAGCCCCGCGAACACCTCGCTGCGCAACGGCTCGGCCTCGTTGAAGATCTCGTGATAGCCGTTGTCGAACCAGACCATTTCGCGCAGGTCCTCGGGCGCGTTGTCGTGAAAGGTGCGGCTGCCGGCGGGATCGACGATCCGGTCCGCGCCGCCCACCAGCATCAGCGTGGGCGCCTCCAGCCGGGGCGCGTCGGCCTGCGCCTGGGCAATGCCGTGGAGCATCGTCTCCAGCACGCCAGCGCTGATGGTGCCCTGCACCAATGGATCGGTGCGATAGGCACGCACCACCTCCGGGTCGTGCGACAGTAGCCGCGCGTCGATCGGATTCGGCACGCGCAGCCGGGGCGCCAGCGCCAGCAGCAGCCGGTGCGCGGTCATCATGCCGCTGGAGATGCGCAGCGCCAGCGCCGGCGAGGACAGGATCAGCGCGCGGATCGGCCGCACGCGCGCCGTGGCCAGCCGCGCCGCCACCAGCCCGCCCATGCTGTGGCCGAGCACGATCGGCAATTCGTTCCATTGGCGCACGGCGGCGTCGTGGATCTCGGCGAGGTCATCCACATAGATGTCGGCGTGCGGCACGACCATGCGCGGACCGCCGCTGGCGCCATGGCCGCGATGATCATAGGCGCGCACCCGCAGGCCGAGCCCGCACAGCAGCGCCACCACGTGCGGGTAGCGCCCGCTGTGCTCGGCCAGGCCGTGTACCAGCAGCAGCGTGCCGAGCGGCTCGGGGTAGCGGTTCGGGTCGGGCAGCCAGGTGCGCACCAGCAGCTCGGTGCCGTCGCGCATGCGCTGGCGGGTCTCGGCCGGGGCGATGCCGGGGCGCTGCGCAGCTTCGGTGCCGGGCCGCTCGTCCACGCCGTCCATATCGTCCGTGCTCATGAGAGGTTCGTCCATCGCTTGTCTCCTGATTGGTACGCCTGCTTCTTCTTGTGGGAATGCTTGCGGCGCGCGGTCAGCGGTGACAGCTCGCACAATCCTTGAAATCATCGCCGGCGGCGCTCGCCATGTCCGCCAGGATGGGGCAGTCGGGGCGATCATCGCCACTGCAGGATTCGGCCAGCGCACGCAGCGTGTCTCGCATGGCAGCCAGTTCGGCAATCCGCACTTCGAGATCCGCCACGTGCTTCAGGGTCAGCGCCTTGACGTCCGCGCTGGCCCGCGCGCGGTCGTGCCAGAGCGACAGCAGCCCGCGAATCTCGTCGAGCGAGAATCCCAGATTACGGGCCCGCCGCACGAAGCGCAAGGTGTGCACCGCGCGGTCGTCGTAGCGCCGGTAGCCGCCCTCGGAACGCGGCGGCGCCTCCACCAGGCCGATCGATTCATAGTGGCGGATCATCTTGGCCGTCACGCCAGAGGCCGCCGCCGCTTCTCCGATATTCATCGCGAACCCTCATCAGTGGATCGGCCAGCCGCCACACGCGCCACCCCTGCCCCCGCCGGATGCCAGCGGCGCAGCAGCAGCGCGTTGCCGACCACGCTTACGCTCGAGAACGCCATGGCGGCGCCCGCCACCACCGGGTTCAGCAACCCGGCGGCGGCCAGCGGAATGCCGATCACGTTGTAGATAAACGCCCAGAACAGATTCTGCCGAATCTTGCGCACGGTGCGATGCGACACGGCGAGCGCATCGGCCACCAGGGCGGGGTCGCCGCGCATCAGCGTGATGCCGGCGGCGTGCATCGCCACGTCGGTGCCGGTAGACATGGCAATGCCCACGTCGGCGGCGGCCAGCGCGGGGGCATCGTTGATGCCGTCGCCCACCATCGCCACCACGGCGGCGCCATCGCGCTTGAGCGCGGTCACGCGCGCGGCCTTGGCCTCGGGCAGCACCTCGGCCTGGAACGCGTCGAGACCGAGCGCGCGGGCGACCTGCGCGGCGGCGCCGGGGTTGTCGCCGGTCAGCATCACGGTGCGGATGCCCGCCGCGCGGAGCCGCGCGATGGCCTGCGCGGCACCCGGCTTCAGGGCATCGCCGAACGCGACGAGGCCGGCCACGCGCCCGTCCGCCATCAGCCAGGACACCGTGCGGCCCTCGCCACGCAGGCGCTCGGCTTCAGCCTGGAGCGGGCCGGCGTCGGCGTGCAGCTCTGCGCGCAACACGTCGCTGCCCAGTTGCAGCGGCTGGCCATCCACTACCCCGGCGATACCGCGCCCCGGCAGCGCACGGACCTCGCTCGCCGGCAGGGGCGCGATACCACGCGCGGCGGCTGCGGCCAGCACGGCGCGGGCCAGCGGATGCTCGCTGCCGGATTGCAGCGCCGCCAGACGCGCCAGCAGCGCGGCTTCGTCCCCATCGGCGGCGATCAGCGCCACCACATCGGGCTTGCCGACGGTGAGCGTGCCAGTCTTGTCGAAGGCAACCACCGACACGCGATGCGCCACCTCCAGCGCCTCCGCGTCCTTGATCAGGATGCCCGCGCGCGCGCCGGCGCCCGTGCCGGCCATGATCGCGGTGGGCGTGGCCAGCCCCAGCGCGCACGGGCAGGCGATGATGAGCACGGCCACCGCGTTGAGCATCGCGGCGGTCCAGTCGCCGCCCACCAGCCCCCAGCCAAGCAGCGTGGCCGCCGCCAGCGCCAGCACCACCGGCACGAACACCGCGCTGACCTGATCCACCAGCCGCTGGATCGGTGCCTTGGCGGCCTGCGCGTGCTCCACCATGCGGATGATGCGCGCCAGCACGGTCTCCGCGCCCACCGCCACGGTACGCGCCACCAGCAGCCCTTCGGCATTGATCGCCCCGCCGGTGAGGCGGTCTCCGGCGCGCTTCGGCACCGGCACGGATTCGCCGGTCAGCATCGATTCATCGACATGGCTGCTGCCTTCGATCACCTCGGCATCCACCGGGATGCGTTCGCCGGGACGCACGATGACCTCGTCGCCCACGCGCACGGCGGCCAGCGGCACGGTGGCTTCCACGCCGTGGCGACGCACCTGCGCGGTGTCCGGCCGCAGCGCGGCCAGCGCGCGGATGGCGGCGGTGGTCTGGCGCTTGGCGCGCGTCTCCAGCCACTTGCCGAGCCGCACCAGCGTGATGACCACGGCGGCGCTCTCGAAATAGAAGTGCGGCATGGCGTCGTGCCCCGTCGACATCGCCATCTGCCACGTCTGCCACATCTGCCACAGCGACAGCCCGTACGCCGCAGACGTGCCGAGCGCCACCAGCAGGTCCATATTGCCGGCCCCGGCGCGCACGGCCTTCCAGCCGGCCTTGTAGAAACGCCAGCCGAACACGAACTGCACCGGCGTGGCCAGCAGCCACTGCACCCAGCCGGGCAGCATCGTGTGGATGCCGAACCACCCGAGCACCATCGGCGCCACCAGCGGCACGGACAGCGCGGCGGAGATCGCCACGGGCCACGGGCCGGACCAGAAATCGGCACGCTCCTCCCCCGCCGGGGCCGCCGCCTCGTCCGCCGGGACCAGCGTGGCCGCATAGCCGGCGCGCGAAACGGCATCGGCCAGCGCGGCTGCATCCACGGCGCCACGCTGCACCGTCACGGCAGCGCGCTCGGTGGCGAGATTGACCTGGGCATCCTCGACGCCGGGCACCGCGCGCAGCGCACGCTCCACCCGGCCCACGCATGACGCGCAGGTCATGTCGGCGATGTTCAGGTCGATGGTGTCGCGCGGCCCTTCGGCGGCGATCAGGGCGGGTGTACTGGACATGACAGGAAAACTCCACGGGAGCCATCGATAGCGATGACTGCACTGTGAACCCTACCATCATTGGAAGGTCAAGGTCTTTGCGCGCCGTGAAAAGCGCTTGCGCTTCCCATGGTGGGAAGGTTCACACTCAAGCTATCCGTCATGGATGTCATTGATCCCGGAGTTCCAAAATGATCCAGTTCCAAGTCGAAGGCATGTCCTGCAACCATTGCGTCCGCGCCATCACCCAGGCCGTCCAGTCCGTAGACCCCGCCGCCCGCGTCACGGCCGATGTGCCGACGCAGGCGGTCCAGGTGGAATCGGGAGCGGATCGCCAGGCGCTGCGGCAGGCGATCGAAGGGGCGGGGTATCCGGTGAAGGCGGAGTGAATCGGGCGCCATTTTGTGTTGCGCCTAAATCATCGCAATTTCAGCGTATGGGCATAGCCGGATCGCAACCCGTCATATAGATTCCGTGGTCGGTGTCATGGACCGGCCGACGCGGCGCGAGATACTGCGGCCCAAGTGGAAGGCCGTCGAGATCATTCAGGCAAGGCACCCCAGCCCCGCCGTGGCGCCCCCTGTCCCGGCCTATCTGCTGGCAACGAAGGTGCGCATGCAGCTCTTCACCTTGTCCGGCGAGCCCGTCGATGTCCCGCCGTTTGACAGGATCGAGGTCCTGCACGACTTCTTCGTTTCCCTGCGCCCCGGTCTGATGCTGTGGAAAACAACGGATCTGCAGGCCAAAACCTGCATGCTCTACAGCATGGGTTTCCGGCCGCTGCTCCGCACTCCCATGCCGCTCGACGTTTTCGGCAAATGTCCGGCTGAGTATTTCAAGAAATACTCCAGCTTCGCATTCACCGACACGGCGGAAAAGAGTCGGATATACCGCAAGGACCTTGCCGGTCCCGAAGGTCTGCTGCTTCCGACCGCCGCGAATATCGACGGCACCATCGTTTTCCGTTATGAAGACGGCTCTCTGGTCTTGAGGCGGCGTCGCGGTGGACCGCTGGAATATCGCCTGGTCAATGCCGCCGCACAGGATGTCCAGGGCGCAAGTTTCAGTAGATTCCGACGGTTTGGCCGTCGCCCTCTGGTCCTGCATGAGGGGAGATGGCGGACCCTCAATCCTGACGGCACCCTCAGTTCACGGCTCTTGTTCAGGTTCAGTTCCTGACTGCATCGCGCGAACCCACCATGAAAAAAGGGCACCCTAGGGTGCCCTTCTTGTCACATCAAGTCCGGATCAAACCAATTAGAACCCATACCCCACATTCAGGAAGGTAACGATCGGGCGCCAAGTCTCAAGGGCGGCGAATCGCAGCCTTTGGACAGTCATCCGGCCCACTCATCATACGGGCTGAACTGAGGGCGTTGACGAGTGCGTTTCTCGCCCTCACGACTTCGCGGTGGTATTTGGTCCGATTCTTCTTTCCAATATTTTCACCAAGCAAAGTATTGATCGAGACAGTGTATTTTCCATTGGATGCAACAGCAACATAGCATTGTCCGCCGTATTGGGATTCTGCTCCCCTGCCGTCCATCCACAGATAGGAAAGCTCTCCAGTAGCGTGCGTCCTCGATATTTCGTCTTCGAGATTGTCTCGGTGAAGTGAGAAATCACGAGGTGCCCATCCGCATCGTGCCAGTAGGGAACGCCCTCCTCCTTCGTCGCGGCGCACCGATCGAGGTTGGCATTGCACACGGTGAATGTATCAACGATATGTGGAGCGCTACGGCGAGGAAGATGACGTGCTGCAAGAAGCGTCTTGATAGTGACCAGCATCGCTGGCGCGCGCCAAGGTAACGGCAGGGCTCATCGCCGAGGCTAGAACGATCACGGCGGCTGCCAACCTTGCATGGATGTTCCATCGATATGCCACCAAGCCTATTCTCTCCACAACATCAACGCTTTTCCTCTCGTCAAGGCTGCTTCTAACGCACTAAGTGTCGCAAGAAAACGCGTTTTTTCTTCGTAAGCAAAGCATTCGGCCACCGCGACATATGCGCCCTTTACCTTGTTGCGCAGCACACCTGTCGCGCAAAGCATCGGGTAGCCCACAGCCTGCTGTTGCGATTCGTATTGAATGGCCTCAAGATAGATTGCCCAGTCATCGCTATGGATGCGCGTGGGCAGAACGCTTCTGCTTGCAATTTGACTTGCCAACAGCGGCGCCCCCAGCGTCGTGCGCATCAGCACGAGCCGCTCGCCTACGACGCGGAGCCCAGCCTCGCTATTCAACGACTCCCTGCTACCAGAGAAACCGAGGAACAAATGACGTTCGTCGAACGCCGACGCATAAGGGCCGTCATGGCCCTTCCAGTAGGTCACTATGCCGACGCCTTCCCTTTGGTTGCACCCGATGATTTCTAGATCGGTGAGACGTGGCGCGTCTGCGCATTGAACGGTGTTTGCGTAAGCCGGATGCGAAAATAACACGAGCATCCCTACGATGCGTGCGAGTTTATTGATCATTTACACGGCCCCATATCACACGAAATTTTTGTAGCCTGTCCTCCAGATGCTTCGGCCTTTTGTGTGGCGCACCCCGATTCACTAGGCCACCAATGCGTTGAACCTGCTCGCGCCCTGCGCCTTTATCCGCCTCACGATTTGCGACTTCCCGTACCCAGAAATAGCCTGACGTGTCGCAAGCGGCGGAATCATCCAGCGCAATAATCGTAGGATTTGAATCAGACAAAAAATCCCGAGCCTTATACTTTCCGTAGGCCCTGTAGTTTCTTCTACCGGTAATTTGTAAAAACCCGCGGCCTTTGAATTTGGCTCCATCACCAGCTGTTCCTCCTGAAGCTCTATTTGCCGCGCCATTGTCCATCCCCTGTGCCTTCAGAAGAATCTCTGCCGGGCGGCGGCCGGCATATGAAAGCTCCGTGTCATCACGCCGAACCACCCCAAGCCTATGCGCCAGCCCGCTTCGAAAATCAGCCGCCGCTGCCTCAGAAGAGATGATTTCGTACATCGTTCTGAAGTAGCGTTCGTTACCAATTTCCTCTCGATGTTGCCACCATCCAGTTTCATGGCCAACTTGTGAAAGGAAATGCGCGAGTCGCAGTCTCGATGTGATCAGGTATTTGTTCGCCATTGAACCTAGTTGCCGTCGCAAGGTTATCGCCCGTCTTTGACCTGCCGACGGTGCGGAATGCAGAATTCCCGTCAAATCAGACTCACTGAGCCACCCACATTTCCTGAAATGCCGAATAAACGCCAGCGGATGGAAGAACCATAGCTTCTCCGTGGTGGTGGGCGGCAACCCAGTCTTGTCCCAGAACTGGGCCTTGCCGACGAACGCCATGAACCGGCCATATCCCGCCGGGTCGCCTCCGTAGAACTCTCCGGGCTCCTTCAGCTTCCGGTATCGCGCTTCATTGTTTGACCCATCCCACTCCGACGGCATCTCGCACACCAGCCCTCGCAGCCTTTCTCTGACCCCCTTCCCCATCTGCACGTAGTAGCGCAATGCCTTGTTCGCGGAGCTTCCAACATACGGGTTATGGCCGGGATTCCTGTCTTTCATCAGCGTCTTGAGTGCATCGATATCGCAAAGCCCCTCCTGCGTGAAAGGCCCGGTGCCTTCGCTCACCTTTTCCCTTTTCCCAGCCCATGAAGCTAGGGAAGTCCGCATCGGATAGTTTCTGGATGCCAGCGTTGTGAATATCGATGTACCCCTGCTTGTCCGAATCGAACGCCACGCGGAACCATGTCGCCCGATTTCCGGCCGGCAACGTTTCAGGCCGGCTAAGAATGCGGCCGAAGCGCAAAAGCTCATAGCCGTCGCTGGGACAGCCCGGGTACAGAGCACACGCGCGCGCGTACATGTCGTACTCGTAGCCTTTTTCGAGAATTGGTTGCACTGTCAGCAGCGTGCGTTGCCCCTCCGCTTCATCGCGCCATACACGTGTCAGTTTCTGCCCACCCCGGAACTTCACCTCGATATAGAGCTTCCGGTCGGTCGCTGCAGTACCCTGCAGGGGCGGAAACTCAATGCCATTCAGCTTGTTTTCAATCGTGCCGGGTGGCTGTGCCAGGACTGGCAGCCCAGCCGGAATCACGTAATAGCTATCGCCCCAATAATCCGTCGAGGCAGGGGTCGAAGGAGTGGCCCGCCCCAGTTGAGTCTCATTGAAGTACGCCTCGAAATCCGCCCGGGTCATGAATATCTCAAAGTGCAGGTGCATCCGCCCATTGCACTGCCCGATCCATCCCAGAATATCTTTACGGCAGACCTTCTTGCCTTCGCCGCTCGCTATGCCGGTCGGCATGCGTAGCCACTCCGGCAAGTCCTTCGGGTTGCAGTTGCCGCCGTAGCCCCCCAGATGGCGCAGGTGCATGTACAGCGAGTAGAACCGTAGTCTGCGGTTCACACCGGTCTCCGTCTCGTGCCCTAGAGCACGAAGCCGAGATCGCTGTCTTTGCCCGCCCCGTCGGGTCCATCCAGATGCTGGCAGACGCGATAGGCCACCACTTCACCATCGGCAACCGCGCGAACGGCCTCATTCTGGCTCCGGGACGCGATGTGGCATCCGCCGTGCCAGCGACGATCGACGCCGATGGGATAAGTAGGATCGAACTGCTCCCCCTCGTCCGCGAGATCCATGACGTCCGCGCGTGCGTCGGTCGGGTTAGGGCCAATGGGGCTAGGGAGAAACGGAGGACTGATGAGCATGAGCCGCAGAGCAGTAAGCCGATAGGAACCGGCATACTAGAAGCGGCGAGTCGGACACTACAATCGCAGAACTCCGAAATTTGCAGCGGAGTTTGCGGCCGCGAGGGTTGCGGCAACTGCGGGAGTGGGAAAGGTCTGAGCAGTGGCGCCGACCAGGGCGCCCCATGACGCAACCGCAGACACCCGAAGGTGCCCGCGTACTGCCTGATCAACCAGTCAGAACCGATACCCCACGTTCAGGAACGTGACGATCGGGTCGATCTTGATCTTGGTGTGCGACTGCACCTGCGCGCCGTTGGCCAGCGTGGTGGTGAAGTTGGCGGTGGTCGAGATCGGCACGTAGGACACCGACAGGCCGACGAACCAGTTGTCGGTCACGGCGTAGTTGGCGCCGACATTGAACACCGGGTTCCACGACGGCTTGGCCGAGGCGGTCATGGTCGAGCCCGGGCCGAATTCGCTCTGCACGAAGGTCTGGTTGGTGACCGTTTCGCCCGTGAACCACGTGTAGTTCACGCCAATGCCCACGTACGGGCGGAATTTCGTCTTGGCGTCGAAGAAGTGCCACTTGGCGACGATAGCCGGGCTCCACTGGCGCACCTTGCCAAGCTTGCCGTACTTTTCGTAGCCACGGTCACCGCTCACGTCGTGCTCCGGCGGAATGCCGGCCACGAATTCCGTGGAGATGTTGTCCGTGAAGAAGTGGCTGAACGCCAGGCCGACCGTGTCGGCCGAGTCGATCGTTGCGCCCGTGTTCTGGCGCTGCAGACCACCGGTGGGACGGCCCGCGACCGAGTCGATCGTCAGGAATTCCGAGTGGCCCTGCGGCATCACCCGGAACCAGCCCAGGCTGACGATATTGCTGCCCGCGGATTGTGCCTGTGCCACGCCAGCCAGCGTCATTGCGGCGGCGGCCACGAGCATCTTCTTATAGGTGTTCTTCATGATTCCTCTTACTCCTCATCCTCGTTCAGTCTCAACTCACTGCAGGCACGCATTATCCGTCTCACGGACGGCATGCTGTTTCAAACGTGATACCGGGAGGTAGAAGATTTGCCCTAAAGGCAGGGTTAACCCAAAAACCTTGCACAAATCGAGGTCGAATTCGCCCCAAAACGCGGCTTTCGCGCAACGGTTATGTACACAAAACGATAATCCATTCGAGCAGTATGGTTTTTCTGCTGAGGACGAAGGTCAGCCGGCGTCACCCCGGCTGGCCAGCACGCAGGCGGCGAGGTCCCAGAGCGCGTACCCCACGCTCTTGAAGACCAGCGGGCTGCCGGTACGGTCGCGCAGGGCGTCGGCGTCAAGAATGGCGGTCTGGAACGGCTGGACCGTGGCCCAGTCGATGCCGGCCTGGAGCAGGTCGCCCGCCTCATCCTCGATGCCGAACAGGGTGTCGGCCAGTAGCCGGCCCTGGGCGGAAGCGGTCCGGCAAAGCACGGGCGGCAGCTCGCACATATCGGGGCGGAACGCGCCGACGCCAGCGACAAAGTGTCGATCTGTCCACAAGCCACTGTCGAGGTCGGGCAGTACCGCCGTGCGGCTCGACGTCACCGTGACGACCATCGATACGTGCGGCAGCGCCTCGGCCACATCCTCGATCACCCTCGCCTCCACGCCGAGGGCGAGCGCCTGGGCGGCCAGCGCCTCGGCCTTGTCCCGCGTGCGCGATTGCAGCCAGACCCGCCGTACCGGCAGCCCGGCCACGAAGGCTTCGAGGTGGGTCTGCGCCTGCACGCCGGCGCCGACGATCAGCAGTTCACCATCCGGCTCGGGCGCAAACGACTGCGCGGCCAGCAGCGTGACCGCCGCCGTGCGCCGCCCGGTAACCGTCGGACCATCGAGCATGGCGATCCGCTCGCCCGTGTGCGCGTTGGCGACCAGCACTTCGCCGAGGATGGTCGGCAGGCCGCGCCGGGGATTGTCGGGATGGACGGTGATGTTCTTGGTCATCACCAGGTCGCGGTTGCGCGCGGGCATGACCAGCAGCGTCCCGGCCCCGTTCATGGCGTCGCCCACGGGCAGGGCGATGCGTGGCGGCGCCATCGCGCTGCCGTCTCGCAGTTCAGCGAGCATGGCGGCGATGGCCTGGGCCAGTTCGGGATACGGCAGGCGGGCCGCCGTGGCGGCGGCGTCGAGCGGGACGAAGGCGTTGGGCATCGGGCGACGGATGGGTGACAGGTAGGCCGGAGGAATCCGCCATTGTCCCCCATGCCGCGCCCCCGGGATCAGCGCGACAGCATGCCCATCACCGCCGCCGCATAGCGCGTACCCGCCGCTGCGCCGGCCGGGAACACGGCCTCGATGTCCGCAAGGTCCTGCGCACCAAGCTGCACATCGAGCGCGCCGAGGTTGTCATCGAGATTGGCGATCCGGCGCGTGCCCGGAATCGGCACCACATGCTCGCCGCGCGCCAGCACCCAGGCCAGCGCCAGTTGCGCCGGCGTGCAGCCCCGGGCATCGGCCAGCTCCCGCACCTTGTCCACCAGCGTCAGGTTCCGGGCGAAGTTCTCGCCGATAAAGCGCGGATTGGTCTTGCGATAGTCGTCCGCATCGAAATCATCCGGCGTGCGGATGGCCCCGGTCAGGAAGCCGCGCCCGAGTGGGCTGTACGGCACAAAGCCGATACCAAGCCGCTCGCACGTGGCGAAAATGCCGTTCTCGTCCACGTCGCGCGTCCACAGCGAGTACTCGGTCTGCAACGCGGTCAGCGGATGCACCGCGTGGGCACGTTCGATGGTGTCCACGCCTGCCTCCGACAGCCCGATCCAGCGCACCTTGCCCGCCTGGACCAGCCCGGCCATCGCGCCGACGGTCTCCTCGATCGGCACCGTCGGGTCCACGCGATGCAGGTAATAAAGGTCGATGACATCGAGGCCCAGCCGCTTCAGGCTGGCATCGCAGGCGGCACGCACGTACTCGGGCCGCCCGTTCACGCCACGCGCAGCCGGATTGGCCGGATCGCGCACCATGCCGAACTTGGTGGCCAGCACCACTTTGTCGCGCCGCCCGCCGGCCAGCCCACGGCCCAGCAGTTCCTCATTGGTGTGCGGGCCGTAGATGTCGGCCGTGTCGAGCAGGTTCACGCCGCGCTCGATGGCATGGTGGATCGTGCGGATCGACTCGGCGTCGTCGTGCGCGCCGTAGAAATCGCTCATGCCCATGCAGCCCAGGCCCAGCGGAAAGACGTCGGGGCCAATCCGGCCCAGTTTGCGCAGTGCGGTCATGTGAGACTCCTTGTGTGGGGGTTGGAAACTGGCACCCAGTATCGCCATCCCCCGCTATCGGAAACAGCGTGCTACGCTGCAAGCATCATGAAGCCTGACTTCACAATCGATCCTGATTCCCTGCCCTCGCTGGCCGCCTTCGCCTGCGTGGCGCGGCTTGGCAGCTTTACGGCTGCCGCCGGCGCGCTGGCCGTGAGCCCCTCGGCGGTCTCCCAGACCATTCGGCACCTGGAAGACCGACTGGGCGTGCGGCTGCTGCAACGGACCACGCGCCATGTCGGCCTGACCGAGGCCGGCGCGGGGCTGCTGGCGCGCGTGGCGCCGGCGCTCGCGGAGATCCAGGCGGCCACCGAGGACGCCCGCGCCCAGCGCGACACCCCGGTCGGCACGCTGCGGCTGACCAGTTCGCATTCGGCGGTGGTCATTGCGCTGCGGCCGATCCTGACCGACTTCATGCGCGCCTATCCGTCGATCTGCGTCGATCTGGTCACCGACGACCGCTTCGTCGACCTGATCGCCGAAGGTTTCGACGCCGGCCTGCGGCTTGGCGAGGCACTCCACCAGGACATGGTGGCGATTCCCGTGACCGGCCCGCTGCGGATGTTCGTGGCGGCCTCGCCCGATTACCTCGCCCGCCACGGCACGCCGCAGACGCCGCACGACCTGCATCAGCACGCCTGCCTGCAATACCGCTTCGGGCCGATGGGATCGGTGTACCGCTGGGAGTTCGCGCGCGGCGGGCGGCCGTTCACGGTCGATACCCGCGCCGCGCTGATCGCCAATGACAAGACCATGCTGCACCAGGCTGCGCTGGCCGGGCTCGGCCTGATCTACGAGTTCCCGCACCACATCCAGGCGCCGCTGGCGGCGGGCCAGCTCGTCACGGTGCTGGAAGACTGGACGCCGCCGTTCTCGGGTTTCTATCTCTACTACCCGAGCCGCGCACTGATGCCGCCCAAGCTGCGCGTGTTCGTGGATTTCCTCAAGGCGCGCGCCCTGCCGGCCACGGCCTAGCGTCGCATCGACGTGCGCTGCGGCCCGGCCTCGCGCACGCTGGCGCCGCGCACCTCGATGCCGATGTCATCGACGACCTTGCCCGCCGCATCGACCAGTTCCACGCGATGCCGGCCCGGCCACGGCAGCCACGCCACCTGCCCGCCCTTGCCAAGCGGTTTGCCATCGATGCGCCAGCTCACCGCGCGCGCCGTCTGCCCGGTCAGCCCGTCGGCATGGAACCAGACGCGTTGTGCATCGGGCGGGATGTCGGGATCGAGCGCGAAGATCGTGCCGTCCGCAGGGCTGGCGATGGCTGGCGCGCCATTCGATGACGACGCCGCGCCCACGCGGATGCGGGTCATGGCGGTACCCGTCAGGAACACTTCCTCGCGCGCCGGTTCGAGGTTGTCGGCGAAGGTCAGCGGCACGCGCTCCACGCCAGCCGGCATCGCGGGGGCGCGGCTGGACGTCTGGCGATGGAGTGCCGCCATCACGTCATGCCACACCGGCGCCGCGCCGGAAACCCCGGACACATCGTGCATGCTCGCGCCACTGGCATTGCCGATCCACACGCCCACCGTATAGCGCTGCGACCAGCCAATGCACCAGTTGTCGCGCATGTCCTTGCTGGTGCCGGTCTTCACGGCGGTCCAGAAGCGCGTGGTCAGCGGGCTGTCTAGGCCGAAGGTCCGCGCGCGGGCGTGACGGTCGGCCAGCACATCGCCAATCACATAGCTCGCCGCCGGGCTCATCACGGGCTGGCGGGTCACGGGTGCGCCGTCCACGGTCATCCGCACCGGGCCATAGGCGCCCTGGTTCGCAAAACTGCGATACGCATTGGTCAGCGAGAGCAGCGACACATCGGCGCTGCCCAGCGCGAGGCTGTAGCCGTAGTAGTCGCCCGATTCGGTCAGCGGCAGGCCCAGCGCCACCAGCCGCCGGTGAAAGCGGTGCGGCGTGACCATCACCAGCGTGCGCACGGCCGGCACGTTCAGTGACGAACCGAGCGCGGCGCGCAGGCTGACCCAGCCGGCGTAGCGATGATCGTAATTCTGCGGAATATAGAGCCCGCCGCCGGTGGGCAGGTTGACCGGACGGTCATCGAGCAGCGACGCGGCGGTCAGCCGCCGTTCCTCGATGGCCTGCGCGTACAGGAACGGCTTCAGCGTCGAGCCGGCCTGACGCGGCGCGCCGGCGTGATCGACCTGCGCCGCCGACGACAGCGCGCCCGAGGAGCCCACATAGGCCAGCACATCGCCGCTGGCATTGTCGATGACCACCACGGCGCCGTCTTCGGCATTGCGCCCGGCCAGCTCCCGCAGATGGCGCGACAGGCTGTCTACGGCCACGCGCTGCACCTCGGCATCGAGCGTGGAGGCGATGCGCGCTGGCACCGGCCGCCCCGCTGGCAGCGCCTCGCGCGTGCGGGCGATGACCGCGCGCGCGAGGTGCGGCGCCAGGTTGGCGCGGAAACTCGCGTCCGGCACGCTGGCCGACTTCGCCAGGGCCAGCGCCGTGAAGCCGTCCAGCCCGTCACATTCGCGCGGCTGCTTCATCTCGCGCAGGATGCGGCACGCCCGCGCCGACACCTGCACCGGCGCGGCGTTGGGGCTGCGCACCAGTGCCACGGCCAGCGCCGCCTCGCGCGCGTTCAGGCCGCTCGGCACCTTGCCGAACAGCGTCTGGGACATCGCCGAAAGCCCCACCAGCTCGCCCCGGAACGGCACGAGGTTCAGGTACGCCTCAAGGATCTGGTCCTTGCTCCAGCCATGTTCGAGCGAGGCGGCGCTGACCGCCTGCCCCACCTTCTGGCCGAAGCTGCGTCCGCGCGCGGCACGCAGGTCTTCATCGAGCAGGCCAGCCAGCTGCATGGTCAGCGTGGAGGCGCCGCGCGTGCGCGTGTTCCACATATTGGCCCACGCGGCAGCGGCCACGCCCTGCCAGTCCACGCCGCTGTGCGCGTAGAAGCGCCGGTCCTCGGACAGCACGATGGCCGTGCGCAGGGCCGGCGAGGTGTCGGCCAGCGTCACCCAGTCGCCACGCCGCGCGCGGAAGTCGTCGCGCACGCGCGCCACCGGATCGCCATGGCGATCCACCACGACGATGTCGGCGCTGCGCCAGTTGTCGCGCACGTCGCGGAAGGCGGGCACCGCCGCCGCCGAGGAGGTGGCTACGGCCAGCACGAGCAGGGCAAACAAGCGGCGCGGCATCGTCATCGCCCCCCAGCCTCGCCGCGCGCCGACACCACGCCCGCCACCAGCAGCACCTGCGCCAGCGCGTAGGTCCACCAGATGCCGAGCTGGTAGGTGTCGAACGGCGACAGGAACCTGGCCATGCCGATCATCGCGTCCGAGGCAACGAAACACAGCGCGCCCAGCGCGGCCAGCGGCGTTGGCAGCTGCGCCAGCAGCGCCGCGCAGGCCATGGCCGCGAGTGCGCCGATGTAGACCGTAACCGGGATCGCCATCTCGCCAAGATTGGGCCAGAAGCGGCCGAGCAGCGCGCCCGCTGCCCCGATCACGAGCCCGCAGCCCAGCAACCGCTGCGGGCGGAGATCGCTGGCCATGGGCACGAACAGGCGCAGGTAGGCCAGGTGCGCCAGCAGGAAGGCCCCTAGCCCGCCGAGGAACGAGATCTTCAAGCCCGGCAGCGCGAGCAGGAAATCGCCGATCGCCGAGAAGACGAGCGCCACCACCAGCCAGCGGCGCTCGCCAAGTGGACGATGGAACCATGCGCCGCGTGCCAGCATGATCGCCATCGCGGTCTTCCAGGCCGGCTGGTAGGCGATCTGGCCGGTCAGCGGCGTGCCGGCCGGCAACTCCATCGACGCCTGCATCAGCAGCACGCCATAGACCACGCCAGCCAGCGTGCCCGCGATCCACCACTCGCGCACACGCGGCGGCATGCGCATCGCGATCCAGCTCATGGGCGGGCTCCCACAGTCACCTTGGCGTTGGGCGCGGCGCCGAACACGTCGGGTGCGTAGAGCGCCTCCACGCGCGTGGGCGGCAGCGCGAACTCGCCAGCGTTGTTGAGGCGCACCGTGTACTCCACCGCCACGTTGCCCTTGGGCAGGTAGCCGAAGTACTCGCGGTACGACTCGGGCGTGCGCTCGGCGAAAGTGGCCCACGACTTCTTTTCACCGCTCGTGGCGATCTGCGAATCACGCCCCAGCCCGCTGCCGAGGATGGTGGCGCCAGTGGGCACCGGATCATTCACCACCACCCAGGTCATGTCCGCCTGCGCGTCGATCTCAAGCCGCACGCGATAGCTGTCGCCGCGCGACCACTTGCCCGCCACGGCCTGCTCCACCGGTGTGACGGTACGCTTGATGCGATAGCCCGCCGCCACCGGCTCGCGCAGCGGCACGGCGGCCATTGCGCGCACCGTGGCCCAGGGACGGCCCGCGCCCTGCTGCTCGACCTGCAGGGTGCCGGTCGTGCCGGCAGCGGGCCACGGCAGGTCCACCGCGCCGCTCGCCACGCCATCCTTCTTCGTCGCCCCAGACCAGTCGAACGTGCGCGAGGCATCGCCCAGCGTCACGCGCGCGCCGCCCGCTACCGGTGTCTTCTCGAACACCTGCGCGTAGCGCTGCACTGCCAGCACGCCCCAGGCGTTGGCCGTGGTCGTGCCCCACGCGCCGCGCGTCTGGCGGCCCAGCAGGCCGGTCACCAGTTGTGGCACGTCGTCCTTCCAGCCCGGCAGTTGCGTGGCCAATGCCAGCAGCTTCGCGGCGTTGACGTCGCCGTTGGCCATCAGCCACCACCAGTCATCGCTGCGCTCGGTCGAGAACACCAGCCGCGTGCCCTGCACCGTGAGGCGGCTGCGCAGCAGTTGCTGGGCTTCAGCGAGGCGCTTGTCGTGCTCGGGGATGTCAGTCACGCGCGAGAGCAGCGCCAGCCAGTCGATCAACGCCGAGGTGGGCCACTGCGCGGGCAGGATCTGGATGCTGCCGAGCATGCGCGCCTGGGCGTGGCCGGTACGGGAGAGTGCTTCGAGCGCGGCCAGCTTGCGTACGTCGAGGTCCATCGACGCGGATGACGGCGCCCAGCGCGGCGGCGTGATACGCCCTTCGACGAAAGAGGTCAGCCCACGCTCCATCTGCGCGCGCTGCGCCTCGGGGAGCCGCATCGGCAGGCCCGCCCGCGCGGCTTCATCGGCCACGGACAGCAGGTAGGCCGTCAGCACCTCGCTGCCCGCGCTCGCGTCGCTCTGCAAGGGGAAATAGGCCGCCAGGCCGTTGCTGTCGAGGTAGGACGGCAGCTGCGCCATCAGCGCATCCCACGCCGCCGTGTCGCCCAGGCCGAGCGACTTCGACGTGCGCTGCTCCAGGCAGCTATAGGGATAGTGGCGGAACCACTCGCGCACCCCGGGCATGCCACCCGCCAGCGACGACTGCATGGTCACCTGCATGCCGCCGCGCAGCTTGCCGGATGGATCGGTCAGCGCGCCAGCCGGGGCCTGTACCGGCACCGAGACCGTCGGCGCCATCTGCGCCAGCATCGCCTGCTGCGCGGTGACGGGCACGGCCGGCACGATCTGCTGTGAGAGCTTGAGGCGGTCGGCGGCCGCCTGGGCCGGATTCGTACCGCCCTTCTCGGTCGCCGCCACCTCCCACATCACCGTGCCGCTGCGGCTGTAGGCCAGCAGCGCCGGCGCAGTCACGTCCCAGCCAATCTCGCGCGAGGCGCCGGCCGGCAATTCCACGGTCTGCGCCGGCAGCGTCTGCGCATCGACCAGCGTGGCGCGCGCCGTGGTCTCCACGGTCATCGCCCGTTGCGTGGTGTTGCGCAGCGTGAACATGGCGCGATACTTGTCGTCCTCGCGCACCAGCAGCGGCAGGCCCGAGATCATCTGCAGGTCCTGCGTGGCGGCAACGGTGGCGCTGCCGGTGCCGAAGCGGCCCACGCCGAGGTCGGCCACGGCGACGATGCGGAAGCTCGTCAGCGAGTCATTGAGCGGCACGTCGAGCGTGGCCCGCCCTTCGGCGTCGAGCTGCACGCGCGGGTTCCACAGCAGCAGGGTGTCGAACAGTTCGCGCGTTGGGCTCTTGCCCCCGCCCCCGCCGGCCGGCACCGCCTTGCGGCCATAGTGGCGCCTGCCGATGATTTCCATCTGCGCGGTCGAGGTCTCCACGCCATAGCTGCGCCGTTGCAGCATCGCGTCGAGGAGGTTCCAGCTCGTGTTCGGCATCAGTTCAAGCAGCGCCTGGTCCACGGCGGCCAGCGCCACCTCGCCGTTGGCGGCCGGCTTGCCGTCCGGCAGCTTCACCTGCACCGTCACGCGCGCCTTGCCGCGCACCGGGTAGGTGGCTTTGTCCGGCGTCACGCTCACGTCGAGCCGGTGCGCTTCATTGCCGACGCGGATCTCGGCCAGTCCGAGCCGGAACGCCGGCTTGGACAGGTCCACCAGCGGCGACGGCGCCACGTAGTCACGCCCCTCGCTGCGGAAGGCGCGCCACCAGTCCACCGGCTGGCGCCAGCCCCAGGTGAAGAACGAGTACCAGGGCACGTCACGCAGCCGCCCGCGCACGCTCAGCACGGACACATAGACGTTCGGCCCCCACTCCGGCTTCACCTTGAGCCGCACCGTGGGATCGGTGCCGTTCAGCTCCACCACCTGCGTTTCGAGAATGCCTTCCCGTTCGATGGCGACCAGCGCCGTGGCATGGCGGAACGGCATGCGCACCTGAAACACGGCGGTATCGCCGGGCGCGTAGGCGCGCTTCTCCGGCAGCACGTCCATGCGGTCGTGGTTCTCGCCGCCGAACCAGAGTTCGCCCTGGCGCGTGACCCAGACCGTGGTGGAAGCCTGCGAGACGCGGCCGTCCGCATCGCGCGCATTGGCGATCAGCTCCACCTGCCCTGCCTGCGCCAGCGACACATCGCAGCGCATGCGGCCCTGCGCGTCGGTGCGCGACTCGCACACCACGCCCAGGTCCTTGCTCTCGGTACGGTTGTCATAGCGATAGAAGCCGCCCACCACGCGCTGGCGGGCGGACGTGGTGATGCGCGCACGCGCCTTCACCTGCACCGGCGTATCGGCCACCGGCTTGCCCTGGGTGTCGAGCACCACGCCCTGCACCGACAGCTTCTGGCTCACCGACACCCAGTTGGCCGCGCGGATGCCCGCCACCACGGCAGACGGCCACACCGGCACGGTCTGGCGCAGCGTCTGGATCTCGCCATTCGGGTCGGCAAAGCCGGCCTCCAGCACGAGGTCGCCCGGCGTGGTGATCTTCGGCATGTCCTTGACCGTGACCTTGCCGTTGCCGTCCTTGTCCAGCGTGACGGGCAGCTTGTCGGCGACGAGCTTCTCGCGGCTTTCGCCCGATGTGTCCTCGCTGTCTTCGTCATCGACGGTGGCACGCTCGTCCTGCGCGCGCGGCGGCTGGAACGAGAATTCGTCGAAGTCAGCGAAGTTGACCGGCTTCTCGCGCAGCAGCGCCGACAGGCGGACCGGCAGGCCGGCCGCGCCGCCACCGTTCAGGTAATGGATCTCCACGCCGACCGGCACCTCGGCCGGCGCGACCAGCGCGCTGCCCTTGGCCTTCGGGTCCTTGGCCGTGCTCAGCGTGCCGGCCAGCACCGGCAAGCGGAACGCCTCCACGCGGAAGGTGCCGCCGTCGAGCGTGCGGCCATCGGCATAGACCAGCCCCACGCTGTAGACGCCCAGCTTGGCCGCCTGCGGGATCTGGAAGGTGCTCTCGGCGCTGCGCCCGCCCGTGGCCGTGGTGCGCCAGGCCAGCGGCAGTTCGTAGGTCTGGCCGCTGCCGTCATGCGTGACGACGGCCTTCTCCGGCATCGACGCCGGCAGCGCAAAGCCCTGCGCGGTCTCGCTGCGCAGCAGGTGCTTCATCGACACCGTCTCGCCCAGGCGCAGCAGCGTGCGGTCGAAGATGGTGTGTGCGCGCACGGTCTGCTTCGGGCTCATGTCGGTGGGCACGTTGAAGCGCCACGTCTCGATGCCACGATTCCAGTTCGACATCACGAAGGCCATGTCGGCCTTGCCGCGCGCCTTCGGGTGGTCGGCGGCAATCCGGGCGGAGACGAAATAGCCGTCCATGCCGTTGCCGCAGTCCTGGTAGCGCTGGTCCGGCAGCTTGGCGAAGCGGGCGACGCCGGTGGCGTCGGTGGTGCCTTCGCCCAGCAAGGCGCCGTCGCAGCTGCGCACTGCGATGCGGGCGTTGGCAACGGGCTTGCCGTCGTCGAGGCCGGTGACCCAGGCCAGCCCGCTCATCTCGCGGTCGGCGGTGCCGCGCGCCAGCTTGAAATGGACGCCGAGGTTGGTCACCAGCGCCGCCGTGCGCACGTACATCGGCTCGGACTTGCCGAGCAGCGCGGCGCCCAGCATCGGCGAGGCGATTTCCACCACATGGAAGCCCGGCTCGGGCAGCGGAATGCCGACAACCTCGAAAGGCCGGGGGGAGGTGTCGGACGACTTCGGGATCGCCAGCGTCTGCGCGCCCGCCACGCCGCGCAACAACGGCACCGCGCGCGTCTCGATGGCCGGGGCGTTGCGCGGGCTGCGCACCGCATAGGGCGGCTTGCCGGCGCGGATCGCGTCGATCTGTTCCTTGGTCCAGGTGTTCTCGTGCATGCGCTTGACCATGCCGAACCAGCGCAGGATGGCCGTGTCGTCATCCACCTTGAGCCGCGCCACGGTGCCGGCTTCGGCGCGCACGGACGTGGCGGGCAGGTCGGCCTCCACGTTGCGCAGCGTCACGGGCAGCAGCGGCGGATAGTCGGCCGGCGACTTGCCGCGCGGCACATCGGCGAAACGCTCCACCACGCCAAACGGCGCGGCGGCGAACTTGGCCAGCGGCGGCAGCGCGCCGGTGGTCAGCTTGATCGGGAACAGGTCCGCATTGGTCAGCGGGCGGCCGCTGTCGTCCTTGATGTCATGCGGGGCCTCGATGGTCAGGCTGGCGCGCTCGGGGAACGGCGCGGTAAAACGGACCGACTCCACCGGGGCATCGGGCGGCTGGTCCGGGTCGAAGGTCGGCGCACGCGGGCCGGAGGGGGTCTTCAGGACGATGTGTTCGGCCACCTTGCGCGGAATCGGCGCGGTGAAGGTCACGGTCATCGGGCGCAGCGGCGTGCAGGGCGCCTCGGCCCGTTCGCGCTCGCAGGTGAAGCCGGCGGCGAAGGCTTCGCGCACGGTGTAGTCGAAGCGGCGCGGCGCCGTGGTGGCGATGCCGGAGGGCGTGGCGATGCCCGCATCGAGCACGAGCTGCATGCGCGCGCCGGCCGGCAGCTTCTGCTGGCAGGCCAGCAGGTGCACCGCCTCGCCTTCCCGTTTGGCGATCTCGTTCCAGCCGACCGCCGCGATCACGTCCGTGCGCTCCTTGCCGGCCAGCAGCCGCACCGGAATGCGCTCGCCCAGGCCCTCGGCCTGGCACCACGCGTGTTCGCGGATCGACCCGGCCGTGGCCGCGCCGTTGAAACGCAGCACGAAGACCTGGTCTTCCTCCACCTGTCCGCCGGATGGCCGGGCCGAGACCACTGTGGGCCCGCCGGTCTCGAACCGGTATTCCGGCTTGCCGGTGTAGGCCTTGCCGGCCACGCTCTTGAGCCCGCTGGAAATGCGCACCGTGCAGCGCATGCCGGGCGGCAGGTCACGTTCGAAGTCGAACACCCAGTTGGTGGCGTTGACCCAGCGCCCGCTGCCGGCGGCCGCGCCGCCGGTGCAGGACACCGCCGCGGGCGGCGCGGCGTTGAGGTCGCCCATCGGCACCATCGGCTCGTCGAACCGGATTGCCACCTGCCGCACCTGGGGCACCACCCCTTCGGGCGAGAAACGCGCGATCTGCGCGGCCTGCGCTTCCCCGGCGCCCAGGCCGACCAGCCCGCCCAGCCCCGCCAACGCGGCCAGTCCGGCCAGTCCCGCGCCCAGCGCGACCCGCCTGCCAAACGTGGTGGCGTACCCGCCGCTGCGACCCGAGGTGACAATCGTCCCCATCATCCTTTCCTTGTTGGATTTGGCTCGGGGCGAGGGTGACATGCGCGGATGGCAAGCGCAAGCCTCTGCACATTTTGGATTTTGGATAGGGCTGATTCAGCGCAAATGTGACAGCGGCAACGGTCCTTCGCGCTTCAGCGCGGTCAGCACGATGTTGGACCGCACGCTCTCCACGCCGGGCACGCGCATCAGGCGCTTCATGGTGAACTCGGCCAGCGTGGGCAGGTCCGGCACCACCACGCGGACGAGGTAATCGGCCTCGCCAGCCACCGAGTAGCACTCCTGCACTTCTTCGAGCAGCAGGATTTCCTCGCGGAAGCGTTCGATGATGGTATCGCCGTGGTGGGCCAGCTTCACACTAATAAAGACCAGCACGCCCAGCCCCAGCGCTTGTGGCGAAAGATTCACACGGTAGCCGGTGATCACGCCATCGGCTTCGAGCTTGGCCAGCCGGCGGCCGACCTGGCTGGGCGAAAGGTGCACCCGTTCCGCCAGTTGCTGGTGGGTGGAGCGTCCGTCCGCCTGCAAGGCAGTCAGGAGGGCAAGGTCGTAGGGGTCGAGGCTGGCAGTGTTCATGGTGCGCAGGAAATCCGCATTCTGGATCAGAAATATGCAGGTTACCTGCATGCGCTGACGAAACCAAGCCGTTTATGCGGCCTGAATGCACGCCCACACGCCTACACTGTGCATAAATTCCGCATCGCTGGAGACGCACAGATGAACGCCACCCCGGACACCACCGCCGATTTTGCCGGCACGATGACCGCCAAGCTCAGGGAACAATTCGAGGCCGGCCTGCTGTCCGGCGACGAACTGCGTCCCGACTTCACCATCGCCCAGCCAGTGCACCGCTACACCAGCACCGACCACGCCATCTGGCGCAAGCTCTACGACCGCCAGGCCTCGATGCTGCAGGGCCGGGTCTGCGACGAGTTTCTGCAAGGGCTGGCCACGCTGGGCATGGAGCGCGACCGCGTGCCCGAATTCGACCAGCTCAACGAGACGCTGATGCGCGCCACGGGCTGGCAGGTGGTGGCCGTGCCGGGCCTGGTGCCGGACGAGGTGTTCTTCGAGCACCTGGCCAACCGGCGCTTCCCGGCCAGCTGGTGGATGCGCAAGCCCGAGCAGCTGGACTACCTCCAGGAGCCGGACTGCTTCCACGATGTGTTCGGCCACGTGCCGCTGCTGATCAACCCGATCTTCGCCGACTATATGGAGGCGTACGGCAAGGGGGGCCTGAAGGCGGCCAAGCTTGGCGCGCTGGACATGCTCGCGCGCCTGTACTGGTACACCGTGGAATTCGGCCTGATCCAGACCCCGGGCGGGCTGCGCATCTTTGGCGCGGGCATCCTGTCCAGCCAGGGCGAATCGATCTACAGTCTGGATTCGGACAGCCCGAACCGGATCGGCTTCGACCTGCACCGCATCATGCGCACGCGGTACCGGATCGACACCTTCCAGAAGACCTACTTCGTGATCGACAGCTTCGAACAGCTGTTCGACGCCACGCGGCCGGACTTCACGGACCTGTACCCGCAACTGCGCGCGCTGCCGACGCTGGGCGCCGGCGATGTCGCCGAGGGCGACCGCGTGCTGAACATCGGCACCCGCGAGGGCTGGGCCGATAGTGACGACATCTGACGACCACATCCGCGCCGCAGAACATTCAAAACACGAGGCCATCATGACCCCTCTTTCGCAAGACGCCCGCGCCAGCCTGCTGGCCGGGCTGCCCGGCTGGACCCCGGTCCAGGACCGCGACGCCATTCACAAATCCTTCAAGTTCGCCGATTTCAACGCGGCGTTCGGCTTCATGACGCGCGTGGCGCTGCATGCCGACAAGGTCGATCACCATCCCGAATGGTTCAACGTCTACAACCGGGTGGACATCACCCTGTCCACCCACGACGCCAACGGCCTGACCCAGCGCGATATCGATCTGGCGCGCTTCATCGAGCAGGCCTTCAGCGCCCCGCCGGCGCGTTGAAGTCACGCTATAGATAACTGCTGCCCGCTGAAGGGCAACTGAAAGGCAGCGCGTGGGGCTGCCCTGTACAATCGGCGGCATTGCCCCACAACGCCGCCGAGCCCCCTGCCATGCGTATCCTGCTGATCGAGGACGACCGTCAAATCGCCAGTGGCGTGGAGGCGGGCCTGACCCGCGCCGGCCACCAGGTACGCGTGGTCCATGACGGCGTGTATGCCACGGATCACCTGCTGCGCGAGCAGCACGACCTCGTCATCCTCGACCTGGGCCTGCCCGGCATCGACGGCATGACGCTGCTGGCCCGCTACCGCGCCCGCAACCGCACCACGCCGGTCATCATCCTTACCGCCCGCGACGAACTCGAAGACAAGCTGTCCGGCCTCAACGCCGGCGCCGACGACTACCTCGTCAAGCCCTTCGCGCTGCCCGAGCTGGAAGCGCGCGTGCGCGTGCTGCTGCGCCGCAGCCAGCATGGCGAGGCCGCGCCCGAGCGCGACGTGCGCCTGGGCCGCCTGCGGCTGTCCGGCAACGACCGCCGCATGTTCGTCGATGGCAAGCCGCTGGAGCTGTCGCCGCGCGAGTTCGCGGTGCTGGAGTTGCTGCTCCAGCGCCAGGGCCGCGTGGTGAGCAAGGCGCAGATGCAGGACCACCTGGCCACCTTTGCCCACCCGGCTGGCGAGGGCGGCGATACCGTCGGCGACACCGCCATCGAGGTCTATGTGCACCGCGTGCGCAAGAAGCTCGAGGAAGCGGATGTCGAAATCGTCACCGTGCGGGGCTTCGGCTACCTGCTCCAGATTCGTGGCGGACACTGACTCTCCCTCCCCCGCGCGTTCGCGGCAGGTCCGCGCCTCGAACCCGAGCCTGCGTGTCCACCTGCTGCGCGCGCTGGCCACGCCGCTGTTCGCGCTGGTGCTGGTCAGTGGCTCGCTCTCCTACTGGCTCGCGGCGCACTACACCACCCAGGTCTTCGACCGCGCGCTCTACGGCGTGGCGAACAATATCGCCCAGCAGATCCGCATCGCCGGGCCGCGCCTGGATCAAGATATTCCGACGATCGCCCAGACGCTGGTCGAGGCCGAAGGCTCCGACCGCATCTACTGGCGCATCCACGGCCCGGACGGGCTGATCGGCGGCATGGACACCTGGCTCGGCTACGGCACGGGCCAGACCACGCTCCACGACGCGCGCCTGTTCTACGCGTGGTTCAGCGGCCGCCAGGTACGCGCCGTGCGGCTGCCGGTAACGCTGCCGAGCCCCGCCTCGGACGAGTTCGGCACAAGTAGCGAGGGCGCGCTGTCGCGCGGGCCCATCGTGGTGGAAGTCGCCGAATTGCTAGACCGCCGGGAGACGGCGGCGAACGAGATCCTGCTGTCGGTGTCGGTGCCGCTGATCCTGCTGCTGCTGGTAGGCAGCCTGATCCTGTCGCACGTGCTCAAGGAGGAACTGGTGCCGCTCCAGATCCTGACCGACAAGCTCAACCGCCAGACCGCGCGCTCGCTGGCCGCGCTGGACGAGACCCAGGTGCCGGCCGAGGTCGAACCGCTGATCCGCGGCCTGAATGCACTGCTGGCGCGCCTGCGCGATGCGCTGGACGCCCAGCGCAAGTTCATCGCCGATGCCGCGCACCAGCTGCGCACGCCGCTGACCGCCGTGAAGCTCCATGCGGACCGCGCGCTCGATGCCGATTCCCCCGACGTGGCCCGCCACGCGCTGCGCGAGGTGCAGACCGCCGCCGACCGCGCGGTGCGGCTGTCGAACCAGTTGCTGTCGCTGGCCCGGGCGGAGCCGGGGCTGTCGCTGGAGCGGCTGGGCCCGGTCGAACATTTCGATCTGGCCGAACTGGCCTTCGAGATTGGCGCGGAATGGGTGCCGCAGGCGCTGGCCCGGCGCGTGGACCTGGGCTTCGAGATCCTGCCCGGCCCCACCTTCACCGGCAGCGCGCCGGCCACGGTGCGCGGCAACCGGCTGCTGATGCGCGAGGCGCTCTCCAACCTGATCGACAATGCGGTGAAATACGTGCCGGCTGGCGGACGCATCACGGTGCGCGCGGGCGGCGAGACCATGGGCCATCGCGGCATGGCCGTGGTGATGGTGGAAGACAACGGCCCCGGCATTGCGCCGGCGCGGCGCGAGGAGGTCTTCAAGCGCTTCTTCCGGGGCGATCACACGCCTGGCGCCCAGGCGGTGCAGCAGGCTGTGCCGAGCGGCGCGGGCCTGGGGCTGGCCATCGTGCATGAGATTGTCTCGCTGCACCAGGGCACCATCCGCATCGAGGATGTGCCCGCGCCCTCCCCGACGCCGGCGCCGTCGTCCGCCCTGTCAGCCGTGGCGGCTGGCCACGGGGATCACGAGGAACGGCGCGACGCGCCGGGCGCCGAGCCGGCCCCCCGGCGCGCGTCGATGCGGTTTGTGATCCGCATCCCCTGCGAAGCGCCCGGCACGCCTGCCGGCTGATTTTCCCGACTGCTTACTTGCGTTCCTTGGGTGCCAGCATGGTGCCCCGGCACTTCGGGCTGCCGCAGCGGCACTCGTATTCCTTCTTCAGCTTCTTGGTATAGCGCGCGTCTATCACCAGACCATAGTCATAGAACAGTTCTTCGCCCTGGGCGATATCGCGCAGCGCGTGGATGAACACACGGCCCTTCTTCTCGCGCGCCTCGCAGTTCGGCTCGCAGGCGTGGTTGATCCAGCGCGCGCGGTTGCCGCCGAACTTGGCGTCGATCACGTCGCCATCGTCCAGGCTGAAGTAGAAGGTGTGATTCGGGTCGGCCGGATCGTGCGGATGGCGCTTGAGCGCCTCTTTCCACGAGATGTGCTCGCCCTTGTACTCGATCACGCGCTCGCCCTCGGCGATGTTGCCGATCGCGTATACGCCCTTGCCGTGCACGCCTGACTGGCGCACCTCGATGCGGTCACTGGCGCTCTTCTTCTTGCCCGCCTTCTTTGCCTTGCCTTGTTCCGACATGTCGCTGTTTCCCCGTCAAACCGATGACTGCCGGCCCACCCGGCGCGCCCCGGATGATACCTGCCAACCATGTCGGCGCGACACCCCTTTTCGCCCCCGGTATACCGCCGCCCATGTGGATAAACCGGCCAAAATCTGTGGATAAGCGCGCGGGTTTGGTGTGGGCGGCAAGGGGGTGACATGGGGATGGCGCAGGAACAAGTCGACGAGGTATACGTCCCGCCCTCCTCCGGATGGTTGAGTCATCCACGCCGGCCAACACCCGCTCCCTGTGCTTTCGGTATACGTAAACATCTGATCCGATTGATGTATACGCGGTTATCCACAGAAACGGGCGCCCTCTATTGACTACTACTATTCGTATACATAAAAGAAAGATGTAAACCGAAAGCACGAGAGCTGGCAGCGCAGCGAGGTATACGTCCGACACCCTCCGACTTTTGGAGGAAGGCCGTTTTGGACGTCGATGAAAATTTGAGCAGCGCTCATTTTTCCCCGTATACCGGCAGACAGCGCGGCAGGCAGCGGCACGCGGACGCCCTGGAAGCCCCTCAGGCGCTTTTGGCCGCGTATACATCCCCGGCCCCCTGCGCGACGCGTATACGCCTCTGAGGGGCTCTCAGCGCTTCCAGACCCCTACGGCGTGATGCGTATACCGCTTCCAGACCGCCCTGGCGCGCCCTCTTGCCAAGGCCTGGCATTGGCTGACGTAACAATCTGTTCCCGGTGCGCCTTCCCCGACACGGTATGATGTGGCCCGCGGCGTCTTTGCCGGTGCGGGTTCCAGCGGAGCCGGCGCGGCCAGGACGTCAGTGTTTTTTCAACTCGAGACGGAGTGAAGCATGACGAAAACCGAACTGATCGACGCGATTGCAGCTGGCGTGGACGGTCTGACCAAGGCCAAGGCGGAACAGGCACTCAACGTGACGCTCACCGCGATCATGGATGCCGTGGCCAAGGGCGATACCCTGAGCCTGATCGGCTTTGGCACCTTCAGCCAGGGCGAGCGTGGCGAGCGCATGGCGCGCAACCCGCGTACTGGCGAAGAAATCAAGGTGGAAGCTGCCAAGACCGTGAAGTTCAAGGCGGGCCAGAAGTTCAAGGACGCCGTCAACCAGTGATGCTTGCGGGCCGATGAATCAGCCCGGTTTGCAAGACCCCGCCGTGCCGCCACCGGACGCCGTCTCCGGCGCAGGTGCGCGCCAGGCGGGGGACGTTATCCACAACCGTATTCCCGCCTCCGTGCGCGGCAAACCGCACAGCCGCAACGCGCCGTCTGACGGCGGCCGCAATGCTCCTCGAAATGGCGTCCGGACGTGGCCAGCACTAGGATCCTCGGGCGCCGCCCTCCGTGGCCCCGCCATGCCGTCCAGCCCGCTCGCACCCAGATTTCCACAGCGTTATACACAGCGCTTTCCACACAAGGCTCCACAGCTTTCTCCACAGGCACTGACTCGGCGTTTTCTGCGTGCGGTGACACTTGCCGCGGTGGCCGTGCTATGGGGTTGCAGCGCCGCGCCGCCGCGCACGGCGCGTCCGCAGGCCGTGCCGTTGCCCGACCTCGAGCGCGTGATCACCACGCCCGGCGCCACGCCGCGCGAGCGCATTGTCGAGATCGCCATGCAGGAGTGGCGCAAGTGGGGCAGCCAGACCATGCGCATTGGCCGTGACGATGCCGCCTGCGTGACGCACAGTCCCCTGCCCGCACCGGTGGCCGCCCAGCCGTTTACGCCCATCGCCCCGGAAGGCGCCCAGTCGGCGGACGATGAAACGGACGAGAACGGGCATGCAACCGATTGCATACGCTTTCCCGATGGCACCGGCCTGGAAGCCACCGCGCAAGGCTGCCGGATGGCCCAACGCTACTGGGCCATCGTGGGCGAGGCGCCCGATTGCCGCCAGGTGACGCAAGGCGCGTGGGCGTGGTCGGCCGTGTTCATTTCCTGGGTGATGCGCAAGGCCGGGCTCAACAACGACCAGTTCCTGACCGGTCAGTCCCATGCGATGTATGTGGTGGATGCGCGGGACGGCAAGCTGCCGCGCCCAGCCTTCCATATCGAGCCGATGCCGGCGCTGCCGCGCCCCGGCGATGTCATCTGCGCGCCGCGCGGGCGTGACAAGTACCTCGAGAATCTGTCCGAGATCGGCTTCGGCACCACGCCGATGCATTGCGATATCGTCGTGGCCGTGGACCCCGCCGCGCGCGTGGTGCGGGCTATCGGCGGCAATGTGCAGCAGTCGGTGACCATGAGCGAGATCGACCTCAACGATGCCGGCCAGCTCGACGCCTTCACCAACTCCCACATGCCGTGGCTGCTGGTGATGCGGAACGATTTGCAGTGATGGGACGAATCACGCGGATAAAATTCCACGTAGATTCATCTGTCCTATGAATGATTAGGCCATCGGCCCCCATTCCAAACCCACGGTTCATTCACACCATCGCTGCCACGCGTTGATCGGCAGGCGCCGACGCGGAACACTGCGCGGTCCCTCTTTATCCCGCCTGCCGCGATGCGCCGCCTGCCTCCCAGCCCTCTGCCGTCCCTGCCCACCCTCGCCCGCCGGCTGGTGGCCGAAGGGATCGGCACGGCCTTGCTGGTCGCCATCGTGGTCGGCTCCGGCATCCGCGCGGAACGGCTGGCCGATGGCGATACCGCGTTGGCGCTGCTCTGCAACGCGCTGGCCACCGGCGCGGGTCTGCTGGCGCTGCTGGTTTCGTTTGGATCGATCTCTGGCGGGCACCTGAACCCGGTGGCCAGCCTGTCCGCCTGGCTGCAAGGCCGCCTGACGGCGCGCGAGGCGCTGCCCTATGGCATGGCGCAAAGCACCGGCGCCGTGGCCGGCGCGATGGCGGCCCATGCGATGTTCGGCTTGCCCGTGCTGGAGATGTCCACGCAGGTGCGTACCGGCGGAGGAATGTGGTGGAGCGAGTGCCTGGCCACTTTCGGCCTGGTCGGACTGGCAATGGCCACCGCGCGTACCCGGCCCGCCAGCGTGCCGTTTGTCGTGGCCGGCTATATCACGGCGGGATACTGGTTCACGTCCTCGACGTCATTCGCCAATCCGGCGCTGACGCTGGCGTGTGCGCTGACCGATACGTTCACAGGAATTCGTCCGGGCGATGTGCCGGCTTTCGTGCTGGCGCAAATCGGCGGCGCGCTGGTCGCCACCCGGCTGTTCCAGTGGCTGTGCCCGGCTGAGTATCCGGCAGAGTGTCCGGTCGAGGGCCTGTTACCAGCGGCGGTTGAGCTGCACGCCGAAGATCGAGCCGCTGGTCTGCGTGGCCCAGGCTTCGGCGGGCGTGGCGAACGTGATGCCATCGACGTCGCTGGCGCGGCTGTAGGTGTAGAACGCGCGTAGGTTGGCGTTGCCGGTGGACTTGCCGAGCGTGAAGGTCGGCGCCACGGTCAGCGCGGTGCGCTGGCCACCCACGCCAAACCCGGACGAGATCTGGTCGTGCGCGACCTCGAAGTTGAGCCGGAACTGGTCGTTGGCCACATAGGCCGGACGGAAGCGCGTGGCCGCCCATTGCAGCGTGCCAACCGGCGAGCGGTCCAGCTGCAGGCTCGATTCCACCGAGCCGCCGATGCCCGAGCGGCCCTTCCACTCCATCGATTCCGCCACGCGCACGCGCGAGAGCGATGCGCCCATGCCCGTGTAGCCGGTCATGGCCATCCGCGCCCCCTGTCCATACTGCACGCCCAGCCGGTTGGTGCCCATCAGCACGCCCTTCTGCTCGTGCATGGCCGAGGCCCACCAGGCGCTGCCGGTGTCCTCCATGGCCGAGAGCGGCTCCACGCGCGTGAAGCCCAACTGGATATTGCCCTTGTCATTGGTGTCGATCGGGGCGCTGCGCAGGCTGTGATAGCTGGGCAGATGGGCGCCGTTCAGATCGTTACGTGCGGTGTATTGATAACTGAGTCCGAAATCGCCCAGCTTGGCGTTATCCACCCCAAACCGCATCGAGGGCGAGTTGGGCGGCAGCAGGCCGGACGACATCAGGAACGGGTTGCTCTCGCGCCGGCCGGCCCAGACGCTGGCGCCATCGAGCACGGACACGCCCGAGAGGCCGGTGACGGCGGTATAGAACTGCGGCACCAGCGCGTAAGGGTCCACGGCGGCGGCGTTGCCGTTGACCGAGGTGGCGTTGGTGCCCTTGGCCTGCGCCACGAGCTGGACCTGGGTGCCGCCGCCGATGTCGGCCAGCGATTCGCGGATCTTCACCTCGCCGGTGCTGGTGCAGGCCAGCCCGCCCCCCAGCCCGACCGACGGCGTGCCGCCGCCGGGGCAGGCGCGCTGCGTACTGGCGCGGTCCTCGACCGCCGCGCGGCCGCTGTAGCCCATGCGCCATACCGTGTCGCCAGCGAGATCCTCGGCCGGCAACTGGGAGCGGAGCACCGGAGGCGCATCGGAAACCGTACCCGCTTCAGCGGTATCGACTTGATCGCCGGCGTTCGTCCCATCGGCGGCAGTCGCGCGTGCCGGCTGGACCGCCTGCGCCGGGAATTCACCCAGCCGATGCGGGAACAGGACCAGCGGCGGTGGCGGGGGCGGCGGGGCGGCGGCGGATTCGGGCGGGCCGACGAAGTCGGGGTCCACGGTGTTCTCTGCCGTGACGGTTGCCGGGGCGTCGGCGGGTGCCGAATTCGCCTCATTCGCCCCATTCGTCGGATCCGTCGCATTCGTCACATCGGCAGGCTTGCTCGCGCCCGGGGCGATGGTGGGCTGGATCAGGTCGTACAGCGGGTCAGTCGCCGGCGCGGCAGCAGCCACGGGCGCAGCGGTAGGACCGCTCGCCGGGGCCGAATTCGACGCCGTGGCCGTCGACGGCACCGTGCTGGCCGATATTTGTGGCGGTGCCGCCACTTGATTGCCGGTCTGCGCGCAGGCAACCATGCCCCAGGCTGCCATGACGGCAAACGTGAGACGGCGGGAACGCAGGCGAGCGAATCGGGGTACAGGCAGCAGCATGGAGGCGGTGACGGCGCGCGGAGCGCCCGATGGGGGCTCCGTTTTTTAACAGGCGAACTTTTTGACCGCAAGACGGGTTACAAAATCCATCAAACCGTGCGGCATCTCACATTGCGAAAAGATCACCTCGCGCCACCGCGAGGCAGCGCGCCAGTCTCTCCGTAAACCGTTGCAGAAGTGCGAATCCCTAGCGAAAACCCGCAGTCTGGAGTGTGGTCGTGCGCAAAACGCCACCGCTATAATCGACCGGCTGTTTTGGACTTGTCCTATGGGTGGGGCAGTCAACGCACATATATCTATAAGAGGAGATGTCATGGAACGTCGTTCCTTCCTGTTGAAAGCATCGGCTGTGGCCGCTACGGGGGCCCTGGCCGCGTGCGGCAAGGAAGACAAACCCGCCGCGCCCGCGGCGTCGGCCAGCGCACCGGCTGCGCCGGCCGTGGTCGGCAGCAACCCGGCGGTGGAATGGCGCCTGGCATCGAGCTTCCCGAAGTCGCTGGACACCATCTACGGCGCTGCCGAACTGCTGTCCCAGCGTGTGAAGGAGCTGACCGACGGCAAGTTCAACATCAAGGTGTTCGCCGCCGGTGAAATCGTGCCGGGCCTGCAGGTGCTGGACGCCGTGCAGAACCAGACCGTGCAGATCGGCCACACGGCCGGCTACTACTACTTCGGCAAGAACCCGACGCTGTGCTTCGACACCACCGTCCCGTTCGGCCTGACCGCGCGCCAGCAGACCGCCTGGATGATGCAGGGCAACGGCATGAAGCTGATGCGCGAGTTCTTCAAGGAATACAACGTCGTCAACTTCATGGGCGGCAACACCAATGCCCAGATGGGCGGCTGGTTCCGCAAGGAAATCAAGACCGTGGCGGATCTGCAGGGCCTGAAGTACCGCATCGCCGGGTTTGCCGGCGTGGTGCTGCAGCGCCTGGGCGTGGTGCCGCAGCAGATTGCCGGGGGCGACATCTACCCGGCACTGGAAAAGGGCACCATCGACGCGGCCGAGTGGGTGGGCCCGTATGACGACGAGAAGCTCGGCTTCTACAAGGTGGCGCCGTACTACTACTATCCGGGCTGGTGGGAAGGCAGCGCCCAGCTGTCGTTCTACGCCTCCGCACCGGAGTTCGAGAAGCTGCCGGCGCTGTACAAGCGCGCGTTGGAGACGGCCACCATCGAGGCTCACACCAACATGATGGCCAAGTACGACACCGTGAATCCGCAGGCGCTGGCCCGTCTGCTGGAGAACGGCGTGAAACTGCGCCCGTTCTCGAAGGAGATCATGGAGGCGTGCTTCAAGGCCACGCAGGACGCGTACGCCGAGGAAACCGCCAAGAACCCGTCGTTCAAGAAGATCTATGACGACTGGCGCGTGTTCCGCAACAACGAGGCCGCCTGGTTCAACGTGGCCGAGCAGGGCTTCGCGCAGTTCAGCTTCTCCCGCAAGCTGTAAGGCATTGCGGTGATCTGATGTGATGCCATCGCCTCTCCCACCCGGGGGAGGCGAGTCTCAACGCCAATTGCGGCGTCCCGGTAGAATCCGCGCACCTACCGGACACTCCCATGCAACTCGGCATCTTCTACGCGCTGCTCGCGTACGTCATCTGGGGCCTGCTGCCCCTCTATATCAAATCCCTCCACGGCGTGGCGCCGCTCGAGATCCTGCTGCACCGGATGGTGTGGTCGCTGGTCTTCCTGGGCGCAATCCTGCTCTGGCGGCGGCATTTTGGCTGGCTGCGCGAGGTCGCGGGCAATCCGCGCCTGATCCTCGGCTTCGCGGCGAGCGCCGCCCTGCTCTGCGCCAACTGGTTCCTCTATATCTGGGCGGTGTCGGCCGACCGCGTGGTCGATGCGAGCCTGGGCTACTTCATCAATCCGCTGTTCAGCGTGCTGCTGGGCGTGCTGTTCCTGCACGAGCGGCTGCGGCCGGGGCAGTGGCTGTCCATCGCCATCGCGGCGGGGGGCGTGGTGTGGCTGACCGTGAGCGCCGGGCAACTGCCGTGGATCGCGCTGGCGCTGGCGGCGTCGTTCGGCGGCTACGGGCTGCTGCGCAAGACCGGGGCGCTGGGCGCCCTGGAGGGCTTGTCGCTGGAGACGCTGCTGCTGTTCCCGATCGCGGCCACCGCGCTGGGCGTGATTGTCTTCACCGGCCAGGACACCTTCCGCAGCGCAGCACCGGGTACGCAGGTCCTGCTGCTGCTGGCCGGCCCGATCACGGCGGTGCCGCTGCTGTTCTTTGCCGCCGGCGCGCGCCGGATTCCGCTCTCGCTGCTCGGCCTGCTCCAGTACACCGGCCCGACGCTCCAGCTGCTGCTCGGCATCTGGCTGTGGCACGAGCCGTTCCCGGCCCAGAAGCAGCTCGGCTATGCGCTGATCTGGGTGTCGCTGCTGATCTACGCGCTCGAAGGGGTGTGGGTTTCCCGCCGCAATTCCCTCAAATCCATCAGGGCGACAAATGAAGCGTAGGTGTAAATCGATGGATCGATTCGTCTGGGGAATATCGGGCTAACCCCCTCTCGGCACGCGAGGGCCGACGCACTATACTGTACGTTTATACAGTATCGACGACACGCACGCCCCCATTCGCCATGTCCAGCCCCGTCCGGCGCATCGCCCACCTCGACATGGACGCCTTCTATGCGTCCGTCGAATTGCTCCGTTATCCCGACCTGCGCGGCCAGGCGGTGGTCATCGGCGGCGGCCGCAATGCCGTGCCGGAGACGCTGCCCGATGGCTCGCGCCGCTATGCCCGCCTGCGCGACTACGTGGGGCGTGGCGTCGTCACCACGTCCACCTACGAAGCCCGCGCGCTGGGCGTGTTCTCGGCCATGGGCATGATGAAGGCCGCCAAGCTGGCGCCAGACGCCATCCTGCTGCCGACCGATTTCGATGCCTACCGCCGCTACTCGGGCCTGTTCAAGGCCGCCGTGCGCACTTTCACCGAGCAGGTGGAAGACCGCGGCATCGACGAGATCTATATCGATCTGACCGAGGTGCCCGGCGAGCCGGCCGAGGTGGCCGCGCGCATCAAGGCGGCCGTCAGCGAGGCCACCGGCCTGACCTGCTCCATCTGCGTGGCACCCAACAAGCTGCTGGCGAAGATCGGGTCCGAACTCGACAAGCCGGACGGCCTGACCCTGCTCACCCCGGCCGACATCCCCCGCCGCATCTGGCCACTCGCGGCGCGCAAGGTCAACGGGATTGGGCCGAAGGCGGCCGAGAAGCTGGCCGGTATCGGCATCGAAACCGTGGGCGACCTGGCCGAGGCCGACCAGGGCGTGCTCCAGACCCACTTCGGCCGCAACTACGCGGGCTGGCTGATCGAGGTGGCCCATGGGCGCGACGACCGCCCGGTGGTGGTCAGTTCCGAGCCGAAGTCGATGAGCCGCGAAACCACCTTCGAGCGCGACCTGCACCCGCGCGTGGACCGTCCGCTGCTGTCCGAATCGTTCACCAGGCTCTGCATGCGCGTGGGCGAGGACCTGCGCCGCAAGGGCTATGTGGGCCGCACGGTGGGCATCAAGCTGCGCTTTGACGATTTCCGCACCGTCACGCGCGACCTGACCATGCCGGCCCATACCGCCGATGGCGCGGCGATCCGGCGCGGCGCCACGGAATGCCTGAAGCGGATTCCGCTCGAACGGCGCATCCGGCTGCTCGGCGTGCGCGTGAGCGCCCTGATCCCGGCGGACGAACAGGGCGATGACCCGGCGCCGGTGCAGGAGGAGTTCCGCTTCGAGGACGAGCGGCCGGATGCACGGGAATGACCCTTCCAGCGCATCTATCTATCTCCCCGTAGAATCGGCGGCTTCGAGCAAGAAGGCGTCCCCATGACCACCTCCGCCACCGAGCGCGCCGCCGCGCCCGCCACCTGGATCACGCCGCTGCTGGCCACGGCTTGCGGCATGATCGTCGCCAATCTCTACTACGCCCAGCCGCTGATCGGCCCGATCGCCCGGTCGCTCCACCTCTCGCCCGAGATTGCCGGGCTGATCGTCACGCTGACCCAGATGGGCTACTGCGTGGGACTGGTGCTACTGGTGCCGCTGGGGGACCTGGTCGAGAACCGCAAGCTGATCCTGTCGCTGATCGGCGGCTGTGCCGTGGCGCTGACGGCGGCGGCGCTGGCCACCCACGCCAGCGTGTTCCTGGTGGCAGGCTGCGCCATCGGCCTGTGCTCGGTGGCGGTGCAGGTGCTGGTGCCGTTTGCGGCGCACCTCGCTCCGGACCATATCCGGGGTCGCGTGGTCGGCAACGTCACCAGCGGGCTGCTGATGGGGATCATGTTGGCGCGGCCGGTGTCGAGCCTGATGGCCGGCCTGACGGGCGGCTGGCACACCATCTTCGCGGTCTCGGCGGTGGCCATGGTGCTGCTGGCACTGGTGCTCGCGCGCAAGCTGCCGCGCCGCCAGCCAGCGCGGGGCGTGAGTTACGGCCAGATGCTGGCGTCGATGGCGCACCTGCTCCGTACCCAGCCCGTGCTGCGCCGGCGCGCGCTGTACCAGGCCAGCATGTTCGGCGTCTTCAGCCTGTTCTGGACCACCGTCCCGCTGTACCTGGCCGGGCCCGCGTTCCGCATGTCGCAGACCGGCATCGCCGTGTTCGCGCTGGTTGGCGTGGCCGGCGCCATCGCCGCGCCGATGGCCGGCCGCTATGCAGACCGGGGCCACAGCCGCCAGATGACCGCCATCGCGCTGGCCATCGGCGCCGGGTCGTTCCTGCTGAGCCGGGTGGGCGCGGAGGGGTCGATGACCTCGCTGCTGGCGCTGACCGTGGCGGCCATCCTGCTCGACTTCGGCGTGTCGGCGAACCTGGTGGTCGGCCAGCGCGCCATCTTCACGCTCTCGGCCGAGCACCGCAGCCGGCTGAACGGCCTGTATATGGCGATTTTCTTCCTCGGCGGCGCCACGGGCTCGTGGCTGGGCGCCTGGGCCTTTGCGCGCGGCGGCTGGCCGCTGGCAAGCTGGATCGGCTTCGCGCTGCCGGCGCTCGCCCTGCTCTACTTCCGGACCGACCGGCACTGAATTCGACACCAAGCCCGGCACTGAGCCCGGCGCGCTGACCGCGCCACCCCCTCCCGAAGTCCCGTTTGCTGCACTACACTGGCCGAGCGTTGTCCTCGATCGTCACAGTTTCGTTGCAGTGCCCGCTAACGCGGGACTTGCCCGGAGGCCCCCGATGCCATGGCGCAAACTGGTGCCGCGACCGCGATGGCTACCGCGCGCGGCGGTCATGCGCCCGCAGCGGGTCGTGATCTGGTGTTTCAGCCTCGTGCTGGCGCTGACGCTCGCCGTTGGCCTGCGCGACCTCTACACGCTGCGTGAGCGCGTGATTGCCAGCCATCAGCACAATCTCGCGCTGCGCGCGATGGGGCTGGAGGCTGCGGTGTCGTCGGAGCGCTTCCGGCTGTCGTTTGTGCGCGACTACGCGCGGCAGTTGATGCGGATGGAGGCCGTGCCGGCAGTTGGTGTCTCGGACCCCGCCATCGAACGGGCTTTCGCCGCGCGCAACGCGCCGATCTGGCAGATGGAAGTCCCGCTCGGCGATGCCCCCGTGGTCGGCGTATCACCGCAGACCCTGGCCGGCCTGCCCGGCTTCGAGCGCCGCGTGGACGACCTGCGCGCCGACCTCTTCGCCGCACGCCAGCTGAGCCACGTGCTGGGGCTGACCATGGGCGTGGACGAGATTCGCAACTCGGTCACGTTCATTTCCAGCAACGGCTTCTTCGTGACCTACCCCGCGGTGCCGGCCGACAAGGCGCCCGCGTTGCTGCAACGCTTCGCGAGCATGCCCTACTACCGCGACCTCCTGCCCGACCGTAATCCGGGCCAGCAACTGCGCTGGGCGCCGCCTTATCGCCAGTTCGAAAGCACCGAGCTGCGCACCACGCTGAGCGTGCCGATCTATGTGGAGGCGCGCTTTCGCGGCGTGGTAGCGGTGGATGTCTCGCTGAAGCACATCCAGGCGCTGCTCGGCGCGCCGAGCGACGACTCCCCGGCCCTGAACCGCTACCTGATGGACAGCGCCGGCCGGCTGATCGCGGCAAACCATGACCACCCGAGCACGGACCTGCGCTGGCCTGACGTGCTGGGCGACGCGTGGCACGACGTGGGGCCGCAGACGCTGTTCGCCACCGACGGCCCCGGCATGCGCAAGGGCGAGGGCGGCTATCTGTTCTACCAGCGGCTGGGCACCGGCCAGTGGATGCTGCTGGAGGCAGTCTCGACCGCCCAGCTATACGGCGAAGTCTTCTCGCGCATCAGCAAGCCCCTGCTGTACGTATGGATCGCGCTGCCGCTGCTGATGTGGATCTCGGTGAGGCTGGTCTCGCTGCTCTTCAGCTACTACCTCGCGCTGGGCCACAAGCTCCAGCAACTGGCCGAGCGCGATCCGCTGACGGACCTCGCCAACCGGCGCCATTTCGGCGACCAGTTCGCACAGGCGGCGGCGCGGCGCGAGCGCGACGGCAGCGCGCTGTCGATGCTGATGCTCGACATCGACTATTTCAAGAAGGTGAACGACCGCTGGGGCCATGCCAGCGGCGACCATGTGCTTCAGCGCCTGGCCACGGCACTGCGCGAAAACATGCGCGCGATGGATGTGCCGGCTCGTCTGGGTGGCGAGGAATTCGCCGTGTTGATGCCCGGCGCCACCCTGGCCGAGGCCAGGGCCAGCGCCGAACGGCTGCGCGTGACCCTGGCCGCGATCCCGGTGGAGCCCGCCCCGGACGCGCCCACGTCAGCCACGCAGGGCGACCCCGGGGCGCGCATCCGCTTCACGGTGTCGATAGGCGTGGCCGAAGCCGGGAGCGACGGGGGCCAGACACTCGATGCCATGCTGGCGACGGCCGACCGCCGTCTTTATGCCGCCAAGGCAACGGGGCGAAACCGGGTTTGCGCGGAGGATGCGCGGGCCGGCAATGCAGAGGCACCGCCGGTTGCGGGGTGAGGTGCAGGCAGGTCATGGCGGTGTCCCCGGTCAGCGCAGCAGGAAGGCGATGTCCTCGACGGCAATCACCGAGACCGGGATGCCCTTGCGGCGCTGGAACAGGATGTGCTGCTGCACACGGCTGCGTTGCTCCGCGAACACGGCCGGGTCCACCGGCATGCCGCTGCGCGCGTAGTGCTGCACCAGCAGCTTGTAGGCGCGATGGCGGATCAGGAGGGTCTCGTTCTCGGCGCGCAGGCGCTGCCATTCGGCGGGGCTGAGGTCGAGGGTGTGATTGAGTTCGTCGAGCGTACGCGCGTGGAGGTCGCGGTAGAGATCGCGCTCGGCTTCGGCGCGATGCAGCTCGTCGCGCAGCGCCATGATCTTGTGCTGGAGCTTCAGTGTCTGCCCCACCGCCGCCTGCATGCCCTTGGCGGCCTCGAGCGCCTGGCTTGCTGCGGCCATGGTGCTCTTCCACAGTCCACGGTCGGTACCCGCGCCCGTATCCAGCTCCGGCGGCCACACGTCGGCAGCCTTGATCGTCGTATCCATTGTTGACCCCAGTTGACACCCATCAGGCCCGTCGCCTCGTTGTGCGCGGGTCCCTTTTTCATCGTTTGTCCGTTGCCCGTTCCGCACTGCAACGTGCGGCAGGCAACTGTGGTCAATCGTAGTGATATGTCTGACGTCAGCCAAGTCAAAGATGTTTAGATCAGACTTCCTCGCGCTTGTCTGTGGCGAAAACCATGCAGTGGGTAGTGCGCGGGCCGTCCGGCGCATGTCGGAGCGGCCAGACAAAGCAGACAACCCCCACGTAAACCCCATGCGAATTCCTGTCGGTTTGACAGGCTTTTGACAGTTACCGGCCTCTAGAATCCGGCCCACAGCTATCACTAGCTATCCATTCCAAAAAAAGACAGGAGACCGCGATGCCTCGCACGCTTGCCCGCTTTGCCCATGTCGTCCTCGCCGCCGCCACGCTGGCCGCGGCCCCGGCCTACGCCGTGGACAGCCTGAAGGTCATGATCGGCGCCAACCCCGGCGGTGGCTACGACCAGACCGGCCGCACGATCGGCGCGGCGATGATCGCGGCGGGCACCGCCAAGACCGCGTCCTATGACAACAAGGGCGGCGCCGGCGGCACCATCGGCCTGACCCAGTTCGTCAACACCGACAAGGGCAACCCCAACGCGCTGATCGTGACCGGCGCCGTGATGGTCGGGGCCATCGAGACCAACCATCCGCCGGTGACGCTGAAGAACGCCACGCCGATCGCCCGCCTGTACGCCGACACCATGGTCCTGACCGTGCCGGCCAGCTCGCCGCTGAAGTCCATCAAGGACCTGACCGCGCAGCTCAAGGCCAACCCGGGCAGCGTGAGCTGGGGCGGTGGCTCCAAGGGTTCGATCGACCACATCCTGGCCGGCCTGATCGCCAAGGACATTGGCGTGGATCCGAAGAAGATCAACTACGTGCCGTTCGCGGGCGGCGGCGAAGCCTCCGCGTCGATCATGGGCGGCCACGTGACGGTGGGCATCGCCGGCGTGTCCGAGTTCCTGCCCTTCATCAAGAGCGGCAAGATGCGCGCGCTGGCCGTGACCTCGAAGGACCGCACCGCCGACATCCCCACGCTCAAGGAGCAGGGCGTGAACGTGGAGATCTATAACTGGCGCGGCGTCTACGGCGCGCCCGGCATCACGCCCGAGCAGCGCAAGGCGATGATCGACGCCGTGGTCAAGGGCACCGAGAACAACGTCTGGAAGGACGCACTGAAGAAGAATGACTGGACGCCCTTCCTGCTGACCGGCGACGAGTTCGGCAAGTTCGTGGAGGCCGAGTCGGTCCGCCTGGGCGGCACGCTGCGCGAACTGGGCGTGGCCAAGTAAGTCCGGCTGATCCCCGGTCGCTGTTAGACGACCCGCTTCACCCGCCTCACCTGCCCCACCTGCGCGCCCCAACAATAATCACAATCCTGTCACGCCAGTCGTGACCGCGCGGGTGGTGGCCATCCCTCCGGGAGCCCACCATGAAACCATCGCATGTCTCCATCGGCATCGCCGTCCTGGCTTTGTCCGCCTTTTTCCTGGCCGGACTGTCCGGCATCTCGGGCGAGGAAGGCTATGCCGGCCTGTCGCCGCGCTTCGCGCCTACGCTGGTGGCCATCGGCCTGGCCGTGTGCGGCGCGCTGCTGACCTGGCAGGGCGTACGCGGCGGCTTCCGCAATATGCCGGAGGAAGATGCCGAGCTGCCCGCGGCACCGCACAACTTCAAGGGCTTCCTGTGGGTGGCGGCGGGCCTGGTGCTGAACATGGCGCTGATCGGCACGCTCGGCTTCGTGATCTCCTCCTCGCTGATGATGGTCTGCGTGGCGCGTGGCTACGGCAGCCGCCGGCTGGTGCGCGATGCGCTGATCGGCCTGGGCCTGACGCTGCCGATGTGGGCGTTGTTCGAATTCTTGCTCGGCATCAACCTGCCGCTGCTGCCGGTCGCCGGCTTTTGATTGGCGGGAGGAATTGCCATGGATACCCTGAACCAGTTGATGCACGGCTTCGCCGTCGCCATCACACCCATCAACCTGATGTGGGCCCTCGTGGGCTGCTTCCTCGGCACCGCCATCGGCGTGCTGCCGGGCATCGGCCCGGCGCTGACCGTGGCGATGCTGCTGCCGCTGACGGCCAAGGTGGAACCCACCGCCGCGCTGATCATGTTCGCCGGCATCTACTACGGCGCGATGTACGGCGGCTCGACCACGTCCATCCTGATGAACACGCCGGGCGAGTCGTCCACCATGGTCACGGCCATGGAAGGCAACCTGATGGCCAAGAACGGCCGTGCCGGCCCGGCGCTGGCCACGGCGGCGATCGGCTCCTTCGTGGCGGGCACCATCGCCACCGTGCTGCTGTCGATGTTCGCGCCGGTGGCGGCGGACGTGGCGCTGCAGTTCGGCCCCGGCGAGTATTTCATGATCATGCTGCTGGCCTTCACGACCGTCTCGGCCGTGCTCGGTTCGTCGCTGCTGCGCGGCATGACCAGCCTGTTCCTGGGGCTCGGCATCGGCCTGATCGGCATTGATTCGCTGTCCGGCCAGACCCGTTACTCGATGAACATCCAGGAGCTTTACGACGGCGTGGACATCGTCGTGGTGGCCGTGGGCCTGTTCGCCGTGGGCGAGGCGCTGTTCAACGCGTTCTTCCCGCAACCGGCCGGCTCGTTCAACAAGCTCAGCTCCGTCCACATGAACAAGTCGGACTGGAAGCGCTCGGTGCCGGCCTGGCTGCGCGGCACGCTGATCGGCTTCCCGTTCGGGTTGATTCCGGCTGGCGGCGCGGAGATCCCGACCTTCCTCTCGTACGCCACCGAGAAGAAACTCTCCAAGCACCAGGACGAGTTCGGCAAGGTGGGCGCCATCGAAGGCGTGGCCGGCCCCGAGGCGGCCAACAACGCCGCCGTGACGGCCACGCTGGCACCGCTGCTGACGCTGGGCATTCCCACCTCGAACACCACCGCCATCCTGCTGGCGGCGTTCCAGAACTACAACCTCCAGCCGGGGCCGATGTTGTTCCAGACCTCGGGCGATCTGGTCTGGGGCTTGCTGGCGTCGCTGTACATCGGCAACGTGATGCTGCTGGTGCTGAACCTGCCCGCCATCGGCCTCTGGGTGCGCATGCTGCGCGTGCCCACGCCGCTGCTGTACGGCGGCATCCTGATCTTTGCCGGGCTCGGCGCGTACGGCATCCGCCAGTCGTGGTTCGACCTGCTGCTGCTGTTCGTGATCGGCCTGCTGGGCATGGCCATGCGCCGCTTCGACTTCCCCACCGCGCCGGTCATCGTCGGCCTGATTCTGGGGCCGATGGCCGAGAAGCAGCTGCGCAATGCGCTGTCGATTGGCCAGGGGGACTGGAGCCTGTTCGTCAAGCAGCCGATCTCCGCCACGATCCTGGCGATGACGGTGGCCGTGGTGGTGGTGCCGCGCGTGCTGCGCTGGCACGCCAGCCGCAGCAGCGCCCGCGCCGCCGCCGACAACGCGGCGTAGCCTTAGTCGTAGCCGTAGCCGTAGCCGTTACCCGCCCTCGCCGGCGGGGTCTTGCAGTGCATTACACGGGGGGCTGCGGCCCCCTGTATCATTGGCGCAAACCCGCTCGACAGGATCGCCATGCCGGAACCGACCTCCGCACCGACCGCAGCGCCCGCCTTCACCCTGGCCGATGTCGATGCCACGCTGGAACGCGTGCTCGCCCCGTGGGTGCGCCAGCTTGGCCTGCGTGCCGAGGCGGTGGACGACCAGGGCGTGACGCTGCGCCTGCCGTTCAATGAGAGCTTTCGCCATGCCGGCGGCGTGGTGTGCGGCCAGGTGCTGATGTCGGCGGCCGATACGGCGATGATCGTCGCCATCTCCCGGGTGCTCGGGGAATTCCGCCCGATGACCACGGTCAGCCTGACCACCAACTTCATGCGGCCCGTGATCGACGGCGACGTGCGCGTGCGCGCCAACGTGCTGCGGCTCGGCAAGACCGTGGTGTTCGGCGAGATCGAGCTGACCGGCACCGACGGCAAGCTGGCGGTGCAGGCCACCACCACTTACGCGCTGCTCTGACATCCAAGACATCCGACGATGATGACTGGCGCCGCGCCGACGCTCTCCGCCCCTCCCCAGCCGCTCTCCCGGTCGCGCTCCCAGCCGTTCGACCAGATCGTGTTCGCCGGCGGCGGCAACCGATGCTGGTGGCAGGCCGGCTGGTGGGACACCGTGGCGCCCGAGCTGGCGCTGCGGCCGCGCGTGATTGCGGGCATCTCGGCCGGGGCGGCCACGGCGTGCATGGTCCATGCGCACGATTCGCACCAGACCATGGCCTATTACCGCGACATCCTGGCCAACAATACGCGCAACGCCTACTGGGGCAACCTGCTGCGGCGCGAGCGCGTGTTTCCGCACTACGGCATCTATCGCAACGCGCTGCTGTCGCTGTTCGGCGATAACCGGCTCGCGCGGCTCCAGGCCGCGCCCGAGATCCGCATCGGCGTGGCGCACATCCCGCCGTGGAGCGGCCCGCGCCTGGCCGTGGCTGCCGGGCTGCTCGCGTACAACATCGACAAGCACATCCTCAAGACGCTGCACCCGCGGCTGGGCCGCAAGCTGGGCTTCCGGCCCGAGTTCGTGCGCGCACAGGATTGTGCTTCGCCCGAGGATCTGGCCGATCTGCTGTTGCAGTCGGCCTCCACGCCGCCATTCACGCCGGTGCTGAAGCGCCAGGGGCGCGCGGTGCTCGACGGCGGGCTGGTGGACAACGTGCCCGTCGATGCGCTCGACCCGGCCCCTGGCAACGTGCTGGTGCTGGTGACGCGGCTGTATCCGCGCCCGCGCCGCTTCGTGCTGGCGGAGGGGGGCCAGCGGCGGCTGTACCTGCAGCCGTCGCAGCGCGTGCCCATCTCGAGCTGGGACTACACCCGGCCCGAGGCCATGACACATGCTTACGATCTGGGCCGGCGCGACGCGGAAGCGTTCCTGCGCGACTGGCCTGCGATCCGGGACGAGGAATTGTTGCCGGCGCCCTGAGTGGTTGCGCCCAGGGGCGCCGGTCGGTCGTGTTGAATGCGGCGCTGCGCCGCGTACAAGGAGACATGGATGACAAAGCGCCAGGCAACACCCGAGACCACCACCCCGGCACCGGCCAAGGAGCGCCGCCGCGCGCGCGAGATCAGCGCGGCGCCCGTGGTGGAGAATGTGCCGCGCCGCAAGCGCAATGGCCGGCCGGGCAAGGCGCGCGAGGCGGACCTCGTCGTCATCGGCGCGGGTTCCGGCGGCGTGGCGGCGGCCCGGCGCGCGGCGGCGCTGGGCGCGCGCGTGATCCTGGTCGAACGTGACGCCATCGGCGGCACCTGCGTCAATCGCGGCTGCGTGCCCAAGAAGATGCTGTCCTATGGCGCCACCTGGGCGGCCATCCTGTCTGATTGCCTGTCGCACACGGGCGGCAAGGAGGACTGGCGCGACGCCATCGTGCGCGTCAATGCCGAGGTCGCGCGTCTCAATGCGTCCTATGCCCAGCGGCTGACCGAGGCCGGCGTGGAGATCCTGCACGGCGAAGCCCGACTGACGAGCCCGACCGAGATCGTCGTCGGCAATGAAACCCTGCGCACCCGCAAGACGCTGATCGCCACGGGCGCGCGGCCGCGCGTGCTGCCAGTGCCCGGCGGCGAGCTGGCAAGCACATCCGACGATGTGTTCACGTGGCAGACCGTGCCGGCCTCGATGGTGGTGATCGGCGGGGGCTATATCGCCGTGGAACTGGCCTCGATCCTGTCGCGCTACGGGGTCAAGGTCGACCTGCTCGTGCGCGAGGACCGGCTGCTGCCGCGCTTCGACCACGACGTTTCCGCCGCGCTGGCCGGGGCGCTGGCCGCCAAGGGCATCCGCCTGCATTTCAATACCGAGGTGACGCTGCTTTCGCAGGCCAATGGCGCGACGGAGGTTTGCTACACGCAGGATGGCAATCCAGGCCGTACCCAGACCGTGCGCGCGCAGGCGGTGCTGGCGGCGATCGGCCGGCAGGCCAACGTGGAGGGGCTGGGGCTCGAAGACATCGGCATCGAACTGGGCGAAAAAGGTGGCATCCGCGTGGACCGCCAGTTCCGCAGCTCGGAGCGCGCGCTGTACGCGGTGGGCGACTGCATGGCCGAGAACCTGCATCTGACACCGGTAGCTATCGCACAGGGCCGCTGGGTGGCGGACCGCCTGTTCGGCAAGCGCGGCGACCTGGCCGATTTCGACATTGTCCCGACCGCCGTGTTCTGCGAGCCAGCCATCGGCGTGGTGGGCATGACGGAGGCGCAGGCCATCGAGGATGCGGGGAAGCCGGAGCGCATCCGCACCGAAATCAAGCGATTCGTCTCATTGGAGAACCGCTTTGGCGGCAGCTCGCAACAGTCGATGATCAAGCTGGTGCTGAACGCGCGTAGCGGCCGGGTGCTCGGCGTGCATCTGATGGACAACGCCGCGCCCGAGATCATCCAGGCCCTGGCGGTGTCGCTGCGGCTGGGCCTGAAGGCCTCGCATCTGAAGACGACCCTGCCGCTGCATCCGACGGTGGCCGAGGAGATCTTCGGGTAAACGGCACGTGGCGCGGCATTGCAGCCGCGCCACGTGCTGACGCCGGAGCTCAGGGGTCAGGGAATGACGACGTCCCAGCGGATGCTCAACTCGTGGAGCTTCTTGGCGTTGATGTGCCAGGCGTGCGCCGTCAGCGTCAACGGTGTGTCCGCCGGCGAGACATAGTGGCCGGCCGGCAACGCCGCGTTCTTGGCCGGGTCGAACGCCACGACCAGCGTGTCCGCGCAGTTTTTGGCGTGATTCCCGCCGTCGTTCATGGCGAACTGCCAATGTCCGTATCCGCAGTTTTGCTTGTATCCGTCCAGCACCATCTCGAAACGTTCATGGGTATCCACGTTTTCGACGAGGGCTGTCAGCCGCGCCGGGCTTTTGTCGTACGCCCATTTGCCGGCCCCGGGGCCTTGCCGCCCGTCCTTTGCCATGAAGAAGATGCTCGAGTTGGGATACTGGAAGCCGGCCCTCTGGAATGGGAAGGCGGTCGCCGTGACCTGCTCGGGGCGGAAGAACGAGACATGGATCCTGAGATCATCGACAACCGCATCGTGCGATCCCTGCCGCGCGTGCACATCGAGCACCACCGGCTCCTCCGTCGCGTAGTAGCCCGCCGGCAGGTCCGGATTGTCCTCCATCATCGCCCAGACGGCGATGCGCTGGAAATTGCTGGTGGTCTGTGCAGGCGACGCGGGAGTGTCGATCGGTGACAGGCTGATCCCCGAGGTCGTCTCGTGGGTGCGTGCCGCCCGCACGATGACCGCGCGGGTCTGGCCGTCCGGGCCTTTCATCGGCACGACGAGCCGGGTGTAGGCATAGAAGCCACTGGCGGCGGACGCCGTGGCCGGCGTGGCCGAGCCCCCTGCGCGCAGCGTGGCGTACATCTCCGTGCCCGGTTGCGGGTACCACGTCACGTCCGCGGCCTGCCGCCCGCAGGGCGCCTGGATGCACATGTCGCTGAGATGGATGTCCGCAGCATGGCCGATGCTGTCCTGGCCCATCTCCTGAACGGTGGGCAGGCTGCCAGCCGGCGCCAGCTGGCGTGTGAACAGTGCCGTGCTCTGCGTCAGCGTGATGGCGGGATAGCCTTGCGCAGCCTCGTAGAGGGTGGCGGCCACCGGATGGTCATCCAGCGCCACATTCATCGAAAAGTGCTTGAGGTCGGTGGGGAGCGTGAGCTGCCTCTGGGGGATCAACGTATATTCACGGTGGCCATCCGCGAATCGCACTTCAACGAAGTATCGTGCCCCCTGGTAGGCGGCCGGCAGTCCCGCCGCAAACGGATTCGGCATCACGAAGGTGTTGCCGCTTGCCGCGTACAGCGCCGGATAGATCTGGCGCGCGTCCGGTGCCGTGCTGGCGGCCAGCGTGCCGATCAGGGTCAGGACAGGCACATTGACGCGTGCGGGCGCCAGGGCGTCAGAGGCCGGCGTGGTCCGCAGGTACGTTCCGCTCTGTTCGTCCTGCGCATAGACGCCGGCCTGATGATCCTGCTCGCGCAGGGTCGGAGTCTGCTTCATCCATTGCTGGAACTTGCGTGCGTGATAGGCCGTGTAGGGCGGGAAGCAGGACTGGGCATCGGACCGCTCGCCGCCATTCATGGGGTCGCGCTTGCCGGCAAGGCCGTTGGCCGTATCGCCTGCCACGGGCGTTCCGGCAACCTTGTACCAGGTACGGAACGCATTGCGAACCACGTCCACCGGCTGCGGATGCGTGGGCAGCCAGGTGCCATCCTTCGGATACTCTTCCGCGATTTTCCAGTTGGCCGCGGTGCCTCCGGTAAAGTGGCCAAAGGTGTAGGAATGGCCGACTTCATGCGCAAAGGCGTTGCCGCAGTCGGTGTTCCACCAGATGGCCGACCAGCCGGTCCAGCCGCCGGCGGCGCCGATGTCGTCCATGTCGATGAGCGCGCCGCTGCTGTTGCGGTACCGGCCCTGCCCGACATAGGTGCCGAAGCTGTAGGGCGAACTGTCGCCATAGATGCCGGTCAGCAGGCCGCGTCCGGTGTTGGCCATGCTGGTCCGGATGGTCCACTGCTTCAACGAGCCGTAATAGCTGCTGTTTCCTGCGGCGCGGAAGGCCGCGTCCGATGTCACACGCGTGGGCGGCGTACTGCCGGACTGCGCAATCATGTAATCCCAGTGCACGGGCGCGTAGTCGACAAGCCGCAGTTGCGTGACTGGCATGACGGCGAAGTAGTCGCGCATGAGTTTGCGTGCGTTGACCGTGTCGGTGTTCTCCGTGCCGTCGCCGAACATCGTGAACTTGACGCGGCCCAGCGTCAGGGTGGTGGCGGCTGTCAGGGCAGGCATTGCCGTGCTGGTGCGCCAGGCGTCCACGGTTTGCCTGACGTGCGAGACATCGTCATAGCCGACGGACAGCGTCACATCCGCGCGCACCCAGCCGGCCGGCACCAGCCCGCTCCATGCCTTGTCCGAGTAGGACGGCAAGTCCACCGGCGTGAGTCGGCTCTCGACGAAACGGGGCAGCTGCTCGGGCGGTTTCAATGCATACCGACCCAGCGACCGGCCATTCTCGATGGCTTCGATAAACATCGGCTTGCTGCTCGGGATGGCCGATGTCGGCGTGAACAGCACCATCGTATTTCGACCAGTTGAGAGCGATGGCGCAATGCGCGTTTCTTTGCTCTCGACCATATGGGTTTGGCCAAATTCGAACTTTCCGGCGAGCGTGTGCGTGCGCGTGTCGTAGCGCGGCTCCGGGGCGGGAAGGACGTCGATGGGGCCGCTGTCGGGCGGCAAGCCGGTGTCGCTGATGCTCGGGGGGGAAGAGGCTGGCGTGGTATTGGCATCGTCGACGCCGCCGCCGTCGCCACCGCCGTCGCCGCCGCATCCTGCAATCAGTGCGCAGAGCAGCAGGCTTGCCAGGGCGCCTTGGGTGCGCGTGGGGGAGTGGAAGGGAGACTGGAACATCGGAACACCGCCTTTTGGGAACGCGTTTTAGCTTGGGCGGATTAAATACCGGATGCTCTCTAGTCTCTATCGTAGTTCGCTTAGTTTTGGGCGATGCTCGCCGGCAAGTGTCGTGCGGTTGCGTATCGCAACTCGACGAAGTTGCGCGTGATGCAGAATACTGCCGCACCAACGCAAAAACGGACGCCGAAGCGTCCGTTTTCTTGTATCTGGTGGCCTGGGACGGAATCGAACCGCCGACACAAGGATTTTCAATCCTCTGCTCTACCGACTGAGCTACCGGGCCAAAGAAGCGAAACTATATCAGCGTGAAATCCGCCAGTCAAGCGTTGCGTGCGTCACTGCCGGTCATTGTTCGGTGGGCTCGGGCTTGTTGCGCCCGAGTTCCACCCCAAGCTGCTTGAGCTTGCGGTACAGGTGGGTCCGCTCGAGGCCGGTCTTCTCGGCCACGCGCGTCATGCTGCCGTGCTCGCGCACCAGGTGGTATTCGAAATAGGCGCGTTCGAACAGGTCCCGCGCCTCGCGCAGTGGCATGTCGAAGGAGAAGTGCATCTCGGCCTCGGGCAGGCGGGCCGGATTGCCGTTCGCGGTGGTTTCCGCGGGCGCCTCGGCGGGCGCCAGCGCGGCCGCGGCGGCTTCGCCCGTGGCAGCGGTGGCGGCAGGCGCCGCGCTGGCCGCCGTTGGCGCCGTACGCGGGCGCTCGATGCCGCGCGCCAGGCCTTGCTCCACGGCGGACAGCAGCTTCTGCAGCGCGATGGGCTTCTCAAGGAAGTTCAACGCGCCAATCTTCGTGGCCTCCACGGCCGTGTCGATCGTGGCGTGGCCGGACATCATGATGACCGGCATCGTCAGGTAACCCTGTGCCGACCATTCCTTGAGCAGGCTGACGCCATCGGTATCCGGCATCCAGATATCGAGCAATACCAGATCGGGCGTCCCGGCCGCACGGTACTCGCGTGCCTGCTGGGCGTTTTCCGCCACTTCGACCACATGGCCTTCGTCACTCAGGATCTCCGAGAGTAATTCCCGGATGCCCATTTCGTCGTCGACTACGAGGATGGTTGCCATACTTCCCCTCTTAACCCCACCGCAGCGCCACCGGACGGTGACGCAGTTTGACTATGCCAGTTTAACGAACAGGATCGAGATCTGCGCCCCGATGATCTCGGCGCCATCCATGCGATTGCGCAATTCGATGCGCGCGCCGTGTTCGTCAATGATCTTCTTTACCATCGCCAGCCCGAGACCCGTACCCTTGGCTTTCGTGGTCACATACGGTTCGAACGCCCGACTGAGAATTCGGGGTGCGAATCCGGGACCATTGTCCGCGATGGACAGCTTGACGGCCTGCCGGTCTTCGCCGGCAGAATCTTTGTATTCTACAGTCTCGGTGTGCAGAGTGATATGGGGCGCCGCCCTACCGGCCGCCACGTTGTCCGCCACCGCATCCTGCGCATTCTGCAGCAAGTTGTGGATCACCTGCCGCAACTGGGTCGGATCGCCCTTTATCTCGGGCAAATCGGGCCCCAGCGCCGAATGGATCACGGGATGCTCATGCACCCCGGGCTCGTCGATCCCATACAGATGCAAGACTTCTGCCACCAGGTGATTCAGCGCCAGCGTCTGCACCACGGCGGGCGGCGTGCGCGCGTAATCGCGGAAGTCGTCCACCATGCGTTTCATTGCCGCCACTTGGTTAACGATCGTTGCGGCCCCGCGCTTTAGCACTTCCGCATCGGAAGTCTCCAATTTCGGCGAAAGTTTCATCTGCAGGCGCTCCGCCGAGAGCTGGATCGGGGTGAGCGGATTCTTGATTTCGTGGGCCAGCCGGCGCGCCACCTCGCCCCAGGCGACCGAGCGCTGGGCCGAGATCACATCGGAAATATCGTCGAAAACCACCACGTAGCCGGGCTCGTCGCGGCTGCCGCCCGGCAGGTGGGCACCGCGCACCAATAGCGTGAGCGGCTGTTCCTCGTCGCCCTGCGGCAGTTCGATCTGCTTCTGCCAGTGCCGCGCGCCGCCCAGCACTTCGCTGGTGTTCTGCTCGGAAAACGCCTGGCGCACGATCTCGGTGAACTCGCCCAGCCCCGGAATCTGCTCGGCCGGCTGGCCCAGCACGCCCGCGAAGGGCTGGCGGAAGATGCGCTCGGCGCCGGGGTTGGCGGTCAGCAGTGCAAAGCGCCGGTCGAACACCAGCACGCCGGCGGTCAGGTTCTGCAACACGCTTTCCAGGTAGGCCTTCGACTGCTCGAGCGCGGTGCGGTTTTCCTCCACGGCAATGCGGGCCTCGGACAGCTGGCGCGTCATCGCGTTGAACTGCTGCGTCAGCATGCCCAGTTCGTCGCGGCTCTTGAGTTCACGCTTGGGCGAGAGGTCGCCTTCGGCCACCTCCTTGGTCCCCTGCAGCAGCATCAGCAGCGGCCGGGCCAGCTGGCCGCCCAGCAGCAGGGCCAGCATCACGGCGATGAACACGGCCAGGAACAGCGTCAGGGTCAGCGTGCCGATGTACATCTTGCGCAGGCCGGTGCGGCCCAGCGCCTTTTCCTGGTACTCCTGGTAGGCCCGCTGCACCTCGTCGGCATTGCGCGCGAGCACGGCCGGCACCGGGTGCAGCACCTGGAGGTAGCGCTCCTCGCGCACCGTATCGCCCATCAGGCCGAAGCCGGTGGCCGGTGCGTCCTCGGGGCGGCGCTCCACGGACAGCCCCGACCCGGCCCAGCGGGCGCCGGGCGCGGACATGCCGGCACGCGGCGGGCGCTGGGCGCGCTGGACCGCGGCGGCCGCAGCCACGGCGGCCGCCTGCGCCTCCGCGTCGGTTGCGTTCTGCGACGGCGCCGGCCCGAGCGGAATGATCACGCGGATGCGGTACAGGTGGGTACTGTCGATAGGGCCCGTGCGCTTGCCGTCCACCGAGGGCTCGGTGCCGCCCTCCACGGCCGCATAGCCGCCGGCCAGCCGCGCCTGCTCGGCGAGCATGCCCGACGGCAGGTCCGGCACCAGCGAGGCGTAGCTGCTCGACGCCGTGGCCATCACACGGCCGCTGCCGGTGAAAATCGCGGCCTCCTGCACGCCGTATTGCTCGCGCAGCCGGTTCAGCTGCAGCGACGTAGCCATGCCGGACGCCCCCGTGAGCTGGTCCGCCATCAGCCGGGCCTTGCTCTGCAGATCGGCCAGCTGGCTGTCGATGGTGGACCGGCCCAGGTTCAGCCCCGCCTCAAGCGCCGTTTCCACGCGCACGTCGAACCAGGATTCGATGCTGCGCGAGACGAACTGCAGCGAGACCAGGTAGATCAGCACGCCCGGCAGCACGCCCACCACGCCGAAGAACACGGCCAGCTTGGTCATCAGCCGCGTGCCGAACTTGCCGCGCCGGTAGCGTACCCACAGCGTCACGGCCAGTGCGCCCACGGTCAGCACCAGCAGCGCGCCGACGACCAGGTTGACCTTGAACAGCAGCGTGAAATAGCGATCGAAGAATTCGGTGTTGGCCGATGCCCCGGCCAGCAGGCCCACCAGGACCAGGGCCAGGAAGACGATGATCCCCACCACGACGCGATAGAGCACGCGGCGGAATCGGCTGTCCCAGATTGCTCCGTTCATGGCTGGCTCGATGCGGGCTGTACCAGTTGGCTCGGAGACAGGACCGTGGAGACGGTCTGCGAGAACGGCGTGCGGGCATCCGCGGACGGCGCGGAGGCCGCGGCGGGCGCGGAGCCGGGAATGGCCGGCGCAGCGGGTGGGGCCGGGGGCGCCGCCGGCGGTGGGGCGGGCACCGGGGCCGGCGGCGTGGGCAGCGGCTGGGGCGCGTCGAGGTTGGTCGGCACCGTGTAGTTGAAGCGCTTCCACTCGGACGACAGGTTCCACTCGCGCGTGTTCACCGCGTTGATCTGGAACGGTTTCGGCAGCTGGGAGAGGTCGAGCCGCATGCGTAGCTCGGCGTGATAGGTTTCGCCGCGCCGCACGTCACCACGCTCGAACACGCGCCAGCCACGCACCTGCTGGATAAATTGCAGCGCGCCCTTGAGGCGGTTGAACGGCAGTTGCAGCCCGCCCGTGGAGACACGGTACTGACGCGTCAGCGGCTGATACGACAGGCGCACGCTGCGGCTGGTGTTCACTGGCTTTTCGTCGAACCAGTACCAGCGCGGGCGCGTCAGCTGGAACTCGACCACGAAATAGAGCGGGATGCCCTTGTGCAGCGCGTCTTCCAGTGCCGGGGGCAGGTCGAAATCGAACGCGGCGGCCAGCTCGAAGTCGCCGTCCTGATATTCGATCTTCGCTTCGGAGTTCTCGATCAGCTGCGCGGTCGCCCGGGGGCTATGCCCGAGCCCGAGGGCCAGGAGCAGGAAGGCCGCGATGGCCCAGGTGCGCAGGATCGTGGCCAGCGCGAGCGCCGGCGCCTCGCGCGTTGCGCGGCCCGGGACTCGGTGGACGAACAAGCGCAGCGGGCTCGGCATCGGTGGGATCAGGCGCGTTTCTGGAAGCGGGCGTAGTAGAAACCATCGTGGTCGGTAGGCAGACCCAATGGCGAACCGGTCGGCAGGCTGGCCGTTTCAGGCGCCTTCGTACCGGGCAGCAGTTGTCCCGGCGCTTGCAATCGTATCGCATCTGGTAGCTGCGCACCAAACCAGAGCGCCTGCTCCTCGCCTTCCGTTGGGAAAATAGAACAGGTCACGTACACCAGAATGCCGCCCGGCTTCAGCAGCGGCCAAAGTTGAGACACGATGCGACGCTGCTCATTGACTAGGCGCGCAATATCTGTCTCGCGCCGCAGCCAACGGATATCGGGATGGCGCCGCACGATGCCCGACGCCGAGCACGGCACGTCCGCCAGGATGCGGTCGAACGGCTGGCCGTCCCACCAGTCCTGGGGCCGGCTCGCGTCGCCGACGATCACATTGGCGCGCTGGCCCAGGCGGGCGAGGTTGTCGTGGATGCGGGCGGCGCGTTGCGCGTCGCTCTCCACGGCGGTGACGTCGATATCGGCCAGCTCCAGCAGGTGGCCGGTCTTGCCGCCGGGGGCCGCGCAGGCATCGAGCACGCGCATGCCATCAGACAATTCGCACAGGGGCGCAGCCAGTTGCGCGCCGGCGTCCTGCACCGACACGTCGCCTTCGGCAAAGCCGGGCACCTGCGAGACCGGGAAGGCGCGGACCAGCCGCACCGCCTGGTCGCCCACGGCCGTGCCGGCCATGCCGGCGTTGGCCAGTTCGGTCAGATACTGCGGCACCGATGTGCGCCGCGTGTTCACGCGCAGCGTCATCGGCGGCCGGGCGTTGACGCTCTCCGCCAGCGTGGTCCATTGGTCCGGGTACGCCTTGCGCAACTGCACCAGCCACCAGGCCGGCAGGTTGTAGCGGGCTTCCTCGTCCTGGTTGACGGTTTGCATCAGCTGCCGGCGTTCACGCAAAAAGCGGCGCAGCACCGCGTTCACCAGCCCGCGCGCGTGCGCGGTCTTCGGCTCGGAGGCGGCCGCGCTGACGGCCTGGTCGACCACGGTGAAATCGCTGTAGCCGCCGCGCCCCACCTTGCTGCCATCGCCCTCCTCGCCCTCCAGCAGCAGCGCCAGCGCCACCGCCAGCAGGGAATCGACGAGCGCGCCGGGTGGGCGCGTCACCAGTTCGGTGACCAGGGCGCGGGTGGTGCCGAACTGGCGCACGGTGCGATAGGCCAGGTCCTGCACGGCGCCGCGCGTGGCGGCGTCGCGCACGCGGTCGAGCCGCAGGTGCGTGGCGACGTCTTCGATGGCCTGCGGCAGGGCCGTGCCTTCGTTGACGCCGCGTACCGCCGCGGCGGCGCCGAGCATCTGGAAGGCAAGTGAATCGTGTTGCAGGCGCATGGAATACGAGAAATCTGAAAATGCTGTGAATGACAGTGATCCGGCACGGCGTGCCGGTCACAAAAAAGCCCGCCGGTTCCGGGAACACAGCGGGCAGTTTACCCGGAGTCGGGGCGCGCGGCCGGCCTCAGGCGGGATAGGTGCCCGTCTGCGCCATGTGCATCAGCCGCGCAATGCGCTCCTCGGTGGCCGGGTGGGTCGAGAACAGGTTGGCGATGGCGCCGCCCGAGAGCGGGTTCATGATCATCATCTGCGCCGTGGCCGGGTGCTCCTCGGCCGCCTGGAACGGGATGCCCTGCGCATAACGGTGGATCTTGTCCAGCGCGCTGGCCAGTGCCTGCGGGTCGCCACTGATCTCGGCGCCGCCCCGGTCTGCCTCGAATTCACGCGCCCGGGAAATCGCCATCTGGATCAGCGAGGCCGCCAGCGGCGCCAGGATCGCCACGGCGATGCTGGCAATCGGATTGGACCGATTGCCGTTCTCGTCGCGCCCGCCGAAGAACATCGCCATGTTGGCCAGCGCCGAGATCGCACCGGCCATCGTGGCCGCAATGGTTGAGGTCAGGATGTCGCGGTGCTTCACGTGCGCCAGTTCGTGCGCCATCACGCCGCGCAGCTCGCGGTCGGACAGCACGCGCAGGATGCCCGTGGTGGCCGCCACCGCCGCGTGCTCGGGGTTGCGCCCCGTGGCGAAGGCGTTCGGCGCGTCCTCGTTGATCAAGTACACGCGCGGCATCGGCAGGCCGGCGCGCTGGGACAGCTCCTGCACCATGTTGTAGAACTGCGGCGCCGTGCCGGCGTCCACTTCCTGCGCGTTGTACATGCGCAGGACCATCTTGTCCGAGAACCAGTAGGAAAAGAAATTCATGCCCAGCGCGATCAACAGCGCGAACATCATCCCGCTGCGGCCCCCGATCATGCCCCCGATGACGATGAACAGCGCCGTGATGGCGGCCATCAGCATGAAGGTCTTGACCCAGTTGAACATGGAAAAGTCTCCCAAATCGACAATCGACGTACTGCCCCGCGTACCCGCCCCTGCGGGACGCGTTGACGGTTAGATCGGGTCCGATTGCCGGAAATTCAATGTCCGTAGCAGGGTTTTTGCAGGCTGAAGTGGAGATTACATCACGCTGGCACGAGGCAGCGCGTGCCCGGCGGCAGCGGCTGCCCCTGCAGGAACTGCTGCGCCGGCTGGCGGCGGCCGCCCGGCTTCTGGAGTTCGGTGACCTGGAGCGCGCTGCCCTCGCCGCAGGCGATGATCACGCCGCTGGCGTCGGCCGCCAGCACGGTGCCGGGCGGGTGCGGCAGCGGGGTCGAGGCGGCCAGCGGCAGCGCCTGCCAGCACTTGATGACGGTGTCGCCCACCTGCACTGTGGCCCCGGGGAAGGGGTTGAAGGCGCGCACCTGGCCGGCCAGCGCCGTGGCCGGGCGGCGCAGGTCGAGCGGGGCTTCGTCCTTGGCGATCTTCTCGGCATACGTCACGCCGGCCTCGGGCTGGGGCGTGGCGGCCAGCGGCTGGCCGGCCGCCAACTGCTGCAGTGCCGCGACGATCATCCGCCCGCCCAGCGCCGCCAGCGTGTCATGGAGCGTGCCGGTGGTGTCCAGTGGGCCGATCGGCACGGCTTCGCGGGAGAGCATGGCGCCCGTGTCGAGCCCTTCGTCCATCTGCATCAGCGTGATGCCGGTCTCGGCGTCGCCGGCCTCGATGGCGCGGTGGATCGGGGCCGCGCCGCGCCAGCGCGGCAGCAGCGAGGCGTGGATGTTCAGGCACCCATAGCGCGGCAGGGTCAGCACCTCGGCCGGCAGGATCAGGCCGTAGGCGGCCACCACCATGACATCGGGCGCCGTGGCCGCCAGCGCATCGACAGCCGCGCCGGCTTCCTCGGGATACTTGCCCTGGCGGCGCAGCGAGCGCGGCTGGAGCACGAGCCCCAGGCCGGCATCGAGGGCGAACTGCTTGACCGGGCTCGCCTGCAGCTGCATGCCGCGGCCCGCCGGGCGGTCAGGCTGGGTCAGCACGGCCACCACCGGAAAGCCTGCGGCGTGGATGGCCTCCAGGGCGACGCGCGCGAATTCCGGGGTGCCGGCAAAGGCAACGCGCAGTGGCTGGGCTTGGGTCATGGCAGAGTTCCGCGATAAAAATGCCACCGGCCGCATGGTGGCGGCCGGGTGCATTGGGTGCTTCGGAGGGGTTAACGATAGCAGACGGCGCCGGCGCGGCGGCACCGCTGTTACATCCGCGCGCGCTTACATCCGCGAACGGACGCGCTTCTGGAGCTTCTGCTTGATGCGGGTGACCTTGAGCGGCGACAGGTACTCGACGAACACCTTGCCCATCAGGTGGTCCATCTCGTGCTGTATACATACAGCGAGCAGGTCGTCGGCCTCGAGTTCGAAGGTTTCGCCCTTTTCGTTCAGCGCGCGCACGCGCACGCGGTCCGGGCGCTCCACGCGGTCGTAGACCTCGGGCACGGACAGGCAGCCCTCTTCCCAGACCTTGCGGTTGTCGCTGGCCCAGACGATTTCCGGGTTGATGAAGACCTGCAGGGCGTCGCGCGTCTCGGAGAGGTCGATCACGATCACGCGCTCGTGCACATCCACCTGCGTGGCGGCCAGGCCGATGCCCGGCGCTTCGTACATGGTCTCGGCCATGTCGCGCACCAGGGTGCGGATGCGGTCATCCACCACCTCCACGGGCTTGGCCACTTTGTGCAGGCGGGGATCGGGGTAGGTGAGGATGTCGAGTTTTGCCATGATGCTCGGGCGCAACGCCAGGTGCTGTCTACTGCCCGGCCGCGTTGCGGCGACGGGTGTTTACATGCAGAATCGGGGCGCAAGTACAAAAAATCAAGGCGGGCCGCAGCAGGCACGCTCTCTAGGGTCAATCCGGTCGCTACACCGACCGGTTCACGAAAATGCGCGATCTTACCAAAGAACAAGCGGCGTCGGGCCGCAGGCTGCACGCGTTCACCCTCTTCATGCTAAGTGTCGCCGGCATCACTGCCGGGGCGGGCATGACCGTCCAGGCCGCGGACCTCAGTGTCTCGCCGGCGCAGCAGGCGCAAGCCGACCGGACGGCACAGCAAGGCATTCCCGTTGCCGATCTGGCGCCCAGCGCACCGGGCCAGTACACGGTGCGCTCTGGCGACACCCTGTGGGGTATCTCGGGCCGCTACCTGCGCCAGCCCTGGCGCTGGCCCGAGCTGTGGGGCATGAACAAGCAGCAGATCCGCAATCCACACCTGATCTATCCCGGCCAGATCCTGTATCTGATTACCCGCGATGGCCGCGCCTACCTGAGCACGACCGCACCGGGCGGCGCAGGCGGCGATGGCCGCCTCTCGCCGCGCGTGCGGGGCGAAGGCACTGACGGCGACGCGATCCTGAGCATTCCGGCGGCGGACATCGAGCCGTTCCTGATCCGCCCGCTGGTGGTGGACAAGGGCACCGTCGATACCTCGGCGCGGCTCGTGGCCCTGCCCGATGCTCGCGTCTACATGGGCCGTGGCGATACCGGCTACGCGCGCGGCATTGGCCCCGGCGAGGCAGCCATCGGCAGCGACTGGCAGGCCTTCAAGCCGGCCCTGCCGGTGCGTGACCCGGTTACCAACAAGGTGATTGGCTTCGAGGCCGAATACCAGGGCAGCGTGCGTGTCTCGCGTCCGCCCGAGGGCCCGGACGCCGTGACCACGGTGCAGGCCACCCAGTCGCTGCAGGAAATGGGCCCCGGCACGCTGCTGCTGCCCCAGCCCCCGCGCGAACTGGTGCGCTACGTGCCGCATGCGCCCGAGGCCGACGTGAACGCCCGCATCGCGGCCGTGTATGGCGGCGTGCAGTACGGCGGTGCCAAGCAGGTGGTGGTGCTGAACGTGGGCACGGACGCCGGGCTCGAGCCGGGCCATGTGCTGGCGCTTTCGCGCGACGGTGGACTGGTCAAGGATCCGACGGACAGCAACCGTACCATCAGGCTGCCCGACGACCGTTACGGGCTGGCCTATGTGTATCGCGTGTTCCCGGGTATCTCGTACGCGCTGGTCACCGATGCCACGAACCTGATGAAGGTTGGCGACATCGCCACGACGCCACGTTGACCGGTAGGCGCGCGCCGGAGGGCGCGCAAGTCTCCGGGCCGGCCCTGGGCAGGGATGCGGGGCTGGCCGACGTTGCGGCGTGGCTGCGGCTGATTGCCACGCCAGGACTGACCGCGGCGGCCGCGCGCCGGCTGCTGGGCGCGTTCGGCCTGCCTTCGGCGGTGCTGGCGCAGCCTGCTGCCCGGCTGCATGGGCTGGTGCCGCACGCCATCGCCCAAGTCCTGACCGCCCCGCCCGATGCCACGCTGGCGGCGCTGATCTCGCGCACCGAGGCGTGGCTCGCCGCACCGGGCCATCACCTCGTCACGCTCGCCGATAGTGACTATCCGGCCCGGCTGCTCGACCTCGCCGATCCCCCGCTCCTTCTCCACGTCAACGGCCGGCGCGATGCGCTGGCGGCGCCTTCCATCGGCATCGTCGGCGCGCGCAAGGCCACCGTGCAGGGGGCGAAGGATGCCCACGCGTTTGCCGCCGCCTTGTCCGGGGCGGGATTCATGGTGGTGTCCGGCCTCGCGCTCGGCATCGACGCAGCGGCCCATGCGGGGGCGATGTCCGGCGCCGGCGGCACGATTGCCGTCATCGGTACAGGTGTCGATGTGGTGTATCCGGCACGTCATCACGCGCTGGCACACGAGATCGTGGACCGTGGCGGCGCCATTCTCAGCGAGTTTCCCCTTGGAACGCCGCCATTGAGCCACCACTTCCCCAGGCGTAACCGGCTGATCGCAGCATTGGGCCAGGGCGTGCTGGTGGTCGAGGCAGCCGAGCGCTCAGGGTCGCTGATCACGGCGCGGCTGGCCTCCGAGCTGGGGCGCGAGGTGTTCGCGATTCCCGGGTCGATCCACGCGCCGCTCTCGAAGGGCTGTCACCGGTTGATCCGGCAGGGCGCGAAGCTGGTGGAAAGCCTCGAGGACATCGTGGAAGAGTTTCCCGACCTCGCCGCGCCATCGGCCAGACCCGCCGGGGCGAACGCGGCGACCGACCCGCTCCCCGCCGACGCATTCGGCGCCGCGCTCGCCTATGATCCTGTGACGCTCGACGCCTTGTGCGCCGGCAGCGGATTATCGGCAGAAGCGGCGTCGGCAGCGCTTTTACAGCTGGAAATGGCCGGCGCGGCGGAGCGATTGCCGGGCAACCGCTACCGGCGGCTCGGGTAAGGGGCGCCAAACTCTATACAATCTGCCGGCATTGCCGCGGCTGGTGCCGTAGGCTGCTCATGTTTTGACTGCGATGACCGTTTACTTTCCCGAACAAGACGCCGCGGCGCTGCGCCAGGCGCTGGCCGCGCGGCCGGCGGGCCGGCTGGTGGCCTGCCTGTGCGCGGACTGGTGCGGGACGTGCAAGGACTATATGAGCGGCTTCGCGGCGCTGGCGGCGCGCTATCCCGGCGACTGCTTTGTCTGGATCGATATCGAGACCCACGCCGACCGGCTCGGCGAGGACATCGATATCGAGAACTTTCCAACGGTGCTGATCCAGCCCGTGGCCGGCGGCGATCCGCATTTTTACGGCACCGTGCTGCCTCATCTGGAAGTGTTGGAGCGCATGCTGGACCGTGGGGCGTCGATGCCCACGGCCGCATCGGAAATTCCTGAAGTGCTCGACTGGTTGCTCGAGAGCCACCCCGGCTGATGCCATGTGCTGCCTGAGCCCCAGGCGGCGTTTGCTTGCACCGCCGACGGATGCGCGCTTATTATTGGCGCCTCAAAGCCCAGGCGTGCTGTTTACATAATTAGCAGTGCCAATCAAGAGGCGCTGGCTTCCCCTGACGGGAGCCGTGCCGCAAGGACCCGTTCAATGTCTAAAGCCCTCATCATCGCGGAAAAGCCATCGGTCGCCGCCGATATCGCGCGCGCCCTCGGGGGCTTTACCAAGCACGACGAGTACTTCGAGAGCGATGACTACGTGCTGTCTTCGGCCGTGGGCCACCTCGTGGAGATTGCCGCGCCGGACGACTACGAGGTCAAGCGCGGCAAGTGGAGCTTCGCCAATCTGCCGGTGATTCCGCCGCATTTCGACCTGCGCCCGATCCAGAAGACCGAGTCGCGGCTGAAGGTGCTGAACCGGCTGATCAAGCGCAAGGACGTGACCGGCCTGATCAACGCCTGCGATGCGGGGCGCGAGGGGGAGCTGATCTTCCGCCTGATCGCGCAACAGGCCAAGGCCAAGCAGCCGGTGCGCCGGCTGTGGCTGCAGTCGATGACGCCGCAGGCCATCCGCGACGGGTTTGCGCAGCTGCGCGACGACCAGGAAATGATGCCGCTGGCCGATGCCGCGCGCTGCCGGTCTGAGGCCGACTGGCTGGTCGGCATCAACGGCACGCGGGCGATGACCGCGTTCAACAGCAAGGGCGGCGGTTTCTTCCTGACCACGGTGGGCCGGGTGCAGACCCCGACGCTGTCGATCGTGGTGGAGCGCGAGGAGAAGATCAAGCACTTCGTGCCGCGCGACTACTGGGAAGTGCACGCCGAGTTCATCGCCGCCAAGGGCCTGTATGAAGGCCGCTGGTTCGACCCGAAGTTCAAGAAGAACGAGTTCGACCCCGAGGCGCGCGAATCGCGCCTGTGGAGCGAGGCCGAGGCCAAGAGCATCGTGGCGGCCTGCCGCGACAAGCCGGGCACCGTCACCGAGGAATCGAAGCCGTCGACGCAACAGTCGCCGGCGCTGTTCGACCTGACCACGCTCCAGCGCGAGGCTAACTCGCGCTTCGGCTTCTCCGCCAAGAACACGCTGGGCCTGGCCCAGGCGCTGTACGAGAAGCACAAGGTGCTGACGTACCCGCGTACCGACGCCCGCGCGCTGCCCGAGGACTACCTGGAGACGGTCAAGGAGACCATGGGCATGCTGGCCGACAGCTCGCCCAACTACCTGACGCACGCCAAGAAGATCCTGGCCAGCGGCTGGGTGAAGCCGAACAAGAAGATCTTCGACAACAGCAAGATCAGCGATCACTTCGCTATCATCCCGACGCTGCAGGCGCCCAAGAACCTGTCCGAGCCCGAGCAGAAGCTGTATGACCTGGTGGTGCGCCGCTTCCTGGCGGTGTTCTTCCCGGCCGCCGAGTTCCAGGTGACCACCCGCATCACCGAGGTGGCCGGCCATCACTTCAAGACCGAGGGCAAGGTCCTGGTCAACCCGGGCTGGCTGGTCATCTACGGCCGCGAGGCGCAGGGCAAGGACGACAAGGACGCCAACCTGGTGCCGGTGGACAAGGGCGAGCGCGTCAAGACCGACAAGGTCGAGTCCGTCGGCCTGACCACGCGCCCGCCGGCGCGCTACAACGAAGCCACGCTGCTCTCGGCGATGGAAGGCGCGGGCAAGCTCGTCGACGACGACGCGCTGCGCGAGGCCATGGCCGGCAAGGGCCTCGGCACGCCGGCCACGCGCGCGGCCATCATCGAAGGGCTGCTGACCGAGAAGTACCTCGTGCGCGAGGGCCGCGAGCTGATCCCGACCGCCAAGGCGTTCCAGCTGATGACGCTGCTGCGCGGCCTGGGCGTGCTCGAACTGACGCAGGCCGAGCTGACCGGCGAGTGGGAGCACAAGCTGTCGCAGATCGAGCGCGGCCGGCTCAAGCGCGACGAATTCATGCGCGAGATCGCGCAGATGACGCAGCAGATCGTCAAGCGCGCCAAGGAATACGACAGCGACACCATTCCGGGCGACTACGCCACGCTGGACACCCCGTGCCCGCAGTGCGGCGGCCAGGTCAAGGAGAACTACCGCCGCTTTGCCTGCACCGCGTGCGAGTTCTCGATCAGCAAGATCCCGGGCGGCCGCCAGTTCGAGATCGAGGAAGTCGAGGAACTGCTGCTGAAGAAGGAAATTGGCCCGCTGCAGGGCTTCCGCAGCAAGATGGGCCGGCCGTTCGCGGCCATCCTGAAGCTGGCCAAGGGCGACGACGGCAACTGGAAGATGGAGTTCGACTTCGGCCAGAACGACGACGATGCCGATGGCGAGCCGATCGACTTCAGCGCCCAGACCCCGGTGGGGTCGTGCCCGAAGTGCAGCGGCGCGGTTTACGAGCACGGCATGAAGTACGTCTGCGAGAACGCCGTGGGCAGCGAGAAGACCTGCGACTTCACGACCGGCAAGATCATCCTGCAGCAGGAAATCTCGCGCGAGCAGATCGGCAAGCTGCTGACGGCGGGCAAGACGGACCTGCTGACCGGCTTCAAGTCGTCGCGCACGGGCCGCAACTTCAAGGCCTTCCTGGTGAAGCAGCCGGACGGCAAGATCGGCTTCGAATTCGAGGCCCGCGAGCCGAAGGCCGGCGCCAAGGGCGCCGCAGCCAAGTCTGCCAAGGGGGCCAAGACCACCGAAGCCACCGGCGCCACCGAAGCAGCCGAGACCGAAGCCGCGCCGGCCAAGCCGGCAGCGAAGAAGGTAGCCGCCAAGAAGGCACCCGCCAAGAAGGCGGCCACCAAGACTGCAACCAAGACTGCAACCAAGACCGCCGCAGCCAAGACCCCGGCGGCCAAGAAGACCCGCGCCGCCACCAAGGCGACGGCCGACGCCGAAGAGTAATTCCGCGTACGGCGTTCACCCCTCTCCCGGCATGCGGAGAGGGGTTTCGAACCTTCCTTCTTATTTCCCCTACTTCTGCCCGCTGGCTTCCCCGGCCCGCTTCGTGCCTTCCTCGAGCAGGAAGTCGATGAAGGCGCGCACCTTGGTCGGCAGGAACTTGCGGCTGGGGTAGACCACGCTCACGTCGCGGCGCGGCAGTTGGTATTGGGGCAGGATGTGCGTCAGGCGGCCGGCTTCGATGTTGGGCCGGGCCAGGTAGGAGGACAGCATGGCGATGCCCATGTTGGCCAGCGCGGCCTGGTGGGCCAGTTCGGCGTTGCTGCACAGCAGGCCGGGCCGGATCGGGACCGTGACGTCGCCTTCGGGGCCGGAGAGCGTCCATTCGTGCTCGGCCGTGGGCAGGCGCATGGCGATGCAGCGGTGGCTGGCCAGGTCCTGGGCGTTACGCAGCGGCGGGTGCGCGCGCAGGTAGCCGGGCGAGGCACAGAGGATGACCTCGGCCGAGATCAGCGGCCGTGCCACCAGGTGCGAGCCGAGGCCCAGGTCGGACAGCATCACGCCCACGTCGCGGCCTTCTTCCACGATATCGACGATGCGGTCCGAGAGCAGCACGTCGAATACCACGTCCGGGTAGAGCTGCTGGAAGCGTTCCAGAGTCTGCGGCAGCAGGTGCAGGCCGAACATGACCGGCGCCACCAGCCGCAGCGTGCCCGAGAGCGACTGACTGCGCGCCGTGACCACCGACTCGGCTTCTTCCACATCCTCGAGGATCTGGCTGCAGCGCTGGAGGTAGGTTTCGCCGGCGTCTGTCAGCGACAGGCTGCGCGTGGTGCGGTTCAGCAGCCGGGTGCCCAGGTGGCTTTCCAGGTCCGCCACATAGCGCGTGACCACGGCATTGGACATTTCCAATTGCTGCGCCGCACGTGCAAAACTGCCAAGTTCCACCACCTTGGCGAAGACGCGCATCGATTGAAGCCGATCCATGACATAGTCTCCCGATTCACCCGTGAACTTTTACACGATCCGGGGGATTTATTGTGAAAAGCACAATCAATCATTGTGGATGGCAATATTTATTCATATCAGGGGAATGCCTAATATCGCATCACCTGATGCCGCATCGCACCATCCACATTCCGAGCGCCGGCATCCATCGAATAAAGAAAGGATTCGCCATGAAGCGCCAATTTGCCCTGACCGTTGCCCTGGTTGCCGCCCTCTCCGCCGCCCCGGCATTCGCCAAGACCACGTTCGACCCGTACACCGACGGTGCCCGCGCCACCAAGTTCGACGCCTTCACCGATGGTGCCCGCACCGGCAAGTTCGATTCCTTCGGCGAAGGCGCCCGTGCCGGTAACTTCGACGTCTACACCGACGGCGCCGCGCTCTGATCTAGCCGCCAGTCGCCAAAAAGCCCGTACCTGACCAGTACGGGCTTTTTGTTTATGCGCGCGATGCTTGCCGCGCGCCATGGAAAAACGGGCCTTCAAGCCCGTTTTTTCGTTGCCAGCCAATGACTTAGTCGTCGTGGCGATGACGATGGCGGCGATGCTTGCTCTTCTTGTAGTAGCGGCGATCGTCGTCGTACGAGTTGCTGCGCGAGACGTTGCCGCCCAGCGCTGCACCCGCCGCGCCGCCCAAGCCTGCGCCAACCAGGCCGCCGGTGCGGCCGCCCATGGCATTGCCGGCTGCTGTGCCGGCGCCGCCACCCAGGGCGCCGCCGATGATGGCACCGGTGCGCTCGCGCTTGCTGGAGGTCAGCGCGCCGCCGGCACCGCCGCCCACCGCGCCGCCGATCACGGAGCCGGTGCTGCCGCCCAGCGCGCCGCCCACGGCTGCGCCAGCTACGCCGCCCAGGCCACCGCCGAGTGCATTGTTCAGGTCACCCCCTGCGAACGCCGGCAGCGCAGCCGCCGAGAGGGCAAGGGCCAGAGTGAGGGTGCGAAGATGGCGAGACATCGTATTTTCCTTTATCAGTCGTGCATCTGGAACCGGAGTGTAGAGAACGGGCCGTGCCGTTGCTGTAACCAGTTGTGAGGCCCTGTAACCCGCTCCAGAAACGGTATCTATTGGTTAAAAATCGCGGTGTAAACGCAACACCTGATTATCCGGGATGAAAAAAGCGACCCCGGAGGGTCGCTTTCGTCACGTCATTGTGGGTGACGTCAGCAGCACTTGCCCTGCCCGCCGCCGTACCGGGCTTCCTGACGTTCGCGGAAGAATTCCTCGTACGTCATTGGCGCGCGGTCCGGGTGGGTGGACTCCATATGGGCCACGTAGGTCTGGTAGTCGGGCAGCCCGACCATCAGCCGCAGCGACTGGCCGAGGTAGCGGCCCATGGTCCCGATTTGATCCAGCATGGTGGCCTCCTGTGGATGGCGATCAAGGTGCTTGATCAGTGCTGCGCGGCCGAGGTGCCGGCCGGCAGCGGCTCGAACGGCGTCTCGCTGTCCGTGCGCTTGGTGATGCCGCGTGCCTGCAGGGCCGTCCTGAAGCCGTAGAAGACAATCGACAGCACCACGAACATGAACAGCGCGCACAGGCCGGCGTCCAGGTAGTCGTTGAAGACGATGCGGTCCATCTGCTCCATCGTCTTGGCCGGGGCCAGCACCTTGCCCTGGGCGATGGCGTCGCTGAACTTGGCCGCGTGGGTCAGGAAGCTGACCTTCGGATCGGCATCGAACAGCTTCTGCCAGCCAGCAGTCAGCGTGCAGATCAGCAGCCACACGGTCGGTAGAGCGGTCACCCACGCGTACTGGCCGCGCTTCATCTTCACCAGCACGCAGGTGCCCAGCACCAGCGCCACGGCGGCCAGCATCTGGTTGGAGATGCCGAACAGCGGCCACAGCGTGTTGATGCCGCCCAGCGGATCCACCACGCCCTGGTACAGGAAGTAGCCCCAGGCCGCCACGGTCAGCGCGGTAGCGATCAGGTTGGCCGGCAGCGATTCCGTGCGGCGCATGGACGGCACGAAGCTGCCCAGCAGATCCTGCAGCATGAAGCGGCCGGCGCGGGTGCCCGCGTCCACGGCGGTCAGGATGAACAGCGCTTCGAACAGGATGGCGAAGTGGTACCAGAACGCCATCATGGCCTGGCCGCCCACCACCTGGTGCAGGATGTGGGCGATGCCCACGGCCAGCGTCGGCGCACCGCCGGCGCGCGAGATGATCGTGTTCTCGCCGACATTCTTGGCGGTTTCGATCAGCACGTCAGGGGTGATGACAAAGCCCCACGTCGACACCACCTGGGCCACGGCTTCCGGCGTGGTGCCAATCACGGCCGCCGGGCTGTTCATCGCGAAGTACACGCCCGGCTCGATCACCGAGGCGGCCACCAGCGCCATGATGGCGACGAAGGACTCGGCCAGCATCGCGCCGTAGCCGATGAAGCGCGCGTGCGACTCGTTCTCCAGCAGCTTGGGCGTGGTGCCCGACGAGATCAGCGCGTGGAAGCCGGACACCGCGCCGCAGGCGATGGTGATGAAGAGGAACGGGAACAGGTTGCCCGACCACACCGGCCCGCCGCCCTGGGCGAACTGCGTGAACGCCGGCATCTTCAGCTCCGGCGCGACGATCACGATGCCGATGGCCAGCGCGATGATCGTGCCGATCTTCAGGAAAGTGGACAGGTAGTCACGCGGCGCCAGCAGCAGCCACACCGGCAGCACGGCGGCGATGAAGCCGTAGATGATCAGCATCCACGTCAGGGCCTTGCCGTCGTAGGTGAACAGCGGCGCCAGCGTGGCGCTCTCGTGCACGTACTGGCCGCCGATGATGGCCAGCATCAGCAGCACGAAGCCGATGACGGAGACCTCGCCGATGCGGCCCGGGCGGATGTAGCGGGTGTAGATGCCCATGAACAGCGCGATGGGGATGGTCACCGCCACGGTGAAGGTGCCCCACGGCGAGCCGGCCAGCGCCTTCACCACGATCAGCGCCAGCACCGCCAGGATGATGATCATGATCATGAAGCAGCCGAACAGCGCGATCATGCCGGGCACCGTGCCCATTTCGGACTTGACCAGATCGCCCAGCGAGCGGCCGTCGCGGCGCGTGGAGATGAACAGGATCATGAAGTCCTGCACCGCACCGGCGAACACCACGCCGGCCAGGATCCACAGCATGCCGGGCATGTAGCCCATCTGCGCGGCCAGCACCGGGCCCACCAGCGGGCCGGCGCCGGCAATGGCGGCGAAGTGGTGGCCGAACAGCACCGCCTTGTTGGTCGGCACGTAGTCCAGGCCGTCGTTGTGGCGCCACGCGGGCGTCATGCGTTTGGGGTCGAGCTGCATCACCTTGTCGGCGATGAAGCGGCTGTAGTAGCGGTAGGCGATCAGGTAGATGCAGAGCGCGGCAACCACGATCCACAGCGCACTGACGGCTTCCCCGCGCGACAGCGCGACGGTGGCGAAGGCAAACGCGCCGAGCACGGCGACGGCCAGCCACAACAGGTGTTGTCCGATGCGATTCATGTTGAAGGGTCTCCTCAGACCGGAAATGAAAAACCTGGCGACGCGGATGGCGGGCAGAGGTGGGGGTGCCGGGGCAGCGGCGGACGATCCTGCGAGGAAAGGGGGTCTCCTGGATGTCTGCGGCGTGCCCGGTCTGTTCTCGTCTGTTCCGGATCTGGTCGGCAGGCAGGAGCGCACCGGGCCGCGGGCGCGGCGCGCTGACTGCAACGGATTGAGCGGCGCAGGGGCGCACCGCCAATCCGGCGTGTAGTATTGACACCCGCTCCAGCCGGCACAAGCGCGTAACTACGCAACGGGCTTGCGTAGTACTACGTAAGGCGACGCTGCGACGCGGCCTTGCCGGCATCGGTGTTTACCCCCGGTCCAAATGAAACTCCGTCAGAAGATCCTGTTGCTCGCCGTGGCGCCGCTGGCGGTGGCCATGTTCGGCATCGCCTTGGCCGTGCGCTATCAGGCCACCGCGCTGGCCCGCCACGAGCGCGCGCTGGTGGAGGCGGCCTACCTCCAGAGCAAGGAAATGGAGCTGCGCCACTATGTGGAACTGGCGCAGAGCGCCATCGCGCCGATGGTCGACTCCGGCCGCAACGATGCCGACACCCGCCGCGCCGCCATGGAGGCGCTGGCGCGGCTCGACTACGGCCCGGACGGCTACTTCTTCCTCTATGACCTCCAGGGCCGCAACCTGATGCACCCGCGCCAGCCCGAACTGGTTGGCCAGGATTTGTGGCTGATGCGTGACCCGCAGGGCGCGCTGACCATCCAGCAGCTGATCGCGGCGGCCAAGGCCGGCGGCGGCGCGGTGCGCTACCAATGGAAGAAGCCGTCTTCCCAGCAACTCGCCCCGAAGCTTGGCTACGTGGTGGCCGTGCCCGCGTGGAACTGGATGCTCGGCACCGGTATTTATCTGGACGATGTGGAGCGTACGCTACGCCAGCTCGACGCGCGTGCCGAAACCGACATCCGCGAGACCATGGCGTGGATCGGCGTGATTGCCGGCATCAGCATCCTGTTGGTGGCGGCGGGCGGCCTCGCGCTCAACGTGAGCGACCACCGCGAGGCGGACGCCAAGCTCCACCAGTTGGCCCGGCGGGTGGTGCAGTCGCAGGAAGAGGAGCGCGCGCGGCTCTCGCGCGAGCTGCACGATGGCATCAGCCAGTTGCTGGTGTCGGTGAAGCTGGTGCTGGAGGCCGCCACGAACCGGCTCAAGCTGGCGCCGGCCGAGGGCGCCTCGGTGGCGCCGGTGCTGGGCATGGCGCTGAACCGGCTCGACTCGGTGTTCAACGAGGTGCGACGCGTGGCGCGCAACCTGCGCCCCGCCCTGCTCGACGACCTGGGTTTGTTCGCTGCGCTGCAGCATCTGGCGCGCGAGATGCAGGCCGGCAGCACGCTGGAGATCCACGTCACCCAGACCGGCCAGCCCTGCGAGTTGGCCGACGAGCAGGCCACCGCGCTGTTCCGCATCGCCCAGGAGGCGCTGACCAACGTGGAGCGCCACGCGCATGCGCGGCGCGTGGAGGTGGCGCTCGCCTTTGAAGACAAGCAGACGCGGCTGACCGTGCGCGACGATGGCACGGGCTTCGACGTCGCCCGCATGCAGTCAGACCCGCAGCGCGGCATCGGGCTGCGCAACCTGCGCGAGCGCATGGCCGCGCTCGATGGCCAGTTTGTGCTGAGTTCCTCGCCGGCCGGCACCCGGCTGGTGGCCACGCTGCCGACGCGTCTTTCCGCCCAGCCGCCCGCCCCGCCGCCCGCCCCGCCGCCCGCCCCAGCCCCCGTATCGGAAATTTCGCAGTCATGACCGCTTCGCACGACGACGCCACGACCTCCCCGGCGCCTTCCTCCGCGCCTTCCTCCGCACTCGCCTCGCCGGCCCGCGTGCTGTTGATCGACGACCACGCGCTGGTGCGCGACGGCATGCGCATGCACCTGACGCTCCAGCCCGGGCTCGAAGTGGTGGGCGAGGCCGATGGCGGCGAGGCGGCGCTCGGCTGGCTGGCCGCCGCCGGCCCCGAACGGCGCCCGGACCTGGTGATTACCGACATCGGCATGCGCGGCATGGGTGGCATCGCGCTGGCCGGCGCGCTGCACGACCGTTATCCGGAACTCGCCGTGCTGATCGTGTCGATGCACGACAACCTCGAATACGTGCGTCAGGCGATGCGTGCCGGCGCGCGTGGCTACGTGCTCAAGGACGCCCCGGCCGACGAACTGCTGGCCGCCATCCAGGCCGTGCTGGCCGGACGCGTGTTCTACAGCGCCCGGATCGCGCGCGGCATGGCCGAGCAGACCGTGGGGCCGGTGGACGCGCTCACGCCCCGCGAGCGCGACATCCTGGCCGGCATCGGCCGGGGGCTGGCCAACAAGGAAATCGCGGCGCAACTCGGCGTGTCGGTGCGCACCGTGGAGACCCACCGCCTCAACCTCAAGCGCAAGCTCGGCATCGAGGGCCGCGCCGGGCTGGTGAAGTACGCCGTGCAATCGCTCGCCGGCGAGCAGGACGGCAACTAGCCTTTTCCCGCTTCCCCCCTTTTTTCCCTTTTCCTGCTTTTTCTTCATTGCCGACTGCGGCCTGCCGCACGCGGAATCGGGTATCCCCTACATTGTTGGCGCGATGCCTGTTGCCTAACATTCAGACAACTGAAGGTCGGGGGAATGTCTCATATTGTCCGCACTCGCATGCTGCGGACCCTTCCCACTGCCTCGCGCTACCTCTTTCCTTCCACTGTTCTCAGCCGTGCGTGCAGGCGCCATGCCTGCGCGCACGGGTGTCCGTGCGGTTCGTCGATTGGTCCATCCAATACAGATAATGGGGAGACAGTCATGGCAGCAAAGCAGAAAGGCAGCGCGGTGTCACGACGCAAGTTCATGGGCGGTGCAGGCGCCGCCGCCGTGGGTACCGCGACGATGGGCTTCCCTGCCATCGTCAAGGCGCAAGGCCCCGTGACGATGCGTTGGCAGAGCACCTGGCCCACCAAGGATATTTTTCACGAGTTCGCGGGCGACTTCGTCAAGAAGGTCAACGACATGTCCGGCGGCGAACTCAAGATCGAGCTGCTGCCGGCGGGCGCCGTGGTCAAGGCGTTCGACCTGATCGACGCGGTCAGCAAGGGAACCCTCGACGGCGGCCACGGCGTGATTGCCTACTGGTACGGCAAGAACTCGGCGCTCGCGCTGTGGGGGTCGGGGCCGGCCTGGGGCATGGACCCGAACATGCTGCTGGCCTGGCACAAGTACGGTGGCGGCAAGGAGCTCCAGGAGGAGATCTACCGCAGCCTGAACCTCGACGTGGTGTCCTTCCTCTACGGCCCCATGCCCACGCAGCCGCTGGGCTGGTTCAAGAAGCCGATCACCAAGCCGGAAGACTTCAAGGGGCTCAAGTTCCGCACCGTGGGGCTGTCGATCGACATCTTCACCGGTCTGGGCGCGGCGGTGAACGCGCTGCCCGGCGCCGAGATCGTGCCGGCACTGGACCGCGGGCTGCTGGACGCGGCCGAGTTCAACAACGCGAGTTCGGACCGCGCGCTGGGCTTCCAGGATGTGTCGAAGGTCTGCATGCTGCGCAGCTTCCACCAGTGTTCGGAACAGTTCGAGATCATCTTCAACAAGAAGCGCTACGACGCCCTGAACCCGAAGCTGCGCGCCCTGATCGCCAATGCCGTGGACGCGAGTTCGGCGGAGATGTCGATGAAGGCCATCGACCGCTACTCGAAGGACTACCTGGCGCTGCAGCAGCAGGGCGTGAAGTTCTATGCCACGCCCAACTCGGTGCTGCAGGCGCAGCTCAAGGTCTGGGACGAGATCGTGGCGCGCAAGGAAAAGGAAAATCCGATGTTCAAGAAGGTGAACGATTCGATGAAGGCGTTCGCGCAGCGCAGCACGCGCTGGCAGAACGACACCAACGTCGACTATCGGATGGCGTCTTCCTACTACTTCGCGCCGAAGAAGGGCTGAGTTCGAGGCTGGGTCCACGCTAGAAGGCAGGTGGCGGGGCGCGCGTGATCGCGCGGGCCCGCCGCCGGCCGTCCTCCTCACCGTTCCCTGAAAAGGCATCTCCGTGCAAAAGCTCCTGTTCGGGATCGACAGGATCAGCACCTTCGTCGGCCAGGCGGCGTCGTGGCTGATCATCGTGCTGACACTGATCATCAGCTACGAGGTTTTTTCCCGCTACGCGCTGGGTACGCCCCATGCGTGGGTGTTCGACGTGAGCAACATGCTCTACGGCACGCTGTTCATGCTGGCTGGCGCCTACACGCTGGCCAAGCGCGGCCATGTGCGCGGCGACATCCTCTACGGCTTTCTTTCGCCGCGCGCGCAGGCGGGCATCGACCTCGTACTCTATTTACTTTTCTTCTTCCCGGGCGTGATCGCGCTGGCCTGGGCGGGCATCGACTTCTTCGAGGTCTCGCTGGCGCAGAACGAGCATTCATCGATAGCGGCGGATGGGCCGCCCATCTACCCGTTCAAGGCCATGATTCCCGTGGCGGGCGCCTTCCTGTTGCTGCAGGGCGTGGCCGAGGTGATCCGCTGTGTGGTCTGCCTGAAGCAGGGCAGCTGGCCGGCGCGCGAGGATGACGTGGAGGAAGTGGATGTGGACAAGCTGCGCCAGATGGTGAGCAGCGAGGACGTGCTGGCGACGCCCGCACCGGCCAAGACTTCGGAAAAATACGAGGGCATCGCGCGATGAGAAAGGAACTGTGGTTCGGCCTGACGCTGATGGCGTTGATTGTCGGCGCCGTGTTCGTGTTCATGCCCTCGCCCGCGGACTGGACGAACGGCCATCTCGGGCTGCTGATGCTGGCGCTGATCGTGGTGGCGATCATGCTCGGTTTTCCGACCGCCTTCACGCTGATGGGCATGGGGGTGCTGTTTGCCTGGCTCGCGTACCGGCACGCCAATCCGGAAATCGCCGTGGCGCAGACGCTGGACCTGATGGTGCAGCGCGCCTACGCGGTGATGACCAATGATGTGCTGATCTCGATCCCGCTGTTCGTGTTCATGGGCTACCTGGTGGAGCGCGCGAACCTGATCGAGAAGCTGTTCCGCAGCCTGCACCTGGCGCTGGCGTGGATCCCGGGCTCGCTCGCGGTGGCCACGCTGATTACCTGCGCGGTGTTCGCCACGGCCACGGGCATCGTCGGGGCGGTGGTCACGCTGATGGGGCTGCTGGCGTTCCCGGCCATGCTGCGGGCCGGGTACAGCACGTCGATCTCGGCCGGCGCGGTCACGGCGGGCGGGTGCCTGGGCATCCTGATTCCGCCGTCGGTGCTGCTGATCGTCTATGGCGCCACGGCTGGGGTGTCGGTGGTGCAGCTCTACGCGGGCGCGTTCTTCCCCGGGCTGCTGCTGGCGGGGCTCTACATTGTGTATGTGGTTGTGCTGGCGAAGCTGCGGCCGGCGCTGGCGCCGCCGCTGTCGGCGGAGGAGCGCACGGTGCGCCTGTCGCCGCTGGCCACCACGCTGCGCGACACCGTGAGCCGGCGCGCGCTGCCGGCGCTGCTGGTGGGGCTCAAGGGCCGGCGCAATGTCGATGTGCCGATGCGCGACGTGGCGCGCCAGCTCGGCGTGGTGCTGATGCCGGCGATCTTCGTGGCGGTGTCGATGAGCCTGATGTACGCGGCCGTAACCTCCCCGCTGGTGACCGCCGGCACGGGCGGACTCGAGGAAATGGGTGCGGTGTCGTCGTCCTCTTCCGAGGGGGAGGCATCCTTTGACAGCCTCCAGGCGCCCCCCGAGGAAGCCAGCCCTGCCCCCGATGCGCTGACGCCGGCCACGCCCGCCGCGCCGCCCATCGCCCAGGTACCGGCCCCGGCACCCGCCGAGGCCAAGCCGACGCTGGCGACGCCCGCCGCCGATGTGACTGCCGCCGCCGACGTCACCGGCGAGTCCCGGCCCGCCCCCACGTGGTTCTGGGTCACGCTGGCCGTGGTGGCGCTGCTGCTGGTGTATTTCTACTGGCGGTTCGACTTCGCGCGGCTCGAAATCTTCAAGATGCTGCTGTCGTCGTTCTTCCCGCTCGCGGTGATGATCCTGGCGGTGCTGGGGTCCATCGTCTTCGGCCTGGCCACGCCTACCGAAGCGGCGGCGGTAGGCTCGCTCGGCGGGGCCCTGCTGGCGCTGGCCTACGGCCAGCTCAACTACAGCGTGGTGCGCGACTCGGTGTTCCTGACCGCCAAGACCAGCGCGATGGTGTGCTGGCTGTTCGTCGGCTCGTCCATCTTCTCCGCCGCCTTCGCGCTGCTGGGCGGCCAGGCGCTGGTCGAGGAGTGGGTGCTGTCGCTGAACCTGACCCCGGTGCAGTTCATGATCCTGGCGCAGGTCATCATCTTCCTGCTTGGCTGGCCGCTGGAATGGACCGAGATCATCATCATCTTCATGCCGATCTTCATCCCGCTGCTGGACAACTTCGGCATCGACCCGCTGTTCTTCGGCCTGCTGGTGGCGCTGAACCTGCAAACGGCCTTCCTCTCCCCGCCGGTGGCGATGGCGGCGTTCTACCTGAAGGGCGTGGCCCCGCCCCACGTCACCCTGAACCAGATCTTCGCCGGCATGCTCCCCTTCATGGCCATCCAGATCCTGGCGCTGGCCCTGCTCTATATCTTCCCGGGGATTGGTCTGTGGCTGCCGCAGGTGTTGTATCGGTAGGGGGTGATCGCAATTTCCTTGTTCCTGAGCGGAGTTGCGCCATCTCAATAGTGCGCTGGTGCTGAGTCGGTAGCGTCGGGCCTCTCTTTTCATGGGAGGAATCCGATGGCTCAGGCAGACGAGATGGACGGCTTGCGCGTGGTCATGAGCGCGCCGCAACTGGCGGCGGTGCTGGCGCACCGATCGATCAGTCCTACGGAGATGATGTCCAACCGCCTATGGGGCGGGCTGGACATCGTCGGCGGCGTGTTGGAGATGGTGGGTGCCGGGGTGCTGTGCATTGCACCGGAACCGACTGGCGTGACGAAAGCTGGCTGTATCGCGTTCGGCATGCATGGCGCGGACACGGCCTGGCGCGGCATGCGACAAGCTTGGACCGGGCACGACACTGCAACACTGACCCAGCAGGGCGCAACGAAGCTCGCAGAGACCATGCGGGCGCCGCCGGACATGGCCGGCAATATCGGGCTGTCGCTGGATATTGGTGTGGGATTCGGCCTCGCTGGCATGCTGAAGGCGGCGCGGGTGGCGAGTATTACCACAGGGCGGATTTACTTGGTGCAGCACGAGGCGAAGACCGCCGGCGGATCGGGCGGCCATACGATTCGGAAGCACGTTGGAAAGACTGACGCGCAACTGCGGGAGAGACTTGTCAGGGAACCGGGTCTGGACAGGGCTTCAACGTTCACCAACTTACGCGCGGCGGAAGAGGCGATTTCAGACGTGATGCGTGCGCAAAGCAAACAGATTGCGGCATGGGCCTCCGGCAGTGCTTCCACGTTGAGGCTTAAGGGGATCTTGGGAAAGCCAGTGGGAAGAGTGTTGCTACGAAGTACGGGAAAATCGCACGATGCACGGACTGTAACCGTTGTGCTGAAACGCGGGCAGCACAACGACATGCCGTTCTATATTCTTACCGCATACACGAATATCTAACTGTCATGGACGAGACGAGATACACGGAGCTATCCCATTTCCTCGGAATATATTTTGGTCAGGACTATGATTTGTGGGGCCAGAACGCGGAGGAGTTGATTCGTGCTTATATCTGCGAATCAGACGCGACTATGTGGAAATCGATGCTTCTGGAAATCGAAGCATTCAGAAAGAACCATATTGCGGACCTCGACGCGGCATTCCAGCGCGAGTTCGACTGTGCGATTGACTTGACCGTTTGGGGATTCACAATCGAATCCTTCCTCGAGGAAGTCCAAAGGCATCTGAAAGAGGCCATATAAAAAAGGCCGGGATTCCAACCCGGGCGGGGAGAGGGGAGCGATACGCTGGCGTCAGCGATCGTAGTCCTCTCGAAATTTCCTTGTTCCCGCGTGGGTTTGCGCCATCTCAATAGTGCGCTGGCGCTGGGTCGGTAGCGTCGGGCCTCTCTTTTCATGGGGGGAATCCGATGGCTCAGGCAGACGAGATGGACGGCTTGCGCGTGGTCATGAGCGCGCCGCAACTGGCGGCGGTGCTGGCGCACCGATCGATCAGTCCTACGGAGATGATGTCCAACCGCCTATGGGGCGGGCTGGACATCGTCGGCGGCGTGCTGGAAATGGTGGGTGCCGGGGTGCTGTGCATTGCGCCGGAACCGACTGGCGTGACGAAAGCTGGCTGTATCGCGTTCGGCATGCATGGCGCGGACACGGCCTGGCGCGGCATGCGACAAGCCTGGACCGGGCACGACACTGCAACACTGACTCAGCAGGGCGCCGCCAAGCTCGCCGAAACCATGCGGGCGCCGCCGGACATGGCCGGCAATATCGGGCTGTCGCTGGATATTGGTGTGGGATTCGGCCTCGCTGGCATGCTGAAGGCGGCGCGGGTGGCGAGTATTACCGCCGGGCGGTTTCACCTGATGGAGTTCGAGGCGAAATCCCTGAAAGGTCCCGGTGGGCATACGATCATGAAGCACGTCGCGCAGACCGAGGCGCAGTTGCGGGCGAGGCTGGTCAGAGAGCCAGACCGTAGGAGCGCATCGACATTCTTCAATCTGCCCACTGCGGAAGCGGCAATCTCCGAAATGCTCAGTGCATATCACGCACGGATTCTGGGGTGGTCATCCACCAACAAGCAGATCCTGACACTGGAAAAGCGATTCGCACGTCCCGTCGGTAAGGTGCTAAGCCGTCAAACGGGAAAGGTGAATGAAGGGCGCAATGTCACGGTTGTTCTCAAGAATGAGGAATACAACGGGATGCCGTTCTTTATTCTTACGGCGTACGTCGATATTTGATAGGGAAGAAAGTGCACAAGAGATACCCAGAACTCGGCCAACTTATCGGTGGCTATTTCCATGAAGACTACGATTTGTTTGGGGATAACTTCGGGGAGGTTATGGATGCGTATATCGAGGGTTCCAGCCCCGATGACCGGGCACAGGTCCTTAAAGAGATCGAACGATTCCAGACGGACAACGCAGGCCAACTGGAGGCCGCGTACCGGAAGGAATTCATCGACCACATCGACCTGTCGCTCTGGGGCTTCACCTACACGTCCTTCCTCGAGGAAATCAAAGTGCGCGTGAGTGCAAGCCTATAAAAAAGGGCGCCTTGTGAACTGCACCCCAAAAGTTGGACACCCGTTCAACCTTTGGGGTGTTTTTCATGGCGAAGTACAACGAGGCGTTCAAGCGCCAGGTGGTTCAGGAATATTTGTCCGGGGGAGTTGGGACTGGGACACTGAGCCGGAAGCACGGAATAGGCCGCTCGGTGCT